>BNJV01001597.1_pt1 | contig 168104 bp, 287 predicted proteins | sample 8540591 | NCBI WGS metagenome assembly BNJV01 (sample SAMD00202457, study PRJDB9452) | human saliva metagenome | host: Homo sapiens
TAAGAAAGCGGATGGAGCTTGTCGAGAGGCTTTTAAATCAGGCGGGAAGGCGTATTACAGGAGGAAAGAAGTTATTTCCAACACCACGGAATATGACGAAACCTACGATGAACTGGTGCGTCTTGAGGAAGAACAGGGATTGTGTGGCCCTTTCTACCCAAGTCCCGCAAAATGTCGGATACTGTGCTTCTGACCTTGAGGGAGAACATGGGTCAATGCTTTCTCTTGATAAAACAAAGTCCAATGAGAGACTTTACAAAGCTTTCTCGAGGAGCAAGAGAAATTCTTTCACAGGCTCGACGGTCTTACGGTTGTGATGACCTATGAGAGGAGAGCTTGTCAAAGCAGTTACCCGCGAAATGGCAGAATCAAGGAAAATTGTACGGAAAATACAAAACATTTTCCAGGTCTTCCTTTACGGATTCGCTAAAGGCTGGTTCTTCGCGGAAAGCGCTGATTCCTTCCTATTCCGATTTATAAAAATCAATGAAGAAATTCGGAAGAGGGCAAAATATAAGAATCCGAGGAATCTTGCTCCGGTTCCGTTCGGCAACTGGACCGAAAATCACACAGGAAAGAAGAATATTTTCCCCTTTACATGTCAGTAGGGAGGGACAGGTCCTCTCGTGAGGTGGAGGCTTCCCGACTTTCATAACGATCATCGACGGAGTTCAATTTTTAAAACAACAGACTTTCCAGGTTTGGGACTGGGACGGTAAACAAAGAGGGCTTCGGGGCTGTTTCGGACTTTCCGAACAGGTCAGAAAATGATTTCCCTCAGGTGATTGGTGCTCCTTATGGACGATATATAAGCTACAGGAAAGGGAATCAGGACTACGGCCAAGTTCCCTCAATGCTGCTTTTAAATAGGAGGATGAGGAAGAAAGACCATTCTTCGCGAGGTGGAATGGTCACCGAGCAAGAACCGGTCTTATCAATCCCGTGGCGATGTTGACCCGAGGTCGAGCTGGAGGAACCGGCATGATGAGCAGAGCGAGCCTTCTATCAACTACCGGAGACTTGAAGCTCGGAATCGGAGATGAAATTACGGTGTATAAGGCCAATATAATTATCCGCAGATTGAGGAGAATCTCACGAAGTCGGGGCAGCTCGATTCGGAGCATTGTCCCTTATGTCTAAAGGAAACAGATTGCTGGGATAAGGAGGCGAAGATGCTTCTGAAAATCATTGTCCGGCAAAACGGATTAAGCAGTTTGCTCTTTTTGCTGAGCCCACGGGACGCCTTAAATATTGAGGACTTCCGAAATGACTTTGGAGAATTATCGGAAGGTTTATTCAGGAGCTTCCGGACTTATTTTCTTTGGATAAACATAAGGAGGAGATTGGCTTATCATATGGAGGGCTGGACGAAGTCCTATGATAAACTTATTGAAAATGCGGAGAAAGCAAAGTGAGCCTTGCCTTGAGGGCTCGCTACGGCTTAGGAATCAGGAGAATCAGACGAAGTAATGCGAGGTCCTTTCGGAAGCTTCTTTCGCTGAGGAGGATGCGGAGGCACTTTCGACAGAGCTATCAAAAGGGATAGGACCGATACTTGGAGAAAACGTCCGTTATTTTAGAACGAAGAAGAATTACGGAAGCTTTTCAAAAACTTCTATCCATACTGCACCTTCATAAGGAGAAGAGCGGAAAATACGGCGCTTTCCGGTAAGGTCTTGTGATTACCGGCTCTTTAAACCATTTCAAAATCGAAAGCAGGCGGAGATTCGAAAACGGGGAACAACACCCTTCTTCCGATTTCAAAATACTTCTTATCTTATCAACAATGACGAAATTCTACCAGCATTAAGAATAAGAGGCTCTCAGGAGCTACGAATTCCATTCTTTCGGAGGAAAGATTTCTTAAAAGCTTTACAAAATTGAGTAGAGGAGATGAAGCTATACCAAGCATATATTCAAATAAGGATATGAACCTTGATGGCGATATATCTAAGAGAAACTAAGAACGAATGAACTTTCAAGACTACGATATCTATTTTTCCTGCAGACAGCATCAACATCTCGTAAACATCAGCCCTTCGGTTTGATTGCCTTTTCGGCATTATTATAGAAGCTATGGCATGTGCCTTGGGATGTGTTGCGATAAAGTATGTGAGATGCGGCTATAAGGCGGATGATATTCGAGACTTTGCGCTATTTGTCATTGTTCTGGGGTAATCGGAGCAAGAATTTACTATGTGATTTTTGAATGGGACTATTCTCCAGCATCTTGGAGATTCAAATATCAGCAGGAGGACTTACCATTTATGGCGGGGTTCTCACTGCATGCTTATTTCTATCGTTTTGCAGAAAAAGCTGGATTTCTTTCCTATAGCGGAATGCCGGTGTACTGGGACTTATCCTCGGACGGGCTATGGGGGCTGGAAACTTCTTCTTTAATGCTGGAGGCCTTCGGAGGCCTATACAAACTCTCTCTTTGCCATGCTGCGGATAAAGGAAGCGGGTGTAGAATCCTTCGATGATCAATGATAATGTGGCGTCTCATCTGCAAAATATAGATGGAATCAGCTATGGCTGCGGGTGCATCCGCACCTTCACCATGTAGGTGTATGGAACAACTGTGTTTTCTTCTTTCTCCTGTAATGGTTTCGAGGAGAAGAAAGAAGTTTAAGGGACGAATATTTCTCCTGTACCTTGGAAGCTACGGACTGAGGACAACTACTTTCGCATCCGAGGGGCTTCGAGCTCCAGACTCTTTGATGCTTTTCAGCGTCAGGAATTGCGGTTTTCTGAGGCACTTTCTCTAGTGCTTGTTATTGTAATAGTATTGTCCTGCAGTATCTGAAAAGAGTGAAGTACAGGAAATACAGAGGAAAAGAAAGCCAGCGACGAAAATAGGAAAAGCAGCGAGGAAAGTAATAGAAGGGGATGAGGGAAGGAATGAGAAAATCGTCGATGGAATGAAAAAGGGACTGTGCAAGAAAATTCTGCTGTCACAGCCCCATAATATCTGTCGTGACGAGAGGGTGGCTCAACCTCCTCTTCTTAGTCCTCGTTCTCTATTACGGAACTTGGATACCAGCTCATTCATAATGTTAGCCTGTCCGGAGAAGCTCTTCCGATGCGGCTGCGCAGCTCTTCCGCAGTTGCAGGAGTTGGTTTGAACAACGGAAGAAATCTGAGTCTGCACCGATGGTTGGCTGTTTAATACCGGCTGCTTACCTGCGCTTCGGAGCACTGCTGATCAATGATGTCCGTAATGTTCGCCAGCCTTGGTCTTTACCAGTTCCATGGACTCACCTGCGGTTCTCACTGTTGTGCTCCTCTTTCTACCGCATCAATGGTTTCCGCGATTAAAGAGCTGGTATTCTGTGCGGCTGTGCGCGTCTGAGGCAGAGTTTCGACTTCATCACGCAACCACCTGCAAGCCCTTTCCGGCTGCTCCGGCACGTGCTGCCTCAATAACGGCACAAGGAAAGAATGTTGGTCTGGAAGGCAATGTCATCAATAGTTTTAATGGTTTTACGAGTTTCATTGGACTTGTCCGTAATTTCCTGCATAGCAACCAACGGACATTCTATTTCATCTTCTTGACGCTGATTTCCACAGCTTCTGCAGATTCCCGACTCAGCTTATTTGGCTTTTGAGTTTGTTCCAGCCGTTCCCTTAATCTTTTCGGAAATATCGTTCATCGTGACACCAAGCTCTTCTAGAAGAAGCCTGTTCCGGCAACACCCTGAAAGATGCCTGTGCGCTGTTGCAAACCTGCTCCGCTCCGGAATTGACTTCCTCTGCGATGTGCATTTCCGTCATGTAGTATGGGATGAAATCGCGCGCGATATCTCGTAAGGAGATGAAGCAAAGAGCTTATAGTCTCCGGGATAGTTTTTCTTCGTGGACAAATCTACACGGAAATTTCCCTGACGAAAGTGGCGCTTTGAGAGCTTTTCATTCCAGTTCCAGAATGATTGCCTTTATGCTTGTCGTGACATTTTAAAGAGTCTGCCAGATCCATCCGATTTCGTCCTTCTTGTCATATTTTACTTCCACGTTCAGATTACCGCTTGCAAGCTGGTCGGCGACTTGGGCAATCATCTTAAGCGGATTCAAGGTTTTCTGCGGCCAGAAGGTGAGTTGCTACGATAAGAATGCCGGTACCGGATAAACCAGTGAGGGGTGCTAAAAGGTAATTAACCTGCGGGTTGCCTGATAGTCGCTGTCCACCGTGCTCCATAAGACTCCACGGTGGTGTTCCAAAGCTCCGTAGGGCGCGAGATAAACGTCTTTTCACACCGGAGCTATTGATGACTGTCATGTGGAAGGGATTACCTTCCTGCATTTTTCGCATGATTGCCGGATCTTCTTTCTATTACGGCATCATGGCGTTCTTTCCCTTTAAACTTTCGTTGGAGACATACATAGAAGTTTTCCGATCACATGTATCTATTACAGGTGAAAAGGCTGAAACAGGAATCCTCATGCTTTGAGCATCAGAGGCTAAATCCATCTCCAATCGCTGATGACCTTTCACGTCATTGTCGGCTTGTAATGTCGGATCTCGTCGATCTCGATTTTACTGGGATCCTCCATCAAGGTATAGAGCAACTGTGAGGTCCCGGTTTCTGTGTGCTCTTTGCGGTGGTGTAATAGCTTTTATCTTTGCCATGTGATCGGAAATGGATAGTTGATGATGATACTGGTTTCTACACTGGCACAGGGTACCTGGGACCCGTAGTCTTTTACAGCGATCGAGTGCTGCTGTGCTTCAAAGAAATATCCAACACCTGTAATATTAGAGGTTGCTGAGGTGGAATACATGGATTCATCATCACAACTTCCGCATTGTATCGGCTCGCGGGCACTTCTCTGTCTAGAATGCAGGAGCGAAAAGTCGTACCAGACATCGGTGTAATCTGTTCCGGAATCAGTTGATTCATGATCTTTTCTCATTGTTGATTTTCCAAAGGTTTGCGAGAACTCCGCCGATTTCATCGCTCGTCCCCATACAAAGCTGATTGATTCTCATGCTACGGAGAGGTCGTGAGTTTCACCAAGGAATATCCTCGGTTTTCTCTCTGACCATGAGTGCAGGTCATCCATGTTTTATCTGAGTCGTGGATTGGCTTCGGTCAACAATGAAAGTAAGCTTAATCCGGTATAAGCGAAATCCCAATAGACCCGAGGGTGATAGACAAACGGAGCAGGTGCGCCATGAGCTTTGCCTCCTTTTGTGCCGCTTTTTCCAGATCCTTCGTTTCATCTAGAAATCAACTTCCTTGCTGCGTGAGTAATCTTCTTCTCGAGAATGCTCCATAGAGAATAAGAATACGTTTATCTTTTATCTAAAAGATACCCTGAAAACTTCATCGACCTATTTGTTTTCCTATAGATGGGGCTGAGCAATAAATAGAAGATTTTTGATCTATAACGAATACCGTTAGATTACTGAGATATAACATCGTGTTTTCAACGAGTTTTGCTCGTGAAGCCTGCAGTATTCTCGTTTGAAAGGAAGGAAAATGATACGGGCAAAATGTGGAAACTATGCTATGCTGTGCTTGTTGCAATCATCTATATAGATGAAGAGAAATTGAGTGGACTTTTTATGCTGTTTTGCCGATGGAAACTAGACAAAAGAAGTGCAGAGGAATCTCACAAATTGAGTGAGAGGTTCTTTATTTGAGAATGTTTTCGCTTTTACAGAAAAAGGAGGAAGATTATGAAAGAAAATGCTGAGTGTTGCCTTGTCCGCTGTGCGGCAGCATCTCTTATATGTGCGCGGTGGCGGAAGCGCGAGAGGGCACAGAAGTTGAGCAGCGCAAACAGAGGCCGGAAGCGAGCGTTGCTGCAGAGACGGAAGCGGGTGAAAAGCGATGCCGGGTGATGCGGTATCTCTGTGAGGGAAAACAGTAGGCTTTGCACAGACCGACAGCATGTCCGCATGGAGAACAACAGAGACGGACAGCATTAAGAAGGCTGTAGAGAGGAAGCCGGCGGAAAACTGGTAGTTTAAAGGATGCCGGAGGAGATGTCGCCACACAGAATCCGATATTCCGTGACACAGTTTGCCGCAAAGTGGATCTGGTGGTTGCTCCTTTGAGAACAATGGTCTGCAGAAATGCTACGGAGGGAGGCTAGGAGGCAAAAGATTCCAGTTATTCTCGTTGACCGTGCCATTGTTGCACGGAGAGGCGGGAAGAGTGTTTTGCAACCTCCATCCGTTCCGACTTGTTTTGGGAGGGAGAGCAGTGTGCGCAAGGCTTGCTAGAGAGACGCTTTACCGGACGGCGGAAACGTTGTAATCATCAACGGCGGCGGTTATGATTCCTCCACTCCAGACCAGACAGGACGGCTTTGGCGAGCCACAGATTCTGTGTAGAGTTCAGGGCGGTTGCGCAGGACGGACGATGACATGGATAAAGGCGCGAGCCGTTACATGGAAAAATATTCTCGGGCTCGGGGGAGAAAATATTAATGCGGTTTACTGTGTACCAAATGATACTGGCGCAGACGCAGGGTGCCAAAGAGGCAATCGAAAGCAGCCGGACACGACTCCCAGTAAGGACATTCTGATTCTGGGAATCGATGGAACAAAAGGCGGCATTTAAGGATATTGAAGCGGAAGAAGACGGCTGGCCTGCTGCCTGTTCTCCTTATTTCGGACCGATTGTTGTGGAGACCATCGGAAGATTGCTAGGGTGATACCGTTCCGGAAAGGCTTATTACCAATGAAGATGCCCTGCACTGAAAGGATATGTACAGGTTGACTTAGGATTCCAAAAGAAGTATTTGGGGCTGTGAAAGAAAATTGTGCTCTTCATTAACTTTTTGGGGCGTGGTTTTCCGCTCTTTCACAGTCTTTTCAACCAAAACACGCGAGAGTTTCCAGAAATATTGGATGGTAAGGAGGAAGCTAGAGCGTGCTGTTAAGGATGGAAGAAGTTGGAAAAATCCTTTCCAGAGTCAAAAGCGCTAAAAGGACATAAGCCTTGCGGTGGAAGGGCAGGGTTCATGCTCTAATGGGAGAAAACGGAGCCGGAGAGTCCACGATTGATTAAGGTACGACGGGAGTATACGGAAGGGAATCAGGAAGAAAATTTATTTTGCAGGAGAAATCCATTGTGAAGTCTCCGGCTGAGGCCGAGCGTCCGTTTCGACTGTTACCCGAGAATTAAACCTGATTCCGTATCAGACCGTTTACGAGAGAATATGTTTTTGAGGAAGACTGAACTGATGCCTTTCCTGCGGATAGAAAAGCGGTGCACGGGATGAGGCGGAAGAGGCGCTCTCGCGAACACGACTGGAGATCGATGTGACGAAAAGTCTGAATCATTGTTCTACGGCAGTTCAGCAAATGGTGGCGGTAGCCCGGGCTGTATGCGTTCAAAGGCACGTCTTGGCGATTATGGATGAGCCGACCTCCTCCTTGGATCAAGCTGAGTGAGGGTATTATTTCGCATTATTCGACAACTGAAAGAAAAGAAAATTAGTGTTTTATTTATCAGTCATAAAATTGGATGAAGTGTATGAAATCTGCGACAGTTTGACCATTTTCCTCCGAGACGGAGAAACGGTGGGACGTTATGCAGAGCAGGGATATAGATCAGTATAAGCTCATATCTCTTATGATAGGAAAGGAATGGAAAGAGAGAACGAGAGGATAAAAGCTTTCGATGCGGAGACATTGCTGTCCGTTAAGAATGCCAAGCTTGCCATGCGCCTTTCCGAGTAAACCTCCATCAGAAAAGGAGAAATCCTGGGCTCGCCGGTCTTCTCGGATCGGGAAGGACGGAGCTTGCCGAACTGCTTTTCGGAACGGAGAAGGCAGAGAAGGAGAAGTTTTGGATGGATGAAGCCTATTTCCGGAGAAATCCATCCAAGTCTATTGAAAAAGGAATGGGATTTTGCACCGAAGACCCGGAAGACGGAGGGATACTGCCGAATCTTTCCGTAGAAGAAAAATATGACGATTGCCAGGCTCCGAGTTGCAGAAACATGGTTTCATCGACTTTAAAAGCAGAAAGAACTGGCTAAACGCTGTGTGGAACTTTTCATCATTAAAACACCTTCCCTCGCAAAAGATTCTGCAATGTGCGGAGGAAACCAGCAAAAGGTCTTGTGTGGCACGTTGGATGTATGAATCCGAAGCTGGATGATTCTGGATGAACCGACCAGAGGAATTGATGTCGGTGCAAAGGAAGAGATAGAGAAGTTGATACAGGCTTATCCGCGGAAGGCATTTCCGTCTTGATGATTTCCTCGAGCTAAGTGAGCTTGCGAGAAACTGTCACAGAGTGGTAGTACTTCGAGACGGAAAAGTCAGGGGCGAGATAGAAGGAGATGCCATTTTTGAAGACTCCATTATGACGCTTATTGCGGAAGATGCAAAGGAGGGAGAAGAGGATGAAGCAAAGTAAAAACAGTCGTTTCTCTGATTATGCTTCCTTGCTTTTTGGCGGGTCTTTTGCTTTTTAACAGTATATTCACACCGAATTTTTCAGACTCGGAACCCTTGCAGAACTCGATTACGCAGCTTTGCCCTACCATTCTTTGCGGGATGGGAATGACTTTGGTCATATCAACGGGAGGAATTGATATCTCCGTAGGGTCTCTCATGGCTTTGTCCGGTGTTATTATGGCGAAATGTATGGAAAGGATCAGCATCTTCCAAATCTTCTCAGCATGGGTTTGCGGTCCTTATCGGAATGTTCACGTGAATCATGGCTGGAAAATTGAAATTGCAGGCCATGGTCATTACCCTCGGGCTGATGCTCGAAGTGTTCGCGGTGCGGCACAGGTGCTGTGACGGAAGAGACATTTATTTTAATACCTTGGGAGAGAGGAGAGCTGCTTTCCGACTTTGGTGCGACTTAAGTTTTTAATCTTATTCCTGTGCAGCTGCTTCCCATTTTCATTTCCGTGCTTTTGATCTGGATTCTGATTAAGAAAACAACTTTGGGTGTTCAAATTCAGGCGGTAGGAGACAGCATCAAATCCAGTAATCTGGTAGGAATCCACACGAATAGGGTATTTGTCTTCGTCTGTGGCTTAAGCGGCTTTTTGCAGCGATGGCGGAATCATGCAAGCCGCCAAAGTTTCTGTTGCTGCCGGAAGTTCGCTGGGCCAACTGGCAGAGCTGGATGCCATTGCGGCGGTAGTTATTGGCGGTACCCCGATGAGCGGAGGAAGAGCAAGAGTGCTTGGCACAGTGCTGGGAGCAATGATTATGCAGTGCATCACGTTGACCTGTGTTATGAACAATATTCCGGATCAGTATGCACAGGTAAAAGGCCATGATTATTGTGTTTTGCTGTTTACATTCAAAGGAAAGGAGCTAGGGATGGAAAAAGAGAGTAAGGCTTTGTCCGCTGTTCGAACGGATAAAGCTGGTTTTTAAGAAAAATGGCACTCAAACAAGACCTTCGCCTTTCTGCTTCTTTTGTATTTTAAGCGGCTTGATTTTTCGGGATAAACATTTTCTTTCCTTGGAAAAATGCAATGAACATTCTATTGAAGGCGTCTAAAAACGGAGGGCTCTTGGCTTTGGGAATGACGTTCGTTAGTTTTGAGCGGGAAATTGACCTTTCCGTGGGAGCGGTGTTCGCCTTAAGCGGAGTGGTAATGGGACTCGTTGGCGAGGTGAATCCTTTTCTTGGAATTTTTGCCGGAATCATGGTCGGTGTCCTTACTGGAGCAATGATTTCATCTCGGTCTGCAAAAATGCGAATTTCATCCCGGATTGCCTCCTTTCGATGCTCTTGCTTGCTAAGAGGAATGGTACAAATATTAGCAAAAAGTCTGTTGCCATTAAAAGATCCGCTTCTGCTTTGCCAAGGCGAAGCTTTTTTCCAATCTTATTCCCGGCGTTTCGGGCGGTATATCCGTCCTGATTGTATTCTTTTTTGCCTTTTTCTTTCTTTGTCGTTATTTGGCGGAAAATACAAAATTCGGGATGCGACTTTTATGCCAGCGGCGGAAAATGAAGAAGCTGCAAAGCTTGATGGGAATTCAGGTGAAGAAAAATCAAGAGCATAGCGTTCTTTCTGTCCGGTTTTATTGCCGCTCTATCCGGTGTCTTTTGGCATCCAGCAGCGGGAGCGCTACATTGAGTGCAGGAAACTCTATGAGACCTCATGCGATTGCCATGTGCAATCGGAGGCATCCAGCTTAGCGGCGGGCAGGGAAAATTTTCGGGAACTTTTTCGGTATTTTGATTTATTATATTATTAATACCCTGTTCACCTACCTGCCATCCTCCATATCCGTGCATTGGCAGTCTATTATTATGGGCATTTTGGTTATCCTGTTCTGTAGCAATGCAGTCGGAAATTTTCCATCAAAAGAAGTAGGAGAGACGGAAATGAGCGAGTTAAGAAACAAATTGTCTTCCGTGTTTGAGAAAAACTGAATAGAGAAAATCCGCTCCCGGAGCATCCTCGTCCTCAGTTTAAGAGAGCTTGGATACAAAGCTTAAACGGAGAATGGATTTATCGTGTAGTGCAGAAAGAAGACAGGAAGGAAGTTTTTCGCGGAAAGATTCTCGTTCCTTTCTCTCGGAAACGGAGCTTTCCGGAGTAGGGACGAATGCTGAACTCCCGGATGAAGTCTTTGAATACAGAAAGAATATTGTTTCTGCTTTTCAACCCGAAAAGGAAAGGCTCCTTCTGCATTTCGCGGTTGACCGTGAATGCGAGGTCTTTGTAAATGGAGAAAAAGGTAGGAGAGCATAAGGGAGGATATACTGGCTTCAGCATCGATATTTCCGAACAGTGCACGGAGGAAAGTAATCTTTTACTGGTGAGAGGAAACAGATGGAAGCGAGACGGTTCCCCATGCCAGAGGAAAGCAAAGGTGGAAGAAAAACTGTCGTTATTCTTCTATTTTCTATACCGGACAAAGTGGAATCTGGAAGTCCGTTTGGCTGAGAAAGTACCGAAAAATTATTTAAGGTATGCGAAGATGACAGCGGATTTGGATGAGGAGGGAGTTCTGTTTTTCCTTTGCGGTAAATTCTGCAGGAGAGGAGAAAATCGAAGAAAGTGTGCACGTTCGGATTTTTGAACCGCAGATTTTTGCTTCAAAAACAAAAAGAAGGGGAGAAAGGTGACGACTCTGTAAAGGAAATGGAAGAAAAAGCCCATCTGCATACGGAAGGAATGCATTTACTCGACGAAGGAGAAGCAAGGCCGGGAGAGAATTCTTCTGTAAACTTGCCCTAATAAAGCCTTTGGAGCACGGAAGAACCCTATTTATATCCCGTCCTTTTTCAGTATGGAGCGGACAGAGGGAATCGTATTTTTGCGCTTCGCAAACTTTTCCTCGGGAGAGATAAAAAGGAATCTTGCGTTTCTTCTTAAAACAATAAGCCAAGCTTTTTACCGGCCTTTTTGGATCAGGGTTATTGGCCTGAGAGCTTAATGACGGCTCCTTCCGATGAGGCATTACTTTACGACATCCGTAAGACCAAGTCCTTTGGCTTCAATACCATTCGGAAACACATGAAAGTTGAGCCGGATCGTTTTTATTACCACTGTGACAGAGAGGGGATTTTTGTTTGGCAGGATATGCCGTGCGGAGGCGGAACCTACAATCATTTCTTTTGTGACGGATTTTCCGAATGTTTGGGATAAGGGTGCTAGAAAAATCAGGGACATTCATTATAAACTCTTTGCAAGGCAGGATCAGGCGGGAAGAGAGCAGTATTATAAGGACTTGGAGGAAATGGTGAAAGAACTGTACAACCACCCCTCCATTGTACTGGACGCCCTTTAATGAGGGCTGGGGACAGTTTGATGCGCGTGTTGCCACCGATAAACTTCGAAAATGGGATAAGACGAGGCTGATTAATGAAGCCTGCGGATGGTTCGATCAAGGGGGAGGAGATCTTTTTCCATCCACAATTACCGTTATGCTTTTAAAAGATTAAGCCCGAGAAGAACAGAGTCGTGGCACTTACGGAATTTGGGGGCTATGCTTTTCCGCTAAAAGAGCACTTGTGGAGCAAGAAAGAGTTCGGCTATAAATTCTTTTCTTCGGAGGAAGAAGTAACGGCGGCCCTATGAAAAACTGTGGGAGAGGGACATCTTCCCCAATGTGGAAAAAGGCTTAAGTGCGACAATTTATACGCAGACCTCGGACATTGAGGAGGAAATTAACGGACTGATGAGTTATGATCGAAAGGTGGATAAGCTTACGAGGCAGATACTCAAAAGCTGAATAAAAACTGATGGAGGCTTATCATTCCTGCTTTTAAGGCGAAAAAGACTCCGCAGCAGCAAGATTGGTTAAAGAAAATAAGATGGAAAGGAACGGGAAGAATTGTGGATGTAGAGAATAAGCAAGCTGTAGAACAGGAAATGGTGCATACGGAAAAATGCTCATGGAAGGAATAGACCTTCATTCCCTGGAGGAAGAGGTCTATCTCCTACCGGGGAATTTATAGAAAAAGGCAAAACTGAAGAAGGGGCAGCTTTTTGTGGTAGGCTGTTCCACCTCGGAGGTTTTGGGCGAAAAATCGGAACGGCATCGAGTTATTCCACAGCCGAAGCTTTGTTCGGGGAATCCTGCGTGCGGCGAAGGAGGCGGAGCTTTTTCTCTGCACCCAGTGCTGTGAAATGACTTTGAACCGTGCCATTATAACGGATAAAGAGGCTGCTTTGGCACATGGCCTTATGCCCCATCTTGTGAACGTGATTCCGAAAGAAAAGGCAGGAGGTTCCTTCTCAACAGTGGCATACGAGAACTTTGCGAACCCCGTTGCTCTGGAAAAAGTTCGTGCAGACGGTGGAATCGATATCGGGGACACCTTTATAGGCATGCACTTTAAAGGAGGTGGCGGTCCCGCTTCGCTTAAGCAAAAACTACGCTCGGCTCCGCCCATCTTACTGCGGCAAGAGTCAGACCGAAGTTTGTAGGAGGAAGCAGAGCGGTATATGATGAAAACTTACTCTAGGGTTTTTTTCTGTGAATGCATTACATAGATAGGGAATAGGGGCACGCTCTCGCTAACCTAGATATGAATCGCGTCAGATCGATTTCCCATTTAGTAAGCTGTCATGGCTGAGGTCAGCTTCCATGGATACGGTTTTTCTTTTTAGCATCCATATCGGAAGAAGGAATACTTTTAAAAAGTAGCAAAGTATCCATAGGATAAAAGTTTTCAATTGCAGACCCCGGAAATAAAAAGAGGTAGCCTTCCAAGAGAAAGATAGCGTTTAGCTCAATATTGAATAAGGTGGCCGGACTTGCAAAGGACAGATTTGTGGGCATTTCCGGTCGGTAATATTTTTACGGCATAGAGGGAAAGAAGCGAGATGTTATAAACGCAGATTGGCTTCTTTTCTTTTCGATAGAAAACGATGGATTTTCGGTTATAAAGAAAGACGCCTCCTTTTTAACGAGGCATGCTTCGAAATCCAGACATGGCTTACTGCATTGATTTCTTCCCAGGGCACGAAAAGTTTAATAGAGGGAGATAAATCCCTCTCTTCCCACCTTCAGTTTTTATAAAAATAAAAAGGAGAGAGACGAGGAGCAGGATGCCGTTTCCGTAGAGGGCAAACTCCCCGGGCTTAACTTTAGTTCATAACGAGTATCGCACGCAAAGCGTGCGGTATCTCTGTTTGACAACCGAAAGATCCACATCTAAGCTGTCAAAGCCCTGTCTCTTTCCGACAACATAAAAAAATAGAATGAGAAGGGCGAAGATAAAAGGTAAAATAGCGATAATAAATACCGTGAAAGGAAATCCCTTTTTCATTTGTTTTACTCTGCCTTTTCTCTGTCTTATTTTTCTTTGCTATACACTTGCAAATCGGGTTTCCCTTGGCGGAGAACTTTTTCTTCATACTCTGTCATAATATTTCCCTCGGAAAGCGTTTCTGTCATGATGGAGGTCAAAACTTTTTGCGAGGATATCCCAGCCATTTTTCCTGAAAGCTCTCCAAAGAATAATCGAATAAATCCCTGGTTATCCGTCTTAAATTCAATATGTCCGCCCCTGGAAAGAACTTGCTCATAGAGTTTTAAAAACACCGGACTTGTGAGTCTTCGATTGGCCTGCTCTTTTTCGGCCAGGGGGATCGAAAAGTTCAGGTAAATCGTATCGACCTCCCCGGCAGAAAAAAACCTCCGCAAGAAGTCTTGCATCCATACTCATATAGTAGAGATTTTTCAAGACCGTTCCCGGCCTCTTCTTCCTTTTCCCGCCTTTTTATGGCCTTAAAGAGCACACTGTCATACCGCTCAATGCCGATGAAGTTCCGTTCAGGATTCCGTTTTGCCATTTCAAAAATAAATTTTCCCTTTCCCATACCGATTTCCAGGCAAAAGCGGCCTCTTATTCTTAACGAGTATCGTTTGCGTTGCGTGCGGGTTTTCGTTGGAAAAGAGTTTTTCGGAAAAATGTCCTTTTAATGCCTCCGGATTCTGAATCACAAAGGGGAGTCGGAGACGAATTCCTCCGAACCGGTAATATGTCTTAATCTCATAAATCTCCTTATTCCAAAAGTATGCGGTTCATTTTTCTCAAATCGTCGTAATAATGTGAGAAAGCAGAAAAATAATTTTTAAGATTTTTCTTTTATAGGATGAGAAACGCTCTTATGTTATCATAGAACCGCAATTTTAACTAGAAATATATGGGAAAGAGCGAGTATATTTTTCCCTTTTTAAATCCGGAGAATCGAATGATTAAGAATAAAATGATAAAGCGAGGCATCTCTCTCGTTCTACTGTCCTCCATAGTAGGTTTAAGTGCCTGTGAAAAAGAAATTGGGGACGGAGCAGGAACGAGCTGCCGCCTCCTCTTCCGATATTGTTCTCACTACGGAAGATAGTGGAGAAGAGTCCGTTGCCATTGCGGCGCTCGGTCTCAATGCCAATGTCCTTCCATCTATAGAAGGTGTTACGATAGACGGGCAGGCGGAGGAACTTGCACCGGTTAATTTGACCGTGGGTGTGATTAACTCTGTGGTAAAGGATTTTGCAGGAACGACTCATGCAGCTTGGCTACATGGAAGATGATGAGCCGACTACTTACTATGGAGATGCGACTTCCAAGGCCGTGCAGTACTTCCAACGACAGACGGGACGAGCCATGGACGGAATCACCGGGGTAGATACCTAGGATGCACTCATGGCGGATAATGCCCCCACTATGCCGCAAAGCTCGGCTTTTAAGGGGTGACGATATCACGAAGATTCAATATCGTTTGTATAATCTCGGGTATCTTACCGAAAGTGGACAGATTAACGGTACTTTTGATGCGGATACCGAAACGGCTGTAAAGAAACTGCAGGAAGTAAACCATTTGACTGTGGACGGAACAGTGGGAGCTGCTACGGTCGACCTGCTTTACTCCGAGGATGTTAAGGCGAATATTATTGCTTTTGGGAGAACAGAGTGAGATTGTTAAGAAATATCAGAACAGGTTGATTGCTCTCGGCTACCTGTCCGGAGAGGCGGATGGAAACTTCGGTTTAAGCACTCAAAATGCAATTCGTGCTTTCCAATCCAGAAACGATCAGGTGGTGGATGGTTATCTTGGTCCGGATACCAGGCATATTTTGGATTCCGAATCGGCTAAGCCCTTCGGTATGCGTCTCGGAGAGCAGAGCAGTGATGTACAGAACATGCAGAAGCTTCTGGCAAAATACGGATATTTGCCGAGTGATAAGGCTTTCCGGTTACTTTTGGAGAGCTGACTAAAGACGCCGTACTTTCCTTCCAGAGGACAAACGGCCTTACTGCTGACGGCACGGTCGGCGCAAAGACCTTACAGATTTTGCAGTCGAATTCTGCAAAATCCAAACCGAAAAACAGCAGGAACGGAAATAACGGAAATAGCAGAAGAGGCGGCAGGGAATACCGGAGGCGGCGGAAATGCCGCTCCATCCGGAGGATTTTTCTTCGGTTCCGGCGGTGCTACTGTATCCGGTTCGGCATCGGCGCTGATTTCCATTGCATCTCCAAAATCGGATCCCCTATGTCTGGGGGTTCCAAGGGACCGAATTCCTTTGACTGTTCGGGCTTTGTATATTGGTGCTTAAACCAGGCAGGAGTAGGTACTTCCTACATGACTTCTTCCGGATGGCGAAGTCCCGGTCGTTTTAAAAAGGTCGGCGCCTCCGAGTTACAGGAGGGCGACATTGTCGTGGTTCGCGGACATGTCGGTATTTATGCCGGCGGAGGTTCCGTAATCGATGCATCCTCTTCCAACGGCCGAGTGGTGCACAGAAGCTTTTCCGGTTGGTGGTCCAAAAACTTTATAACAGCTTGGAGAATCTTTAGCTAGGGTTACAAATTGTCCCCGATTTTTGGATAATCGGGGATTTTCCTATCTATATACTGGACGAAAGCGTCTCGTATGGTAAAGGAAATTGCTTTTCTAAGGAGAGTGAAAGATGAAGAAAACAGCATTAATTGTTATGGCGGCAGGAATTGGATCTCGTTACGGTGCAGGGTACTAAAACAGTTGGCGAAAAATCGGTCCCTTCGGGGAAATTATTATGGACTATTCCGTTCATGATGCTTTGGCTGCAGGTTTTGATAAGTTGATTTTTGTGATTCGAAAAGGATATCGAAGAGGAATTCCGGATATTATCGGAAAAAGAATCGAGAAAAATTGCCGATGTCCATTATGCATTCCAGGAGCTGAATGCCTTACCAAAGGGCTATAGTCTTCCGGAGGGAAGAAGCAAGCTTTGGGGACTGCGCATGCCCTTATGCAGGCCAGAAATATGGTCGACTGCCCCTTTGCCGTAATCAATGCGGATGATTTTTACGGAAAGGAAGGCTACAGACTGATTCATGATTTTCTGGTGCAGGAAAGACCTGAAACAAAAATGTTGGAAATGTGTATGGCGGGCTATCATTTAAAGAATACATTTTCCAAGAACGGTTCCGTGAACCGCGGTATCTCGTAATGTTTCGAAGGACGGTTATCTTTATCTATCGAAGAAATCTACGAAATCAAGAGAGAAGAGGACGGTGTTTTTAAGAGGACTGAACCAGAGAAAAGAAACCGTTTGCTTTGGAGGAAGAGGCTATTGCCTCGATGAATATGTTCGGTCTTCCGGAAGAATTCTGGATCTTGTCACGGAAAAATTTCCCTGCATGGCTGGATAAATACGGTAAAGAAATGAAATCGGAATATCTGCTTCCGAGAGAAATCAATAATTTGATGCTGGAAGGAAGAGGAAGAGTCGAAGTGCTTCCAGACCATGATCGCTGGTTTGAGTAACCTATCATGAGGACAAAGCACTTGCTGAAGAGGCCTTAAGAGAGTGCATTGCGGAAGGACTGTATCCGGAGAAGCTCTATAATTAAAAGATAGTCAAAAATGGTGTTTTTGTTTTTAAAATAGGAGATGTTGGTTCCTCTATTTTTATGAGGCGATGTAAAAATCGATGGAAGATATTTTCCGGTACGCTTACGACCGGGAGATAGAGAGGTTATAAAGGTGTCGGATCAGGAAAGAGAATCTCGCAAAAGAAAATTAAAAGAGAATGTCATTTTCGGAGAAAAAGAAAATACGGAGGAGGAAGAGCAAGAAGGGAGAAGCAGGGCATCGATTCGAAGGAAGCTTTCTTTACCGCTTGTCTTTCTTCTGCTTTTTCTTCTTGGGACTTCTTCTTTTACAGTAAGAGACGCTTTTCTCGTATTTCTACCCGCTGGACAACGGCTTTTTCAGATAAAGAGGGCAGTTCCCAAGAATATTTTTTTCTTTTGCAGACGGTGTAGTAAAGCTCTCCAAGGACGGGAGCATCCTATCTTTTCCAAGACGGGAAAGCTCATCTGGAATCAGGCTTATGAAATGGGAAGTCCGGTGGTTTCGATTAATGGAGACTTTATAGCTATCGGAGAAAAAGCGGATCCAAACTTTTTATTCTGTCGACATCCGGTTTGGTAGGACAGGGAGAAAGTCCCTTCCCATTGAAAAGCTTTCGTTTCCGGAAAAGGGTGTGGTGTATGCCCTGCTATCGGACAAGGACAGTACGTATATCACCGTGTTTTCCAAAGAGGGGAGAAACTTGGACATCGGTATTCGCTCCGTAATGAGCGGAGACGGCTTTCCGATGGACTTTTCCACATCGAAAGACGGAGAGGAACTTTTAGTAGCATTTTCCTATTTGGAGCAATCCGTTTTTAAAAAGCAGGGTGGTTTTCTATAACTTTTTCTTCCTTGGGGAAAAATGTCGGTGCGGATCGAGTGGTGAGGCGGCTTTTACAGACAATTTTTCCGGAAAAACAGTGGGGAGAGTACATTTTTACCAATGAGGAGAGCTTCGTCGCTTATAACGGCGGCTTGAGTTTTTCTCGACAAGAGTGAAGACGAGTCCGGAAGAAAAACAGGAAGGGATAGAAGGAACAATCCGGATGATTTGCTATAATGACAGTTATCTTGCCGTATTCGCGGATAACACAAAGGATGCGGACAAGGGAATTATCGTCTGCTTCTTTTTCCGTAAGAGCGGAGAAAGACTTTTTGATAAAGCCGATTTCTATATGGGAAGTAAAATGGAAATCAGCGGAGATAAGATTTTCCTATATCAGGAGAAAACCTATCAGGGTTTATGACTTTAGCGGTCGTCTACGTTATAATGGAACCACGGAGGACAGTTTATACTATCTCCGTTCCGCGTCTGATTTTTAATCTTGGAGGAACGGAACTTATGCTCTGCTTTCCGAATAAGGTGGAACGGGTCAGAATACAGTAGAGCGCCCTACGATTGAGTGTTACACCATAGAGTGTCACATCATAGAGTGCAAAACAATAAAGTACAAAACAATAGAGTACAAGACAATAAAGTACAAGACAATAAAGTACAAAATAATAGAGTATTGAAATGAAGAGATTCATTATGAAAGAGAATACAATAGAGGGGGACGGACATGAATCAATATTGCGTGGGAATCGATGTAGGAGGAACAACGGTAAAGTGTGGAATCTTTCACTTATAACGGGGTGCTTCTGGATAAGTGGGAAGTGATGACCCGGAAGGCGGAAAACGGAAAATATATTCTTCCCTGATGTGGCGGAGGAACTGAAGAAGCACCTGGAGGAAAAAGACCATTGCCTATGAGGATATCACGGGAATCGGCATTGGTGTACCGGGGCCGGTTGAACCGGACGGTCATGTCAGAGTGGCGGTAAATTTGGGTTGAAAGACATTTATCCCGCCCGGATTATGCGAGAACTCATGGGGGGCAGAATTCCCTGTGCAGTGGGAAATGATGCCAATGTAGCCGCTCTTGGAGAAATGTGGCAGGGCGGCGGTAGAGGCTATCAAAATATGATGATGGTCACTCTAGGAACGGGAGTCGGCGGCGGTCTTATTTTAAACGGGAAAATCGTGGCCGGTGCACACGGTGCCGGAGCGGAAATCGGACATATCCATGTTAGAGAGTAGAGGGTGAGCGTTGTGCCTGCGGTGGAATGGGTTGCCTTGAGCAGGTGGCTTCCGCGACAGGAATCGTGAAGGAGGCGGAGCGTTTCTTGAGGATGTTTAGAGAGCCTTCTTCTCTACGCATCTATGGAAAGGCTTTGACGGCGAAGATTGTCTGTGATGCGGCAAAAGAGGGAGATCAACTTGCCTATTTAAGCCTTGACTTAAGTATGCGTTCCTTGGGGATTGTGCTTGCACAGGTTTCCATGGTTGCCGATCCGGAGATTTTCGTTATCGGCGGCGGTGTGTCGAAGGCGGAACGTTTCTGCTTGACCTTATTCGGAAGCACTATGAAGAGTACACGCCGATTTTAGAGAAAAAAAGGCGGAACTTGTGCTGGCAACACTCGGAAACGATGCGGGGATCTATGGTTGTGCAAGACTCATGCTCGAAAAAGACTAAGGGTAGAAGAAAAATTGGAAAGAATCTGTCTTCGTTTGCTTCTTTACGAGTCGTTTTACCCAGAGTGAATATAGATAGTAAAGGAATAAGAAAGTCGGAAAAATGAATCAGAAGGTTCTAAAAACAATAGAATATACAAAGATTATTGCCATGCTTATTGAGGAAGCGGAGTCCTCTCTCGGAAAAGGAGAGGGCGGAGGCGCTCCTTCCTTCCTCCGATTTTTATGGAGGTGGAGCGGAATCTTTTGGAAACGGAAGAGGCGGAGAGCCGTATTCGGGCTAAAGGGGCCGATCTCCTTTTCGGGGATTATGGATATACGCCCCTATTTTCCGAGACTGCAACTCGGGGCTTCTCTTTCCGTATTCGAACTGTACCAAGTGGCAAGAATGCTCGAAAGCAGCTAAAAAGTAAAGGAGCAGGGCGGAGAAATAGAAGACAGCCTACGTGCTTATTTTGAGGAAATAGATTCCTTTAGAGGAAATCAGACGTGAGCTTGCCCGCTCAATCGAGTCGGAGGAGCGTCTCTTTGACGATGCCAGTAAAGAGCTTTCCGATATCCGAAGAAAAGAAAAGGGAATAGAGGGAAAAATCACGGAGGAGCTGAACCGGATTTTAAACGATAAGCGATCCATGTTGCAGGAGGGGTTATTACCCTCAGAAACGGTCGCCATGTTTTTTTCCGGTAAAGGCGGAGTATAAAATGCTTTTCACGGCATAGTCCATGATGAGAGCAGCACGGGTGTTACGCTCTTTATGGAGCCCTTAAGCATTGTACAGCTTGAAAACAATCTGAGTGAGCTCTTTTCGCTGGAAAAGCAGGAAGTAGAGAAGATTTTACTTTCTCTCAGTCTTAAGCTGTCTCCGAATCTTCCGGTTTTAGAAAGGAATCTGAGCTTCTTTCTCACTTGGACTTTCGTTTTTTGCGAAGGCAAAGCTGGGAAAAGAAGATGGACGAGTGTCAGACCTGGCTTAGAGAAAGAAAAAAAGTTGAAGCTTTTGGATGCACGGCATCCTTTGATTCCGAAGGATAAGGTTGTCCCGATTTCCATTCATATCGGAGAAGCCTTCCGGCTTTTGGTGATTACCGGTCCGAATACCGGCGGAAAAACGGTCTGCTTAAAGACCCTCGGGCTTTTGCAGTTAATGGGACAGGCGGGGCTTCTGATTCCGGCCTTTCAGGGTTCTTCCATCACGGTTTTTAAGGAAATTTATGCGGATATCGGGGATGAGCAAAGCATTGAGCAGAGCCTTTCCACCTTTTTCCGCTCATATGACGAATACGGTAAAAATCCTTTCGGAGGCGGATTCCGACTGCCTCTGCCTTTTTGATGAGTTGGGAGCCGGTACGGATCCCACGGAAGGAGCGGCGCTGGCACTCGGTATCCTGCATGAGCTCTACGAAAGAGGAGTGACCACGCTTGCAACGACCCACTATGCGGAGATTAAGCTCTATGCCTTGTCCACGGAGGGAGTGGAAAATGCCGCCTGCGAGTTTGATGTGGAAAGCCTTCGCCCGACCTACCGTCTGCTTATCGGTGTGCCCGGTAAGTCCAATGCTTTTTGCGATTGCAAAAGAAGCTCAGCCTAAGCGAGAAAATCATTGAGGACGCCAGAGGCCGTATCGGAGAAGAGGACCTGCATTTTGAAGATCTGATTTCGGACTTGGAGGACAGTAAGAGACTCGCCGAGCAGGGAAAGACTGGAAATCGAGCAGTATAAGGAAGAAGTGGAGCGTCTGAAAGCCAGGGCGAGAGAGTCCACAAAGGGCATTGAGAAAGGCAGAGAGAAAATACTGAATCGCGCAAGGGAAGAGGCGGCAAAGATTCTTTCCGATGCGAAGGAAACGGCAGACAGCATAGTAAAAGGAAATCAGAAAGCGTGAAAACGGCGGAGGAAGCTCGCTGGAAGTGGAGCAGATTCGCAGTAAGCTGAAAAAGAAGATGGAGGAGACACAGGCCTTTTCCGGACAAAGTGTAAAAGGGGCCGATGCAGACTATTTCTCTGAAAAACCTTAAGCTCGGGGACAAGGTCAGACTTCTCAATATGCATAATGTCGTGGGAACCGTCACCGAGCTTCCGGATAAGAACGGGATGTTTACGGTGAGTGCCGGCATGCTTCGGACTAAGGTTTCGGCAAAAGAGGTGGAATTTATCCAGCATAAGGAGAAGGAAGCCCCCGTTCGCAATCAGGGAAAGACAGCAGGACTCGGAAGGTCCAAGGCGATGGGCATTTCCCCGGAAATCAATTTGATCGGAAAAATGACAGCGGACGCACTTCCGGAGCTGAATAAGTACTTGGATGATGCTTTTCTTGCCAAGCTTCCGCAGGTTAGAGTGGTCCATGGAAGAGGAACCGGTGCGCTTCGGAAAATGGTGCATGACTGTGCAAAGAAGAATAAGCATATTGAATCCTTCAGACTGGGAGAATATGGTGAGGGGTCTGACGGAGTAACGATGATCTATTTTAAGAAATAGAATTGTTAGACCGGTAGCATTGTTTCGTAGACAGATTTGTTATAACGACGAAATTGTTTCTGTAGATCAGAATCGATAGAATGGCAGAAATTGTAAAGGAGGTACTGTGGCAGAAAAGCAAAGAATCCTGATTGTGGATGATGACAGCTCTATTGCGGAGTTGATTTTCTCTATCTTGAGAAGGAATGCTTTTTCCACAAAGATTGCGGAAGACGGGGAAGCAGCGCTGAGTCTTTATGAAAAGAGGGGCGGATCTATTGATTTTGGATCTGATGCTTCCGGGAATCGACGGCTATGAGGGTTTGCAGACGGATTCGGGCAAGTTCAGATGTTCCCATTATCATGCTTTCCGCAAAGGGAGAAACCTTTGATAAGGTACTGGGGCTGGAGCTTGGAGCGGATGATTATATCTTAAAGCCTTTTGATACGAAAAGGAACTGGTGGCAAGAGTGAAAGCGGTTCTCCGCCGCTTCCAACCGGGAAGAAAATCAGCCTCTCGGGGAGACAACAGACAATGGAGCCGGAGAAGAGCAACTGCAAAAAGGAAACACATCTCCTATTCCGATTTGGTTGTGAATTTAACGAACTACGCAGTCCACTATAAAGGAAAAAAACGGTAGATATGCCGCCTAAGGAATTGGAACTTCTCTACTTTTTGGCAAGCTATCCGAATCAAGTCTTTACCAGAGAACAGCTTTTTGGATCATATCTGGGGCTATGAATTTGCCGGAGATTCCCGTACGGTGGATGTTCATATTAAACGTTTAAGGAAAAGCTTCCCGGTGAGGGAAGAATGGGAAATTTCCACGGTTTGGGGCATTGGTTATAAATTCAGGGTAGGGTGAAGAGCTTGAGAAGGCGATTATTCATTAAATTTTTTACTGGGTTATTCCATTTTCTTCCTTCTTTTCCTCTTTTTATGTATCTATATGGCGGGAGACTGGTTCAAGACTATTTTTACAATCGAGAGGGACGACTTTATACCAGAAGTGACAAGACTTGCAAACTATTATTCCAAGGAAGAATACGGAAGTTTATCCATCGGTAAAATCACTGCGGAAATGGAAGGAAATATTCAGTCGAAAAGTTTTGGGCTGGACATTGGTAAGCCCTAAAGGGAAAGATTCTTGCCTTCCAGGGAGAGGGAAAATATTCAGGGTGAGGAAATCCGGAATTTTGATCCTACAAAAATGGAGAAAAAAATTTATTATACTGAGAATTTTCAAGGGCTTTTAACGGAGACCATGCTTGTTGCCAAGGCTCCGATTCAACGAAATTTTTCAGAATATTGCGTATTTGTATCTTTTTGCTGCCCTTGTCGGAGATTGAACAGAGAAAGGCGGATATCATCGATATTTTTCTTTTGTCCTTTTGCTGGCTATATTCTTTTTCTCTCTTTCCATCTTTTGGGGTGTTTTACACCTTCGTGTATCGTCCTTTAAGGAAAATTACGGCGGGAGCAGTGCGCTATGCAGGAGGAGAGTATCAGCATCGCATTACGGTTTCCGGACAAGATGAGATGGGCTATCTTGCGGATACGTTGAATTACATGGCGGAGGAAATTCAGAAGTCGGATGATTATCAACGACAATTTATTGCCAATGTTTCTCATGACTTTCGCTCCCCGCTGACTTCCATAAAAGGATATTTGGAAGCGATGCTGGACGGCACGATTCCGCGGGATATGGAAGAAAAATATCTGGAACGACTCATTGCGGAAACGGATCGTTTAAGCAAGCTGACGCAGTCTATGCTGAGTTTAAATAAACTGGATGAGGAAGGCATGCTGAACCGCAGCAATTTTGATATCAATCGGATGATACGGCAGGTTTGCAGCAGTTTTGAAATGCAATGTGCCAAGAAAAGCTTACAATTCTCTCTTATCTTTGCGGAAAAGAAGGAAATGGTCTACGGTGATTATCCGAAAATACAACAGGTTCTTTATAACCTGATTGACAATGCGGTGAAGTTTTCCAAAGAAGGAACGGAGATTTGTATCCGAACGGAAAAAAAGGGGACAAAGGTATTTACTTCAATTAAGGATCAGGGAATCGGAATTCCCAAGAAGGATACCCAGAAAATTTGGGAGCGTTTTTATAAGACGGATCTTTCAAGGGGAAAGGATAAGCGGGGTACCGGACTTGGTCTTTCCATTGTAAAAGGGATTATTAATGCGCATAAGGAGCACATAGATTGTATATCCACGGAGGGGGTGGGTACCGAGTTCAGCTTTACACTCCCTATCTCGTTAAAAGAGGAGGCATAATCCTTGGACGATTTCATCAAAGAAAAAGATAGTTGGACAGAAGGTAAGCTGGAAAAAGAGGACTGTAAAAAGCTCTATCCCTTCTTTTTTCCGGTGGAGTTTTCGGCTTGGGCATTTTTTTAGTCCTGTTTTTTCTAGTTCCTCACCTTCCGGTAAAGAAGGAAGGGAAAGAAAAGGAAACAGTAGCCTTTACGGAAGAGGCAAGTACGGAAGCGGAAAGCAGCACGGAAGAAACAGAGGCAATAGAGGATGTCGTACAGTCCGAGATTCAGAAATTTGATTTCCCGATTTCCGCCTATGAAAGCATGATGGGAAATTTAAAAAGCATCATCCAGGAAGGGGAAAAATCTCTGGTGGATGTTGAGGTTTCTACGGGAGGAGAGATTTACTCACGGAGGGAAAAAAACGAGGGGAAATGGAATCATTTTTAGAAAAAAACCGCCGACAATCTGCTTATTTTATACTTGGGAACCGGAAAGGGGAAGAAGCCTATCGGATCCGTTTCTTCCGTGAAAAGGAAGTAGAGGAAGACTCTTATCTTCGAGTAAAAAGGGACGGGGTGATGATTCTTTCCGTTCCGCTTTTCCGCTTTTACGGAAAAAGATATGGAAAAGGCTCAGTGTGATGCCGAGAGGGAAATTCCCGTCTCATTCAAAGAGGAGAAACTTTAATCGGAATCGAGTTCTCCAAGCGGGGAGCTGTATTCGACGGAAATAACCTATGCTTCTTATCTTTCTTATGATGTACCGGCTGTGGACGGCTTTAGAGAGGACATTGCCGTACAAGGCCGAAAGAGGGAGAGGAAATGTATTTTTACCTTAATACTGCAGGGGAATTTGTAGGATTTTTGTGCGGGAAAAGCAGGGCAGTTTTTCCACACATGACGGGAGTTTCGATTGTTTGGACATGCTGGAACATCTCAGTAACGGAAAAAAACTTTAGCTTATTTGGGCTGAAGATACAAAAATACGAGTAAAAGTATGATAGAATTAGGCATTCGGAAGGAATCTTTATTTCCGAAGTGGAAGAGGAGTCCCGCCTATGTTGCCGGAGTGCAGGCGGGAGATGTTATCAAAAAGGTGAACGGAGAGGAACTTACAGGGGTAAAAGACCTGCAGGCAGCCTTTGACTGAAAAGAAAGTCCCGGAAATCCTTTTCAAATCAGCCCTCCTTCGCAATAACGGAAATCAGTATGTGGAAATGGAGTTTTTCTTGTCCGCTCGGGGACAAGGTAGGGAAGGAAGTTTTATGAGTGAACATATCCTAACCCTAATCGCTTTTATCGAGAATTTTCAGGGATGGCACAAGAGTGAATAATGTGTATTTGGTGAAAAACAAAGAACACAGCACTCACGAAAAATGGAAAAGAATACCTGAATGTGACTCTGCAGGATAGAACAGGGACGATTGACGCCAAAGGTTTGGGATCCCTTTTTCTCCGGGGCATTTCCGAATTTCTCCACCTTGGATTATGTTTATGTGGAGGGAAATGTCGCCATCTATAACAGAGTCAATCAATTAAGTATTCAGCGTCTTTCCGTGGCAAGAGAAGGCAGCTACTTTCCGGAAGATTTCTTACCGGTTTCCAAACGGGACAGAGAGGAAATGAAGAAAGAGCTGCTCGGTATGATTTCCGCTTTGGACAATCCTTTTCCTGAAAAACTTCTGGAAAAGTATCTTTGTGGAAGATAAAGGAATTTTTACAGGAATTTTCCTTCCATTCAGCGGCAAAAACAGTGCATCACAGCTATGTGGGAGGACTCCTCGAGCACACTTTGTCCGTTGCGAAGCTGTGCCGTTTCTATGCGGAGCAATATCCGGATTTGAACAGGGATATCTTAATTTCCGCAGCACTTTGTCATGATATCGGAAAAAAATGAAGGAACTCAGTGAATTTCCGAGAAATGATTATTCTGATGAAGGACAGCTTCTTGGCCATATCATGATTGGCTACACCATGCTTTCCGAGAAAAATTGCTTTGATTCCCGATTTTTCCGACAGCGCTTCGCTCGGAATTTTTGCATTGCATTCTTTCCCATCACGGGGAGCTGGAATTCGGTTCTCCGAAAAAGCCCGCTACCATGGAGGCTTTAGCCCTTGCCTTTGCGGACAATACTGACGCGAAGCTCCAGACTATGAGGAGAATTTATTGAGCAGGGTGAGAAGTCGGGAAAGGCCAAGGAAGGAAACAGTTGGATTGGCTTTAATAAACTCCTGGAGAGCAATGTGAGGAAGAGCAATGTTTTAAGTCGGGACAGAAAGATAATAGGGAAAGGAAAAACTTTTGATTCAGATTTTTCTTAGATGAGGGCTCTCCTTCCGTTTGAGAGTGATATTCAGGGAGCTTTGTAAAAGCCTTTTTATCCGGGAGAGGATTTTCCAGATGCATACGCCGGAGGGCGTACGTCTTATGGAGACTACGCAGGAGGAGAAGAATGCCTTAAAGCGTGCGAAAAGAGCAAAAAGTCTGCTGTTCCCGTAAACAAGAAGAGTTTAAAACGGAAAGATACGGAAAAAGCAAAAATCGAATTCTGACTGAGGAGGGATTTCCGACCCTTCTCTTTTCCGTCTTTCACTTGGACTTTACGTGGAGCAGCAGCTTTCTTTTAGCGGAAAACGCACAAAAGATAAGTCGATTGTGAAGGCTTATCTCTATCAGATCTTAGAGGAAAAAAATGCGGGCGAAGTCTGCCCTTGGGGGATTTAACGAGGGATTCGTCCCGGTCTCTCTTGCCGGGAAGCTGTTGAAAAGAATTAAAAAAATGAAAGGCATGCAGACTAAACAGGAAGAAATAAGATTTTATCAGGCCTTAAAGGATGAATATTGCCTGGAAGGAGAGAAAGGCGGAGCTTTTACGCTTTCTTAGCACTACGAGAAAGAGATATTTTGCAAAAGGCGGAGGAACAGAGCCGGCGTAAAAGATTCAAGACGGTTTCAGCATTTACATTCATATTCCCTTTTTGCCCCGAGTAAATGTGCTTATTGCTCGTTCTTATCTTCTCCCAATAGGCCCCTTTTCAGACCGTATTTCGGATTACCTTGAAAAAGTTTCGAAGAGCTGGATTTTGCGCTTTATGAAATGGGAGAAAGACGGGGAAAAACCCTGCAAAGCGTCTATATCGGCGGAGGAACGCCGACGGCGCTTCCCGGAAAAGCGCTGGAAGACCTGCTGGTTCTGGTAGAGCAAAAACTTTTGTCCTCTCCTTACGCAAAAGTTTTGGAATACACGGTAGAGGCGGGAAGACCGGATTCTCTGGAGGGCAATAAACTGGCTCTTTTTAAAAGGCGCACAGTGTGGGGCGCATTTCCATTAACCCGCAGACCTTTCGGCAGGAAACACTGGACTTAATCGGCAGGAAACACAGCATAGAATCCGTGATGGAGCGTTTTTATGAAGCAAGGGAACTGGGTTTTGACAACATCAATATGGATCTTATTCTGGGGACTTCCCTCGGAGAGGCTTTCCGATGTGGAAGAAAGCTTTACTCAAGATTCAGGGAGCTTGCTCCCGGAGAATTTGACGGTACATTCTCTTGCCGTAAAAGCGTGCCGCAAAGTTAAAGACAGAGGAAAAACAAGTACAGAGGAGCCTATCAGGCAGGGGCTTCTTCCGAAGAATTTCCGCTGGAAAGAGATTTTTCCCTCTCTTATATTCCCTCTTGGAAGAAACGAGAGAGTCGGACTGAGATGGAGTGGATGATGCTTTCCGCCATGCAGACAGCGGAAGAATTATCCTTATATCCGTATTATCTTTATCGTCAAAAATATGGCGGGAAATCTGGAAAATATCGGGTTTCAGTAAGGAAGGGAAGGAGTGCCTCTATAATATTTTTATGATGGAAGAAAAAGCATACGGTTTTTCGGAGTTGGCGCGGGAAGCTCCTCTAAAATTCTCTTCGAAACGGAAGGCTGGAAAAGGGTGGATAACGGAAAAGACTTCCCGCTCTTATATGGAGCATTTTACGGAATATCAGGAGAAAAAGCGGAGAGTCTTGGAAGAACTGAGCCGGATACAAAGAACAAGGTAAGGATTAAAAAAATAACAAGCAAAAATGAAATTTAGTGTATACTAACTCCTAGTGGGATTGTATGACAAAAACGTTTCATCTTCCATGCTTCTGTTTTTTTCCATGCTTTCCACTACAATCAACTAAAAATAATGGGAGCTTGAAGCTTTGGTAAAAAGAATCAAAGCAGATGATAAAGATAGAGAAGAAAGGAAAGGAGAAGAGATGAATATTCAGGAAAGAAAAAGTGGGGAGTTATCGGTTTGCGGTTTTGTGGGATCCAGTTCCGCTTTGCCCCTCATGCAAAGCGGTCTTTTTCGGAAATTGTTTTTAAATGATGTGGACAGGGAAAAGGGCAGAGGAGAAGCCTTGGACATTAGTCACGGACTTCCTTTTGCCAAGCCCGATGAAGATTTATGCCGGAGATTATGATGATCTGATGGACTGCTCCATCATCGTAATCACTGCAGGCGCCGGGCAGAAGCCGGGAGAAACAAGGCTTGACTTGGTCAAGAAAAATGTAGGGATTTTTAAGAGCATTATACCGGAGATTGCAAAGAGAAAGTATGAAGGAATCTTACTTATTGTGGCAAATCCCGTGGACATTTTAACGTATGTGTCGGTAAAGCTCAGCGGTTTTCCGGAGAACAGAGTCTTCGGTTCCGGAACGGTGCTGGATACGGCAAGACTGAAGTATCTTTTGGGAGAGCATTTGTCTATTGATAACCGTTCTGTCCACGCCTTTATTATCGGAGAGCACGGAGACAGCGAGAATTGCCGCATGGAGCAGTGCGAGATGTTTCCAGTATTCCTTTAAATGATTTCTGCGAGCTTCGAGGTCACCTGGAGCATGATGCTTCCATGAAGCGAATTGCAGAGGATGTGAAAAACAGTGCCTATGAGATTATTGCGAAGAAAAAAGCAACCTATTACGGAATCGCCATGTCTGTTCGGAGAATCTGTGAAGCGATTATCCGTGATGAGAAGTCCATCCTGCCCGTTTCAGTATGCAGCACGGAGAATACGGAATTTCCGATGTCTCCTTAAGTGTGCCGGCGATTGTCGGAAGACAGGGTGTGGAAAGAGTGGTACCGATTGATTTTAAAGTGAGGAGGAGAAAGAGGCTCTTAGTAGCTTCCGCCGATACCTTGAAGAAGGTTATCGATGATGCGTTTAACTAAGTGAATAAAAACAAAAACAATATAGAAAAAGCAATATAGAATAAAGTAAGATGCAGCTTCCGGAGAACAATCCGTTAGTTGCATTTTTTTATTCTTAGCAGTATTGATTGTAAGCGTGCGATATCTCAAATGTCTAATAAAGAGATGGAAAAAAATTTAGAGGATATCCAATAATAATATATTTTTATTGAATAATAACATAGACTCTGTTATTATTTAATAAAAATAGTTATCGAGTTAAATCCATGGAAATCTTAAATAAGAATATTTTTGGCTTGAACTTTCAAGCTGAGGAAATAAATACTAAAAGGGCTTCCTGTGTTTATGACAGCACAGAGAAGCTTTTTAGGATGTCATATAAAGAGACCGCCTTTCTTTTGTGTACCTTTCGAAAGAAGAGAGGTTTGGGATTGTTGCTTTGGAGAAGCAGTTGTCATTTTTATCTGATAAATATGGCATCCCGATAGTTTTCGGATTTTCTGCAGTAACTAAATTACAGCGTGATAAGCTACTTGAAAGGAATATTCCATTTATCACGGATAATGGTCAACTATATTTACCGTTTCTTGGCATGATGCTGAATAATACATTTAAGAAAGAGAAAGAGACTAGACGGGATAAAATGATGCCAGTAACACAGCTGCTTTTTCTCTATATGTTCTATAAAAGCAAAGGACAGGCTGTAATGAAAAAGATGCTGCGACTGCTATAGGGGTCACTAGGACTTCTATTACAAGGGCAAGTGAGCAACTGGCTGCAATGGGACTTATATCCCGGGAAATGCACGGTAAAGAATACTACATGAGAACTGATATATCAGGCTTTGCACTTTATAAAAAGCGAAGCCATATCTAATCAACCCCATTCAACGTATATTGATAACGGAAACTAAAAATAGATATAGCGAATATGTATATTCCGGGGAGTCAGCTCTTTGCAAAAGGTAACTATGTTAAATGAACCCAAAATACCGGTTCGGGCTGTATATAAAGCGGATTTTAAAAGCAGATAATATAAAAGAGATTGATCCAAAATGGATAACAGAAGAGAAGCCGCTCTGTCTTGAGCTGTGGAAATATAATCCGGCAATGTTTGCAAATAATGGAATTGTGGATCCTGTTTCTCTGTCAAATTGCTTTGACGGAAATGCAGATGAAAGAATTGAAGAGGCAGTCGAGGAATATTTGGAGGGGCAGATATGGGGACAGAAATAAACAGCTTTCATAGAAAAAAATTCAAGGATTATGCTGATTGCTATACGGTAATTGGCGGAACTGCATGCGATATACTTATGACGGAGGCAGGGGACAGATTTTAGGGCGACAAAAAGATATTGATATGATTTTGATTATGGAAGCAAGGTACAAAGGAATTTGCTCATATATTCTGGGGAGTTTATCATGGAGGGGATATCGCTTTGGCTGGAAAAAAACAGTGAAAAAGGCACATTTCTACAGATTTACTGAACCGCGCTCCAGTTACCCTGCTATGATAGAACTGTTTTCCAGAGAGCCTAATTATATCAATTTTATTCCAGATGGAATTATTCCGATACATATTGATGAAGATACTTCAAGCCTTTCTGCAATTTTGCTCAATGATGACTACTATAAATTTATGCTCACCGGAAGAAGAGTTGTTTTCGGGAATAAGTGTTCTTGATACGGAGCATCTGATTCCATTTAAGATGTATGCTTGGCTGGATCTGAAGGACAGAAAAAGCAAGAGGTGAACATGTGAATGAACGAGATTTGAAAAAACATAAATATGATGTTTTTCGGCTTCTACAGATAGCTCGTAGAGATAATAAAATCGAAACGAATGGTATTGTGCGTGAAAATATAATCAGATTTATGGAAGAAATCAGAATGGAAAAATATTCCATTTATACAGTTGTTATTACCATTTGAAATGCAAGAGGCATTAGCTTATCTGGGAGAAATATACAGATGATTATTATTCGTAAGATTTTTTGCTTGACAGCTCTTATACTTCCGTGTAAAATCCGTTCTCAACAACTGAATATTGTAAACCGTTGAGGTGGAGATAACGGCAACGATGCCTTTACAGAGAACCCGCGATGCTGAGAATCGGGTAAGAAACAAATTGTCAAATGGACCACTGAGGGTGCAGCGAAACGGATTTTTCCGGAGTATTCTGCAACGTGTAGGGATACGTGAGTTCCCGGGGATATGTTGGTATCCTGCTAAGCGGCGCAGCGTGGCTGTGAATCAAGGTGGCACCGCGGATAGATTATTTGTTTATTCGTCCTTGGCAAAGAAACTTTCTTTGCCGGGGACTTTTTTATAGTTTACCGAGACTGGACAGAGTTTACGATGTTCTGTAAAGCTTGCTTACGAAAGAACATCTAAAAACTTTCGGATCACTGACTATGAGCACGAAGAAGCACAGAAGTGCTTTGGGAGTGCGAATGTCAGCGAGGAATCGAAAAAAAGCACGCAGTGCGAACGATTCCGTAAATACTCTCAGCTCCCTGTAAAGAACATCACATTTACCGTCCCCGGAAAAAAAGCGGGAAAGAAAAAGGAGGAAAAGAACGATGCAGCTGAACAATGTGGATTTTTGAGACTTATTTAAAGAACTACCCGGATGCAAACGGCTATTTTGGAAAGTACGGCGGAGCGTATATCCCCGAGGAGTTAAAGAAGGCGATGGAGGAGATTAACCATGCCTATGAAACCATTTCCAAGTCCAGAAAAGTTTATTGCGGAGTTGAGACGAATTCGTAAGGAATTTCAGGGTAGACCCGACTCCCGATTTCCCATTTGGAGAGACTCTCCGAGAAAATCAATACCGGTGTACAGCTTTATGTGAAGCGGGAGGACTTAAACCATACCGGTGCCCACAAGTTAAACCACTGCATGGGAGAGGTACTTCTTGCGAAATACATGGGAAAGAAGAAGGTTATTGCAGAGACCGGTGCCGGACAGCACGGTGTGGCTCTGGCTACCGCAGCAGCATACTTCGGCATGGAGTGCGACATTTACATGGGTGCGGTAGACATCAAGAAACAGGCACCGAATGTAGCCAGAATGAAGATTCTCGGCGCAAGAGTAGTAGAGGTAAATGATGGTTTGGCTACTCTGAAAGAGGCGGTGGATGCCGCATTCCTCGCGTACATGAAGGAATATAAGGATGCCATTTACTGTATCGGCTCCGTAGTGGGACCGCACCCCTTCCCCATGATGGTGAGAGATTTCCAGAGCGTAGTAGGAATCGAGGCAAGAGAGCAGTTCCTTGATATGACGGGAGAGCTTCCGGACGCAATCGTAGCTTGCGTAGGCGGCGGATCGAACGCCATGGGACTTTTCTCCGGATTCTTAAATGATCCCGGTGACGATTTACGGCGTAGAACCCTTTGGGAAGAGGAACCGCACTCGGAGATCATGCGGCAAGCCTTACCTATGGAGAAGAGGGCATTATGCACGGTTTTAACAGCATTATGTTAAAGGATGAGAAGGGAGAGCCGGCACCGGTATATTCCGTAGCGAGCGGTCTCGATTATCCGTCTTCCGGTCCGGAGCACGCCTTCTTACATGATATCGGAAGAGTAAAAGTATGATGTGGTAAACTGATGATGAAACGATTGATGCATTTCTTTCACCCTTTCCAGAATGGAAGGGCATCATTCCGGCGATAGAAAGCTCCCATGCCGTGGCATACGGCATGAAGCTCGCAAAAGACGATGAACAAGGGCTCCATCCTCATCAACCTCTCCGGAAGAGGAGACAAGGATATGGACTATATCCTGGAAAAATACGGAATCAGAGAATAAGAAAAAATAAAGGAATGAAGCTCAAACGGTAAGAGTAGAGCTTCGAAAGAAAGAGACTGTAAAAAATTAAAGCAATGCTATTTATTGCTATGCAGGTTCGATGCGGGACAATCTGAGCCCGTGGGTACTTGCGAAAAACAAATGAAATGCAGTTTTTCGCTTAGTATCCCTACGTGGCGAGGTTAGCGAAGCGTGTCCCGAGGCGAACCTGCATAGCATAAAGTGCCTTTGTTTTTTACAGTCTTTTTTTATTCATAACGACTATCGCTTGTAAAGCGTACGATCTCTCGTTAAAAACCGATTGCATAAGTTCTATAGTTTTGACTTTTTATCTATTCCTCTTTTAGCTTGTGGTGCATGATCTAAGTTAGAAAAAGCTATTGACTATAACGTAATGTAATAGTTTATAGTCTTCCTTGTTAGGAGGTGCCTAGATGTATTTGATCAAATATGTTAGTGAAATTAGTGGTGTATCGGTGCGCACTTTACATCATTATGATGAGATTGGGTTGCTGTCTCCTCAAAAAGAAAATGGTTATAGGTATTATTCCGAGGAGGATATATCATTCCTGCAAATGATATTGTTCTATAAGTACTTGGGATTTTTCCTTAAAGAAGATAAAAAGAATTGTTAAAAAGAGGATGGGGAAGTACTAAATCATCTAAAAATACAGCTCAAATTAATGCAAAAAGAAAAAAACAAAAGCTCTAACTTTGATAGAAACATTGGAAAAAGACAATAGAATCAAAAGAAAGGAAGGTTTTCCATGCCTACAAAAGAGAAATTTAAAGGGTTTAGCTATCAAGATAATCAAAAATATAAGCAAGCTGCTATAGACCTCTATGGCCGAGAAGTGATTGAAGAGACAATTCAAAAACAAAAAGGAAAAAGAACAAGAAATAACCGATGGATTTAATAGAATATTCTTTGCTTTTTCTGAAAATAAGTCAAATGGATTGAGTGCACGGCGCAAGAAAATATACAATTAGCGGAAGAACTTCATAAACATTTATGCAGATATGCATTTGATTGCTCAATGGATGTATTTTCAAGCATCGCTTATGGATATGTTCAGAATAAAGAATTCAAAAACAACTTAGATCAGTTTGGAGATGGAACAGCACAATATGTATGCGATGCCGTTCAACAATATGTAAAAAGAGCAATAGGATTAAAAACTTCTTTTCACTACTTCAAAACTGCGGCACTTCTTCTTGAAGAATAAATACGGTATAATACTCTACAGATTAGGAAAAAGAATAGTTTCATCTTGTACATTTATCCTAAGTTCCTTAGGATATGCAGTTATCTTTATAAAAGGAGGAAGAGCTATGCATGTGAAGAAGTGGAAACCCGGGCTATGGATATTTTTACTCTGTAGCCTTATTTTTAGTGCAATTGGAGGCTTTTGCCGGAATCAGGATGCCGATGGCGTCTCCGACTCTGCTTGCCACTGTCTCCGGCACTGCGGAATCTACTGCGGAAACGCTGAACGCGAAGGTTACGGAAGTGGAGAAATTCGGGAATGTGGTCCTTGATTTATCGGAGGAAAGGCTCTATCAGGCAGGCTATCAAGTAGGGAGATCTCTTGAGCCTAAAGCTGAAGGATGAGGAGCTTATCCTTCCCCTTTGTACCTCTTACAGTGATGTGGATACGGGAAAACTCTTATTCCGCGATGATACAGGGAAGAAGAGACTGCTTGTAGCCATCAATATGGGAAATTTTGCGAAGAATTACAATGTTTCCGTAGGGGATGAACTTCGGTTTTCTTTAAAGGAAAAGGGTGGCTATCAGGACGAGCTCATGATTCGAAAGCTTACGAGAACCAATAATCGTGCGGACTACTCCTCCGATAGCGTATTTGCAACTTCCGGGCGGTTGTCGGAAAAGGCATGCCTCTGGGGATTTTATATCGAAGCTCCAATCCCATTGACAATCAATTCGGAAGAGCGGCCTATGCGGATAAGCTCTGTGAAGCCTTCGGGATTCAGACGGTTCTAAACCTTGCGGACAGTGAGGAAGAGGCGAAGGCTCTTACGAAGAAGGACAGTTTTGCCTCCCCTATTACAAGAGCTTGATGGATAAAGGAAATGTGATTTACCTGAACATGGGCGTGGATTTGGACAGCGAGGACTTTGGCAATAAGCTTGTGGAAGGCCTTCGTTTCTTAAGTCAACATGAGGGGCCGTATCTTATTCATTGTACGGAAGGTAAGGACAGAGCCGGTTTTGCGACAGCTATCGTTTCCGCCTTTATGGGCTCAGACCTATCCGAGCTGGAAAAAGATTATATGTTAAGCTTCGAGAATTTCTTCGGCGTAGAGGAAAAACAGTGAGAAAGTATACAAGAATTTTTCAACAGCAACCTTTACCAGTCCTTAAAGAAAATGGCAAAGGGAAAAGGATCCGAAGAGCACGGATTTAAAGCTTGCAGCGGAAGAATTTTTGGCAGCACACGGCATGAGCAAAGAAGAAATGACGGCTGTTCGGGAAAAACTTGGTAAAGAAGCGACTCTTCCAAAGCCGAGCGTTTCCGGAACGGTAGAAAGTGTCGAGAAATACGGCCACTTGGAGACGGACATTTCCATTTCCGACTTTAATGCTCTGGGCTTTACACTCGGGAGATATGGTTTCCGTACAAATGGATAACGGCTATTCCTTCTATGCACCTTATGTGAGACGGATATCTGGTCAATGCAGGGCGATCCCTCTCGTTCGTGCTTATCCCGGAAAAGAAAAGATTGCGCTTTGCATTAACTATGGAAAATTAAATCAGGTGGCAAAGGCGGATAAGGGTACAAAGGTAAGGCTTTTCCTGCAGAAAAAGGGAGCTTATCTTGAACAGTACGCAATCCGAAAACTAACAAGAAGTAACAACAGGGCAGATTATGCCAGTGACGAAATCTTTGCGAACTTTAGAAATATCAAGACTACCGGCATCAAAAAGGGCGTTCTCTACCGTTCTTCCAGTCCCCATAAACAATGAGCTCGGTCGTGCGGCAATTGCGAATAAGCTTATGGAAAAAGCACGGCATCAAGACGGTTGTGAACACGGCGGACAGTCAGAAAAAAATATTGACACCTATCTTTCCAAAGAAGATTTTCAGTCTCCGTATTATAAGAGTCTTTTTAGATAGCGGAAATGTGGCGCTTTTAAATCTCGGCTCAAATTTCCGTGCGGTAGAGTTCAGAAAAGGCATTACGGATGGGGCAAGATTTATCTTGGAGCATGACGGTCCTTATCTTTTCCATTGTACGGAAGGAAAGGACAGAACAGGCTATATGGCCGTATTCTTAGAGTCCTTAGCCGGAGCCGATGCAAAAGGAAATCAAGGCGGACTATATGGAAAGCTATACGAATTTCTTCCATGTGAAAAAAGGCACAAAGCAGTATAAGCTGATTGAAGAAGATGTTATCGGCATGATGGAATCCATTTCCGGATCCAAAGATGTTTCGAAGAAAGCCTTACAGGAAGGTGCGATGAATATGCTTCGGGACTATGATTTTACGGAATATGAGATACAGGGCTTAAAGGATCGGCTTGCCGGAAAAGCCTATGTGGAGCCGACAGTAGACGGTAAAAAACGCTGCATAAACGAGATATTGCACGCTTTATGCACGATACTCGTTATGAACAAGATGTCTCAGGCTTCGCCTGCAGCACTTGTTAAGAATGGGATGCTAAATAATATAAATTCTAATTAAGTAAAGTCCTTATAGTGTAAAAACGAGATATCCTTTGTATTGTGTAGGATATCTCGTTTTACTGTTAACAGTACATTTCTTCTATAGAAATCAGTTTACAGTTTTTGGCGTTTTCTTTTACATAATCGGTAAAGCTTGGAGGGAGAAAATGCAAAGTAATGGCTGATTTGCAGGAATGAACTTTATTTTATCCATTAGCTTTTTCATATTCTGCCTTATCAAAGGGAGAGTTCTTAAACTTACATTCTCCAAGGAGTAAAATATTCTTTCCGCATTTTTCCTAGAAGATCTATTTCTATAGGAACTAGCTTTCTTCATTTTTACCATGTCCTGAAAATCAGTTATTTCTGTGAGGATTGGAAAAAGCATTTTGTCCGGCGTGGAGCATCAGATACTCTTTGGCCATTTTTCAAATATTTTTTTCCCATAAAATCATGGAGATTGTTTTTTTACATTGGCATAATAATAGGATGAACCATTTCCTGCATTAATCAAGCTTGTAGCACGGTTGACATAACGAAACCAAAATTCAGTCATACTGTCATTTAAAACATAGTAAGGTCTCTTGACTATTCTTTTCTCCAGAATTTCAGCATTGCAAAGAACTTTCAGCGGATAATTTACATCTTCATTACCCACAAAGCTTCCAATCTCGTTGTGCTTTGTATGTCCTGTTGCTACAGCGAAATAATAGAATTGTATATACCCGGACTTTGTCTTTCGCTGCTTACAATAGTCTTAATCTGTTCTTCAGAAAAAAATATCCGCCAATAGAGTAAAACTGTTCCAGAATATTTTCTTCCAAGGATAATGAGGTATCAAATTGCTCTATGTATTTTGCAACTCCATTCGTCAGTCCATAAGCAATTGCTTTCTCTTCTAAGCTATATCCTTCTAAAAAAATTCTGCGGTTTCCAGGTAATTGAAAGGCTTGAGCTTTGAGTTCCAGATTACTCCTTCCGTGTAAAGGTGCGGATTCCGCCAGAACTTTCATCTTTCATGAAGCTTACAAGAGATCCGCAAAGGATAAAGAAGAGCTTTTGTAGATTTCCATTGCGTGTCGATTATCTTTTGCAGGACGGACTGGATATAAGGGCATTGCTTGGCAAGATAGGGATATTCATCAATGAAAGAAGATAATTCATTCATTCTTGGCTTGCTTCCCGATAAACTCAAAAAAGTGTTTCAAAGCTATTAAAGCTGATGCTTCCAAGAAGTTCAGGAGATAGGAGGTAAATACCTCCTCACTTTCTTTTCCGAGAGCAAGAAATAGTAAAACATTGATTTTTTTGTTTGATTGAAATACTTATAGTTAAAATAATTTTAGTAAAATTGATTTCAGTTAAATTGATTTCGGTAAAAACAATTTCTGTAAAAATCTATTTTAGATATAATCTGTGGAAATACAAGAGTATGTTTTAGAAGGAGAGTCCTTTTTCTTTGAGATAGAAAACCTCGTTTTCTTGCACATTTTCGAACTTTCTATATACTCTACAAAATAAAAAAGAGAGGAGTAAGAGGTTATGGGATTTACATTGTTACATCGATTACCGTCCGCGGAAGAGGTTAGAAAAGAGTATCCCCTGTCAGAGAAGCTGGCAGAGATAAAGGCGAAAAAGGGATGAGGAAATCAAGGCGATTTTTAAAGGAGAAAGCAGAAGTTTCTTCTCGTTATCGGGCCCTGCTCTGCAGACCATGAAGATCCGGTGCTGGAATACTGCCATAGATTAAAGGAAGTGGCCAAGGATGTAGAAGATCAGATTTTTATTGTGCCGCGAATCTATACCAACAAACCCAGAACCACGGGGGAGGGCTATAAGGGCATGCTTCATCAGCCGGATCCGGAGAAACGTCCCAACTTAACCGAGGGGATTTATGCAATTCGTAAGCTTCATATGAAGGTTTTGGAAGAGACGGGATTTTCCACTGCAGATGAAATGCTGTATCCGGATAACCTCACCTATCTTTCCGACATGATGAGCTATGTTGCAGTCGGTGCACGTTCAGTTGAAAACCAACAGCACAGACTCGTGGCGTCCGGTATCGATGTGCCGGTGGGGATGAAGAATCCGACCTCAGGAGATCTCGGCGTCATGCTGAATTCCATTTATGCGGGACAGCACGGCTATGAATTTATTTTCCGCGAATGGGAAGTGAAGACGGACGGAAATCCCTATACTCATGCGATTATGCGAGGCTCGCAGAATAAGCACGGGCAAATGCTTGCAAACTACCACTATGAGGGACTTAAAAGCTCTTACATTCTCTCTATGAGAAGAAGGAACTCTTTACATCCCGCGGTGATAGTGGATACAAACCATTGCAATTCCGGAAAGAAGTATAAAGAGCAGCTTCGTATTGCGCATGAGGTCATGCACTCCAGAAAATATTCAACGGAACTGGCCCATTTTGTAAAAGGGGCTTATGGTGGAGTCTTATCTTCTGAGAGGCTCCGCGAAGGTGGAGGAGCATATTTTTAGGAAAATCGATTACCGACCCCTGTATCGGTTGGGACGATACGCTGCGCTTGATTTCCAATATTTACGACTACCAGAGTCAGACGAAGTATTGATTCTGTAAAATGAGTATCGTGTGCATAAACGTCGATGCGATGATGGCTCGTTTGAGATCTCTTTCCTTTTCTTGCACTTTTATGGCTCTTCCTATATACTTTCTAGGAGCTAAAAAGGAGGGGAAATCATGGGATTTTTCGTTCTTAAATCAATTACCGACAACGGAAGAAGTGAAGAAGCAGTATCCCTTGTCTAAGGAACTCATTGAGCAAAAGGCAAAGAGATGCGGAGATTAAGTCCATATTTCAGGGAGAAAGTAAGAAAGTTTCTCCTCGTCATAGGACCTTGTTCCGCAGACCATGAGGATCCTGTGCTGGAGTATTGCCATAGGTTAAAAGAAGTGGCCAAGGATGTAGAGGATCAGATTTTTTTATTGTGCCGCAATTTATACCAATAAACCCAGAACCACAGGGAGAGGGCTATAAGGGCATGCTTCATCAGCCCGATCCGGAAAAACGGGCTAACCTTACGGAAGGGATTCTTGCGATTCGACATATGCACATCAGGGTTTTGGAGGAATGCGGTTTTTCGACGGCGGATGAAATGCTGTATCCGGACAATCATACCTATCTTGATGATGTACTATCTTATGTGGCGGTTGGAGCTCGTTCCGTTGAAAATCAGCAACATAGAATGGTAGCATCGGGGGTGGATGTGCCTGTTGGAATGAAGAATCCGACCTCGGGAGATCTGGGAGTCATGCTGAACTCCATTTATGCCGCAGAACACGGACACGATTTTTATCTTTCCGGGAATGGGAGGTGCAAACCGGCGGAAATCCTTTATACTCATGCCATTATGCGAGGGCTCACAGAGTAAGCATGGGCAAATGGTGCCGAATTATCATTATGAGGATTTGAAACTTCTGCATTCTCTCTACACGGAAAAGAAACTGCCGAATCCGGCTGTGGTAGTGGATACCAATCATTGTAATTCCGGAAAAAAGTACAAGGAGCAGCTGCGAATTGCACAGGAAATCATGCACTTTAGAAAGTATTCCGAAGAACTGAGAAGCTTTGTAAAGGGACTGATGGTGGAATCTTATCTTCTTGAGGGTTCTGCCAGGGTGGAAGAGCATATTTTGGGGAAATCCATAACGGATCCCTGCATTGGCTGGGACGATACGTTGCGTCTCATTTCCACTGTATATGAATATCAGGCACTGAACCGATAAAGTTTATTTTTTTGAAAAATGAAGAAGCGAGTCTATCGCATGGAAGATACGGAAGCATTTCATTGCATGAAAGAATGATATAGAAACAGAGATTTTTATTTGGGAGGAAAATATGGGTGTATACGAGGAACTGCAGGATAGAGGATTAATTGCCCAGGTTACGGATGAGAAAAGAAGTCCGCGAGATGGTAAACAGCGGAAAGGCGATCTTTTTATATCGGCTTTGATCCGACTGCGGATTCCTTCATGTAGGCCATTTTCATGGCACTTTGCCTGATGAAAAAGACTGCAGATGGCGGGAAACAGACCGATAGCCTTAATGGGCGGCGGAACGGGTATGATTGGAGACCCTTCCGGAAGAACGGATCTTCGAAAGGTGCTTACCGTAGAGGAAATTGATCACAATATCGCCTGCTTTAAAGAGCAGATGAGCCGTTTTATCGACTTTTCCGAGGGAAAAAGCGATTCTGGTCAAAACTAACGGAGACTGGCTTCGGAACTTAAATCTTATGGAGTTCTTACGGGAGGCAGGGACCGCATTTCTCCGTAAATGAGATGCTGAGAGCCCGTTGCTATGTGAATCGTCTGGCAAACGGACTTTCCTTCCTGGAATTTTCTTATATGCTCATGCAGGGCTACGACTTCTACCGCCTCTATGAGGACTACGGCTGCAATATGGAGTTCGGCGGTGACGACCAGTGGAGCAATATGCTTGCCGGGAACGGAGCTTATCCGTAGAAGCTCGGAAAAGACGCCCATGCGATGACGATAACCCTCCTAACCAATAAGGAAGGAAAGAAAGATGGGTAAGACCGCAAGCGGTGCGGTTTGGCTTGATCCGAAGAAGACGAGTCCTTATGACTTCTATCAGTACTGGAGAAATGTGGACGATCCGGATGTGGGAAAATGCCTTCGCCTTCTTACCTTTATTCCGATGGAGAAATTCGGGAAATGGATAAGTGGGAAGGGCGGAGCTCAATAAAGGCGAAGGCAATTCTTGCCTTCCATTTAACAGAGCTTGTGCATGGAACGGAGGAAGCAAAAGAAGGCGGAAGAAGCGGCGAAAGTCCCTCTTTTGCCGGAGCAGTGCCTCTGCGAATGTCCCGAGCTATACCCTTTCGAAGGAAGAATATGCGGGACGGCGTAGATGTTTTTAAACCTATTGGTTCTCACGGGTCTTGCGCCTTCCAAGGGAGAGCAAGAAGAAATGTGCAGACAGGGCAGGGTAAGCTTTGCCGGAGAAAAGGTGACGGATATCGGAAGAGTCTTTCAGCCCGGAAGAACTCTCCAGAGAGCCTCTTTTACAAAAAGGAAAGAAGAGCTTTTGTAAAAGTACTGTATTGCTAAGTCTATCTTACAGAAGAGCTTTACGATGTATCTATCAAAAAGGACTTTTCTTGCATTGAAAAATAAATCCGTTACATCCAAAGTTGACGGTTGTGACTCTGGTTTCTTTGACATGCATAAAGAGTGGGATGTACGGCATATACTCGTTATCGATGTTGTCGGGAGGACTCTATTTGCGCTATCTATAGATTTAGGAGTAGTATGTTTAAGCTAGTAATATGTCTTCTCAGTATGTTTCCTGCTTTGGTTCGATGAGTCTTTGCAGGCGGGAAGAATGCCGATTAATAGCGATTTAGCACTTATGTTGACGGAAAGTGAATGATCCGGTAACGAAGTCGGCGCGTACCGCCTATATCTTTACGGAGAATCCTACTTTGTCTCTCAATCTTTCCGAGGGACAGAGGTGGAAATCGTGAGCTACTGTAATTCTTATTTAGAAATCGGAAGACAGAGGATTCGTAATCGTCTGATGAAGAAGACTCTGACTGGCGGAGAAAAGTTTACACTTCTTCCCGAAGAAGAGTATCGTGCGGCGAAAGAGGACGGTAGTCTGTACAATACGGCGGATCATTGTTATGTGCTTCGCGTATATGAGGATGGGTCCGATCGCTATGACGAATACTACTTTTCGGAATTGTAGAAGAAGATATTTTTCAAAGGATTATCAGGAGAAGGCGAAAGGAGAAAGAGCTTCTCTTAAAGCAGAAATTGAAAGTCAGTACGGACCGGCTGCAGTAAAAAGCTAGAATGAACAAGATAAACGAGATGCATAGATACTCGTTGGGAATCGAGAGGATAGACAGAGTGTATAGACTCGGTATATCTGACGAGTATGCTCGATATCCGTGTGCATCTCTTTCTCCAAATTCCAGAAGACCCGCAGTAATACTGGCTTTCAGATATCGCAGAAATAAATTGAATAAATTCATCCCTCTTGTAAGAGATTTCTTTTTGAAAATAAAGAACGAGAAGACGCCAGATATCGCTAATGGAAAAGCTCTGTAGAATCTGCAACTCCTTTTTCCGAAATCACAACGCCGGTCTCACAGAATCCCGATTTTCATGGCCCAAGCTGACAAGTTGTTCAATTCACGGTATAGGACACGTTCAAGAGTGACTCTTCCTACGGAATCTTTGATACAGTTTCAAGAGATGTCGGTGCTTTTTCGATGGAGTTTCACACATCATTTAAGAGCATTTTCATAATCCCGATTAGTTCTGAATTTCCGTAAACAAAAGCTTATTACATTCTCTACTGATTACCCATTCAAAAAGACCGTAGATATCCGGAAAATAATAATAAAAAGGTTTTTCCGATTGACCTCTGCCTTTTCGATGATTTCTTTTCACGGTAATTTTTATCCAGCGCCTTTTTCTTCCATTGACCGTGATTAGGGCGGTGGCAAGCTTTTTCCTGAGTTCTTTCTCAAGTTCACAATTTTTCACAATTTACCCCACATTTGTCCGGTATTGTCCGTTTTCTTTCTTTTTCAAGCTGATATTATACTACTCGTTGCCTTTAGTTTAAAGAAAATGAGAAGGGTTGAAGCCAAAACCGAAGACGATAAAAAGTGTCAAGTGCAGAAAGGCAGAAGAAGGAGAAAACGGCAAGGCATAAAAAGGAAAAATGAAACGATAGCGGAATAAGAGAATGGGAATACCAAATAGAGAAAGGGAGGAAGAAGATGAAAATGAATACGATGAACAGAAATAAAAGAAATAAAGATAGAAATGAATAAAAGAAACAAAAGATGCAAAAAGAAAAAAATCGGTAAAAAGGAGAGACTTATGAAGGGCGTTGCTATTACCTTAGTGCTATCGCAGGTGCTCCTGCTCCCGATGATGGCTCTCGCATCGGAAGAAAATCCTCGCTATCATGAAAATTATTATGCCCTCTTAAGTCCTACAGGAGAGCTGAAGCAGAGCTCGGTGGTCAGACAGTATGAGGCAAGAGGGAATGCAGACTGTTACGGATTACGGAAAAATACAGCAGTATTAAAAACTTAAGTAACAGCGTGGATGCGGAGTCGGACGGAGAGCGCCATGTCTTTCACTTTCAAACGGAGCACCGGAGACCTTATATATCGAGGGGAGACAAGCGAGCCTTTCGCCATTCTTCCTTGGAAAATAGCGATTTCTTACAGAGTTAAACGGCTTGGAAGTGGACCCCTCCGTGCTTACAGGCGAAAAGGGACTCGTAAAAATTCATGTTGATTTTACAAGAAATCCGAATGCACAGGACTATGCAAGAAAAACTATGTGCTGATTGCCAGAGCAAACTTTCTCCATGGAGGATATCCTTTCTTTAAAAAGGCGGAGAAGGCGGAGGTCGTAACCCTCGGAGAGAAGAAGGAGGTCATGTTTGTCCTGCTTCCGGGAGAGGAAGACAGCTTTGATATCGAGGTGGGAAGCAATTCTTTCAGCTTTTGACGGCCTGCAGTTTCAGATGATGCCGCTTCGTTCCGCTCAGGTGGAAAAAATCAAAGATATACAGGATTCGAAAAAAAGGATGTGGAGGACTCCTATCATGCTTTGAAAAGATGCGGAAATGATCTTCTTTCGAACATGGAGTCTTCCGAAAATCCCTTCGCGACATGGAAAAAGAGTCTGAACGAGTGCAAATGCTTCTGTGAAAATCCATACAGGAGGAAGGAAAAGGCATTTCAGGCGGATAGAGATAAGAGTTACGATTCCTTGGACAAACTTACAGAGGCTTAACACCCGTAAACGGAAACCTCAGTGACTTAACAGCCACAATTGGAGACACCAAGAAGAATATTGACGGGAGAAAAAGACAGCATTAATCGGATACAGAACAGCTTAAGAGACCTGGAAGAATCTCTTACAGAGCTTCGATCCGATGTGCCGAATACCGCGAAAATCGAGGAAGCAAAAAGGAACAGTCAAGGCTTTAAACGGCATGCTGGACAGCTACAAGAGAGGAAACGACAGCGGAAGTGATTTCCGCTTTAGACCAAAAAGCTTCAGGGAAATCCTCTGCATGATACCATTATGAATCTCGTGCAGGGCTATTCCGGGCTTTCCGAGAAGGAAGAAGCTACGAAAAAGCGAGCTTCGTACCTTACTTTCCGATAAAATCACGCCTCAACTTGACGCCCTTTCCTCCGATACGCGTTCCGGAATGAGTACGGGGATAGACGGACTTTCCACTTTGGAAGATAGTTTGGAAGAAGTGAAGACTCTGCAGTCGGATCTGACAAAAGCGGCGACTACGGCGGAGGAACTCGGAAAAGAATGCCAATGTTTTGCTGGAAAACAGTCAAGTGCGATGCAGGACCTTACAGGAGGGCTTCGCAGTCAAGACTCATATTTAAGAGGAAAGAGAGGAAGTCTATAAAAATCTGGAAAGAAACCTCGATTCTGCAAGTTCTGCAGTACGACAGGGGAAGCAGCACTCGGCTCCACAAAGAGCATGCAGACAGCAAAGGACACGATGGAGGATCTCGTTGAGAGTAAGTGGGAAGAAAATACGGGAGAAAAAGACAAATCTTTTTGAGATGGACCCGGACAGAGCGCCGGAGTCTCTGGTTTCAGGGGAAAATGAGAATATTGTCGATGTTGCCGTATCGCTTCGTACAGAAGAAATCAAGGTGGATAAATCCAAGGAAAAAACGGAGGAATCGAAGGAAGAATCCGGTGTTTGGGAAAAAATAGCGGCGGTATTTGCAAAAATGTTTTCCGGACTCGGAAAGCTCTTTAAAGGAGGGAAGTAAATGTCCTTTAGTGAAAAATGTGCGAAATTTTATCGTGAAAAAGAGAAAAAAATCGGCTTGGGATTTTTTGCTGATGCTTATTGTTTCTCTGTTTCTCTCCTTTTTCGTGGAAATCAATTATGACTTAAGTAAATATCTTCCGGATTGGTCTTTGACTGAGCAGGGAATTCACAAGATGGAAGAGACCTTTGGCTATCCCGGCACAGCACGTGTGATGATTAAGAATGTCACAATGGGAGAGGCCTTAAACTATAAAAATCAGATTGAAGAGATTTCCGGAGTAGACCGGGTGAGCTTTCATACCGGGGAAAACGGTGCCTTTGCGCCGAACTATATGGAGGGAAAGACGGAGGACCTGGACTATAAGGACGGAAATGCCCTCTTTCATATCGTCTTTGTAAATGGGGACAGTGACTTAAAAACAAAGGCCGCTGTACAAGAAATTGAGGATTTACTGGGGGATAAGGCGGTTTATGCGGGACTTGCGGTACAAAGTAAAACCGTAGAGGAGCAGGTAAGCGGGACAGATGGGCTTTATCCTTGGGCTTGCATCACCTTCATTTTTCCTGATACTCCTTCTGATGACCAATTCCTATGGGGACCGATTCTCTTCCTGCTGACCATCCTTGTAGCGGTGGGATTAAACAGAGGGACCAATGTCTTTCTCGGAAAAGTTTCCTTTATCACGAACAACGTGGCGGCAATTTTACAAATTGCCGTATCCATGGACTATGCCATTTTCCTCCTGCACTCCTTTGAGCTTGGTCTTTCCAAGGGAATGGAGAAGGAAAAAAACCTTAAGCTTTTGCAGTGGGAAGTCATTAAATACCATTTTGGCTTCTTCCCTTACGACGGTCAGGCGGTTTTCCTTGCCTCTGTGCAATGCAGTTCGGAATCGGTATGGATATGGGACTTGTACTGGCTAAGGGTGTCATTTTTAAGCCTTCTTACGGTTATCTTTTTTATGCCGGCGCTTCTTCTTAGGATGTGGAACTTTGTGGAGAAGACAAGACACAAGTCATTTCTCCTTCCTTTCACAGCCTTTCGAATCTTGCCTATCATGTAAGCCCTGTGATTTTAGCGTTAACGCTTCTTTTGGCGTTTCCCCTAAATATTATGCAGGGTATGAATCACTTCCGATTCAGCAGTTCCGCAGTAGTTATGGGAGAGGGAACGAAGATTTCCGAAATGGCGGAGGAGATAGACTCTGTCTTTGGAGAAGAAAATCTTCTCATTGCGATTTATCCTTCCGGAAGAAACGATATGGAATCGGCTCTGGGAGGAACACTCAAAGTCTCTTCCCTTTGTGAAGTCCGTGCAATCCTTAAGTGCGGTTCTTCCGGAGGGCGTTCGGAGTTTATGACGCCGAAAGTCCTCGCTTGATCTTGTGCGAAAGGACGGATACAGTCGCATGGTCATCACCTAAACCTTCCGGGAGAAAGTGAAGCCTCTTACAAGGCGGCGAATACGGTTCGGCAGATTTTAAAAGACTATACGGGATCGGACAGCTATTTGGTAGGAGATACGACGGCTACGATGGATATGGAAAATATTCTCCGCGCCGATAATGCTCGAGTAAATACCATTTCGCTTATCATCATTTTTCCTAGTCGTGATGTTCTCCTTTAAGTCGGCACTTTATGCCTTTGTTGCCATGGTTCCCATAGAAATGGCAATTATGACCAATATGTCCTTCTCTTATTTGGAAGGCAGTCAAATGATTTTCATCGGCTTTGTAGTGGTGTCCAGTATTCAGCTTGGCGCAACGGTGGACTATGCCATTTTGGCCCTGGACCACTTTAAAGGAGGAGAGGGAAAAGAAGGAAAGAAAAGAAGCGATTTCCGCAGCAATTCGGAAGAGCCTCTCCTCCCTCCTCGTTTCCGGCTCTATTCTCACCGTAGTGGGCTATGTCATTTACTTTATTTCTTCCGTACCGGCAATCGGACAACTTGGAAAGCTGATTGGAAGAGGTGCGCTTTGTTCTCTCTTCTATGTGGTATTTCTCCTTCGGGACTCCTTCGCGTTCTGGATAAGGCTTTGATACGAAAAGGAAAAAAATAAAGGAGGTTGTGAAAGAAAAGAGGGAGAAGTTAAAAGAAAGCGAAGAAATACAAGAAAAAAACAAGAAGTGCAAGAAATACAGAGAAAAACAACTTAATCCACATTGCCCTTCCGGAAAAATCTTTTTATAATGGGTCTCCTTGGAGTAAAGGGAAGTGTATTCGAGGAAAAACTGCTTTAACTATAGAGTTTCTATTCTATAGACTTTCTTCTATGAGAGAGAAGGAAAAAGGGGAAGTGTTTTAAAAAGACAAAAGAAAAAGAAGGAAGGAAAAATGTGGCTGATAGCAGGGCTTTGAAAATCCGGAAAAATATAACGGCACTAGGCACAATGCCGGTTTTGCGGTAATCGATACCCTCTTGGATACCTTGGGAGGAAGGGGCTGGAAAGCACGAAATTTCACGGCGCCTTTACAAAAGTGCGAATTGGAACGGAAGAAGTTGTTATATTGAAGCCCCTTACCTATATGAACCTTTCCGGAGACAGCATTGCCCCTATGGCCAACTTTTTCTATAAGATACCGGCAGAGCAGGTGCTCGTTATCTCTGATGAAATAAGCCTCTCCCGGGCAGTATTCGTATCCGAAAAAGGATCGGCAGGCGGACATAACGGTTTAAAAAGCATCATCGCAAGACTCGGAACGGAAGATTTTTCCGCGGATTCGTCTGGGAGTCGGAGAAAAAAAGGAAAGAGAAGACTTGGCAGCTCATGTCCTTGGACGTTTCGAAAAAGAAGATGAAAAGCGCATGGAGGAAGCCTATACAGAGGCAGCGAAGGCCTGCATCTGTATCGTGACGGAGGGGATTGAAAAGGCCATGAACCTCTATAATAAAAATATAATACGATAAAGAAATGTTGCCTCTATCCTCTTTCATAAAGTCGCTCTCGCTCGATTCCGACGTAACGGTACTAAACTCACACTTCGTAAAAACTCGTGTTCGTTAGGTGCCGACGTCTCCATACGCTTTATTCAAAAGGATAGAGGCGACGTTCATTTTGTATCTGCATATATTTTTATTATTTCCCAGCGAAATAAGCGGGTGCTGTAGCATCTGTATGAAAGAGGATATAGGAGACGTTTCTGCTCCAATTTTTGAATTAGAGGTTCATAGTGCTAAATAATAATGAGATAAACAAGGAAGAATCACATATACAGAATCCGATAGAGGAAACTTTGCTTTTTCAGTCCATGCGGGGAAGTCTGGGCTCAGGGAAAGCAGCTTTTTATGCCGGAATAGTGGACAGCTTAAAGCCGCTGCTTGCGCTTCCTTTTGCGAAAGAATTGGGCGCTTTATCTTTGTAAAAATGAGGAGAGAGCAAAGGAAGTTTTACAGGACTGTAGGGCTTTTTTTCAGAGAATGTCTATTACTATCCTCCGAAGGATTACCTTTTCTATAAGGCGGATACCAGAGGGCATTATATCCTTAGGGAAAGAGGTGAGTGCCTTCGCCATCTTCTGGAAGATGCGGAGGGAATGATCGTGACTACTTTTCCGGCTTTGATGGAGAAAATGGAAGGGAAAAATGCTTTTCAGGGTTCTCTCTTTACCGTGAAAGTCAGGATGAGTATAGCGCTTTCCGACTTGCAGGATAAGCTCTCGGAGATGGGATATAAGAGAGCGGAGCAGATAGAGATGCGCGGGAATATTCCCTTCGTGGCGGCATTGTGGATATTTTCTCCAATCAAATGGAAGACCCGGTTCGTATCGAGTTTTTTGGGGAAGAGATAGACAGCATTCGATCTTTTTCGCTGGAGAGCCAGCGCTCCTTGGAGCAGATTACGGAAGCAAAGTTCTATCCTGCAGGGGAAAGAGGCTTTTTCATCTTCTCTCAAGGCCTTTTTCTCTTTTGGATTATTTTCCGAAAGAGGCGGTGGTTTTTCTGGATGAACCGCAGAGGCTTCTGGAAGAAGCGGAGCGGGTAGAAGAGGAGTTTCTGAACTTCTTCGAAGCAGGTACAGGGACAGCTGCAAAGTCGATTTTAGGAGTGAGTACAGATTCAAAGGGACTTCCTGGCACAGCTTTGAAAAAGGGAAATCGGAAGAAAAAGTGGCAAGCCGGGAGGAGATGAGGAGGAACGAATCGACCTCTTTTTCTCCGGAAACGCTTCTGACAGAAATCGGGAAAAGAGTCTTTGCGGCTTTTTCCACACTCGGGACAGGACTCGATTCTTTAAGCTCTGCAATCGATAGTGGAAGATTGATAGAAAAAAGTTTCACGACGAAAGAAATTCCGGCTTATGGAAAGCATCCCGGTCTGTTTCAGGAGGATATAAAGCGTCTTTTTCAAGGAGAAGTACAGAGTTCTTCTCTATTCCCCATCCGCGCTTCGTGCTTCGCGTCTTGCGGAAAAGCTCCGGGAAGAAGGGATTTCGCTTACTGCCCTGATGCATTCAGCATTTCGAAAGAAGGGAGAAAAGCATACAGGTTTGTACGGGCTTTTCTTCGGCATGGCTGTTCCATGGAGGAAGAAAAACTCTTTATCCTTACGGAAGCGGAACTTTTTCGGGCAAAAGTCTCAGCTTAAAGAAGAGAAAAAAAGAAGGCGGAAGGTGTGCGCATAGGCTCTTTGACGGAGATTGAAAAGGGAGACTATGTGGTGCATGAAAGCCATGGCATCGGTATTTATCAAGGGATAGAGCGCATCACAACAGACGGCGTGAGCAAGGATTTTTATCAAGATTCTCTACGGAGACGGGGGAATTTGTTTTGCCGGTCACAAAGCTGGACGGCATTGAGAAAGTATGCGGGGAAAGAAGCAAAGATACCGAAGCTGAACCGCTTAAACGGTACAGAATGGCAGAAGACGAAGGCAAGGGTGCAGGGGGCGGTAAAGGAAATTGCGAAAGAACTTCTACGTCTTTATGCGAAACGTCAAAACGAGGAAGGCTATGCCTTTTCGGAGGACACGGTCTGGCAGAAGGAATTTGAAGAAGCCTTCCCCTACGAGGAAACCGGAGACCAGATTTTAGCCATTGAAGCGACCAAGGAAGACATGGAAAGTAAAAAAATCATGGATCGTCTGGTTTGTGGAGATGTGGGCTACGGAAAGACCGAGATTGCTCTTAGAGCAGCGTTTAAGGCCGTGCAGGATTCCAAACAGGTGGCGTATCTTTGCCCAACGACGATACTTGCCCAGCAGATTTACAACAATTTTGTAGAACGAATGAAGGGCTTTCCGGTAGGGATTCGTCTTCTCTCCCGTTTTCAAAGCGGAAAGGAGCTGAAGAAGAGTCTGGAAGAGCTGTCTCACGGCAGGGCGGATATTGCAATCGGCACGCACCGCCTTCTTTCGAAGGATGTACATTTTAAGAATCTGGGACTTCTCGTCGTGGATGAGGAACAGCGCTTCGGTGTATCGGATAAGGAGCGTATTAAATCCTTGAAGGAAAATGTGGATGTGCTGACCCTTTCCGCAACGCCCATTCGAGAACACTCCACATGTCTCTCGTGGGAATTCGAGACCTTTCCGTCTTGGAAGAGCCGCCTCTTGACCGCCTTCCGATTCAGACCTATGTTATGGAGGAAAATGAAGCGTCCGTCCGGGAAGCGATAGAGCGGGAACTGAGACGAAACGGACAGGTGTATTATGTACATAATAGAGTGAAAAGCATAGCGGACACGGCAATGCGCGTGCAAAAGCTTGTACCCTATGCACGAGTCGCCTATGCTCACGGGCAGATGGGGGAGCGGGAACTCGAGAAAATCATGCTTTCCTTCATTTCCGGAGAAATAGATGTTCTGGTTTCACGACCATTATTGAAACCGGTCTCGATATTCTAACGCCAACACGTTGATTATTCAGGACGCAGACAGGATGGGGCTTTCCCAACTCTATCAGATTCGCGGGCGTGTAGGACGTTCCAACCGGATTTCCTATGCCTTTCTCTTGTACAAGAAGGGAAAAAGCCTCACGGAGGAGTCGGAAAAAGCGCTTGAAGGCAATTCGGGAATTTACGGAGCTCGGCTCAGGCATTCGTATTGCACTTCGTGACCTCGAGATTCGCGGAGCAGGAAATGTTCTCGGGGCGGAGCAACACGGACATATGGAAGCGGTGGGCTATGAGCTTTATACCAAGCTTCTTCGTCATGCAGTTCTCCTCGAAAAAGGGAGAAAAAGACGGAGGAAGAAAGCATAGAGTGCCAGATGGATGTGGATTTTGATGCTATATTCCGGAAAACTATATTCCGAATGAAGAGCAGAAGCTTGAGGGTGTATCAGAAGATTTCCACTATCGGAAGTGAGGAAGAAGAACTGGATTTAAAGGATGAACTGATAGATCGTTACGGAGATTTACCGGATAAGGTGGAGAATCTTTTCCGCGTGGCGATGCTGAAAGCTTTTCCCTCAGTAAAATCGGTGTTTTTGGAATGTAAGATTAAAAAGAGGCGAGATTCTCATGCAGTTTTTCTCCGAAAGCGAAATTGGATACCGCAAAAATTCCTGTTCTTGTCCGGGAGTCGCATGGCGAAATACGTTTTCCAGAACGGAGAAAAAGCCTGCAGTTCTTTATAAAAAGAAATATTCGGGACTCCGGAGACTGTAGAAGAAAGCATGAAAAAGGCTATGAGAAATCAGTGAGTCTCTCCGCTATGACTTCGACTTGGAACTGCATTTTGTTTTCAAAAAGTATCCCGGATGAGCTAAAAATTGCCATTTTTTCGATTTGAAGTAAAAACGGCTCTTTCTTAAAGAAAAGTAAGAGAAATACAAGGAAAAAGGCCTTCGTTCATTGACAGTATAAGTGTAGAAAGCTATAATGCAGTCGTAAAAGGGAGTTTGTCTCTGTTTAGGAGGTTGAATACTTTTTCGGACTACATTCCTTTTTCACTGAAGTGTACTGTAGAAACAGTATCTCTGTAAAACAAGATGCGTAAGGCATGTCCTGGCGCTTGTTAAAACGAGCATGTGTGGATATTCGCAGTACTCGTTATAATCATAATACGCCGCAAAGAACGGCAATCATGGAGGATGAAAAATGAACAAGAATGAGTTGGTTTCCGCTGTAGCAAAGCAGGCTGAATTATCCAAGAAGGATGCAGGCTTGGCAGTAGAGGCAGTATTTGAAGCTATTGCATCTGCTCTTGAAAAGGGCGATAAGGTTCAGCTGATCGGCTTCGGAACATTTGATGTTTCGAGAGAGCGCAAGAGAGGGCCATAATCCGAGAACCGGGAGGCTATGAAGATTGCCGCTTCCAAGGCACCGAGATTTAAGGCCGGTAAGGCTTTAAAGGATCGTGTGAACTAAAGTCCATGCGCTTAGATAAGTTTTTCAAAAGTTTCTCGACTGATAAAAGACGGACAATAGCTAATGAAGCGTGCGATACCGGTCGAATATCTATTAACGGAAAGTTGCAGAAGGCATCTTATGAGGTGAAAGTCGGCGATGTAATCAGTATTCGTTTTGGTGAAAAAAACCGGTGGAAGCCAGAGTGCTTTCCGTTAAAGAACCGATACGAAAGGAAGAAGCGGAAGAGCTATTTGAGTATTTATGAAAAAAGCAAGGAAGAAGAAAAGAAGATTTTTCAGATTTGGAGTTGCTTTTGTTCTGTAAGCTTTGTGGTAACTCTCCTTGCTATAGTCATTTTTGTTAGGGGAAACACGCTGCGGCAAACAAAACAATAAGTATCTCGCCATGGAAGAAAATCTGGAAGAAGAATTAAACAAAGAGAAACGAGAGAGACTGGAAGATCGTAGGGTCTACAGTAAAACCAAGGAATACATTATGGAAGAGGCGAGAGAAATTTTTCGGTTTACAAATGCCTGATGAGGATTATCGTAAAGCCGGAAAATTAAGTACTTGAAACGAAAGAGGAGTTCTTCTTCTTTCGTTTTTCTTTCTGTATGAGGAAGCAAGTAGGGAACCATGCAGAGCGGAGACAGATACCAAACTATTCTTTTTATATCAAAAAGAATCAATTGATTCTGCCCGGAGAGCAGGTTCTTTTGGCCTTTTCCGGCGGAAGTGACTCCTTTATCTGCTCTATAAAAGGAACTTCGGAAGCATATTCCCTTTTTCTCTGGAGGCCATGCATATTCATCACTGGAATCCGGGAGGAGGAAGCAGGCAGGACTTGTTCTTTGCGAAAAGAAAAGCGGAAGAATGGGAAATCCCTTTTTCTCTTTGTAGAGTGGATGTTCCGGAGCTTTTCCGAGAGAAGGACTGGGGCTGGAGGAAGGTGGAAGAATCCTACGCTATCGAGCCTTGGAGAGAAAAAGAGCAGAATGGGAAAGCAGAGAAGGCAGAAAGACCAAGCTTGCTCTTGCACAGCATATGGATGATCAAGCCGAAACCATGATGCATCATCTTGTAAGAGGGACAGGATTGCAGGTCTTTCAGGGATGCAGATCGATAGAGGAAAATAAAAATTCGCCCCTTACTTTGTCTCAGAAAAGGCGGAGATTTTGGAACGTCTGCATGTCCTGTCCCTGGCAGGAGTAGAGGACAGCAGCAACTCGGACTTAAGCTTCACCAGGAATTACATCCGAAAAGAAAGTGATTCCCGTCTTGGAAAGGATAAACAGGCATGCGGTTCAGCATATTTTTGAAGAAGCTTGCTCCGAGCTGGAAGCATATTTTTCGGAAAAAGGCTTTTTCTCTTCATAGAGGAATTTATGGAGAAGGAGAAATAGCGCTGCCTTTAAAGGCTTTAAAAATGGAAGATGCGGTTTTAAGAAGAAAATATACCTTGAGACCTTAAGGTTACTGCAGGGGAAATACAAAGGATATTTCACGGGCACATCTTTTTCTCCGTGGATAAAATTATTTTTGCAGGAAATGGAAAGATGGTGGAGCTTCCCGGGAAAGCACTCAGGAAAATAAACGGAAAAACTTTGGTTTTTGATTTGTTGTAAAACAAAAGGAAGGATGAGATAGGCTACGTCATGGCGAAAGGGGAAGATATGAAGGAAAGAAATTGAGGTTCTTTACACGGAGAAAGAAATAGAAGACAAGGTAAAGGAATTAGCCGCTAAAATTGACGAAGATTATAAGGGAAAGCAATTCATCTTATTTGTGTACTGAAGGGTGGCGCCATGTTTATGTGTGACTTGGCGAAAGATTGAAAAATCCTCTTGTTACCATGGACTTTATGGCGGTCAGCAGCTATGGCAACAGTACGGAAAGTTCAGGGTGTAGTACGTATCGTAAAGGATCTGGATGAGCCGCTCGAGGGGAAAACATGTTCTTCTTGTAGAAGATATTGTGGATACAGGAAGAACCTTAAGTCACTTGACCAAACTTTTGCAAGAGAAATCCCTGCATCTCTTAAGATTTGCACGCTTCTGGACAAGCCGGAAAGAAGAGAATGTGAAGTGGAAGTGCAATATACAGGTTTTCAAATCCCGGATATTTTTATTGTAGGTTACGGAATAGATTATCAACAGAAGTATAGAGGTCTTCCCTATTTAGGAGGAGTTCATTTTAAAGAGGAGTAAGGAGGAAAGATGGGGATCAACAGGGATGCCTTATATAGTATAGGGAAGGGATTTTACCGAGAACCGGAGGAGTCCCTTCTTTTTCAAAGCTTACATTGCCTTTCGTACTGCGAGGGAAGATGTGAGAGTGTTTCTCTGATTCTTCCCGGAGGACGGTCGTGAACTGTCTATGCGTTGGCACAGCAATGATTTTTACTTTGATTACTATGAAATCGAGACAGAAGTAGAAGATAAACCTCTATTCTATTATTTTAAGATTCGAAAAAGGGAGAGTGCTTTACATTACAACCGTCTTGGCGTTACGGAGGATCTGAGAGAGCAGTATGCTTTCCGTTTTTCCGGATTTTTGTTCCTTCCTGGGTAAAGGGAGCGGTTATGTATCAGATTTTTGTGGATCGCTTCTATAATGCGGATGGAAAGAACAATGTTGAGGATAGGGAATATATCTATCTGGGAAGGCCGGTCAGTGCAGTGCAGGACTGGAATGCCAAAATTCGAACCTTTTGATGTACATCGTTTTTACGGCGGAGACCGGAAGGGGTTTGGAAGAAGCTGGACTATCTTTGTCACCTTGGAGTTGAGGTTTTGTACTTTAACCCTCTTTTGTATCTCCTCCAACCACAAATATGATACACAGGATTATGACCATATCGATCCGCACAGGGAGGCTTGTTGAAGATGGAGGAGAGTGCTTCTTCAGGGAGGACGGAGAACAGAAAGGCAAGTAAATACAGCATTCGCAGTACTCGAGAAAGCAAACCTGGAAGCCAGTGATGCCCTTTTTCGAGACTTTGTGGCGGCTTGTCACGCCGAGGAATGAGGGTTATTATTGACGGTGTTTTTAATCACTGCGGATCCTTTCATCGCTATATGAATGCCTCTTTTTTTCTATAAGACAGGAGAGAAATCCTATCCTTTCGGTGCCTTTGAGAGCTACCAAAGTCCATATCAGGAGTATTTTTGAGTTGCCAAAAGACGAGAAACCGATTGGCCTTTTAATGACAGCTATGAAAAATGGTGGGGAAATGATACGTTGCCGAAGCTGAACTATGAAAATGCCGAAGCGCTGGAAGAGGAAATTATAAACGTGTGAAAATGGATTAGTCACTCCTTACTTTTGTGACGGATGGAGATTGGATGTTGCGGCTGATTTGAGGGCACAGATGAAGCCTATAATCACTAGCTTTTTGGAAAGCGGTTTCGGAAAGCCGTAAAGGAGGCCAATCCGGAAGCCGTGATTTTAGCGAGCATTACGGAAATCCGGCTGCACGGCTCAAAAGGAAAGGAATGGGACAGCATCATGAACTATGATGCTTTTATGGAACCAGTAAGCTGGTTTCTGACGGGAATGGAAAAGCGTTCCGACAGAGCTATGCCGGAAACCTACGAGGGATGGTGTGCTGTTCTTCAATACGATGCGTTACAACATGGCAAATATTCCGGAAAATGCTTTGGATGCTGCCATGAATCAGCTTTCCAATCGCATGATCATTCCCGTTTTGTAGACAGAACAAACAGGGAGAGTGGGACGAATTAAAGCGGATATAGATGATGCTGCGGTGGGGAATTGATCCGGCACTTTTCCGTTTAGCGGCTATGATGCTCTTAACGGCCCGGGAGCCCCCACGCTTTTTATGGAGATGAGGTAGGGGTATGCGGGTGGACGGAACCGGACTGCAGAGGCCTTTCCACTGGGGAGAAGAGGATATGGAGCTTCTGGACTATCATCGATACCTCTTATTTTCATCATGAAGCTGCCAGCTCTTAGAAATGGAGCCTTATGCTGTTGGAGGCCGGACCAAACTATGCGGTTTATGCAAGAATAGACAGAAGCAGGTAGCGCTTATCGTGCTTTATACAGGAGAGACAGGTGTACTCTCCGATTCCGGTTTGGAAGGCCGGAGTGAGCGATAAAATGCAGATGAGAAGAATTCTAAAACAGACTACAGAGGATACAATGCAGGACAAACCTGCAGATTCTCGAAAGAACAGAATGATAGACTGCGCGTATGTGGGCGAGACTGGAAAAAGTTACGTTGTAGATTTAGAAGATCGAGAGCTAGAGAGTGGACTAAAAGGAATTTCGAGACAAGTAGTACTCAAGAAGCAAAACAAATCGTCTAGGAGATTATTGGTCATTCGTACGAAATCCTTTAAAGACAAAAATGCTTTCTGCTGTATACAGCAGAAGCATTTTCGAAAACTTCTATGTTTTACAATTGAAGACCATCAGAGGAATCTTTTAAGCCATGACCAGATACTCTCTAAACTTTTCTTCCACCTGCGTCATCTTCTCCTTTGGTGCAAGAGTTCAGTGATTCTTCCGACACCCAGATAAAGAACGCCCAGAAGAGATTTTTGCATCAACTAATCGATTTCCCCTCTCCCAAATCCACATCAAAAAGGCAGACTGCTGGTTTTTGTTTACAAAGTCGCTTACGGCTTCCGGAATTGGGTATCAAGATTTTTACTGTTTCCATAATTCCTCCATAACAATGATTTATCGGCGTTTTAATCGGCTACTCGTTCTATCATTCCGTCTGAAACCGAACGCCCTTATATTTCTACGCTATTAACCCCTTATTTAATAATTCCAGTATTTCGAGGGAAAAATATTACTATTTTCGAGAAAAATAAGCAAGGACGTTTATATAAAGCTTTTATAAACTCGGCATGAGAAAATAAAAAATGAGTTGAATTAAGTTCTTTCCTTTTTCTGTCTATTCTTTCTTCTCCAAGTAGGAGGTCGCGCTTCGCTTTTTGTTCACGACTTAAAATCTTTTGTATGTTTCAGCATACGCTTTCTTCTTCTTGCACGGTGAAAATTCCTCCCTCCTTTGAAACAGATAGACGGCAGAAGACCTAATGACAGTTAGAAGGGCAAAAGCTTAGAAGAATCTTTAATAATTTCAGAATCGGTTTTTGCAGGATGATTTTTCCGGCCTTTTTGTCGAAAATAAGCGGTGCATTGTTTTGCTTTTTCCGGATTACTGTCTGCGCTTTCTTCTGTGTTTTCTTCCTCTTTTTGCAGCTCCACAGAAATCTTTTTGAGATAACTTCTTCTTTTTAGAAGTTTTAGACGAGATCGGATTTTCATTGCTCGTTTTCTCATCCTCCAGATAAATATAGGCCGTACCAACAATACGGTCTTCATAACGATACTCAATTTTCGCTATTTTCCCTCCGCTTTTCTTCTTCACTTAAGTCATAATGGAGGTCAGGAGGCTACATCCGGAAAAGTTCCTTTTGGAAGGCAAACCTGGTCGTCACTTCCGTAGTAAAATGCAGGCTCTTTAAGAGCGGAATTCCGTCCACGACCAGTTGCTTTCCAGATTGCGAAAAACGGCTGTCATTCTTTTCTGCAGGATAGGAAGTAAAGGAAGAAAAACCGAAATCAAAAAGTTTTTTGTGTCGCGATACTGGGAATTGTGTCCATTTAAAATGGCACAAATCAGTGTCGTATCTCCCTCTTTACAAGCAGTCAGAAGGGTGTTTCAGGCAAGAAGAGTATATCCGGTTTTTCCAGCAAAAGACTCCCTCATAGTATTCTCTGTAGCTCTTTACGCATCATCTTATGATGGGCGTAAACCGTATTTTCTTGTCCTCGGGATTCGGATGTTTACTGATAGGGAGCATGGGTATAAACCTGCGTAGCATCAATTTGTAAAAGCTCTTGTTTTGAATGGCATACTGCATGATTTTTGCCATGTCCATGGCACTGGTGTAGTGCTCTGCATTATTCAATCCCGAAGGATTTGGTAAAATGAAATCGTGCATCCTATTGCCTGCGCTTTTTCGTTCATCAGCTCGCAAAAAGCTGTTGGATCCGGCTACATATTCTGCCAATCGCATTGGCACAGTCATTTGCGGAATGTGAAAGACTGTAGAGACAGTCTCTGACACTCAGTTTATCTCCGGCTACCGCGCCGATAACAGTAGAGTTCGGTTCCAGATTGTCTTTGGTGGCTGCGGTAGAAAAGGTGATCTTGGTTTCAGATTTTCTACGTGTTCTAAAACCACGATGGCTGTCAGAACCTGTGTGATGGAAGCCGGATAGTAGTGATGCATGCTCATTTTTGCATATAAAACGGTTCCGGATTTTGCATCCATCAAGACAGCACCTTCTGCTTCGATATTTTCCGTACAACTTGGCCAGCCGTCGGCATAGGATGGAAAAGAGGGCGAGAAAAAGCCTAAAAAGAAGAATGAGGAGCAGGCAGAACAAACGAGAAGAAAAGGCTATTTTTTGTCTTATCATTTCTCCTCCTTTTTCACAGAGGAAAAATCAAAAGAAAACCTTGTAGAGATCACCATCTATCTCGATTCTCATTTTTCCGGACATCAAGCTTGGTTAAGCTTTTGGCTATGGAGAGTCCCAGAACCGGAACCCTCCGTACTTCTGGATACATCCCCTCTTACAAAAACGTTCCGTCAGTTCCTCGGGCAGAGATATTTAAGGGCGCTTCGGAGATATTTTTCATCAGTAAAGACGGCATCCTTCTCCCTTTTTGTTAAAGTAGATATAGACTCTACTGCCGAGCAGGGCATATTTTGCACAATGTTATTAAGATTTTTCAGAACACGGAACAGCTGTCTGCCATCGGCAAGAATCAGAATGGAACCTTCCGGAACCTCTGTGACGATCTGTAAGAACGCTTTTCAAGTTTTTCCTGAAACTCCCCAAGGGTTTGTAAGATAGAATTTCATTATAGTCAATCGGATGGAGTTCCAAAGTTATATTACCCGAACTTGCTTTACTGGCCTCGACGAGATCCTCGGTAAGGTTCTTTAAACGACTGGCCTTTGTGCTCCAGAACCTCGATATAGCTTTTGTATCTCTCGTCTGAATATTTTCACGCTTTAAAAGATCCACATAGCTGATGATGCTGGTGAGAGGTGTTTTTAAATCATGGGATACATTGGTAATCAAATCCGTCTTTAATCGCTCGCCTTTACCTGTTCGTTTACAGCAGCCTGCAGACCACGACTGATATAGTAGGTATAGTAGTCGATGGAAATGATGACGAAAGAGCAGGATGATGGAAAAGAGGAGGTGCAAAAGACTCCTTCTATGGACAAAACAATATCCGTTGTACAGGATAAGGCTGAAAGCCAAAAGATTCGGAACACGAAAAAGAATGTAGGAGAAAGCTTTGGATCGAGCAAATTACTTGCGCTTACATAGGTTCCGATAGGTTTCCAGATGCGCTTTAAATAAGAACTGCTGTACAAGGTGGACTTCTTATATTTTCTTACCAGGGGAAAGAAATAGGGGCAGCAGAAGAAATAGCGCAAAATAAATAAGCAGAGCGCGAGAAGAAGGAGGGCTCCGGATATTTCCACCACGCAAGGACAAGGCTTTCGAAAAAGTACACGGTAAGAGGCTTTGCAAAGATAAAACCAAAGCAGTCCCAGAAACAGGGTTATCTCCATGGGGCTTTTTATCAAAGGTATGAGGGTGAGCTCCGCTCCTCATTGCGTCCCGTATCAAAGAGAAGGATAACAAAGCTGGTCAGTGTCAGGACTGCGGAAAATATAAAACAGAAAAAGTCCCAGGAAGGTGAGCTGACGTCGGTTACTGTAGCTAAGATAGGCTGCCTTATACAGGTCATCATAGGGGAAATTGGTATCGACTCCGGCAGCAAAAACATAGGCACCGTCACTATAGGGATCTCTCAGCTTCAAAGGGGCACCAAATTGGAGGGTACCGTGTCAAATTGCTCTTCACTTCCAGAGAATTCGAATCTGTACCGATATATTTGCCCAAGTGCCAAATCTGCTCCGCACTGACACTCTCCACGTTGTTGTAATAAGTGGAATTGTTTCCGTTCGTATAATTCACATAAAACTGAAAGTTGCTTCCCCTATCGAAGTAACGGGAACGAATGGCATAGTATTTGGCAAGATAGCCGAGCGCTTCCTTCGCCAGTCGTCCCAAACTCATAAAACCGTCTGCAGGGCTTGCAGGTTGGTAATCAGGGAGATAAGCACGATACGTTACACGAATCTGATGCTCCTTTTTCGTCCTGTTCCTTCGTCATCGGTAGCCGGACCGTCTTCCATGATTTCATTTTTCTCATTCAAATAATAGCCCATCGAGACGGGCATATTTAATCAAATAATCCAGACTGTACGAACGAGTGGCACCATTGGTTTCACTCTGCGCAATGGTATGGTTTAAGTCCAGCGTACCCTTTTGGTCTCGAAAATAGGTCTCGAAGATCGATATAATCGAAGATATCATTGACACTTTCGGAAATAGCACTGTCAAAAGTCGGAGGAAGAAAAGATAACTTTTTCTCTTTTAAGAAAGGAGACGCATCATCTCCTTTGGGAGCAAAATGCAAAAATGCAAAGGCTCAGAAGGAGAAAAACACGGACATAAGAGATGTATGAAGGGGACGAAAAACTTCTTCATATTTATTCCTCGGGCTTTCCTTGCTTTTCAATCTTTGTAACCGACGCCCCAGACAACCTTCAGGTATTTCGGGCTTTACGGGAGTCGATTTCAATCTTCTCCCGAATATGGCGAATATGTACCGCTACGGTATTATCGGCACCTGATGGCCTCCTCGTTCCAAATAGAAGTATAGATTTCATCAATAGAAAAATACCTTTCCCGGCATTCTTTTACGAAAGCAGAAGGATGTTATACTCAATAGGAGTCAGCTTCACCGGCTTCTCCGTCAACACTTACCTCTTTGGTGTCATCGTTGATAATCAGTCCTCCGCAAGAAAAACGGCATCTCCTTTACGGATTCGTTCATATTTCCGAGCTGTGTATAGCGTCCGAAGCTGAGACTTTACTCTGGCAACAAGCTCCAAAGGATTAAAAGGGCTTTTGTGATATAGTCGTCTGCCCCCGATATTTAGAGCTAGAATTTTATCGGTATCCTCACTCTTTGCACTGAGGATAATGATGGGGATGGAGCTTTTTTCCCGGATCTTCAGTGTAGTGCGGATTCCGTCCAGTCCCGGCATCATGACGTCCAAAATAAGGAGATCCAAACTTTCTTTCTCCATAACTTTAAGGGCATCAAAGCCGTCATAGGCTTTAATTACATTGTAGCCTTCTCCGGTAAGGTAAATGGAAATGGCTTCTACTATTTGTTTATCATCATCGCAAACTAATATATTTTGCATAGGAACTCCTTTTAACAAAGAAAAAGATGGAAAGTGTTAATCGCTCCTAGTATAACAAAGCTTTATGGAAAGAGAAAGAAAAGGAAAAAGTATTCAGAAAAAATAAAGAGAAAAACGATGTCACTATCTGACATCGTTTTAAATGAATGCGCCCTCAGGGACTCGAACCCTGGACAAATAGATTAAGAGTCTACTGCTCTACCAGCTGAGCTAAGGGCGCATACGCCGTAGCACCCGTATACTATACAAAGATTCATTTTTCTTGTCAAGCGGAAATTTCTATTTTTTTCTTTCTTTTTCTTTCTTTTCTTTCCTGCAAAAATATACAAGAAAGGACAAGATATATTTCCATATTAGTAGCAGAGTACTATAAATTATAATAAAGAGATGACAAATCTTGAAGAATAACGTGAACGATTTTTCTTTAGGCTGCAGAAGGAGAAAAGGAGAAAAATGAAAAACGGTTTTCTGTGTTGCTGGGCAGTGTGATGGCGCTTATGGTGGTGACTTCTCGGGTTATGACCGCCTATGCCTGTACCGGCGTAATCATCGGAAAAGATTTAACGGAAGACGGCAGTACGATTTTCGGACGAACCGAAGATCTGGAGTAAACCATAACAAGGTTTACAAAGTCCATGAAGAGGCGGAGTACAAGGCGGAGAGAGTATTAAGGACGTTTCGGTGAATCCGGACAACGGGCTACTCCTACACCTTTACCCATGCATCCTATCGCTATACCTCTGTGAGTGATACCACTCCGGAGTATGGATATTTCGATGAGGCGGGATTTAATGAAAAGGGACTGATTGCGGATATGACGGTATCGGCCAGTGCAAACGATGAGGTTCTTTCCGTGGATCCTTATGTGGATGGAACGGATACAACAAAGCCGGTCGGTATTACGGAAGCTATTATTACTACGGCGGTTCTCGGAAATTGCGAGAATGCAAGGCAGGCGGTAGAGTTTATTGCGGATGAAGTGGCAACGAAGGGTGCAGCGGAAGGAAACGGCCTTGTGGTTGCGGACAGTAAAGAACTATGGTACATGGAAATCTATACCGGACATCAATTTGTTGCGATGAAATACCCGAGCGACAAGTTTTCCGTTTTCCGAACTCTTTCTGGTTAAACGAGTGTAATCTGAGTGTAGGGAAGAAAAAGGAAAACTATAATGTTTCCGCTGATGGAATGTATATTTACTCAAAGGATATTTTTCAAAGTGGCATCCGATGCAAAAACCTTAAAGGGCGATGAGGCAAGTCGAAACATCGATTTATACGGCTCCTATGCGGGAGAGCTTCGAGAGAGCACGGAATCCCGTGTCTGCTCCGGCATTAAACAGTTTAAACCGGATGCCAGCTTCGACGGAAAGGTTTATCCATTCCTGGAGGATACGACAAAAGAAAAATTACGCTCTCCGATGTTTTTGCCTTTACCCGTAATCGCTTTGGAGAACTTGGATAAAGTAGCCGATGACATGAGTCGCGGAGACCTCTACCCAATCGGAAACCGCAATACCATGGAAGCGCATATTTACCACATTCCGAAGACGGCAACGGCGGAATATCCGGGAACCATGTGGCTTGCTTTAGGTTCCCCTCTTACGTCTCCCTTTTGTGGCGTATTATCCGAATCAAACGGCAGGAATTCCTGAGGCACAAAATGAAAGCAACGAATTTAATGAAGATTCGGTTTACTGGCTGGCCATGGATACGCTCTTTATGATTGAGTACAATCGTGAGCGACTTCAGCCTATCGCAACAGAAAAGATAAATGCGTTGGAGAGCGAAGAACTGAAAGATGCGGTAACAACGATGATGAGTGCGGAAGAGGCTACGGCACTGAATCAGAAGGATGCTAAAAAGGCATTGGAAACGCTGAAGGAAATCCACGCGGAAATCAAAGAGAAGTTCCAAACATTTTTAAAGGAATATGGGTTACCCGATACGATATATCGGAAGAAAAGAACAACTGTATTTGCGGGTACAAATGTGGTTGTTCCAAAGGATAGTGCGGAAGTTAGAATAAAGCTTGAGATTAAGCCCGCTGAAGAGGAAGGAAGCGGAGAATTACTGATTGTGGATCTCTACGGAAATCCGGTTAAAGGAAGTGAAGCAGGAGTTGACATATTCCATTCCAACATCTGCTTTTTTCCGGAAAAAGTTGCATTTTTCGACGGAGATCAGGAAATCGCAAGTGAAGTAAAAAGACGAGCATTACGTCTTTAACACCAAGGCGGTGAAGATTAGCTATAAAGCGGGAGCGCTGAGGGAAGCGCTAGAAACGACAGCCGGGGAAAGTTCTGCCGCTACACAGGAAAAGACGGAAAATCAAGCGGAAAGTTCCAAGAAAGTCCCCAACTCCGTTTTGCTGATTGGTGCGGCTTTGTTTATCATTGCGGCAGTGCAGATGCGCAGAAAAATCACAATAAAAAAAGAATGGCCTTCTCTTCTTGCATAACAGCTATTTGCAACGAGATATCGCAGACTCTAAGTACGGTACTTGTAAAGAATGAAAAACCCCGGGCCGAAACGGCTCGGGGTTTTCTCACAGTTCTACAGAGGGAGACGATAGAAAGCTTTCTAAAAGACGATTGTCCCCGGAACTGCTGTACAGCGTAAGCCTGGACTCTCCGGTTTTTCGGAGGAGATTCTTCTCTGCTAAGCGGTGAGCGGTTTCCCTTGCCGTGCCTTCCGCACCGTCAAAGAAGGGGATGGAATAGCCCAGTGCCTTCTCGATTTCCTTTCTTCACAAAGGGAAAAATGGGTACAGCCCAGAACAATAGAAGAGACGGAACCTTTAGGATAGGGCTTCAATAAGTCCTTTAAGTAGGATTGCATTTCTTCTCCAAAGCCTTTTTCCCTCCTCGAGCAGCCGGACAATACCCGGTGCGGGAAGCAGAATGTATTTTCCTTTGGATTTTAGGGCGGTCTATCAGGTGATGCAGACGATTTCCTTCAGTGTACTTTCGGTTGCTAAAATAAGAATCTTTTTTCTCTGAAATGCAGGAGTGTTCGCCCTCCCGCTCTGCAATTTTCCTGAGCAAAGAGCGTTGCGGGTTTCACGGCCGGCTCCATACCCACAATAATATCTTCCGGAAATTTCTCACGAAGGAAGGGAGCGGCAGCGGACGTTGCGGTATTGCAAGCGATAACCGTCGCTTTCACCCCGTGTTCTTTCAGAAAGCGGTAGGCGCTAAGAGAAAGCGCACGTACTTCTTCTTCCGTTTTTCTCCGTAGGGAGCATTTTTGATCTCCGTAGAAAGAGGAAATCTTTCATGGGGCAGTTCCTTTTCAAGCGCCTTTAAGACGCTGATTCCTCCCACACCTGAATCAAAAATGCCGATAGGACTGTCCTTTGCATTTTTCATCATTCATAGATTGTCTCCGTCCTTTCTTCACCGGTCAAGTCTAGCATAGCTTTTCGGGGATTGCAATTTTACGGCGGAAAACCCTATACTTTTTAAAACAAAGAATAGGAGGTGCTCATGAAAAAGCACTGAAAAAGTCAGCGTATCGGAACTGATAGAAAAGAAGGATTAAAAACCTGACACCGAGTATCAATACGGATGAGGGTTTTTATGACGATTCCCCGATGTAAACAGGCCTGCTTTACAGCTTAGCGGATTTTTGATCAATTTGACTCGGAAAGGGTGCAGATTATCGGAAATGTAGAGACAGCTTATCTTATGACTAAAGATAGACCCACGAGAAGGGCAAAATATGCGGAGATAACAGAGTATCCCATTCCCTGTATCATCTATGCCAGAGGAATCGAGCCCGATTCCTGCATGATTTCCGCCTGTGAGGAGGCAGGCATTCCGCTTCTTTCCAGCGAAAGACCGACAACGGAACTGGAGGCGAGGTATCCGTTGGCTGAAGGTGAAGATGGCTCCTATGATTACCGTGCACGGCGTTTTAGTGGATGTGTACGGAGAAGGAGTTCTCATTATCGGGAGACAGCGGAATCGGTAAGTCCGAAGCGGCTTTGGAGCTGATAAAAGAGGACATCAGACTTGGTTACTGATGATGTAGTGGAAATTCGAAAGGTTTCGGATGAATCGCTTTGGTGGGAACCGCACCCTGATATTACGAAGCATTTTATTGAGCTGCGGGGAATCGGCATTATTGATGTGAAACAGATGTTCGGCGTAGAATCCGTAAAGGATACGCAGACTATCCATATGGTCATTAACTTTGGCGGAATGGTCGAAGGATAAGGACTATGATCAGTCTTGGCCTGAAAAGACAATTTATGTGGAGTATTTTGGGAAAGCAGGTTATCAGCTATGATATTCCTGATCCGTCCGGGAAGAAATGTGGCGATTATCGTAGAATGTGCCGCCATCACAACAGAGCGAAAGAAAAATGGGCTACAATGCCGCACAGGTCCTGTATGAAAGAGTGACCCAAAAATATGAAGAAGCAGGAAGAGAGAGTAGATGGAGCATTTTCAGGGAAATGAATTAAAGGAATACTACCAGCTTTCGTAGGAGGAAAGGCAAAGACCTTTATCTTCGCACCCAGCAGAAGAACTGGAGAGAGCTGCTTACAAAAGTTTTTCATCAGGAAGGAAAAGATCATTTTATGTCTTTGGGAAGAGGGCTCAAATGTCCTTTGATTTCCGATGAGGGGACTAGAAGAACCTGGTTAGCTTGATGCGGGAGAATCTTTTCCGGGAATCAGTTTTATCTCTTATAAAGATTTCCCTAGAAAGAAGCACAAGTTTTTCGGAAAAACGGTGCCGCCGGAGGAGAGCTGTGCGTGTTTCACCGCTCTTTCCGGGACAAGTCTTTTCGGAATTGGCGGAGTTTGCGGAGGAAACAAGGGCTATAGCGGGTATGGAGGCGCTTTCAGGGAATACCGGGAACCGTGGGTGGTGCGGTGAGATGAATGCAGGAGCCTATAACAGAGAAAGTCAAAGATTGTTTTTCTAGAGTGCAGTTTTTGTCGGATCAATCCGGAGAAAGGATGGATACTGCTTCCGGGCAGATGGATTTTTCTTATCGCCATTCAGCGGTAGAAGACGAGATGGTTTGCCTTTCGGCAAGCTTTCTTTTGCAGAAAAGGGAGATCCTGCTTTTCATTCGGAATAAAAGATGGAAGAGTATACGAGGACGCAGGGCGGAAAAAGCAGCCTTTGGAAACTGCCTTCCGCCGGGTTCGACCTTTTAAAGAGACCGAAGGAGACTGCTTGATAATAAAGCGCCCCTTCGGGGTTTTAGGATAGAAATGCAGGGGTCTCGGAAACCTGCGGTTTTGTAGGGAAACTTGGGAAATGCCGATGAGAATATCTATGGCTACAGGAGTAAAAAGATCGTAAAAGAAAAGAGGGGTACAGCTAGAGACGAAGTCAAACTCGTGGGAAATTTTAGTTCGGTGAATTCTTAATCGGTGTCGAAGCTACGCGTGAGATTCTCTTTGTACTGTGCTGATACACGTAAAGCTTCCGTTTACCGGAGTATCATAACAGCATAAGACGGTAAACGATGGGAGTTCAGCTGGAACCCGAGGTGCAGGCAAATGTGGAAGAAAAAGAAGGATTTTCGAAGGAAGAGGGTAAACGAACTTTTCTGCCTGATTTTTGACAGGGGAATGAGCGGTGCAGGAAAGACGGTAGCTTTTGAAAAAAATCTGGAGGACTTTCGGCTTTTAACTGCATTGATAATCTGCCGCTTTCTGCTGACTGGATAAATTTATTGAGTTACTTCCTGCACAGCAGTAGGGGAGAACGGATTGCGCTGGGGGTGGACAGTAGGAAATATAGAGAACCGGATCAGCCTAGAAGAGCATATTCTTCGATGGGAAGAAGAGAAAAAGTATCCGATTCCATATCGTATTTTTGGATGCAAGAGATGATGTACTGATTCAGCGCTTTAAGGAAACAAGGAGAGTTCATCCCTGGCAAAAGACCGGAAGAGTGAGAAGGGAATCAAGCTGGAAAGGAAAAGGCTGGAATTTTTTTACAGGAAGAAGAGCCGATGTCATCATTGATACTTCCAAAGCTCCTGACGAAAGATCTCGGAAAACAACTTTTGTTTTTCCATTTTTTGTTGAAGACATGAAGAATATCAGAATTTACAGTTGACTATAGTCTCGTTCGGCTTTTAAATATGGAATTCCGGAGGATTTGGACTTGCTCTTTGATGTGCGATTTTCTACTAATCCTTACTGACAATTTGAATGAGGTCCCATACCGGTTTAGAGAAAAGGGAATACAGGATTTTGTGTTTTCAGGATGGTAATGCCGGGATTTTTTTCTAAGAAATTGAACGATATGCTTCATTTTCTGCTTCCTCTCTATATTGCAGAAGGAAAAATCAGTTGGTTATCAGGGATAGCCTGTACGGGCGGAAAGCATCGATCGGTCACGATTTGCCGAAAAAGATTGTATCAATCCATAAAAGATACGGGAAAATATAGGAGTAAGTAACTGGACCATAGAGATATAAATCTCTAATATGGTGGATATAAACGAAGGAAAGCGTTGAAAAATGCTTTGAATTTTTACAAAAATAGGACAAAATGCACAGTGAAGAAAGACGAAAAATGGGAAAAACGAGGCGGAAAAACCGTCATTTTCCAAGCGAATCAGGGCGGAACTGGGGAAGATTGACTTTACAGCCCGACATTTAATATTGCAATTGATGATAAGGAGAAAAAGCAGGGAAGAGTTAAGAACATTTTTCTTGCCGGAGCTTCTGTAACCGACCCCATGAAAGAGTATCATTTGGAGTTTTGTGCCTGAAGGCAGTGCGGAGGAAGAACGGATTGAGAGCTATTTTAGAGAGCTTTTTCCATTCATCCGAAGAAAGGCTTCAGGGGAAAAACTCCCATACTATACCTTAAGGATGCAGGAGAGATAGCGGATGTTTTGAAGCTTTTTAGGGGGACTGTAGACAGTCTTATGGAGTTTGAGAATGCCCGTGTTTTGAAGGAAGTTAGCGAAAATGTAAACCGAAGAGTAAACTTTGAGACGGCAAACATTAATCGCACAGTAAAGGCAAGCGTAAAGCAGCGAGAGGACATTCTTCTTATTAAAGAAAGATTATAGGGATTAGAACGAATTGAATCCGGTTTAAAGAGAAGTTGCCGAACAGCGTTTACGCTATCCGGACGCATCTATTGAGGAACTCTCAGAGGGTTAAGCACTTCTATAGGGAAGAGCGGGAGTTAATCATCGACTGCGTAAATTGGCTCGGAATTGCAAAGGGAACTTCGAGAGGAGATATCCGAAATCAAGATGATAGAAAGAGGAATGATTTGGATTTGTAAATCATTTTTATCTTGTGAAAAAGGAAATACCGAGGAGCATCCTTAAAGAGTGCAAAATTGTTTGGGCCTGCATTTTCAAGACAATTTAGTAAGACAGCTTAGGAACGAGGATGGAGTGAGATCACTCTGCGTTAACGGATGCTTTAGGGGCACCAAGGAGGCACAGACCATGAAAGACAGTAATATCATAGTAAATTTACCGAAGAACAGCGATGATCATCCGGTAGCAATGCTGGTTCAGATAGCCAGTCGCTTTTCAGTCCCGAATTTATATGTCGGAAGGAAGCCGGAGAGTGAATGCCAAGTCCATTATGGGAATGATGGCATTGGGATTAAAACAACGGTTCGGAACTTTACGTTTCGGCAGAAGGAGAAGATGAAGATGCTGCGTTTACCGCAATCAGCGATTACCTTCTGGGAGAGGCGATATAGTGTGCGAGTATAGGTAAGGCTTTCATTCGGAAGAAGTATCGTATGAAAAATGCGGTGTCTTGTGTATAAAAAGTATAAAAGGGGTAAGCTAAAGATGACCTCTTGTGGAAAGGGCTTTCGAGGAGGAACACTCGGGGAGTCCTTTCTTTTAAAATCTCGATAGAGGAAAAAGGCATGGTGAGAAATAGATGGCGTTTACACATTTGCATGTACATAGCACTACAGTTTGCTGGACGGCTCGGGAAGATTCCGGAAATGATAGCCCGCGTGAAGGAACTCGGGATGGATTCCTGCGCCTTAACGGATCACGGGGTGATGTATGGTGTAATTGATTTCTATAAAGAGGCGAAGAAGCAGGAATTCATCCGATTCTGGGCTCGGAAATCTATTTGACCGAGAATATGGAAGAGAAGAGTCTGCAAAAGGGTGAGGCGAGATACTATCATCTTGTTCTACTTGCGGAAAATGAGACGGGCTTTCATAACCTGATGAAGATAGTGTCCTTAGGCTTTACCGAAGGCTATTACTATAAGCCGAGGGTCGATTATGCTGTTTTGGAAAAAAGTACCATGAAGGCTTAATTGCACTCTCTGCCTGTCTTGCAGGGAGAGGTTTCCCGGCACTTCGGCAAAAATGACTATGATAAGGCGAAGAATGCCGCAGTGCGTTATCGGGAAATCTTCGGAAAAGAGAATTTCTTTCTGGAAATGCAGGATCACGGCTATCCGGAGCAAAAAGCTCGTGAATCAAGGGATGCTGAGACTGCATGAGGAGACGGGAATTCCGCTTGTTGCGACAAACGATATTCACTATACCTATCCTTCGGACGCCAAATCCCATGATATTTTGCTCTGTTTGCAGACAGGGAAGAAGCTGCAGGATGAGGACAGAATGCGCTACCCCGGCGGACAGTTTTATATTAAGAGTGAAGAGGAAATGCGAAGTCTTTTTCCCTTTTTGCGAGGAGGCTTTGAGAATACGGCGCGCATTGCGAAGCGCTGTCAGGTGGAAATTCAGTTCGGAGAGTATCACTTGCCGAAATATGAGGTTCCCAAAGGCTATACTTCCGAGCGCTACTTGGAAGAGCTTTGTCAAAAAGGACTGGAGAAGCGGTATGGAAAGGTAGAGAAAGAAATACAGGAAAGGCTCGAACTATGAGCTTGGTATTATCAAAAAAATGGGCTTTGTGGACTACTTTCTTGTGGTCTGGGATTATATCAACTTTGCGAAAAACAAAGCGGTATTGCGGTAGGACCCGGGAGAGGGTCCGCTGCAGGGTCCATCGTGGCCTATTCCATAGGAATCACCGATGTGGATCCGATAGCACATCAGCTTCTTTTTGAGCGTTTTTTGAATCCGGAAAGAGTGACTATGCCCGATATCGATGTGGACTTCGAGTACGAAAGACGGCAGGAAGTGATTGACTATGTCGGAAGAAAGTATGGAAAAAGAGCAGGTAAGTCAGATTATTACCTTCGGAACGCTGGGTAGCTCGCGGAGTTATCCGGGATGTGGGACGTGTTCTCGATATTCCCTATGCGAAATGTGACAGGCTTGCAAAAGCTTGTGCCTGCGGAACTGAACATGACTTTAGAGAAGGCTCTTTCCATGAGTAAGGAGCTGAAGGAACTCTATGATACGGAGGAAGAAACTAAGAATATGATTGACTTCTGCCTCCGTCTTGAGGACTCCCAGGCACAGCTCCATGCATGCGGCAGGTGTGGTTATCGCCGGGAGCCCGGTTTCGGACTATGTTCCCTGGCCCAAAGCACAGGACGGGTCGGTAACCACGCAGTTCACGATGACGACCATCGAAGAGCTGGGACTTTTGAAAATGGATTTTTTGGGCTTAAGAACTCTTACGGTGATACAGGATGCCATTCGTTTTATTGAGGAAAATCACGGAATTCATCTTAACATGGACAAGCTGGATTATGAGGATAAAGAGGTTTACAGTATGATTTCCAAAGGAGACTGCGCAGGGTTTTTCAGCTGGAATCCAGCGGCATGGTGAATTTTATGAAACGCCTGCGACCTTCCAACCTCGATGATATTATTGCCGGTGTGGCGCTTTACCGCCCGGGGTCCCGATGGACTTTATTCCCGACTATATTTCCGGAAAGAAAAATCCGGAGAAGGTACAATACGATTGTAAAGAGATGGAGCCGATTCTGAAAAGCACCTATGGCGTTATCGTGTATCAGGAGCAGGTTATGCAGATAGTTAGGGATCTTGCCGGTTTTAGCATGGGAGCTGCAGATTTGCTCCGTCGTGCCATGAGTAAGAAGAAGCTTTCCGTGATGGAAGAGGAGCGAAAACATTTTTGTGTACGGAAATCCGAAAGGAGGGCATTTTACGGTTGCCTTTCCAAGCGGATTTCCGAGGCAGTGGCGAATCGCATCTATGATAAGATGATTGATTTTGCAAAAATATGCTTTTAACAAATCCCATGCGGTAAGCTATGCACTTCTTTCCTATCAAACAGCGTATCTAAAGCGTTACTATGCTCCGGAGTTCTATGCGGCAACCATGAGCTCTTTTATGGACAATTCCGTGAAAACCGCAGAGTATATTGAAGTGGCAAGAGATGAGGGAATTCCTATTTTATCTCCCGATATCAATGAGGCGGAGGTAGGGTTTCTCGGTAAGAGGCAGGGGAGATTCGCTATGGGCTTTCCGCGGTGAAAGGGAGTCGGGAGAAGTGCGGCAGAAAGTATTTTGGAAGAGAGAAAAAGGAAAATTTAAAAATTTTTGAAGACTTTTGTAGTAAGAATGAGCGCGGCAGGAATCAATCGAAGAGCGATGGAATCTTTTTATTTATGCGGGGGCTCTGGACGAGCTCGGAGGAAACAGAAGAGAGAAGCTCGTGATGCTCTCCGAGGTGCTGGAGGATTTGCAGAGAGGGGAAAAAGGAGTGATTCCCGGTCAAATGAGCCTTTCCGATCTTTTTGAAGAGGGAGCGGAAGAAAGAAAAAGATTTTGAATTGCTTTTTCCCGATTTTGGAAGAATTTTTCAAAAGCGGAACTTCTTCGAAATGAGAAAAGGAGGCCCTAGGGTATATCTCTCAGGACATCCTCTGGACAGTGATAAAGCACTCCTTAAGATAGCTTTTGCACCAGGAAGGCCAGAGATTTCTCCGAAGAAGCGCAGGTAAATCAAAAGGAGGACGGCATAAGAGATGAGGAAACTTGTGTTGTAGGAGGTCTTCTGATAGGAATCAACAAAAGGATTACCAAAAATGACATGATGGCGTTCCTTACAATAGAAGATAAGCACTGGTACGGTGGAAGCGGTAGCTTTTCCCAGAACTTTTGAGATGGCTAAAAGATATTTTTAACGGAAGACAGAAAGATTTTTGTGAAAAGGGAAGAATTCAAAAAGAATGACGAGGGGAGGCGAAAACTCATTGCCGAAAAGATTATGCCTTTCGAAAATTTGCCGAAAAGAAATCTGGATACAATTTGCGGACAAAGAGGAATATCGGAAAAGAGAAGAAGAGTTAAAAAGATACTTCGGGAAAATGGAGGAAAAACGGAGGTGATTATTTTCCTGAAAAAAAGAGAAAGCAATGAAACAGCTTCCGGCTACCCTTGCGATTGAAGAGGAGAAGCAATCAAGGAAGTTCTTATGGAGACTTTCGGAAAGGAAAATGTTAAAAGAAAAAAAGTAAAATCCTTGAAATTCCTATAGGAATACAGTAATATAATTTTTTTGTTTGGATGTCATTTCAAAATACAGCTTTTTAAAACAGCAACTTAGGGATAGGATAGATTCATTTTTCGAAATAAAAGGATTGGAGGCTTTTTATGGCAAAAGGCGAGTAAAAACAATTGGTGTTTTTAACTTCAGGAGGGATGCTCCGGGAATGAATGCGGCAATTCGAAGCGTGGTTCGTACGGCGATTCATAACGGTTTAAAAGGTAAAAGGCATTATGCGGGGCTATGCCGGCCTTTTGGAAGAAGAAATCGTGGATATGAACAGCCATTCCGTGTCGGATATCATAAGCCGCGGAGGTACCATTCTTTATACTGCCCGTTGCAAAGAATTTACCACGCCGGAGGGACAGAAGAAGGGGTGCGGAAATCTGCCGTAAGCACGGGCATTGACGGCATGGTCATTATCGGCGGAGACGGTTCCTTTATGGGAGCAGGTAAAGTTATCCGCACTCGGAATCAATACCATTGGCGTTCCCGGAACCATTGACCTCGATATTGCCTGTACGGATTATACTATCGGATTCGATACATCCATTAACACTGCGATGCAGGGCAATAGATAAGATTCAGGGATACCTCCACTTCCCATGAGCGTTGCTCTATTATCGAGGTAATGGGACGTAGAGCAGGCTACATTGCTTTATGGTGCGGTGTAGCAAACGGTGCGGAGGAAATTCTTCTTCCGGAGAAATATGACGGAGACGAGCAGGCCATCATTAACCGTATTATTGAAAGCAGAAAAAAAGGGAAAAAAACACTATATCATCATTAACGCCGAGGGTATCGGGCACTCCTCTTCTATGGCAAGTCGGATTGAGGCGGCTACGGAATTGAAACCAGAGCAACAATACTCGGACATATGCAAAGAGGCGGATCTCCGACCTGTAAGGACCGTTACTATGCGTCCATCATGGGTGCAGAGGCGGTAGAACTTCTCGCGGAAGGGAAGTCTAACAGATTGGTTGCCTATAAGCACGGAAGTTTTGTGGATTATGATATCCAGGAAGCTTTGCAGATGAAGAAGGATATCCCGGAGGAACAGTTTAAGGTTGCTCAGCTTTTTGGTTCGATAAAGGATATTGAGAAATGAGCGAAAAACTCTATCATCCGGTTTTTCATAGGAGATGTCGAGCTTCCCGGCAATATTCTCATGGCGCCGATGGCCGGTGTGACGGATCTTCCGTATCGTATTCTCTGTAAAGGAAATGGGCGTAAGCCTTTCCTGTACGGAAATGGTTTCCGCAAAAGGCGATTCTCTATGGAAATAAGAACACGGATTCTCTCTTGGAAAAAGGGGATGAGCCCGGTCTTAGAGCGGTACAGCTTTTCGGTTCCGATCCCTGCAATCATGGCGGATATGGCAAAACGTGTGGAAGAAGACTTTGACATCATTGATATCAATATGGGTCGCCCTGTACCGAAGGTGGTTCGGAACGGAGAGGGCTCCGCTCTTATGGAAAATCTTCCTCTGTGGAAAAGTCATAAGCTCTATGGTGCATGCGGTAAAGATACCGGTTACGGTAAAATGCCGCCTGGGCTTTACGGATCAGCATATCAATGTGATAGACTTTGTAAAGTGCGTAGAGGCTTCGGGATGCCTCGGCTGTTGTGGTGCATGGCAGAACGAGAGAGCAGTATTATCGGGGAAAAGCGAATTGGGATTGGATTCGAAAGGCCAAAGAAGCCGTGAAGATTCCTCTGTTTGGAAATGGAGACATTTTTCACGGAAGAAGATGCAAAGGGCAATGCTCCTTGCTACCGGAGTAGACGGCATTTCTTTTTAGGAAGGGGTATACAGGGAAATCCCTTTTTAATCAGAAGGATTCGTTCATTTCTCGAAAACGGAGTGAAAGAAGCTCCGTTTCTTTGCAAAGAACGAAAAAGAGATGATGTTTCGACATCTCCGTCTCATGGAGAAAATCAAGGGGCGCATCTTACTCTTCTGGAAATGCGAAAGCACCTTTCCTGGTACATGGAGGGACTACCCGATGCGACGATCCTGGCGTAACAAAGTGAATATGGAAAAAGAGTTGAAAGAAGTCTATAAAAATGGTGGAGCGTTTATAGAAATAGATTGACTTATTTTCCCTTAATTGTTAGAATACTCCTTTGTATTAGAACTTTACGGCTTCCGGCATACCGGAGGCCGTATTCTTAACGATTGTTGTTTCCCTCTTTCAGGATACAGCATCTCTGTTTTGAAGATAGCGGGTTTTTACTCGTTTCAATAAATGAAGAAAGGGCGGAATAGTACCGTGGCAGAAACAAAAAAGAATCTCCTTACCAGAGCAGGCTTAAATAAGTTGGAGAAAGGAATTACAGGATTTAAAAAGTTAACAGAAGACAGGAAATCGCGGAAAAAAATCAAAGAGGCAAGAGAACAGGGGATTTATCCGAGAATGCCGAGTATGATGCGGCAAAAGATGAGCAGAGAGAGATTGAAGAGCGTATCGTAGCAATCGAAACCCTTCTGAAAAATGCGGAGGTAGTGGATGATGCTGGAGGAAGGCAGCATCAACATCGGCTCGCAAGGTTAAGCTCTATGATAAGGAATTTGATGAAGAAGTAGAATATCATATTGTAGGTTCAACGGAGGCGAATTCCTTGCAGGGAAAGATTTCAACGAATCTCCGGTAGGGATGGCGCTTCTCCATCACAGGGTGGGAGATACGGTGAAAGTGGAGACCCAGGCAGGAGATATGGAGTACAAAGGTGTTGTCTGTGGAGCGTTCCGGAGAGGAATAAACTTTTATGCAAAAGCGTTTTCATTGTGGAAAATTTAAAATAGAGCATGAAGGAAAGGATGAACCATGGGCGAGAACGAGATAGAAACACGAATGCACAGGATATGAACCATATTTTGAAGGCAAGATATGACAAATTGAAAGAATTGCAGGAAGCGCAGACGGATCCCTTTGTGATTACAACAGCGAAAGCAGACCCATCATTCAGAGGAGATTAAGTCCCATTTTTCCGATTTGGAAAATAAAGAAGTTGTCATAGCCGGACGTGTTATGGCAAAGCGTGTCATGGGAAAAGCCGGCTTCCTTCATGTACAGGATCGAGATGGAAAGATTCAGGTTTATGTGAGTCGGGAAAGTCTCGAGAAGAGGAATACAAGGCCTATAAGAAGTTGGATATCGGAGATATCGTAGAAGTTTCCGGTTATGTCTTTTAAGACGCAGACAGGGAAATCTCGATTCACGGGGAGAAGATTGTCTTACTCTCCAAGTCTCTCTATCCGCTTCCGGAAAAGTTCCACGGTTTGCAGGATACGGATACCCGTTATCGCCAGCGCTATGTGGACCTCATTATGAATGAAGACAGTCGTACTGTCTTTTATGAAGCGTTCTCAGATTCTTCGCGAAATCCGGAACTTCCTTTCCGGAAGAGATTTCCTGGAGGTGGAGACACCGATGCTCGTGGAAAATGCGGGCGGAGCTGCGGCGCGTCCCTTTGAAACCCATTACAATGCTTTAAATGAGGACGTAAAGCTTCGTATTTCCTTGAGCTTTACTTGAAGCGTCTGATTATCGGCGGTATGGAGCGCGTTTACGAAATCGGAAGAGTATTCCGAACGAGGGAATCGATACCCGTCACAACCCGGAGTTTACCCTGATGGAACTCTATCAGGCTTATACCGATTACAACGGGATGATGGAGCTCACCGAGTCCATGTTCCGGTATCTTGCAGAGAAGGTTTGCGGGAACATTGCATATCAGCTATCAGGGAACCCCATTGACCTGGAAAGTCCCTTCCGACGACTCACGATGACCGAGGCAATCAGAGAGTATGCCGGGCATTGATTTTCGATAAGATGACAAGACCTTGAAGAAGCGAGAGCCCTCGCGAAAAGCAAAAGGAAATCGCTTACGAAGAACACCATGGTATCGGGGATATCGAGAACCTCTTCTTCGAAGAGTACTGCGAAGAGAAACTGATTCAGCCGACCTTTTATCATGGATCATCCCTTATCCATTTCTCCGCTCACGAAAGAAGAAGCCGAGCGACCCGACGAAGGTAGAGCGTTTTCGAGCTCTTTCATCTACGGAAGAGAAATGGCAAATGCTTACTCCGAGCTGAATGATCCGATCGATCAGAGAGAGCGTTTCAAGGCACAGGATGCTTTGGCTGATGCGGGAGATGAGGAAGCGAACCACACCGACGAAGACTTCCTTCATGCTATGGAAATCGGTATGCCGCCAACGGGCGGAATCGGCTACGGTATCGACCGTCTGGTGATGCTCTTACCGATGCGGCATCCATTCGTGATGTTTTACTCTTTCCCCACAATGAAGCCCCTCGAGAAGAAGGATGAAAGTGAAGGAAAGAAGGGCATGTGAATCCGGGCAGGAAAACGAAAATACGACGGTTTGCTTTACCGTCCGAATAACAAGATTGATTTTTCAAACGTGAAGATTGAACCTCTCTTCGAAGAACAGGTTGACTTTGAGACTTTCAGCAAGTCCGACTTCCGTGCGGTAAAGGTAAAGGATTGCTTTGCCGTTCCAAAGAGTAAGAAGCTTTTACAGTTTACCTTGGACGACGGAACCGGTACTGACAGAACGATTCTTTCCGGCATTCATGACTTTTATGAGCCGGAAGAGCTGATTGAAAGACCCTGATTGCTATCACAAATCTTCCCCCAAGAGCAATGATGGGCGTAGAGTCCTGCGGTATGCTACTTTCCGCCATTAACCAGAAGAAGGATAGTGATGAGGAAGAATTGCACTTGCTGATGGTAGATAACCATATTCCGGCAGGAGCGAAGTTATATTAGTATTTTGTTTATTGTTGAACTATTTTTGAAGACAAAGAGATTATGCCTTTATGGCGGATGAAGTTAACTTCATCCGCCATTTTATATAAAAAGAATTGATGATTTGCAAAGACTTGTTTCATCCAGTGTGCTATTATAAACTTAGTAATCGAATGTAGATGAATAGATAGTTAATTAAAGAAAAGAGGTTGTCTATGAGAATACTATTTAAGCTTGTCTTGTTTCCATTAGTCTTCTATTATCGGTTAGCACCGCTTTTTCTAACATTTTTGCTAAGTATAGGAACGGCTATCTTGTATTTATTGATGATTCTTTGCATTTTTTTGTAGCAATAGGTTCTTTTCTATTCTTTCAGGACGGAAAGAGTTGCATTGGAGGCGTTAATTGTTGGCTTTATCCTCAGTCCCTATGGATTACCTATGATAGGTGCAACAATTATTGCTTTCCTAGAAGTGTTAAATCAGAGAATACGATCTTTTTAAGAAAAGAGAAGTGAAGTTATATGAAGAAGGCGATAGAAAGTTCTATCGTCTTTTTTATACCTAAAATTATGTAAAAATAAAAAGGAGAGGAGATGTGGAGTTTGATTATTTTTATAACCGAGATGGTGAGCGATTTAGCTACTATATGCTTCCCTAAGATTCTTGTGACTGATAGAAAGTTTCAATCCTTTATCTTCAGATGCCAAGATTCTTTATGCCTGTTTACTTGAGAGAACGGCTTTGTCCTTCAAAAAAATAAAATGGATTGATCAAGAGAATAGAATATACATCATTTTTTTACTTTGGAAGAGGTTATGGAAGTATTAGGTAGATCTAATAAAACAGCTGTAAAAGTTTTAAATGAATTAGACAACAGTACAGGAGGACTAGGGCTCATAGAGAGAAAGAAACAGGGTTTAGGAAAGCCAAATATCATTTATGTAAAGGATTTTCTTAGTATCATTTTCTTCCAGAGGTAAAAACTACAGTTCAGAAGTGAAGAATATACATACAAGAAGTGAAGAACCTACACTTCAGGAAGTGAAGAAAATACACGGAACTAATTCTAATATTAATAAACATGAGGGTAATTATCCTGATTTTAGTTTTGGAAAAAAATCATATGGGATTTTTCCAAAACGTTTTTTTAAGAGATGAGGAAATAAAGAGAATTGAAAAGAAGTTCTAGTTAAGGATTTTTCAAACTATGTGGATAGGTTGTCAGCATATCTTAAGAGTACGGGAAAGACTTACAAAGACCATAAGGCAACTATCCTTTCCTGGTTTTATAAAGACCAGGGAAATAGGAGGAGTATTAAAGCTTCCAACATTCCCAGTTTGGAAGAATACGATAAAGGAGAGCATTTATAATGAGCGAAATGAAAAAGGACCTGGATTGAGGGCGTGGAGTATTCCTACGATGCAAAATGAAGAATATGAAAAGGATGGACATGTTTACTGTAAGACTTGTCATGAAAGAAAAGACGGAAAGATTTTGGAGTTCTTTGGTGGGAAGATGATTTGTCGTGTATCTTGTCATTGCGACAAACAGAGAGAAGAAAAAGAAGCTAAGAGACAGAAGCAATTGGAAATAGAACGTCTCAAGAGTAGTTGTTTTAGTTCCAGAGCTGAATGGGAGTACAGCTTTGAGAATTATCAAGGAGAAGAAAAATCAAAGTCTTCTTATTGCCAAGAACTTTGTGAAGGATTATGAGCAAATGAAGAAAGAAAATGTAGGACTTCTTTTTTATGGTTCTGTTGGAAGTGGAAAGACTTATCTTGCCTGTTCTATTGCCAATGCTCTAATAGAGCAATATCAAATTACTGTGAAGATTCGGAATTTTTTTCGCAGATTATGAATGAAATGCAAAAATGTGGTTTTTGACTTTGATAAGAATGCCTATATTGAATCTTTGGTTAATACTTCCGTACTGATTTTTAGATGACCTGGGAATTGAAAGGGACACAAGCTATGCAAAGGAGCAGGTGTACAACATTGTGAACAGCCGGTACTTAAGAAGGAAAAGCCGACCATATTTCACCACAAATCTATCTTATGACACTATTCAAAAACTGTATTGAAAGTGTGGAGTATCAAAGAATTTACTCAAGAATTATAGAGATGTGTATTCCGGGTTATGGTTGTGGGGCAGGACTATAGGAAACAAATTCAAAAAAGAGAAGCTCTCGAAACAAAGAGCGATTATTGAGCGGAGGTGAAAGAACATGATCAATGAAGAAGTATCCGATAAAACCCTTAACTTAGAAATAAAGGCAGCTAAAATCACTGCAAAACTGATTATTCAGCAGATAAAGAAATTACTAAAAGAAGCTAAAAAAATTTGGGGAATGGAGAAATTTGTCAGCGAAAAGGGTAATGAAGTGAAGCTTAAGGACTTGGTTCAGAAAGGACAACTGGAAGAAATTGCCATTAGAGAAGACAGAGCTTAAAAGCCTGAAAAAAAGAATTGAATAAATATGGTGTTAAGTTTTCTGTTATGAAAGATAAGAAGACAAAGCAGTATTCCCTATTTTTTTCAAGCGAAAAGATGTAAAAAAATCATGGACAAGCATTTAAAAAGGTCCTGGCAGACTTGGAGAAAAACAGAAAGGAAAGGAGTCTATCCATAAGAACCTTTGAGAAGTTCAAAGAATTGGTTAAAAATACTATTTTCAAAGATAAAATCAAGAATAAGCAGAAGGAGCAAAGCCTATGATTGAGAAGATACTAAAGGATATCAGAGGCTTATTTAAGATGCAGGATAAGGCAATGTTTGCAAAGCAAAAATATTCCCCTATCTTGCATTTTTTTCTATTTAGGGAATATTTTTTCTCATCATATCAGAAGCTATACCGGCGGTGATGTGATAGATAAAACCTTGCAAGGATTATTGAGCTTAACAGAATGAGCTTTTTCCCAAGTCTTTATCTTATTGACATTATCATGGGGAATAGGGACGGCAGTTTTAATCAAATTTATTGTCTATACCAAAGGCAAAATGCAAAAGTTTAGACAGGGAAAGGAGTACGGATCAGCTCGCTGGGGAAAATAGGAAAGACATTGAGCCGTACATGGACGAAAAATTTCAAAACAATATATTGCTTACCAAAACAGAGAGATTAAGCATGAATGGAAGACCAAGCAATCCAAAGTATGCAAGAAATAAAAATGTTCTTGTGATTGGTGGATCAGGATCCGGGAAGACAAGGTTTTATGTTAAGCCTAATCTTATGCAAATGCATTCTTCCTATTGCGTAACAGACCCGAAAGGGACGATAGTTCTTGAGTGTGGCAAAATGCTGGAAGATAATGGGTATGAAATTCGGATATTAAATACCATTAACTTCAAAAAAGTATGAAATACAATCCTTTTAGCTATATCCATTCAGAAAAAGATATTCTGAAATTGGTGCAGACCATTATTGCCAATACCAAAGGGGAAGGAGAAAAGGCAGGGGAAGATTTCTGGGTGAAAGCCGAGAAGCTTTATTACACGGCTCTGATTGCCTATATCTACTATGAAGCGCCGAAAGAAGAAAAGAATTTTGCAACACTGCTGGACATGATAGATGCTTCAGAAGTCAGAGAAGACGATGAAAATTATAAGAATCCGATAGACAGGCTTTTTGAGGCATTGGAAAAGAAAGAACCAAGGCATTTTGCAGTGAAGCAATATAAGAAATATAAGCTTGCAGCCGGAAAAACAGCAAAGTCCATTCTTATCTCTTGTGGAGCAAGACTTGCCCCCTTCGATATTCAAGAACTAAGGGACTTAATGAGCGAAGATGAATTGGAGCTGGATTGCATTGGAGATAGAAAAACAGCACTATTTGTCATTATCTCTGATACAGATGATACCTTTAACTTTGTGGTATCCATTATGTACTCTCAGCTTTTTAATCTTCTATGTGACAAAGCAGATGATGTCTATGGAGGACGATTACCTGTTCATGTCAGGTTTCTCCTAGATGAGTTTGCAAATATCGGCTTAATCCCAAAGTTTGAGAAACTGATAGCCACAATTCGTTCCAGAGAAATTTCTGCGAGCATTATCCTACAGGCACAATCTCAGCTGAAAGCTATTTACAAGGATAATGCGGATACGATTATTGGAAACTGCGATAGTACTTTATTCCTGGGAGGGAAGGAAAAGACTACATTAAAAGAACTTTCAGAGACTTTGGGAAAGGAAACCATTGACTTATACAATATTTCGGAAACCAAGTCCAATCAGAACAGCTTTGCCATGAACTATCAAAAGACCGGAAAAGGATCTGATGAGCCAAGATGAGATAACAGTGATGGACGGTGGAAAATGTATCTTTCAGCTTAGAGGAGTCAGACCTTTTTTCTCCGATAAGTATGATATAACTAAACATAAGAATTATAGGTTATTAGAGGACTATAATAAGAAAAACAGGTTTGACGTAGAGGTATGTAAAGAAGAGAGGAAGGGCAATGTTGAAAGGAGAGACAGTTATCACGAAGATAGTTTAATAAATTACAAAAAAATGGTATAATGATAACGTTAGAGAGATTATGTATTGTTACGTGTAATTTCAATCTTGTTATCATGTGTTTCTGTCAGCCTAACAAAGAAACTTACTGAAACTGTTGATTTTAAAATCACATTAAAGGGGGACTTATTATGGAAATGATAAGAAATATGGGTGGATGCGGCACATTTCGGGATGGCTCCATATGAAAAAAGAAACATAGATTGAAGAATTACATTTAACATAGATGTGTGATGGGGGTTCAAACTCCCCGCATCCCGTCAATTAGATGGTTTTAAAATCAGCAAGTCGGAAAAAAAGATTTGCTGTTTTTATTGCCTAAAAACGGAGGAACAATGATAAGGAATAGAAGCCCTACCTATAAATATTAAGTTGATGAGCGATTGAAAGAAACACTTCCAGTCGCTTTTTATTTTCAAGCAAGTATCGCTCGTAAAACATGCGGTATCTCATGGAAAAGGAGAATTTCTAAATGAAGGAAGAAAATGATTAACATTAATGCCAATTTGCTCGATGAGCCAAGCTTTACAAGTTTTGAAAAGAGATAGCGAGAGAGTGGAGGCTGTCACTTTCACGCTTGTAAAAAAAGTATGGGAAGGGTAAGGAATACATCAATTGCTCAGCGTATGGTGAGAAGGTGGAGAAAGCAAGAGATTTTCAAAAGGGAGATCTGATCCATGTCTTTGGCTACTTTTAAGGAGCGTGAAAAGGAAGGAAAGAAATACAAGAATTTTCTTGTAAAGTCTTACAACAAGATTGAAAAGAAGGAAGAAAACGAGGAGGAATAAATATGGATTTTTGTTCAGGCAGTCAATGTATTACAGATTTTGGTTATGGCAGTAGGCGCCGGACTTGGAGCATGGGAGTCATTAATCTTATGGAGGGGTATGGAAATGATAATCCCGGGGCAAATGCTCATGTACGGTAAGGAAGCAAGCAACCGAAAACAAGAGATAGACCGCCAGCACTACACTATTCCGAACCAAAGACCAAAAGATAAGCATTGTGGGAAAAATCTAAACTTTTGGATTTTTCCTACAATGCCAACTACGACGGAATCCCTCCCACTCCTTATATCTTTCTGTATACATTGAATTTGTATTTAGTAAAATGCAGACAACACCACGGATCGGCTTTTGGTTGGACAATTCCAACCAAACACCACAGCAGACAGCAGAAAACATTCTGAACGCTAGGAAGCCGGTATGATTGTTACATATAAGGGGAAGAAAAATTTCTTTTAGGTACTTGCTTTCCTAAAACTGATGTGATACAATGATTTAATCCAGAAAAGGAGTAAAAAATATGCGGCAAGGTATTCTTAAATAAAACTATAATCAAATAGTGGGAACAAAGGATTATGATAGCTCCTTTTGTAGGGGCTTAGTTTTTTGTACCCAATTTAAGAATACTTTTGCCTTATCAATTTTGACATATCCCCAAAAACAGCAATCACAAACAGGTGTATGCTGTATATGTGTATGTCCGCAACTTATAATCCCCAGTGGTAAAAGTATTTTACTGCTGGGGATTTTTATGCCCCTTGGGGCTGTAAAGGGAGGACAATCACATGAAAATAATCAATATTGGAATTCTTGCCCATGTAGACGCTGGAAAGACGACCTTGACGGAGAGCCTGCTATATGCCAGCGGAGCCATTTCAGAACCGGGGAGCGTCGAAAAAGGGACAACGAGGACGGACACCATGTTTTTGGAGCGGCAGCGTGGGATTACCATTCAAGCGGCAGTCACTTCCTTCCAGTGGCACAGATGTAAAGTTAACATTGTGGATACGCCCGGCCACATGGATTTTTTGGCGGAGGTGTACCGCTCTTTGGCTGTTTTAGATGGGGCCATCTTGGTGATCTCCGCTAAAGATGGCGTGCAGGCCCAGACCCGTATTCTGTTCCATGCCCTGCGGAAAATGAACATTCCCACCGTTATCTTTATCAACAAGATCGACCAGGGCTGGCGTTGATTTGCAGAGCGTGGTTCAGTCTGTTCGGGATAAGCTCTCCGCCGATATTATCATCAAGCAGACGGTGTCGCTGTCCCCGGAAAATAGTCACTGGAGGAAAATACCGACATAGAAGCATGGGATGCGGTCATCGAAAAATAACGATGAATTATTGGAAAAAGTATATCGCAGGAGAACCAATCAGCCGGGAAAAACTTGCGCGGGAGGAACAGCAGCGGGTTCAAGACGCCTCCCTGTTCCCAGTCTATCATGGCAGCGCCAAAAATGGCCTTGGCATTCAACCGTTGATGGATGCGGTGACAGGGCTGTTCCAACCGATTGGGGAACAGGGGGGCGCCGCCCTATGCGGCAGCGTTTTCAAGGTTGAGTACACCGATTGCGGCCAGCGGCGTGTCTATCTACGGTTATACAGCGGAACGCTGCGCCTGCAGGGATACGGTGGCCCTGGCGGGAGAGAAAAGCTGAAAATCACAGAGATGCGTATTCCATCCAAAGGGGAAATTGTTCGGACAGACACCGCTTATCAGGGTGAAATTGTTATCCTTCCCAGCGACAGCGTGAGGTTAAACGATGTATTAGGGGACCAAACCCGGCTCCCTCGTAAAAGGTGGCGCGAGGACCCCCTCCCCATGCTGCGGACGACGATTGCGCCGAAAACGGCAGCGCAAAGAGAACGGCTGCTGGACGCTCTTACGCAACTTGCGGATACTGACCCGCTTTTGCGTTGCGAAGTGGATTCCATCACCCATGAGATCATTCTTTCTTTTTTGGGCCGGGTGCAGTTGGAGGTTGTTTCCGCTTTGCTGTCGGAAAAATACAAGCTTGAAACAGTGGTAAAGGAACCCTCCGTCATTTATATGGAGCGGCCGCTCAAAGCAGCCAGCCACACCATCCATATCGAGGTGCCGCCCAACCCGTTTTGGGCATCCATAGGACTGTCTGTTACACCACTCTCGCTTGGCTCCGGTGTACAATACGAGAGCCGGGTTTCGCTGGGATACTTGAACCAGAGTTTTCAAAACGCTGTCAGGGATGGTATCCGTTACGGGCTGGAGCAGGGCTTGTTCGGCTGGAACGTAACGGACTGTAAGATTTGCTTTGAATACGGGCTTTATTACAGTCCGGTCAGCACGCCGGCGGACTTCCGCTCATTGGCCCCGATTGTATTGGAACAGGCATTGAAGGAATCAGGGGACGCAGCTGCTGGAACCTTATCTCCTTCATCCTCTATGCGCCCCGAGAATACCTTTCCGGGGCTTATCATGATGCACCGAAAATACTGTGCCACCATCGAAACGGCCCGGGTAAAAAGGATGAAGTTGTCTTTACTGGCGAGATTCCCGCCCGCTGTATACAGGCATACCGTACTGATCTGGCCTTTTTTACACCAACGGGCGGAGCGTATGCCTTACAGAGCTGAAAGGATATCAGGCCGCTGTCGGTCAGCCGGTCATCCAGCCCCGCCGTCCAAACAGCCGCACTGGACAAGGTGCGCCATATGTTTCAGAAGGTAATGTAAAGATACATAATCGTCAAGACGGCAACAATCAGAAGTTATGGAGGGTAACAATGGAATATAGTAAGGAAGATTTAATGGAAGCAAAAAAGCAAATTTGGGGAGTGGGAGAGAACATGGGAACAGAGGAAAGTAAAAAAATCTGGGAGGAGAACGCACAATTTTTGGGATAATGCAATGGGTGACGAATCTAATGAATTTCACAGAGAGGTAGTGCGTCCCAAAGTAACGGAACTTCTATCTCCTAATCCTGCGGATTACATTTTGGATATTGCGTGTGGCAATGGAAATTATTCTTCGTATCTTGCACAAAGAGGCGCTTCGGTTGTCGCTTTTGATTACAGCAAAAAAATGATAGAATTGGCTAAAAGACGGCAATCACAATATGCAAAACAAATTGAATTTTTGTGTGGCGGATGCGACCGATAGAAAAAAAGTATATTAGAATTAAAAAGAAATCGAGCCTTTACGAAAGCAGTTTCTAATATGGCAATTATGGATATTACGGATATTGAACCACTTCTTATGGCTGTTTATGAACTGTTGCAGGAAAGCGGAATTTTTGTCTTTGCAACGCAACACCCTTGTTTTGTCACGTTGACTGAAAAATATATGACACCGCACAGTTACTATGATATAGCGATTGAAGGGCAACCGAAAGAGCAGATTTATTATCATCGTTCCATACAAGATATTTTTAACCTTTGTTTTAGAGCTGGATTTGTCATTGATGGATTTTATGAAGAATGTTTTAAAACCAACAAAGAAATTCCTATGGTAATGATAGTAAGGCTTAAGAAGGTAAAACGTGATAGCTTAAAATAAATTCAAGTTTGTCGGGTAAATAGCAAACCCAGCCGAGCCAGTCAACGGTCAAGATGAACGGCGCATATGCGCAGCCGTTGACAGCCCCGCCCGCCTTTGCTGGTAGGCAATCAAGGGGCGACAGCAAGAAGTGCCACCGCCCCGCACTATTATTCAGAAAGGGGAATTTCCATGACCGACCAGATAGCCTATCAAGAATATATCCAGCGCAGGTACAACGCCTTTTGCAAGACTGTTATCCGCTGTGCCGCCTTGGACAAGATTTTGAAGCTTAAACGGCAATGGGAACGGCAAGTTTCCCTTGACTATCTGATGAACGAGAAGTTTGTCCAGTTTGCCGCGTCGGAGCCGGACGAGGAATACCCATTTACCGTCTGCGGTCAGACCGTCCTGCTCTGCAACGCCGCCCTTGCCGACGCGATCTCTGTTTTGCCGGAGCAGACGCGGGAAGAAATCCTGCGCTATTACTTTCTGCGCCAGCCGCAGCGCGTGATCGGCGCGTGTATTAGCCGGTCACGCAGCACAGCGGGGCGGCATATCCAGCTTGCCTTGCAGCGGCTACGCGAAGAAATGGGGGTGAGCCGGTATGAGTAGACTTCTCCCCTATGAAACAATCCTCAAAGCCCGTGAGGGCGACCCAGAAGCCGTGAACGCTGTCCTGCTCCACTACGCCGGATATATCCGCTATTTCTCAAAAAGTGAACGGGCAGGGTCAACGCCGAGGTGGAGGACTATGTAAAGCAGCGGTTAATTGACTGTCAATTCAAGTTCCGGCTTGACGAACCACCGGACAAGTCATAAAAACTGAATACCAGCCGCCACCGACGCGTGCCAGCGAAAAGCAGTAAGTCTTGAAAAAGATTTACTGCTTTTTGTTTCAGCAAATAAAAATATCATTTAAGCGATATATGGAGTATTATGATTTAGAGTAATACTAAAATTAACCGTTTAAGATACGAAGAGGTATAAATATGTTTGTAATTTTATGGTTCAATTTCATGATGGTTTTTGCTTTCACTTGATTATAGGGATTATATTTATGGGATTCCTAGTGAGGTATTTCAAAAATGATAATGCATGATTGGAATAACGAAAAAAAAGATGTGATTCTTCTGATCCATCCGATGCTTTCGTCAGCAAACGGCATGAAGACATTTATCGCTGACATCATTGGAGAGGAATACCGTTATCTCGCACCGGATCTCTCCGCGCATGGCGATGCAGATAAGGATAGCTATAAAAGTGCTGCTGACGAGGCAAAGCAGATCCATGAGTATTTGGCTGAGAAAAATATTACGGAGCTCTCACTCGGATATGGGGCTTCACTGGGCGGGGTGGTTCTTCTACAGCTACTCAAATATAATGATATTGCATTCAACCATCTGTTTTTTGAGGGAAGCAGTTTCTACACTAACGCAAAGATGATGGAGTGGATTCTCCGCACGGTGTTTCTGCATAAACATAAGAAGGCTGTCGCAGACCCGGAACTTAGTGTGAAGAAGATGTCCTCCATGTTTGGAGAAGAGGCCGCCCCGCTTCTGGCAAAACATTTTATTGCAATGAATGAGGAAAGCATCCGAAACATTGTTCACGACTGTGCATTCGTGGAACTGCCGTCGCTTTCCGATGATGTTCAGCGGAAATGCGTCTTTTCGTACGGAGATAAGGATTTCGATTATAAGAAAGCAAAGAAGATGATTCCCAAGACTTATCCGCTCGCCCAAATAAAGGTATGGGAAGGCTACGACCATTGCCGGATGATGACGAAAGATAAGAACAATTATTGCCGGGAACTTGAGAAATGTATTCATGAATAATAGCAACAAAACGCCTGACTATCACCTCGATAATCAGGCGTTAATCTTTTCCCGCGAAGAACCTTCCCGGGAGCCACCGGAACATCCACAGGAGCCGCCGCAGGAGCCTCCGTTTAATATTCCGTTTAGAGTTAGAAGGTATAAATCGATAGGCTCTTGACTTGGGTATATATTGAGATATATGTTTAGTGCATATTACAGAAAGGAAGGTGATCTAAATGATGACTGCAAAGGTTTTTAAAAATGGAAGAAGTCAGGCAATTAGACTTCCTAAGGAGTGTCGATTTTCATTAGATGAGGTAGTAGTGAATAAGATAGGGGATATTGTTATTTTGCTTCCAAAACAGAATAAGTGGGATTCGTTTATGAGAGCAATAGATATGTTTTCGGATGATTTCATGGCGGATGGTAGAGCAAGAGATATAGTGCAGGAGCATGAAGCGATATGATGTAAATGCTTGATATAAACATCTCTATTTATGGATACCAAAGAGGTAATCAATATGTTTGTATTTTTATGTATCGATTCCATGATGGTTTTTGCTCTATTTGATTATAGGTATTATATTTATTAGATCGAACGGCAGAGCAATTCGATATTTAACCGGACATGATCTTGACGAAAATAGATCAAATAAAAGCAAAGAACTATGCATCATTTGTGGTAAGCAAATTATGAAATGGAGCCTATGTTTCATTATAGGGTTTGCGATAGATTTGCTTTGGGTTGGAGCTGGTCTTATATTAGCGGCTATTCTGAATACTGTTCTAATAATTAGATTAATGGTATTAAGAGATCATTTTGAAAAAGATAAATAATCTAGTTTATCAAAAAAATCTACCGGCTCTTAGGCTGGTAGATTTTTTTCTTATCTGATTTTATTCTTCCTACAACTATCCGGTAATATGAGTTATAGATGGTCAAAAGTCTGTCATAAATAATAATATAAATATTATTGAAAAATATGACAAAAAGAAGAGTATATTATTTCTAGGTGATTTTTGTAGCAGGAGGGGAAAATGGAACAGAAGGAACTTCATCTTCGATTAAAGAAACTTAGAAAAGATTGCAAATTAACCCAAGAACAGATGGCAAAAATACCTTGGTGTGGATCAAACATTAATAACAAAACTTGAAAAATGGAACAAGAGCTATGAGTGTTACCATGATGGATCAATTATGCAGTCTTTTTGGCTGTACGGAAGCATATCTTTTGGGGCAGAGCGATGCCTATATTCCGCTTAATTTTGCTTTTAGAGCAAATAGCATTCAGGGAGAAGATTTGCAAAGCATAGCAGCCGTAAAACAAAATTGCAATGAATATTCGATATATGAATGAGAAGATTAAAGAGGAATAGGATGAAGACAGCACAAGAATTAAATTCACTTGCATTGGAAACAAGGCGTATTTTTAGGGAAGACAGTTATTCTCCCATCGACATTTTTGCTGTTGTCAATGGATGGAAAGAAAAGAAGATTACCATAGTAAAGTATCCTCTTTCACAGAGAATTAGCGGAATGTGTACCAAGGTGGATGAAGATATTATTATCTGTATTAATTCGACAACGTCTTATGGAAGACAACGCTTTACTTTAGCCCATGAACTATACCATATACTCTATGAGACTATAGATGGAAGAGTTGTTTGTGATATGCATATGGGAGATGATAAAACAGATTCTGAAAAAAAGAAGCGGATATGTTTGCCGGATATTTGCTTATGCCATACGATACCTTGTTTCAGTATGCAAAAAAGTTTGATGGATGGACTTTAAATAAAATTATAGATTTAGAGCAACTATACATGATTAGTCATATGGCTCTTTTATTTCGTCTTGAAAAGGATGGATTTGTATCGGCGAATTCCATGTCTCCATTCAAAGATATCAAAATTTCCCGTGAAGCTGCAAAACTAGGATATGGTAAAGAACTCTATCTTCCTTCACTAGAAGGAAAACAGTATTTTACTACAGGGGAATATGTGAGAAAGGTGGAAAAACTCTCGGAGATGGGGTTAATCTCCGAGGGCAAAAAGGAAGAATTATTACTGGATGGATTCAGAGCGGATATTGTTTTTAACTTGGATGAAGAGGAAGGATATCCTAATGACTGATGAGTTATTTTTTTCGATACAGATTGTCTTTCTGCTTTTTTTATGGATAAACAATACCAATATTTTTACAAACATTATACAGCGGGAGAATAGTCTTGCCTGAACCGGTATATCAAGAGTTATCTAATCCATCGATTCCGCATATAAAGCAAAAGAGCGGATAAAACTGATTAGTACAAATGTTGCAAGTGTACAGCAGATGGTTACTGGAACTTGAGGGAAATACAATTTGGCAGAATATGTCAAATAAAAATAGAAGACTTCCGGAAACAAGTTTTTCAGAGTATCTAAGAAAAAATCATCTTAGTAAAAAGTGATGGCTTCAAAGACAAGAAAGATTTTTATAGGATGAGGAGACATAAGTTCAGGTACACCTGTATTGCAATGGAAGGGGCGGTGATCTAGTTCAGAAGCGTGACGAGCTATGAGGAAAGTGGAGTTCGATTTTATAAAAATTGTTTATTATTTTCCTGGCGACTTTATGAACGGGGAATATTTTTATGATTTCGTGTTGTGTATTCTTCATAAAAGCATTTTTACTGAATTTTTGGCCTTTTTAGGCTACGATTTTCAGATAAAACTTGAAAACTTAACAGAAAAACAGATAAAATTGTGATTGTAAAAGCCTAAATAGGCATGAATTTTTCAATGAAATGGAGCAGTTTTATGGAAATTAAGCGTGATAGCTACCTAGCAGTTGATTTCCTATCGTTTTGACGGTTTAGTGAAAGTCATTACCGGAATCAGAAGATGCGGTAAATCCTATCTTCTTAAAAATATATACCGAGATTATTTAATTGAGAATGGTGTAAAAGAAGAACAGATTATTATGATTGAGCTTGACCTTGCGAAAGATATTCAATATCGCAATCCGCTTATTCTTTCATCCTTTGTAAGAGAGAAAGTGGAAAGAGCAAAGAGGAGTATTATCTTTTGTTGATGAAATTCAAATGTCCGATGAGGTAGCTAATCCATATAATCCGGATGGTAAGAAAATTACTTTTTACGATGCTCTTAACGATTTGAGAGCTTTTATCGAATTTAGATGTTTATGTGACAGGAAGCAATTCAAAAAATGCTTTCCAGTGATATTCTTACTGAATTTAGAGGACGAAGTGATGAAATAAGAGTACACCCGCTTAGCTTTGCGGAATATTATTCTTTTGTTGGCGGGGACAAAAACGAAGCGTTTGATGAATATGCATTTTATGGCGGAATGCCACTTATCCTGTCAAGACCTAATGATACGGCTAAGATGAATTATCTGAAATCCCTTTTTCTCAGAAGTGTATATTAAAGACATTGTTGAACGGAAAAATTGAAAGACAAGATGTACTGGAACAGATATTGGATTTGCTTTTGTTCTTCGGTTGGTTCATTAACAAATCCGACTAAAATTGCCAATACTTTGAAGTCAAAGCAAGGGGAGTATATCTGCTAATACAATTCGGGCATATATCGGACATTTGGAAGATGCATTCCTTTTTCAGAAAGTAAGCGATATGACGTAAAAGGAAAATCCTATTTTGACTCGCCAAATAAATATTACTGTGAGGATATTGGACTTAGAAATGCAAGAATAGGATTCCGCCAGCAGGAAATGACACATATCATGGAGAATATCATATATAATGAGTTGCATATCCGGCAGTTTTTCTGTCGATGTTGGTGTTGTTTATGCAAGGACACTAAGCGAAAAGGGAATTCCATTCGTACTCCAAGGGAAATTGATTTTTGTCGTAAATACAGGAGGAAAACGAATCTATATCCAGTCGGCGTATGCGATGCCTACGGATGAAAAAAGCGGAAGCAGAACTTAGACCATTTTTCGCTTACGGGAGATTCCTTCCCTAAAAATTGTGGTAAGGAAAGATATTGGGAAACGCTGGTATGATGATCACGGTATTTTGAATATCAATGTAATTGATTTTCTTTTTAGATAAGGAATTGATTTAAAAGGAATATATGAGGCTGTAAAAATCAAAATAAATTTTTCTAAGCAATATAGGTCTGAACTTGGGGCACGCTCTCGCTAGCTTCGCCACGTAGCAGTACTCAACTTCAAGCTTCGCTCTACTCGCTTTCAGTAAGCACCGACGGGCTCAGACTACCCCGCATTCAGACCTATATTGCCTAAAATCTATTTATTAGTTTGATTTTTGCAGCTTTTTATCCCCAAATTATAAATATGCAATTTTTTTCCCATAGGTTATTTTAAGCGTCAAGAAAAACATAAGGCACAAGAAAATATAAAGCACAAGAAAATATAAAAGCAGAAAAACAGTTGACGTTTGAACGAAGCAGTATTATAAACATAAATGATAATTGAATTATCGGTAACTAAATTATCAAACTAAGTTAATTTACTAATCAGCAAAATATGAAGGAGAGAGTATATGTCAAATCGCGATACCAGTATTGACCCGAGGCTTTTTGGAAAGTGCTCGTAAAGAGTTCATAGAAAAGGGATTTATAAAAGCCGAACTGAAAACAATCTGTGAGAATGCAAAGATTACAACAGGAGCGGTTTATAAAAAGATATAAAGGGAAGGAAGAACTGTTTAGTGCCGTTGTCGAAGAAGCGGTAGCCACTTTAGATCGTTTTGTTTCGGAACGAACGGATGTGGACTTTTCCTCTATGAGCGATGAAGAAGTAAGAAATACATGGGTTATGAATGAGAAATACATCTTAGATGTGTTCCGAATCCTATGGGATATTCGAGAAGAATTTGTATTACTTTTAGAAAAATCCGCCGGAACAGTGCATGAAAACTTCGGGCATGATTTTGCTTATCGCATGACGCACGCCTATACGCAATATTATGAAGAGGCAAAAAGAGAAATATTGCGAAAGCGAAGATTACGGATCAGGAAATGCATGTTCTCTGTACGACATTCTGGACCTCTGTTTATGAGCCTTTCATTCATAAGATGTCTTGAGAGAAATTGAAGAGCATTGCAAAGTGCTATGCAGATTCCTTGATTGGAAAAAGGCAGTAGGAATCATGGATTAGTATATTTTGGTCGTCGAGAAACAGCTTAAAATCAATAGAATAGTTAGTAATAACTAATTAATTCGGATTTTTATAACAAAATGATATGAATATGAATTGAATGAAACTAACTAATGCGAATCGTAATAACGCAATATTTCTGCCGGTAAGAATGAAATAGAAAAGGAGAGCGGAATGTTCAAAAAGTGGTCCCCTATATGGGAGAATATAAGAAATACACGATCCGTGCAGTCATCATGATGTGTATTGGAATAGTGGCAAAAACGATGCCCTATTTTTTTCCTGTATCAGATTGTTTCTCCCTTGACAAAAGGGCAATCGATCAGTTTGGGATATCTGATGCTCAGGGTACTCGGGGTACTTTTATCGGAGATCATTTATTCTTTCGCCTATGTGAAAGGACTGATATTTTCCCATATCAGTGCATACAATACCCTGAAAAATTTAAGAATATCTCTACAGGGAAAACTGGAAAAACAGTCTCTCGGAAATATAGAGAGCCTTGGTACCGGCCGTATAAAAAGGTATTTACAGAAGATATTGATATGATCGAGCTTTTTACTTGCTCATGCCATTCCGGAAGGGATTGCCAATATTTCGATTCCGCTTGCCATCCTCGTTCTGATGTTTGTGGTGGATTACCGCTTAGCTTTGCTTTCCCTTGTTCCCATTTTCGTAGGAATCTTTGCCATGGGCATGATGATGAAGCAGGGCAGCTCCAAAATGGATGCCTACTATGAATCTGCCGCCGTGATGAATAACACGATTATTGAATATGTAAATGGAATGGAAGTGGTGAAAGGTATTCAATAAGGACGGCGATTCCTATAAAAGATTCGGAGAAGTCGTAAAAACTACAGAGATTTTACCCTTTTATGGTACAGAGCTTGTTGGCCCTGGATGGCGATGTATTCCAGTGTTTTGCCGTGTCTCGCCCTTCTCATCCTTCCGGTAGGCGCTTTCTGGGTTATCAGCGGAAGCCTTGCTTTTAGATAAACTGATTTTTAGTGCTTTGTATGTCTTTTCGCAGTCGGTCCGTCTTTTATGAAGGCGATGCATTATGCAGGAAATTTCCCGCAGCTGAATTATAAAAATCACAGAGCTGGAAAAACTTATGGATAGACCGCCTCTTAAAGAGGGAAGTGCAAAGTTTAGTGGGGGAATAGGGATGTTCAGTTTGAAAATGTTCGATTCGCTTATGGAGAGAAAGAGGTTCTGCATGGTGTAAGTCTGGAACTTGCGCAGGGAACAACAACCGCTCTTGTGGGAGAATCGGGAAGCGGAAAGTCTACACTGGCTAAGCTTTTTAGTGCATTATTATGACTTAAGTGAAGGGAAAATCCGGATTGGCGGACAGGATATCACAGATTTGTCTCTGGAAGCACTGAATCATGAGGTCTCTTATGTTGCGCAGGAGCAATTTTTATTTAATACAACGCTTTATGAAAAATATTCTTATCGGAAAGCCCTGAGGCGAAAAAAAGAAGAGGTACTAAAGCGGCAAGTAGAGCCCAGTGTGATGAATTTTTGAGGAGACTTCCGGATGGAATAGAGACCATGGCGGGAGACGGCGGAAAGCAACTGTCAGGTGGGGAGCGCCAGAGAATTTCCTTGGCACGTGCGATTTTGAAGGATGCGCCGATTGTGGTTTTGGACGAGGCTACCGCCTTTATGGATCCTGAAAATGAAGAAAAATTAAATGCTGCTCTTGATGAAATTACAAAGAATAAAACGGTGCTTGTGATTGCGCACAGACTTTCCACGGTAAAAAATGCGGATAAGATTTGCGTAATAAAAGAAGGAAAGTGTATTGCAGCCGATAAGCATGAGAAGCTCCTGGAAGAATGTCCGGAGTATAAGAAATTCTGGGATGCCTCTGTAAGTGCAAGCACATGGAAGATTAAGGGAGGAGAAAAAGCATGCTAAAGATACTGCATAGAATCGTTTGTATGACAGGAAAATACAGTTCCCGAATCAGAGCTTCGTATATTACTTCTTTCATCAAGGGGATTATGATGAAGGCACCGTTAATCTTCAGTTTTATTGCGATCAGTCTGTTTATGAAGGGGCAAATGCAGGAAAAGATATGTCTTTATCTTGGAATCGGTCTTGTTCTTTGCATGGCAGTGGAAGCGGTTTTTGAGCACATCACGAATGTTCTTCAATCTGCAACAGGATATGAAGTGTTTGCGGATATGCGAATGAGACTGGGAGATCATCTCCGAAAACTTCCGATGGGATACTTTACAGAAGGAAATATGGGAAAAATAAGCACAGTTCTATGTACAGACATGGTGTTTATTGAAAGAGTGCTGTATGAGTGTTTTATCGGAACTGGTGACTTTTTATGATTTCCCAAGGGCTTATGACGCTCATGATGTTTGTCATGGATATACGATTAGGGATTGCTGCACTCGCAGTCGTTCTAGCCTTTGTCATCGTTGGAAATTGCATGATGAAAACGACCCTTGCGCATTCCAAGACGAAGCAGGAGGGAAGTGAATCGCTTACGGAAGAGGTTTTGGATTTTGCCGAAGGAATAGGGATTATCAAGTCCTTTAATATGCTTGGAGAAAAATCTAAAAGTCTTTCCGCTGAATTTGAGAAAAGTTGTAGGAAAGTATTGATTTTGAGAAAAGCTATGGGCCCCTGGGCGAGAGCTTTATACCTTACTCTACGGAATCGGCACCTCCTTCATGCTTGCTGTAGCCGGCCTCTTATATGCGAAGGGAGAAATGGCGCCGGACTATATGGTGGGAATGGTATTGTTCTTATTTGATTTGTTTATTTCCATAGAGAGCTATTATGGGCAAATTACCAGACTTACGGTAACAGCGGCCCTCTTTTAGACAGAATAGAAGAGGTCTTTGAAGCGGAAGAACTGAAAGACGTCGGTGATCAGGAGTTTTCTGAAAGTACAAAGGAGACAGAAAAGGATTCGCTTGTGGAGTACAGCGATGTAAGTTTTGGCTATACAGGAAAGAATGTGCTGAATCATATCTCCTTTAGCATGAAAAAGGGGGAAATGACGGCTCTTGTAGGACCGTCAGGCAGTGGAAAATCTACCATAGCCTCTCTTCTTGCCAGATTTTTGGGACATCCGTGAGGGAACGATTAAGCTTAACGGCAAAGACATCAAAAATATTTCCTTTGGGAAGATTGATGGATCAAATCAGCATGGTGTTCCAGAGGGTTTATCTTTTTAAGGACACAATCTATAACAATATCGCAATGGGTCGACCCGATGCTACAAGGGAAGAAGTAGTGGAGGCGGCAAAGAAAGCAAGATGCTATGAGCTTATCCGCTCGCTTCCGGAAGGATTTGATACAGTAATCGGGGAAGGCGGCGCCTCCCTTTCCGGCGGAGAGAAACAAAGAATTTCCATTGCCAGATGTATCCTGAAAGGACTCGCCCATTGTTATTTTAGATGAAGCAACAGCAAGTGTGGATGCGGATAATGAACGGGCTATCCAGGAGGCGATTTCGGAACTCTGCAAAGAATAAGACGCTTCTTGTCATTGCGCATAGATTAAAGACCATAAAGGATGCAGACCAGATTCTTGTTGTATCGGACGGGAAAGATTATAGAGCGCGGAAATCATGATAAACTTATGGAAAGAAGATGGTATTTACGCACGGATGGTCTCCGTACAGGCGTCTTAAAAAGGAAAAAGGTAGCCTCTTCCAAATATTCAATCTGCCACCTCATTCCCATCACCACATCCCCGGCAGCAGCAAGATCTGCCTCGCTGATACCAAGCTCAGACATCACATCTTCACGGGAAGAAGTGGAAGAAGAATCTTCTTTCAGGCGTCTTGTTGCCTCAAGGAGCAAAGTGTAGTCTTCTTCGATCTCGCTGAGACGTTGAAATTTCAGAAGGAGACAGGATAATAGCCGCCGGCTGATTGTTTTTAATACAATGAGCTGGCTTTTCGTATGAAGACGATCAAAAGATCCTGAAGCCTGACCGCGGTTAAACTGTGTAATAGGAACAAGACTGTCGAGAATATCTGCTGTATATGTCATAGGAATTACCTCCGTTTGTCTCTATTATAGGCATGTTGAAAGACGAGAATCAAGATGAACATTATTAAATGACGATAAAAAGTAATTACAATAAATCGATATCGTATGTGCATTGTCGGAAGAGAGGCGCTTGCTTTTTTTCTTCCAATCATTATCCGGATATCAGACATGGAATGAAGTTTTCACAAAACAATATTGAATAGGAAGACCGACTCCCCGAAAGGGGAGTTCTTTTTACATTTATTTTGAGAATGATATTGATAATTGTGTGATATCACGCTTTGTGAGTTTCTACATGAAAAATGCAGATTGGAACAAAAAAATCATCCTATGTCAATAATTCTAATAATTTTCCGATTCGGTAGATAATAATCTTCCGATTTATGGATATCGAATGGGGATTTGCGTAGAAAACGCACTTTCACGAATGGGGATTTGCGCTGAATTTAGCTTTTCTTTTAAGTGGGATTTGCGCAAAAGAAAAGAAACAGAAGCAAAACTGTAAGCAATATTCAAATCCACTGAAAAACTTCAATATGTGATAAAATGAAAGGGCTATTCCGTAGGGGACAGCCCTTTTTAAAACGAAATAAAAGATGAATCAAGAATAAATGAGAGAAATAAACTCGTGACATAAAATAAACGAATAAGAACCCCTTTGGCATGAGAGGAGCATCGCATGAGAGAATTTAAATAGCATATCCGGCCTGTATGACGGCAATTTAGCTCTATCCATAGCGCCGGCCCCTCACCCCCAAAGGGATAGAGGAAAAATCCATTGTTTTTTTCAGGAGAAATCGTGAATCCTGCGATAATCGCGGGAGGGATTTTTGGTCTTGCGGATATTGTGAGCACAAGATATTTTCAATATGTGCCGGTGGCGCAGAAAGATCCTGTGCTTTCCGCTCAGGGGATAGGCTAAGAGCGGAGTGCTTTTCTGCTTGTAACGGTGTTTATGCAAGGCTGGATATATTTCAAACTGCCTTGGATGGAGAAATTCTTTACGGCACTACCAACGTGGATATAGGCATCAAGCCAAGACAAGCCCTTTGTAAAATCAAACAGGGAGATAAATTAAAGTTCCTTATCGGTGATGAGGGCTGGAAGAGCTTACACAGTAAGGGAGCTCGGACGGAACCTTGCTTACGGATATCCTGATTGAGCGCCCCGTGCAAATGCCGGATCGCTGGATTCGAGCCCCTGGGAAATTGCGCCGTGCTTCATCAAAAATGAAATACAAATTCCATCTTGAAGGAATGCAGGCAAAGGCCTTTATTGCAGGGCTTCCGCCTGTTACCGGAAAGGAACAGTCCGGATGGCTATGCCCCTACAAAAACCGGTGCAATTTTTAAAACTTCGGGAAGAAAAAGACAGCGTATATATCAGCGGTCTGCATAGGCTTAGCGGCTTGAAGCGTCTCATGAGCCATGCAAACAGAATCAACTTTTATGCTCCCGAAGGGACTGCTCCCGGGCAAATGATGATAGAAGTTTGTATGAGCGGTGCAAGATCACCCTGAGCCTTACGGCGAAGAGCTATGAAGGCTATTCCGGAGAAGGGGCATTGCTGGAGGCACTTTCTAACTTAGAGACTTTGGAATGTGCCGAAAGAATCGATAACGAATTGAATTTTGAGCCCAAAATTAAACTTGAAAAGATCTCAGCATCCCTAGGCTTGGATAAGGAAAATGTTCATGATGCCATGGAACTGCTTGCCGTTTCTGGAAAGCTGGGCTTCGATGTTCATGAAAATGCATTTTTCCATAGAGAGCTTCCTGATGACCCGGATAGAGTCTTAAAGGATAATCCGAGACTTGTGGCGGCAAAAAGCTCATGGAGGACACTCGTCTTTTGTGGAAGATTCCCTTTGGTATGTGAAGTCGGAGAGACAAACTACAGAGTGATTTACCCGAAGGATCCGGAGGAAAAATGCAAAATGCACTTGTACGTGGTATTTAAAGCATAAAAACAGCAGAGGCCCATGCAAGCACATATTGGCAGTGAAATTAAGCCGTGACTGTAATTCTAAGCAGGCAAGCAAAATAGTCTAAGGACTATAACTTGGCAAGTAATATAATCTAAGCTGTAAGCCTGTGGGTGACAAGTGGATATCGTTCGGCTGGAAAAAGTATATAAAGGGAGTTTAACATGGCGAGCAAACTGAAAGAGCTGTTGCAATCTATCGTTCTTTAGGATACGAGGAAACGACTTATGAAAATATCTTAAGCCTTGGAATAGGAACGAAGGAAGAGCAAGGGATTGCAAGGAGGGGCTAAAAATCCGGAGAATGGGTACAAATCAAACAATTATCCGAAACAGCTCATGGCTTTGCTCCTGTTATAGATGTTGATCTTAAAAGCTTTGCTGTTTTTGCCGTTCGAATCGGTGTGGAAGCAAAGAGGGCGGCAAATCTTATAGGCCGGGGAGATGAGATTTCGCTTCAGGCAATTATGGATAGAGGTGAGAACTATGCAATCGGTTCATTTCTGCTGCCGAAAGCGGTAACAGGAGGGCATGGAGCATTCCCTGTCCGTCCATGGTATGCTCTGCCTGAAACTCTGCACAGGATGAATCTCCTATTCCGGAATCCGTGGAGTATATGAAGGACTGGGCAGCAGCTCTGCAGTGATTTTACTGGGAGCAAAAAGGATTATCTCTTCGATGATAGCTTTACGCTGGAGAAGGAAGAAATTCTCAGAAGATTTGTAGAGCATATCGAAAAAGGGAATTTCCCTGAACATGCCCGGAACAGGCCCCTTTCCCGATTTGCTTTTTCTTTGGCGTAGAGAATCATTTGCTTAGTAAAGAGGCGGCCAGAGAGTATATCTTTGATGCGCTGTATATTGCGAAAAGACCCGGGGACAGAAAAGCATGGGTAGAACTTTTGGATAAGCTTAGCTGTGCAGAAAAGGATTTTACGGATAGGGCGGAAAATCTTATTCCCTTACTGGGGACTTGGGGAGAGTCCGCTTTTTAGAACGATTTGCTCCGGTTCTTATAGAAAATATTTCCGAGGAGCTTCTTTATCCGGTACTCATTTCCTGTACTTCCGCCAAGGTCAAGAAAACGAAGAAGATGCTTTTTAAATTCTGTCTTAAAAGCGAGAGAAGCCAAAAATCCGCCAATGACTTTGCAGAATGGCTTTCCCTTTATTTAGAGGATGAGGATAAGAGTATTGCCAGTCTTGCAGAAAAATTGGCTCTGTCCCTGGGGGCTAGTGTTGGAACAAGAAGAGAGCACAAAAGAATTGCAGGGCTTATGGAGAGAAAGTCCTAAGCTTTGGGAAGTTCCAAGATTTAGCTTGGGAGAGGGAACAGCGGAAAGCTTAACCGACATGGTTGCCCTGCTTTCCGATAGAAAGGAGTGCGTGGAAGACCTTATTTTTGAACAGTTTCTTGCCCTCACAAATCAAATCGCATACAAAAATCCTGAAGAAGCCAAAATAAGTCTTGCGGGAATTCCCAATAGCGATTCCGGCATTTTATGGACACTGGGGAGATGGGCAAGAGGAATAGAAACTAAGCCGGTAGAAGAAAGCCGGCAAAGATTTTGGCATGGGGAGAAAGAAATTGTAAAGATAGAGTATCGGGAACTTTTAACCATGCGAAGAGAGAACCTTTTTCGTACCATGGGACAATGGCCCTGCTTACTCAGCACGCCAAGCTTTGAAGACTTAAGCATTTCCATAGAGGATTTCTGGAGCGACTAAGTCTGTACCGAGCGGAAAAATTCTCTTATGTATCGGAGCCGGACTTACAGCTTGCATTAACAAGACTGGATATAGAGACATTTTTCAAAGGAAGATAGAAGCGGGTACACGGAAAAGCTAAAGGAAATTGACTTGAAAATTCAGCTTCCCTCCGGAGAATTTTTGCAGGATGAAGAGGGAAAAGACATTTTGCTTGGGGAGTTGATTGCAGCTTATTTGCAAGACCCCTATGTAGAGCCGGTGTTTTTCCCGGGAGAAACGCCCTATTGGAAGGTGGAATTGAAAAATGCCGGAAAGCCTTAGGGCATTGCTTTTATAGACTGTCTTACAGTCATAACGCACTGTTTTCGATTTTTCCGAATTGGGGTGATTATTCCCTTTACGGCAGTGCATAGAGATTTTGAAGTTTATCATGGACAAGGCATTATTTTTGCGACAGCTGGCAAGAAGGAGAAAGCCCTTAAGCAAGGGGGCTCTCATGAACTGGATTGCGGTGTTTGGAAGGCTTAGTGATGAAAAATGCGGAGGATGCGCTAAAGGCAAACCGGGAAGCCTCGGGAAAGAGGGCTTTTTGCTTCCGGACTGGCGGATATTTCCTATCTGGATTGGAGCGGCGGGGAGTTGTCCAATCTGGCAAAATCTTGCTGCCGCCATGGACTTTATGGCAAATGAGGGAATGCTGAGTTTAGTGTGGAAGGCAGCCTGCGACGCTGTGGAGCAATCCTAAAGATGCCCAGAATTCTGGCAGGAACAGCGGAGATTGTAAAGTTTATAAGAGATTATCTGGATGAGGTGATACTTGCGGTAGAAAAAGCTTGTCTCGAAAGAAGCACTGAAATGAAGCCTATCCGCATTTTTGGCAGGAAAAGCGGCTCCTCCAAGGCGGTATCTTATGCAAAAAGAAATCCTTGAGAAATTGCTTTCCATAGAGACAGAGCAGATACAGAGTGCTAAAAACGCAGGATTAAGAGAGAATCAAGATACTATAGAGCATACATCACCATGTAAAACAATAGCTTCCGTAGAGCCCCCTGCCGATTTTTGAGAAAGTATGGCTGCCTTTTACCGGAAGGAAAAGCCCTCCCTTGAAGACCACGTTACTTTTTCGGGTAAAAGGACTGGAACTCGAAAAAAACGAGAAAGTATTTTCAATTCGACCTGGATTTGCCGGAGGATTCAGACTGTTCCTATCAAGTGGTTATTGCCGGATGGTTATATGGTTTAGCTCACGAGGGGCAGGTTTCAGGAAGAAGCTAGACCGTAGGGGAGACCGAAACGGCAAAATGACAGAGGAGGAAAAGGAAGTATGGCTTCATTATGATAAGGAAAGGGGAAGATTGTAGTTAGCGAATTTAGAAACTGGCGCGGGGGAAACAACGCTCCCTGGAAGGGGAGGCTACGCCCTATTCCAAACTGTTTTTTAAGCTTTGCTGTAGCGCTCTGGCTCAGGATGGAGAGAGCATCTACGGGGCAAAGAGTCTGTTTAAAGAATTGGTTCAATCCGGTACAGTATCTTTAAAGACATTAAGGGAAATTATAAGACTGCTCTTAAGCTATGAAGAAATCAGTCCTGCTAAGCTTGTGCGAATTGTGGAAAAAGGAGAGAGAGCTTCTAAGCATCTGCTGGGGTATGCTTTGGGAATGTATAAAAGATGCGGAGTGAAAACAGCGGAGACAGGAAAAACCGCCTGTCTGGATCAATAGAATTTTAGATCTTTGCATCTATTATGGAGCATATTTAAGGGAAGCCGCAAAAGAGGATCTATTTCGAAAGAGGATGCCCCTGTGGCCCGGGCTTTTTAGAATGGCAAACTGCGGTGCAAAGTCTACTGCGGTTAAGAAAAGCTAGGAGCTTTTTCGAAATCTTGGGAGTCGCATGATATCACACTTTTTGGATTTCTATATGAAAAATGCAGATTGGAACAAAAATCATCTTAGGGATGAAAGTAGCCTTGCAGGATAACATGGAAGCAAGCGTGTAGAACAGTTATCTATTGAAGGAAAGTACCGCTATCTTTTATAATAGGAACGTAGATTTAGCTTAACTGATAGCGAATAGGGAGGCAATGCATAGATGGCAGGACGTGTATATGGGGAAAAAGTGAGCATTGATACGAAAGGTACGGTTTCCTTTTTTATGATCAAAGAGCGAAAAACAATCAAAAACAGAGAGCAGGAATATACCACTGTTTTATTGGGAGATCAAGACCCTGAATATGCGGTGAAATGGGATGAATACGAAAAAGGGTTTTATTCTTCCCAAATTAGGGCTGAATCGCAACAAAGTGATTCTGGATTTGGGCTGTGGGATGGGAAGGATGGCGGATGCGGTTTCCGATCAGTGCAAGGAATATTATGGTGTTGACTTTTCATCGGAGATGATTGCCGTGGCAAAAACAGAACAGCGGAAACAGAAACTGCCATTTTTATACCATGTCTATTGTGGATGCCCTTTTCCAATCCTCAAATCACAACTCGTCAGTATGACATTGTTCTTATGGCCGGTGTTTCCATGTATATTAATGAAGATGAGTTGATGGAGTCTTATCGACTTTTAAGGCGCTTAGTGAATCAGAACACTTTACTTTATTTTTGAAGAGAGCGTCGGAAAAAAAGGAAAAGGTTGACTTTTAGACCATATCTGGTCAGAGAACTTAAAGGATTACTATGGTGCAATCTATAGAACTCGTGAGGAATATAAAAGCCTTATTCGGGAGTGCATGAAGGGGGCAGAGTTTGTCGAGGAAGGCTATATGGATTTTTTGGATAAAAAGAGCAGTCGGAGACGAGTCATTGGTATGCGCTATTAAAATGCAGGGAGGACTAAATCTTATTTTTGCAGATAAATCTTGCCATTTTTAAGAATATAAGAGATAATAAAATTATTCTAAACTAATCGCTTGAGGTGGCAGATGGAGATCCATTTAAAAATCCAGAACAGTTAAATATGTTTCCGTAACAGTAGCTTTTCTTCTTGTAACAACGTTTCTTCTCTATCTTTTTAATATTGACAAAGCCATAGAATCTCTGCGAGAAATCAATTATTTTGATCTTTTACTGGGGCAGATTGCCAATACCTTGATTGTCCTGTTCTTTAACATCGGTTTTTATCCTCTAACTTCGGACAGGCCTATTGGGTGGATATCAAAGAAACAAAACTGATTAAACCCTTTTTGGACCTGTTTTACCGGAATCACGGTGTATCTTTTAACGGCATTACTTTTATTCTATTTTTGATGTATGCGATAGGGAGATATGCCGGCGTTTTTGTTGTCTCGCAGTTTTTCAACAGTTCTTTTAGTGATTCTTTCTTTTCAAATGATCAGCATCTACTCGGAAAGGAAGGGATTAAAAAGCAGCTGCGAGAAGAGTATGAACAGTTGCTTCGTCTTACGAATTATCCATATGTATCGGATTATCTTTATAAAATCAAAAAAACTGGAAAAAGAGCTGAGAGAATGCGCTTCTCCGAAAAGGAGGACCTATGTCGGGCTTTACAAACGGAAATCCGGGGGTTAGAGAAAAACTGAATTCCGGAGATGAAAAGCAGGTGGAAGAAGCATAAGGAGTATGTCAAAAGAAGTATAGATGCACATGAAACTTTAAAAACATAGATAGAAAGCTTGAGGAATATACAAAAATGCAATAAAAAAACAATGATTCGAAGTGATTATCGAAAATATTGAGCTGTTGGTGTCCGCGGAAAATGATATGACTTTGTTTCGGCTAATGGAGGATTTATTTTCCTGGGATGAACGCTATTGTTGCAAAGTTCTTCGACAAGTAAACGAGAGAGGCACAAATTTCATTATTAATAGAGAAATGCGTTTTTTTCAAACAATTTGCTTTTACAAAAAAATTGATGGAAGGAAGCGGAAAACTGTCAGCAATACAATTTTTGCTCTCCATTTATGATCAGTCGAATCTCGGCATGAAAAAAATATAAGAGAGGATTTAAAGAGAATAGATTCTGAACGCCAAAGATTACGTAGTAAAGAACTGGAATTGAATAAGGTGATGCTCGGCTGTGAGGATATCGGAGAAGGGTACAGGAAAGTTAAGCAGGAAAAATAAACAACTGGAAGAAGAGAAGAAGGCTTTTAGAAGAGGAGATACTCACTCTCCTTGGGGGATTGCACGACGAAAGATTTTGCGAAGCTATTATTTACCGCTGGAGGAGTGCTACCGAGCTTTATGAGGAGGAAAAGTACGAGATTGCCAAAAAAATATATCACGGTAATATTGAATGCTTCCGCTTGGATATTGATTTGATCAGATTTGATACGGGAATCATGGATATTCCGGATAGTGGCATTTCTTTTTCCTATTTTTACGGAAGAAGAGTTTTTCGATTGTGGAGAGACTAATTGAAAAAGATAGGCAAAAAAATCTGTACTTTCAGAGATGAATAAGAAGGCTCTCCTTAGTATGAAGGAAATCAAGCTTTTAAAGAGTGGCGGAAAAATAGATTATCTTGGATTACAAAATCTAAAAAGAGGTGAAGGAATGAATATTTACTTACAACTTGGTCTTGGCTTATTGCCCGGAGCGGTAGTTGCTACAGTACTTTTGGTAAAAAAAGAAAGGCCTTTCAAGTTCAAAAAAATCATAATTTCGCTGCTCCTACTGGTTTTTGAGCGGAGGACTCCTGTTTCGCGGCCTGTCCGCTTTTGCATCGGAATTAAAGCATAAGCCCGTGCTGTCACAGAAAAAAATGACGGAATTTATGAATGCACTGATTGAGGAGAAAGCCTATCCGGAAGCGGAGGAAGTTATAGAAGAGTACAGTGAGGCATACGGCTATGATGACGAGTGCAGGCTGGCAACGGCCAGAATGGCTTTGTTACAGGGGGAGTATGACCGGGCCTATCCGCTTTATCTTTATTTAAGTGAAAATACCAAGTTGATTTCCAAAAATCGGAGGAGCTTTTTAGCGTCGGAACAGATGCAGGATCCGCTATCCGATGTCATTATGGTGGATTATCTGACGAGCCAGGGAAAGGATATTACGGAGTACGGCTATTCCAAGGAGCAATATGAGACGGCTAAGAAGGCGCTGGAAAAGCAAGACGGCAAAATAGAGAAAAAGGTGGAGAAGGCCATTCAGAGCTCTTATTCCGTTTCCAAAACGGCGAAGGAGTATGCGGAGGCGGTTTCCGGGGTTTCTGCAGACTATGCAAAATATAGGCGAAGAAGAGACAAAATCTACAGCGAAGTACAAGAAGATTTTTCCGAGATGGAAGAAAAATAAGGATTATTTCTCATTGATTCCATAAACAAGGCTCTGTATCAAATCGTATGTTATGGACGGAGATTTTTGCAGAGCTTACTGAGAATCTGAAAGCGGATTCTTCCTATCATGAATCTATGATAGCGGCGGAATTGTATATGGGGAAACTGGTAGGGGAAAAGGACTTCTCCGACGCATTCCAAAGTATTGACAGTCGGGATGCGGAGCAGCTTACAAAAGCAACTGAATAAGATTTACCGCAATATCCACGAGGATATGACCGTACAGGAAAGGAAGGCGCTAAAGGCACGCGTGGAGGCATTGGACCGACAGTTGGAGGAGCCTGTCCTTTACACCATCAAGGAGAATTTAACGAAAGCGGCAGAGGAAGAAGCCGGCACAGATGCCACGAAGGTGAATCTGGAGCTTGCAAAAATTGAAAACTATTTCGGAAATGAAGTTTCAACCGATCAGTACTTAAGGGAGGCTATTTTACAGTTCCCTAGGACAATGAGGACGACAGCTATGTTGCAGCCATGTCTCAAATTATCGGTGTAATTGAAAATGATGACGAGGATGAGTCGGAAAATATCAAAAATGTATCAAACTATGTGGATACGGTTCTGGATCACTCTCTGACCGTGGATGTAGAAGAAATTATTTCTTCCAAAGCGGATGCGGTGATGCCCTGAGCAGGAAAATACGGAGGATGCGGATACTTCCGTCGATTCTAAAAACAAAAAGAAAACAAAGAAGAACTCTTCCGATACGGAGGAAGAAGAGAAAACAAGAAATTTTTCACAGGCTGCCGTGGAATACGTCAGTAAGGCAAAGACCGCCATTTCCATAGGACAAATCAATACGGAAAAGTTTGAAGAGATTACGGCTGTCGTGCAGATTGACAGCAATTACAGTGATGTAAAGGATTTACAGAAGGCACTGAAACTCTATGACTGCGGGAACGGAAATCACGGATTTTAGCATAAAGAAGCTGGATTATACGGCATCGAACATTATTCTGGTTTGTGACGTTTCAGGCAGTATGCAAGGCAGCATAGAGGACTTACGGCAGTCGGTGCTCCGTTTCATTCAGGATAAGAATAAGAATGAAAATCTTTCTATCGTAACTTTCAATGACGGAATCGTGGATGCGGCATCCTTCGGCGCTTCCGACGATAAGCTGATAGACCTTGCGGAAAGCATGGAAGCCAATGGCGGAACCGATATGTTTCCATGCCGTTGTAGACAGTCTGTCCAATTACGGAACAAAGTCTACGGAAAGCAATGTTCTGATTCTTGTGACGGACGGACAGGACAACTATCCGAAGACGGCGGAGGAGATTCAGAAAGAGATAGGGAAAAAGGCACAGCAGCAGGGGATTACCATTTACACCATGGGACTCGGTAATGAGGTCGATACTGCTTATTTGAGTACGATAGCTTCCAGCGGAAACGGAAAATTTGTCTATGTGTACGACAGTTCCAGTCTGAGCTCCTTCTACGATATGTTGCACGCACAGGTTTACAGTCAGTATGAAGTAAAATATAAGGCGGAAGATACACTGACGATGTCCGGCAGAACCTCGAACTTACTTTACCGGCTGAAAACAGCAGAGATGTAAAAACGTATTCTTTAGACGGCGCTGCAGACAGCGAAAATGCCTTAGGGGCTATGCAGGATGTCCGAATCGACGGTGTTTTTCCGAGGTTTGTCTATAAAGGAATGCAGGATACAACGGTTCGGTTAAAGGGAGAAGGTTTTCAGGAAAAAGGACAAGATTTCAGTCAAATTAAACGGCAATATCGACTATACCCTTACGACCAAAGTATATCGATAAGGAAACCTATGAAATGACCGAGCCTGCCGGCATTGCAGTCGGTTCTTACAATGTGAAATCGGCTTTTAACGGAAAAAGAAAGTGATACACAAAAGGATTTTTCCGTTATTGCAGAGGGCGACCAAAAGAAAACGGTTTTTGGTCCTTATGTGTTTACTTCCGTGGAAAAATAGAGAACGCCGGGAATGATTATACCTTAAGCGGGGCAGTGACTTTAAACGGCTGGCTTCATTTTAAAGGGAGACATTCACTTACAGGAGATTTGGAAAATGACGGCTCCATCAGTGTATCGGATTACGACGGATCCTATATTCAGTATGATGTGTCCGGTTCGGAAGGGCATTGCAAAGTATATGGCGGAGAAAGGCATTGCCATACAGTTCCCGAGACTGGAAGATTTTAGATTATACAATGATCCGCAGAATATCTATGACTACGAAAAAAATATAAGGTGGATGATATTTCAACGGGATTGTTGGAAGTGGTCAATCTGACCAAGTTTGATCAGGTTACAATGAGATTGTATCCCAATAGTATAGGTTTGTATTATCAAACCGGTACAACAATCCTCCCTTACCAGAAAGCAAATCCTAAAAGCCGCTGAAACTTGGAATTGTTCAAGTTTTTCTGCTGAGAGAGATGTGATATTTACGAATAAAAATCGAGATTTTTAATCGACTTTGACTATGAAGGTTAAAAAGTGATTACAATATCCAACTGAATTTTACTGAATTCACCGGTTTACTGTAATGGTAATTTTAAGACGCATATTGATACCATAAAAATGAATATACTTTAGGGGGCTGATACGATTGGCATTTTTTTGCAAAAGCAGTCAGGCTTGGGAGCGGAAATTTTCTGGAAAGATAATTTGGTTCGAATTATGTACAGTTCAGCCTTGAACTTTCGAAGGCGGTTGTCCTTCCTACAGCATTTCCGGTCGAAGTCAATGATTTTGCTTTTAAAGTCTCCGATATTGATAAAGCCGCGGAAAATGGAGCTTGGGCAAGCCTCAAATTCACGGGAAAAGCAAGCCCTCAGTTCCTTAAAGATAGGAGAACGTGTACCTGCCCTTTAGAGCCGTTTGTCGGAGACCTCAGTCTATTTGAGAATGCCCGAAACGGAAGCAACGCTCAGGGTGGCTCCCTATTTACCTTTGAAGCAACGGCAAGATTAAATTTACTAAAAGAAATTCAGCTGGTGGATGCGGAGGTTCATCTTGGAACTTTTGACTACAGTAACAGCTCTGCTGGCTTTGGATGATGTTGAGGTAGCCGGACTTTTCTGCCAAACTAAAGGCTCGGTTTTTTCTGGGAAAACGGCAGATAAGAGGATTTCCTGATCTAACCGGTACCGGAGAACTCGATGCGCACTCCCTGATTTCGTTGGTCTCTACCTGTGGGAACATCAAAATATGATATCAGCTGGTGGATGATCAATCTCGAGCACAAAAAGAAGGAGAAATGGCCTTTGGACTTTATCGAAATCATGATGGGAAAGTTGCAATTAATTTTTACTACACGAAACCAGGACAGTGACGGCAAAGTGCGTGGGGAATTTTTACTATATCGATGAAAAATGGAAGAATCGGAAACAGAAACGGTACGTTAACATAGCTTCAGGGGAGATTGTATGTTGAAAAAAATATCAGAAAAAAATCAGTTTTATACTCTGCTTTTTTTGCTTTTGTTTAGTCTCTTCCCGTTTACCGCCTATACGGAACCGAAGCAAAAGCATTATTGCAAACCTGAGTACGCCCGGAGACCTTACGGTTATGTTTACATATGATGCGGAAAAGGTGGACATTACCTTTTATCTCCTTCAGGGGAAAGGCTTGGTGCCGGAAGTGAAGGCGTAGAAATGAAAGAGGGAGATCTGTGGAGAACTTACCGCATTAAAGGCGCCGCAGCGGGAGACTGGTCCGTGGAATATGACCTGGGTTCCAATAAGGAGATTAACTACTCCATTCTTCGAGATAACTACGGGCTTTGATTCAGTATTTTACTTTGGGGGAGCTTAAGGAGGACGGGATAGACCTCAGTTTTCAAGCGGACTTTGAGGGAGAAAACGTATACTATACTTATGAGATCTATGCCATCAGTTCTTCCGACCCGGAAAACCGCAATAAGATTATGGATGGGATGGCAAGTGCAAATGAGGCGACAGCAGTTCATGCGAATCTTGCTGCTTTTACCCGGAGGCGATTATACCTTAAGACTCGATGTGCATTACAATGACGGAGAGGCCGAAGTTTTTGATTCGGCGAGCACGGAGTCTTTCAGCTATTCCAATCCCAACGAAAAGAGTGAAATTGAGGACTATATCGCTAAAATTGATAAGCATGAGCATATCTGCACGATAGATTGGTCCGATTTTTGCCGAGTGGTCTTATCAGAACTATAAATTGCTGGTAGTGGCTGACGGAGAAACCATTTATAAGGGCGAATTTGATAATGATGTGAAAGACAGTTCCATCGTTTTTTCGGAAGGAACCAAGAATCTGGAGATTCAGTTGGCTTATCGTTCCGACTCCATTTGGTCAAAGTATAAGGTAAAAAGATTGACCTCGATAAGGAATACCTTAGCCTAAAGGCGGAGCAGATTACATCTTCCTCCCAAAATTTCTCTTGAGTACAAGGTAGAGAAGGAAAGGGAAGTAAGGTCAGTGTAAATGGCAAAGAAGGACAGTACAAAGTAAAGGATAGCGGTTTCTTATCCTTTTGACTTGGAGGATATGGGAAATGAGATTTATGTGGAAATGGGAGTAGAGGATTCAGTTTTTCTATATTGTGGATTCTTCTGTCTATTCCGATACAATCCCGCCTTCCATCACCTTATTTGAAAAATCTGGACGGAAAGACCTTTTTACAAACAGTGTTACGATTATGGGGAAAAATGACGGGGGAAATGAGTTAAGTATTGCGGAAAGGCAGTTACATTGGATTCCTCCGGGTAACTTTTACCTATGTTTTTTCCATTGAGTCCGGGAGAAAATGTGCTGGAAATTCTGGCAAAGGATGCAAATGGGAATGCCGCATCCAGAACCTTGACCTTATACCGAGGAGGAGGGGTACTGAACAAAAAGACCGATGCAAAAAGTTGGAAAAGCTTTTTCTCCTGCACTTCTGGGAGCGGTATGCAGTCTTTTTGTAATTATCTTATCCGTGTTCTTTATGAAGAAGAGGAAAGGGGAGAGGAAAGAGGAGGACTCATTCTTCCACTTGTTCTTTTTGATGGAATCTTTGCAGCAGGAACAGTGCTCTGTGCTTGGCAGTTTGTGGAGCGTTTTCGTTTTGCGAATTCTCTTAAGTATCTGGATTTGGTAGAAAAATCGCATCCAAAGGCTGCCGAATATCTTAAAGTGGGAGCGTATTTTTCGGTCTCAGTGCAATAGGCAGTTTGATTTTTGTTCTTGCTTTTGCCTTTACAGGAACTGTCCTTTTCCTTCGGAAAGAAGAAAACGGTTCAATAAAGGTAGAAGAAGGACGGCATGGAAAATATAATCTTTGCGGCAATTTTGATACTCTTTCCTGTCCTATGCTTTTTAACAAATACGGATTTACGGAGGAAGGCAGGACGGAAGGCATCTGTAAAGAAGTAAAGGTGGAATTTACCAGGAATAACGGTTCACCCTATAATGAGCAATTAAGAGGAATGGACAGTAGAATGTACAGGCCATATATCGAGTATAGCTGGAAGGAAGGCAGTATCTTGCAAAAGCTTACAGAGCCTACCAAAGAGCCAAGATATTTCCGGGAGACAGAGGAAGATTCGAGTGAGTAAGAAAGATAAAGAAGTGGTGGATATTTTGAGTTAAGAAAGAGCTTTCGCGCCTTATAGCGTTGAAAGCTCTTTTAAAATTCTTAACGAGTATCGTGCGTAAAGCGTACGGTATCTCGTTTTAACAGTTTCTTTATTTCTAAACCTTATTCGAACAAGTGGCGCAGGCGATGCCTGAGACATCTTGTTTATTCCTTTGCGTTGGCCTTTAACAGGGCAGTGATTTCCGTCTCGGTGGAAAGGGAAAAAGTACTTTTTCTGCCAGAGCATCCGCTTCTTTCTTTGTCCATTTGGAAATGATGCATCTTGTGTTTAGTACAAGTACCGGATTCACACTGAATTCGTCCAGTCCGAAGGAAATAAGAAGAGGAATCAAGAGCGGGTCCGCAGCAGCTTCACCGCACATTCCGACAGGAATTCCCGGCTTTTTTTCCGCAGGCAATAATCCGTTTTATGGAACGAAGTACGGAGGGTGGAAGGTAGAGTAGAGATATGCGACATCCGCATTTCCCCGATCCACGGTCATGGTATACTGGGTCAGATCATTTGTACCGATGGAGAAGAAATCCGCTTTAGCCAGAAGATCCGCAATAAGAGAGGCGGAAGGTGTTTCTATCATGCATCCCACTTCGACATTTTTGTCGTAGGCGATGCCTTCGGCATCCAAATCCGCTTTTATTTTCGGAAAGGAGCTCTTTTTACACTGCGCATTTCCTCTACACAAGTCACAAGAGGAATCATGATTTTTATCTTGCCAAAGGCACTTGCCCGTAACATGGCACGAAGCTGTGCACGATAGCCTTCTTTGTTTCCGAGACAGTACCGAATAGCCCGATACCCGAGGAAAGGATTTTCTTCCTTCTTCATATTCAGGTAAGGAATGTCTTTGTCTCCGCCGATGTCCAGCGTGCGGATGATGATGGGCTTCCCTCCCATGATTTCTGCCGCTTCTTTATATGCTGAAAATTGTTCTTCCTCCGTTGGCATCCGTTTATTGTCCATAAAGAGGAATTCGGAGCGGAAGAGCCCCACGCCTTCTCCTGTCGCATTCTATGGCTTTCCTGGCATCCTTCGGGGTACCGATGTTGCAGAAAAGCTCTATGGCAGCGCCGCTCTGTTTTTGTTTCTTTACCGTGAAAATTCTTCAGTTCCGACTGCTTTCGGATATATTCTTCTCGCTTCAGGATATACGAGGAAAGTGTGTCACCCTCAGGGTTAATGTAAACAATACCTTCCGTGCCGTCTACAATGGCGGTATCCCTTATCTTTACAAGAGAAGTAATATGAGGAACGGAGAGGACGGTGAATTTCAAGGCTCTTGCCAGAATCGCGGAGTGCGAAGTTTTTCCGCCCATTTCAGTTAAGATTCCCGCAACATTTTCTTTGTGAATTTGCGAGGGTCATGGATGGAGTAGTCCTTTGCTACCAAGATGGTACCGAGCTTTACGGATATCTATATCTTGGACACCCAGTAGGATTTTCAAAAGACTTAGCTTGATATCACTGACATCGGCAGCTCTTTGCTGCATGAATTCGTCATCCATTTTTGGAAAACATACCGATAAACATATCGCAGACCGCTTCTACGGCAGACTCGGAACACTGGCCTGTTGCAATCATATTGCTCATTTCATCAGCCATGGTGGGGTCACTGATCATAACAAGGTGACTTTCCAGAATTTCCGCTTCTTTTGGACCGATTTCTCTTCGGATGTCTTCCGCCATCTCTTCGGTTTCTTTTTTTAAACTGTTCAATTGCTTCGTGAAATCTTTTTGTTCTTTTTCCGTATCTTTCAATCTTTATCGCTTCATATTTCAGCTCATGTTCTTCGATGACACAGATGCTGCTCGATTCCTATGCCGCGAGAGGCGGGAATTCCGCTTTACCATTTGCTTTTCTCCTTGTTTTTAAAGAAAGAATCTTAGTCTTCCAGACCACCTTCGATGAGGGAAATAGCCTTATTCATCGCTTCTTCTTCGTCGCCCCTTCACAGCGGATTTCGATTTCCGCACCGCGTTTGATGCAGGCACTCATCAGCATCATAACACTTTTGGCATTGTACTTTTATCCTTAATGCTGACATCGCAGGAGAAGGGGGTCATTGCCTGACTGAAAATACTGGCAGGGCGCATGTGCAATCCCTGTTCGTTTGTTACTGTAATTTTTCTGGACACCATAGTTGATTCCCTTTCTGTCAAAATGACTTTAAAATAAAGGCTTCCGGCCTGTTTTTCAATACTAAACAATAATGATTTCAATTCCGCTGGCACGGAGCTTTTCTATTATTTCCGTGTCTGCCCGGTTATCCGTGATAAGCGTTACCTTTCTATCATAGATACAGCTTCTGCAACTGCTTTCCAGGTTATCATGCCTCTGCAATTTGCTGTGATCGGCAAGGATGTAAAGGTCTTCCGTGGTTCGGCTGATCATGGCTTCGTTAATTCCGATTTCATTTGGGATGTTGTATAAAAAGGCGCCGTCATCATAGACCGCCCAGCAAACCGATAAAGGTTTTATTGGCTGTAACATCCAGGATATTTCTCATGGTTGCATCACCTACGAGAATGTGGTTTCGCAACTCGCCCTCCCGGTCATATGGATGGAGACGTTCTCCGGAAATTTTTCTTCCGAATGCAAGACCGTTATTGGTATAACGGTCACGTTTTTATTCCCCACATACTCGAGCATTTTTTAAAGCGGTTCTGCTGCCGTTGATAAAAATACGGTCATTGTCTTTGATTAGGGAAGAAGCATATCGGGAAATGAGATCTCTGCATATCCTGATGTTTTTGCTGAGAGACTTACTGCCTTTGACATAATCCAAGGTACAGGCTCCACCGTGGGTGCGCTTCAAAAAGGTGCTTTTGCTCCAGTTCCCTCCAAGTCCCTTCTGACGGTCATGATGGAAATCTTAAACTCATCGACCAAGTCATAGGAATTGACTTCTCCGGCCTTTCTGACATATTGCAGGATATTCTTTTGTCTTGCTTCTACATTTGCTTTTGCTGTTTTTCATGGACACTACTCTATTCTACAGGGGCCAGTTATAAAAACAGTTTATCGTGAAGGCGAGTCCGAGGGAATACCCTCGGACTCGCTGGTCTTAGTCTAAGAGACCTGCGGTCTGAAGACCTTCTTCGATTTCTTTATCGGACATGACATTTTTAGGGGATGACAACCGTGTTTCCGCCCAAGTTTTCAAAATTTGCCGCAAATGCTTTGGAACAAAAAACCACATCGTAGTTTTTCGCTGCACTTTGCCCTTCTGAAATAGGGCAGTGCGTCAGCTCTGCAGGCTTGATATTGTGGCGCTTTTGTTACCTTTTTGGATGGCCAGTTCCATCATAGAGAGGAACCCTGCCCCGTTTGCGCAACAAGCCAAGATTTTCTTTCCGTCTAATTTTGCCATTGTCTATGCTCCCTTCTTAGCCTTCTTGTGCTCAAGATAGGCATCGTAATCTTCCGTAATGAGGAAGTATCCTTTCGGATCCATGCGGTACTCGATTTGCGGAATCGCAAGAAGAACAATTACCACGATTCCTACACCGATGTAGCCAAGATAATGCATCACTACCGTAAACATGGGCCATACTGTATCCCAGTCGAACATGCCGAGGTATCCGCCGTAGTTTGCGAGACCAACCCAGCCGGAGATGAAAGCGGCACCAAATACTTGGATAAGCCCTGAAATGAATGGTATAACAAGGCAGGCCTTAAGTCCACCCTTTTCATTGGCAACAAGACCGATGGTTGCATTGTCAAAGAATACGGGAACGAATCCGCAGATGATGATGGTTGGAGAGCCCATAAGAATCAAGGCTACGATAGCAATAATCTGTCCTGTAAGACCGGCAAGGAAACCAAAGGTTACGGCATTTGCATCGCCAAATCCATAGCATACGGCGCAGTCTACACCGGGTACGGAAGAGGGAAGAAGCTTGTCTGCAATTCCCCGGAAGGATGCGGTTAATTCCGTTACGAAGGTACGAACTCCAAGCTGTAAAATAGCAAGATATACAGCAGAACTGTAAGGAGGTGTTAAATACATAGAATGCAAAATTGTCCTTTTCCTTTTATGGCTTCCGCTTTTACGAAGAAGGGTTTTTCCGATTACGGTCATGATGGCGCCGAAGAATACAGTCATTAAAATTGCGGTACAAACCATATTCTGGCTGAAAATGGAAAAAGAAACCGGGCATCTTCAGGTCGCCCACTTTTTTTAACTTCCTTCTGTCCGTTTTTGCTGCCGAAGAGTTTTTCGGAAGCCCAAGAAGCAAGACGAATCCCGAACATTTGCTGGTGTGCAATGGCAAAAGCCGGCGCCCTCTGTCAGTTCCTGCATTGGCTTTTACGGTAAGGTTGGATCCGACTGCCCAGTAAGCACCGAGAATAACGGACATTACAATCAGAAGTGCAAAGTTGTTGTCCCTGAAGGGCGGAAGGGCAAAGAGGATGAGCCAGTATGCCGTTGCTGCCTGCTGTACCTGTACATGTCCTGTCGTAAACAAGGTACGACATTTTGTAATCTTGTTGAAGCGGACAAGAAGAATGTTTACGATAAAGGCGATGAGAAGAAGAGTCATTACCTGTGAAAAATCCTTTTTCCGAAGACTTCTTCCACACCGGCAGTTACCGCATTCTGTCCATAGTATGGATCAATAACGGCTGCGGTCAAATTGAATCTGTCCTTCAGTCCCGCAAGGATGGGGCGGAAGTTCGTTACGAGATCCGCCGGAGCCGGCACTTAAAAATCAGCATACCGATGATGGCCTTCAAGGTTCCGGCAAGGGTGTCATACCATTTTTTACCCATCAGGCAGTAGCCCAGCAAGGTAAGAAAAACCTACCATATAAGGCGGCTTTTTGTAAAAATGTAGGTCGCAAAAAGTCCAAATCGCGTTTAAAAATTCCATTTTTTTCCTCCTGTTTTTTTAAACTTAATTTTCGCTAGTTTGGTATTTCTTCATTGCTTCTAATATTTCTTCTGCACTATGACATTTCCCGAGCGCTTCAATTAAGTCATAGTTCATAAAACATCCATTAATTGCGCTATGTTTTCCATATGCTCATCCGTATTGACTGTTGAAAGTGTAAAAAGAAGATTCGCTTTCTTTTTCTCTCCGTCTGTATCCTGTCCAAAAATCAATCTTGTTTTCACAAATCATAAGACCGACAGCAGTTCTGTGTGCTCCAATCGGATTTTTCTGTAGTATGGGGCATAGCAATATTGTGTTCCATCACGATGTAGGGACCGTGCTTTTTCGATGCAGGCTACGATTTGCTTTATAGTAGTCACTGTCCACGCTGCCGTCTTCCACAAGGGAAGAGCGCTAAACGGACTGCTTCCTGCCAGCTCACGTCTTTTCCGTTAATGAAACTGTAGTGTTTTTGCAACAATTCTTTCTAAAACATTGGACATCTCTGTTTCTCCTTATTTATAGGCAGGAACGGAAGGGGATGTTCTGCGGATGCTCGAAACAGTCTTCAAAACCCCTGCGATGATGATAGTAAAATCTTATCCTTATCCTGCGGATAAACGTATTTCCCGCCTACCTGCCAGAAGAATGGATGAAATTTATATTCATTTCTGTCCTTCTTAAAATCGTAGAGCAGTTTAATTTCTTCGCAATCTGCCTGAAATTGGTCCAAACATCCCAATGGATAGGGATAACCACCTTGCACTGCAGGTTCTCCGCCATACGGAGAACATCTACGGAAGTCATCTTATCCTGCATGCCGATGGGATTTTCTCCAAAGGAGCCGAATGCTACATCAATGTCATGATCTTTGCCGTGTTTTGCAAAGTAAATGGAGAAGTGGGAGTCTCCGGAGTGGTAAATGTTTCCGCCGGGAGTCTTTACGAGGTAGTTCACTGCCTTTTCATCCATATCGGTAGGGCATACCCCGGTAAGTTCTTCTCTATCCTCTCCCTGTAGAATCCGTCGTAACTAGACAGGTTCTGTCAAAAGCTGTCCAGACATACAATCTCGATATCCTTTAACTTAATCACATCTCCGGGCTTTACACTCTGCAACGCTCTTCCGGAACACCCCATTTTTCCAGGTTTCTACGGACTTCAGGGGACCGATAAAGGGGACGGGAATTTCCTTGCCGTTTTCATCCGTGGTAGTCATGCCGCTGTTGATCACGTGTGCCGCCCACTCGATAGACATATGATCCTGATGATAATGCGTAGCTAAAACTGCGTCTACCTGCTTAAAAGCAAAGGGGTCAATCACGAAGGGACATTTCTTAAGTTCGGCTGCAGTCTGCCGCCGCACATGTTGGCCATCTGGTGCCCCTGGCTTCATCTGATTGTCTCCGTGAGTACGCTTTTCCGTTTCCGCACCAAAGGTCAATGGTAATGTTGGCTCCTCCCGAGTCTTAAACCAAACTCCCTGTGCAACCAAGCCACCACATAGCAACCTGTCCGTCCGGCACCACTTCGTTTTTCAATGTCCTCTACCAGCCAGGTGCCCCACTCGGGAAAAGGTAGCTGATCCAACTCTCCTGAGTTGTGTCTCACGATTTTTGCCATAATTCCTCCTTATTCTTTTCTTTCCTGCTTACTTTAAGATGTTTCCGCTTCTCATACGGATAACCGGTTAAGTTTATGATAGGGTAAGAATGGGATAAAAACAATTATAAAAATATTTTTATGTTCGTATTAGCTATTATACGATTGATTTAATATTTCTATAGCCAAGTTGCTTATTGTGTAAAAAAATAGCAATATAAGCTGGGTATAAAACGATAATAATCATGGTTAGTCACAACTTACCAATTGTTTGTTTGTGCAATATGCTGAAAAATGGGATTTATTTAGAAAACCATGAAAAATAGAAAAATCACTTGAAATAATGGAAAAATATTAATAGAATCAGCCTTAAAGATGTTCTGTGGAGTTGAAAGGCAAAATAGAATACTGCACAAATCATTAAAAATATTAAACTTATAATACATGTTCGCTTTTATGATTGTTTATAAAGGAATAAGTTCTTTTCTAATATGAGCGAACAAGCTGAAAAGAAGGAAAAAGGTGAAGTATGAATCAATATGCTATCGGGCTTTATGAAAAGGCAATACCGAAGAATATGAGTTGGAGTGAGAAATTACTTTGTGCAAAAGACTGTAATTATGACTTTTTGGAAATCAGTATAGATGAAACGGAAGATAAGCTTTCCAGACTGAATTGGACAAAGGAACAGAGGCGCGAAATGCTTGATCTGATGAGAAACTTGGACTTGCCAATCCGAAGCATGTGTTTATCCGCCCATAGAAAGTATCCATTTGGCGCTTCAGATAAAGCGGTACGGGACAGAGGAATGGAAATCATGAGAAAGCGATTTCTTTTCGCGGATGATTTGGGTATTAGGATTATTCAGCTGGCAGGGTATGATGTTTATTATGAAGAAGGAAATGAAAAAGTAGAGAGCGCTTTATAGAAAACTTGGAGAAGGCAACAAAAATGGCGGCAACGATAGGGATTCTCATGGGCTTTTGAAACGATGGAAAACGGAATTTATGAATACTACGGAGAAGGCCATGCAGTATGTTCATCTTATTGGAAGTCCCTTATCTCGGAGTATATCCCGATTCGGGGAACCTTACCAATGCTTCTCTGCTCTATAATAAGAGTGTGGCAGAGGATTTGGAGACAGGGAAGAGGACATATTAGGCAATGCATTTGAAGGAGACCCTTCCGGGAGTCTTCCGGGAGGTGCCGTTCTTAACCGGCCATGTGATTTTTGAGGGAGTGATTCGAAAGGCCCGGGATTTAGGGGTCAGAAGATTTGTTACGGAAATGTGGGATGTGGGAAAGGATAGCTGGAAGGAAGACATTCTGTTTGCCAATAAGACTATGCGCGCTATTTTGGACAAGCAGAATTAAGAGTAGAATATAAGAAAGAAAAAGGAAAGGTTGAGTCGACATGAAGTTTACTAAGAAGTCTATCGGAAATCTGAACAAATGCTATTCTTTAGCTGAATTACAGTATAGGGGAGAACATTGCTTTTTGGTCGCCGCCGAGAAGCAGGATCCCTGCTATTTGTTTAATGAAGAGGGAGAAAAAATGGATACAGTCTGGGAGGGGCCCGGAGGTGTTATGACCATGGCACAGGTTCCCGGAACGGATGGTGTGTTTCTGGCAACCAGAAAATTTTATTCTCCGAATGACTCCCTTGAAGCGGAAATTATTGTGGTAAAGCCAAAAAGCGGAAGGGGGATGGGAAACCTATACTCTTTGCAAAGCCCCTTTTGTTCATCGTTTCGGGATTTTAAAGAGGGCAGGTTCCTACTATCTTCTGGTCTGCTGTCTGAAATCGGGACACGAATATAAGGATGACTGGAGACAGAAGGGCGCCTGCTATGGGGCCTATCTGCCACTTGATTTGGAGCAGTTTAGGGGAGATGCGAAACTAGAGCTTAAAGCTTATTAAGGACGAGTATGCTTAGAAACCACGGCTTCAGTAAGATTCAAAGGGGCGGATATGAAGCCGGCCTGGTTGGCTGTGAAGAAGGTAGTTTTATTTTTGATCCTCCGGCTGTATACGGTGCGGATTGGACTGTTACACAGATTCATTCTCTTCCGTCCAGTGATTCCGTACTGATGGATTTTGATGGAGACGGAAAGTTGGAACTGGGATGCATTGCGCCATTCCATGGAAATTCTCTAACCATTTATCATCTGGATGAGTACGGCAACTACGTTCCGCAGTGGAAATATTCGGCTAAAGAATCGGATACGGAAATGATTCATGCTACCTGGGCATGTGAAATAAACGGAAAGCCCTCCTGGATTGTCGGTTGGAGAAAGGGCACAAAGGATACCATCCTCATCAGCTGGGACACGGAAGAGGGCAACTATAGGGACGGAATTCATTGATCGAAACACGGGATGTGCCAATGCCATGCATTTTCAAAAATAAGGACGGAAAAGATATTATCATCGGAGCAAATCGGGAAATCGACGAAATTGCAATGTATACGGTAGAATAGGAAGAACGATAGCTGAGAAATAGAGCTGTTTTAGCTTATTCCTAAGTTTAATAAATGTTATTCTCCTCCTTAATTTTTCTGTGGAAAAATAGGATAATCCTATGCGTTATCCGTTTCTAACTGCTTTATACTGAAACTACATTATAATGGGAAGAGCTATTGGTCTTAAAGAGAAGGATTCCCTTTCTTTAAAGCTGATAGTTCTTTTGACTTGAGATAAAAATCACATAGTTCTTTATTATGAAGGATAGGAGGTGTGATCCTATGTCAAAAAGATTCTGCGTTTCAGAAAGTGTTTATGTCCTTTATGTTTCGGGGAAAAGAAATTTTTAAACCCTGAATACCGGATGGATTGATGAAAAGAGTCGGAGCGGTCCGTGAGTGGGTTGCCAATGTTTTCTTTACAGAAAAACTGGTACGACGATTATGATTGATGCGGGCTACAATTATGAACGTCTGGCCGAGAAGATAGCTTGGCTGGATATCCGGCCCACGGAGATTCAGGATATCCTGCTGACACATCTGGATACGGATCATATAGGGCGCGGTGGAAGAGGACAGCGAAGGACTTTTCGAGGCAAGGCTCTATATCGGGGAGGAGGAAAATAAATATCTTACGGGGGAGCTGCGCCGGAGAGTTCTGCACAGGCTTTTGTACGCTTCCCGTTGTAAAGCTGGATAACCCGAAAAGCTTGCTTTCATGACGGAGAAATATTTCTACATCAAAGATATCAAGGTGGAGCAATACTTGTTCCCGGACACAGCTACGGACACCTTGTTTATCTTATTGATGACGCCTATTTGTTTACCGGAGATACAATTTGGTTCGGTGCGGATGGCGGCTGCAGCTTTTGAATTCTCTGGCGGAAGATAATGAGCTCGCAAAGCGCTCCCTGATAGAACTGGAACGCCTCCTTCTGGAAAGAGGAATTGCTCCGATTATCGTGAGTGGACATACCGGTTGGACGGATGACATGGAGTTCGCGTTTCGTCATAAGGATAAGCTCTGTATTTCCGGAAAAAGCAGAAACCGCATGATCCTACTGCGCCCTGACGATGGTTATGATGAGCGGGAGGATACGGAGGAACAGGCGAGAAACAAGAGGCTTCCCAAGGCTTGGGACTGCTTGAAGCATACCGAGGCGGAGGGAGAGTGAAGAAAGAGGAAAGTACTTTTGCATGGAACGGAATGGAGAAACGACAGCATGGTAGTGGTATTTGAATTTCTTAGCGAGGAACCGATAGAAAACCTCATCACCTGCATGAATTTCAAGGTGGATAAGTTGGTATTATTCGGGAATTATGATCGGGTTATTTCTCAAAAAGGAGAAACGGGTGTTTTCTGAAAAAGTATTGCAGTGATAAAGGATGTGCTCTTCCGCGTTCTCTCTGAGAAAGATTTACAATCGGTTCTAAACGTAATGCGACAGGAAATAGAAGCGGCTTTTAAAAGCAAAATGCTGAGCTGTATTTTGATATAACCGGCAGGAAAGCTTGATGCTTGTAGCCTTCAGGGATGCTCTCTAAGGAATATAAAACACCGATTCATCTCTATGATGTTTCAAAATGCAAATTGAGTGGAGCTTAACGAAGGGGCGGACAAAGAATTTAAAGTAAGGATGTGGAACAACAGAAAATAGAACTGAATCTGGAGGCCGTAATTGAAATGCACGGAGGAAAAATCAACGACTCTTTGCATAAAGAAACGAAGACGGTAGCGAATGCCGATGCGGAGAAAGATATTCTCGGAATTTGGGAGGTTATGAAGCGGTATTCCGCATCTTGGAATCTTTTCTCCCAATTTATGAGGGATCATATGCAAGCGGATGAAAATGGGGAGGTGATTCGGAAAGAAGCTACAGTTCTACAGGCTCTTAAGGCCTCCCCATCAAATTTCAGTTCCGTCTCCTACTCAATCAAATACTGGATGCACTGGGAGAAGCCGGGGTGCTCCTCGATGTGAGTCACACGCAGCCGGGATGTATCGCTTTTAGCTTTTAAAAATAGGGCTATAAAGAGTTACTTATGGGATGGAGGAAGTGTACTGGAACTCTATACCTATTTGCGTGAAAGAAAAAGTGCTACGGAGTGTCAAGTAGGGGTGTATTTGGACTGGGATGGCGTACTGCACGGGCCGGGAGGGGGAGATGTCTTCAATGAAATCGATGTTTTGGCTTTGCATGGCTATATCCTACTTTCATTTCCTGTAAAAGCGGAAATATGTCGCCGCAGCAGATTCTGCATTCGTTTTTACGAATTGGATACGGTAGCCAATCGTTTTGGGGAAAAAATATGCGAAGAGACTTCTGGTCTTGACCATGGAGTTAACTAAGGTATACCGAGGATCGAGCTAAAGAGATGAGAATAGAATTGAGATTTGAGAAAATGAGATCCCGCACGCTACGCGAACGATGCTTGTTAAGAATAAAAAGGAAGGGAACCGGTGTCTTACGACATGGTTCTCTTTTTATGCTGACTTCTGCATAAAACCGGAAACCTTTGTCATTTTGAGAACACTCCTCGAGCAAAGCAAACAGCATTTCCCTTCTTGAGAACTGCTATAGGCAAAAACTTGCTTTCTTCATGGTGAATCATATATATAATCCAAAGGATAATTCTTAAAACTTGTAAAAATGAAATAAATTCACTAAATGCCTTGCTTAGGGAGATGAAATGACGGAAAACAGAAATTACTATAAGATTATTTTGTTCTTATTCGTGATCACTACAGTCTTTGGAATAATCAGTCTGTATCAGTATTATAGAGTGAAAATCGAGAATCACTTTCAACTGCTTTCTGCTGTTCTTTATGGGACCATAAAGCTCTTTCTGTTGCGGCTCCGCTTTCAGCGGAGGTAAATGGCGGCATGATGTACGAGTTTGCCAAGTGGATGGCACCGATTCTTACATCCGCTTTTTATTTTTCACGCAAAATCTCGAATATCCTATTGCACTCTAAAAATATGATTTTTAAATCGCTTCAGTAGAAATCATGTCGTGCTTTTTCGGAAGCGGAAAAATGACCGAAAACGCTCATCGGTAATTTAAAAAGGAGAAAAATATTATAAGATTTCTCTTGTTACGAAGGAATTCTGGATGAACGCCTAAAGAATCAATATGAGAAAGGGAATTGCGTGCTATCAGTTAGACCTTGGAAAAAGTGACAGAAATGAAATTCGAGAGCTTTTACGGCTCTTTGTATCGAAAACGTAAAATATCTATTCTTTATGGCGGAGAGCGACTTGGAAAAATTTTTCTCTTTATGCCGGAGTGATACAAAGAATCAAGCCGAAGAGGGCAATTACCGCCTATGTACACTCCGAGTCGGGGACTGTGGCAGGCTATATGGAGGAGCTTCTGTCAGAGGAGAGAAGAAAGAAGCCGGCTTAAATGAAGCTCGATACCGTGCATTTTAACGAGAGAGACTTAACAATCAGAATGCTGCTCCAGGAAAGACTGGTGCAGGACAGTCTTTTGAAAAGTCTAAGCGGAGTTTCCGAACTTTCTTCTTCCGGAGAGAACAAAGAGCGGAAAAGCGAAGAGGAATTGTTACGGGATAGGAAGCTTTCTGCCGAAAAGATTGACAAGACGATTCATGTGCCCCATATCCTTCTTTTTGGAGTTAATGAACTGAGCTTCCCTTATTAAAACAGCTTGCCAATGATGCAACGCTTTCTTTAAAAGACGAAGGTTACGGTTTTGGATGAAAATGCGGGACGCGGCATCGCGGAGCTTTTTCCATCTACGGTGATGCATCTACGAAAGAAAAATCCGGAAGAGACCGTGGGAGAAAAACGGAAAAAAGTCTTCTATAAGAAAGAGTCCTTCTTCCGGCCTCGAAATGGCCCTGAAAATCGAGTCCATAGAACTTGGGGATGATTCTAGGGAAGCGCTTCAAAAACAACGTTTGGAGAATTACTTAAAAGCAATCGGAAAGGACGATGAGCCAACACTCATTTTTTCTGATGGATAAGGACATCATAAAAGAGCCTTAAAGCGCTGAACCTCATCAATCGTTATTTTGAAAATGTGCCAAAGCTCATTCGCAATGTTTCCCAAGTGGATTTAACAGGGCTTCTTCCGACAAAGAGGCGGACAAATTCGCAGCTTTTGGAGATATTACCGAGATTCTTACGGAAAAAAGTGCTGATCCGGGAAGCTTTGGATAAGAGAGCAAAAGGCTTTCAATGAAGCGTACAATTCCCCTAAGCGGAATGGGAGAAGGGCCAAGCTGGAATGAGCTTAGCTTTGTGAAGAAGAATTCCTCGCGCCTTTCGGCTACCCATGCGATAGTAAAGGAAGAGTTCTTAAAGACGAATATTTTCCGAAAAAGTGAAGCGGAAATTCGTGCCCTTTGTAGGGAGAAGCTTTCGGAATTCAGCAAATTGCAGGAGGTACAAAAAGAAAATTCTGAAGAATTCCGTAAGCGTTTCTGCAGCTTTTTAGAGGAAAATCCGGTGCTGGACTACCTGTCCAGGCTCGAGCATAAGAGGTGGTGCAACAGCTATTATGCCATGGGCTTTTCGCTATGAGAGAAAAAGGACGAGAACAGAAGAACTCACCCTGCCTGATTGAGGATTGGGAGAAGTAGTAGGGGAGAATTTGATCTCTGTCATCCCGAGTAGTGACCTACTCTCAGTGTCTAAAAAGTTTCAGGAGGAGCCTAAATATGGAGAACGGCATGGGGAAAAATGGGGATAAGGACATGGAGAGAGACAGCATGGAGAACAGCGTAAAATGGATAAACAATATAAAGTATGATGCCTTTTATCAGCTATCGCCATGTGGAGCCGGATCAGACGATTGCAAAGAAATCCACAGAATGATAGAGGGCTTTTAAACCGCCTAAGGAGTTTTTATAAAAGCGGAAAAAGACGAGCTTTTTGTATTTCGGGACAGAGAGGAGCTTATGCGAGGGACTTAAGCAGTTCCATTGAGGAAGCGCTCAAGGAAAGCCATTTTCTGATTGTCCTTTGTTCCAAGAGAACTTTCCGAGTGCGGTGTGAAGGAAATTCGGACTTTTAGAGCGCTGCACGGGGATTCTCGTATTATTCCGGTGCTCCTTGAAGGGGAGCCGAACGAGTCCTTTCCTATGCCTCTTAAGAGTTAAAGAGGAGAGGATGAGAGCCTTCTTGATGTTTTGGCGGCGGATATTCGTCCGGAAGAAGTATTGAAGAAGGACTTCCGGGCTATGAAGCGTGCACAAAAGACGGATAAGGGAAAGCTTACGGATTTAACGAAGCAGGCGGTGAAGCTTCTAAAGGTGGAAAAATACCGTATTATGGCGGCTATTCTGGGCTGCAACTTTGGGGATCTAGAAGCAGAGAGATAAGGAGGAAAGAACTAGGTTTATACTCACCATTTCTCTATGCTCAGGGCTCTTTTCTCATCTTTGGTCTCTTTATGACCGCTGCCTACCAAAAGGCGGAACAGGCGAGACAGGAGGCTGTGCAATCGAATGCGAGGCATTTTATTGAAAACAGCTAAGGACATAGCAAAGAGGGAGATTATCTGAAGGCTGTTTTAGTGGCAAAGGGAGGCGATGCGGTCTATCGGAAAGAAGATGCCGTCGTATTTGAAATTAGAGGAGAAGAATTCTCCATCTTTCATGACGCCATTTATCACAGCAGGGCGTCAACCTTGACTTCGATTTCCACAAAGAACAAGCTGACCTACATGTCTTTAAGCTATAACTGAAAAAGTATCTGGCCTATGGTTTGGATAATGATTCGACGGCGATTGCCAGTGTGGAGAATGGGGAAGTCATAAGGATATTGCCCGGACATACAGCAGCAGGTTAAACTTCCGCTTTTTCTCATAATGACAAGATGCTCGCGACTATCTCCTTTGACAGTACCTGCATTGTTTATAATGTGGAAACAGGAGAAAGTCTGGCTAGCTGGAAAATTCCCAGTATTCCGATGCTGACCAAGTTTTCCGATGATGATTCGGCGCTATTTTGTATTGCCTTTCCAGGATAACTTGGCTGACTTCTATGTATTTGACACGGCAACTTGGGAAGAAAAAGCAAATTCACAATCACGGAGCCGATAAGACATGCGGATATCAAGGGGACAGGGACGGAGGCCTCGTTGTATTAAAGTGCAGAATGTCGAAGGACAGCTCACAAGAAGAAGCATGCAAGACGGCAGCTTATCGATGTTCTTCCGAAAGAAAAAGACAGTCGACATAAACGGGCAGGAATATGAGCTGTCGTACAGACAGGCATCTTACTCCCGGAGATAAGGAAAAATATTTTGCTGCTTACCGATTCATCGATAAAGAAACTTTCTCTTTTCGGATTATACGGAGCTTTTTAAGCGAGAGTATCAAAGTGGACAGCAATGATTTAAAACCGCTTGTAGAAGGGACAAACGGAGAAACCATAGCACTGCAATCGTATTCGAAAATTTATCTTTTGGATGGAAAAAGCGGAGAGATTTCGGATGAAATTTATTTTCGGAATTGGGCACCAAGTATTTTACCTACAATTCCGAGACCAATACCGTTGTGAGCTTGGTGCGGACGGACACTATTTCCTATTTGGAGAAATAAGGTTATAGTGGAGGGATAGGGCTGAACTATGGAGGGACTTTGCCGTCCGAATTGAAATTCTTACAGGATGGCAGTAAGATTCTGGCCAATTCTCATGACGGGCAGACCATTAAGATTATCGATATGAAGTCGAGAATTTCCGAAGAGCCTATTTATGCAAGGATTGTATCGTACTCAATGATTTTTCCAAAATGCTGCTTTTATGACGGAAGTGAGCTTTCTTTTTCTTCGGATGACGGGAAGACCGGTGAGATAATCAAAATAGGCGATGATTTAAACTTCGGCAATGAAAGACGGAAGCGTATATCAAATTTCCAATGATGGAAGGTATTTTACCTCTGTCTGGCAAAAACTCAGTTCACCAGCCGTTTTTACTGCTTTATGATTTTGGAAACACAGGAGAAGCAAGGGATTGGAAGTCAATTCCATATCTCCCTTTTACGCTTTTTCGGATGATGGAAAAGCGCTTTTATATCTTGGACGGAAAGGAGGGCTTAAAGGTCTACAGTACAGCAGATTTAACGGAAATGGGAAGCTATCCCGAATTGCAGGAGAGTGCAACAAGCTTTTTGCTCTCGGAAGATGGAGAACTTCTCGTAATGAATCGTTTTTCCGGAACAGCATCCTTATACAGTCTTGCAAGCAGGAAAGAGCTTGGAGACATTCCCGGACAGGTGCTCTATATCAAGAAAACAGGGGACGAAATCCTTCTGAAGGGAATTCAGAATAATACGGCATTTACTTGGAGCAATCAGACGGATATGAAGACGGTAGCTATGGACGATGCTTGCGCCCAGACGCCGCTAAGTTTTGATGATATCAATCTCTACAATGAGAAGTCCGGACTCCTTCTTATGATTCGAAACAATGAAATGAGAGAAAGGCATATGTGGTGGATTTTAGAGCGGACAGCTTAAAAATGAGTTTACGCCTTCAGTAAGCTTATGATGTAAACGGATACATCTCTCCGGACGGAACAGTTCTTGCGATAGACCAGAACTATTATGCAAAAATGTACGGAGATGACTCCATAGCGCATGATTATATGAGCTCTGCCGTTTATCACATTTTAAGCGAAGAAGAAGTAGAGGAGGAAATCGAAAAGCTTCTTTCAGGAAGGACCCTGACTAAGGAGGAAAAGGAACAGATCGGAATTACGGCAAAATAGGCAGGAGATTTTATGAAAGCTGATTTACAAAGCGTTAAACATTCCTCTACGAATCTTGTTACATTTGACCCATCCCGATATGCAGTGCTTCTTGGGGATTCTTATCCCGCAAGTTATTTGCATTCGGCTCTTACTTGTACATCATGTACGCATTTATCTATTCCCGCTTTTTCTGCTTCTTACCTTTGTTTTAACTTATTTGAGCTTCGGTAAGTTTGTGGAATATGATGTAAGCATGACAAATATTCTGGTGGAACGTGTTTATGCATTTTTGAAGCTCTATATTGAAAAATAAAAATAGATACTGCTTTACACAAATTCCGGAGCTTTACGTGAATGAAAAAATTGAGGAGTACAATGAACAGTTTCAAAAACTATGCAGATAGAAAAACAAGGCTAAAAAGAGGAAAGCGAGAATTCCGTCTTTCTTTGACTTGGAGTATGAAAAAGAATTGAAGTTTTTCGGCCTGTACAACCGGGATTTTGATTTACAGGATTTTAAAAAGAGAAAAAGGAATTTAGTTAAACTGCACCATCCGGATCAGTTTACGGAACTCGAGCGAACAAAATGAACACAGAGTACTCTATGATTTGACGATTCGATACTACAATACCATCGTGAAAAATAAGAAATTTTGATGTTGATTATATCGTTTTTAGGGAACGATCTAAAGAGGGAAGCACTATCCGGAGTCGAGAGTGCTTCTTCCTATTCTCAACAAGTGGCTAAGGGCGAAGCCTGAGACATCTTGTTAATGGACTTTAGCCGAGTATCAAGCTGAGCATTTTGAAAAATGTCGGCTTTGATCTAAAAACTCCCGCTATGCGTGGGTGAAACAGTGTTATACAAAAATCTGCCTTTTCTAATACAATAAAGTTGTTCAAAGCTGTATTGCAGAAAAGGAAGGGTGTGATTTGTAGCGAAGAAAGAATATGCGTGGCACATACCAAATGGATGTGTAAATATCATATTGTCTTCACACCGAAGTATAGGCGAAAAATAATATATTATCAATACAAGAGCAGATATACGGGACATAGTAAGCGCAGTTGTGTAGATATAAAGGTGTGAAGAGATAATAGAGGGTCATTTGATGCCTGATCTATACATATTTTGGTTGAGTATTCCACCTAAGATTAGTGTCTCATCATTTTATGGGCTGTTAAAAGGGAAAGAGTGCGTTAGATGATATTTGATAAACACGCAAATCTTAAATATAAGTTTGGAAACAGAGCATTTCTGGGCTGAAAAGCTATTATGTCAGTACAGTTGGACTAAATGAACTACAATAAAAAGTATATCCAAAGATCAAGAAAACATGATGTAGCCATGGATAAACTTAGTGTTAAGAATATGAAGACCCTTTTTAAGGGTTAAAGTGAAGTAATGTACTACCTTTTATGGGGTAGCGACAAGTCAAAAAGCAATATGAAGCTTGAATGGGGCTGTGGGAAGTGAGGCGAAACAAGCTACCATAGCCCAAAAATGACCAGCAGCCTGAACCTGCTGGCCCAGTAACAGGAGCTTATAGCCCCGAGCAAACCACCGTTTGACAGGTGGTTATGATTCTCACGAATACTAGCAATATTTCTACTTTCTTGTTGCTGTTAAAATCTTTTTTATATCTCTCTGAGATACAATCTCGTAATCCGTTCTGAAACCAAATGTGTCATGTAGTTTATCTGTAAGGTCTGTGCGAGTATACTCCAGGATATACCCTTCACCGGGAGCTACCAGCATGTTCATTTCTTTCAGTGTTCTTATGATATTTTCAGTGGTATAGCTCTCGCCTAACTTCTTTTCAGAATGCGATAAAGAGAATCAGTGCGGTGAAAACTGAGTAATGAAATGTGCTGTGATTCGATCTTTTCTGCTGAGATATACCGGTCTGGCTTGAAATTCACTCTTCATAATCCGGAAACATTCTTCAATCTACCATCGCTTTTGATTAATACTTATAATCGTTGCTACATCATCCTCGAGGTTTTTGTGCATGCAGCATGAAACCAAATCATAACGTTCTTCCTCTGTGGCAACATCTTCATCTATCGAAGGAATCATTTTATCCGCAATCTCACCGTCAGAAGGTACAGTGATTCTGACGGATAAGCAACTTGAGATCGTTCGGTCGTTTTATTCAGAGAAGAAGGATTTTCGACGAAACTTTTTCAGCACGTTCAAGCTGACAGTTTCGTATCTTTCTCATATAGTCCGATATTGAAAGGAAAAGGTTACAACGAGATGTTGCTCAAACCGTCTTCGTTAGCATCGGTCTTTATAGAAGGTCTTCTCATAATCTCGACTTCATCTAATTCACTGAGCTTGTACTCTTTTTATCTCGATAGAGTGCCATCCGTCTTCATCAAGACAGTAATCCTTGAGATATCCTTTCAGCTTTTTGATTTGCTTGTGCGGTAGCAAATTTCCGGTTCGAGTGTTGTTGAAGACACGGTTCAAGTTGATGATAGTCGCATCTGTACAAACAATAAACTTCGTCATTCCAAAGTCAGAAAAGAATCTTTTTCTCCAATGGTTTCATGGAAGGTTGTTCATTCTCGTTTCCGTTAAGAGGAGAAAGATTGAGTGGAATCCATCAGCATCCATAAAATAGCCCCATCTGTACAATCGGGTTCGGACGGTTTTCTTTGGAATGAGCCATATTTTTCACAGAAATCATCCGCTTCCTCCAATCTCAAGTAATAGTTAGTGCAGTCATAGTAAAGAACTCTTTTGTGTCGATTCAATACCATTTCGGAGATTCTTGTAAAGTTGAGACTGGGAAAAATCATTCTCTTTCATCAAGATTTCCAGTGCACGAGTAAACGTGATGGAGCTTGCAGTCAGAGCTTTTCAAGAAACTGTTTTGAAAGTTCAAGAAGACCTCTTGGATCCGGGATAAATAATTCTGGGAAAAAGCAACATCGACAGGAGTTTGATTCAGGTCAAACTCAAACTTGTACTTTTCGGTCAATCTGTACAGATGTCATGGATTTTAAATCATAGTAGATGTCCTTCAGAAAAGAGGTAGCCACGTTTACACTACGGCAGACTTCTTTCTTAATCAAGGTCGAAGAGGAATACTTAAGCATAATGTCTTTTTGAGCTTTTTCTTCTGCGGAGCGTTTGGCAGCGTACTGCTTTGCCCACTCCAGCGGGTAAGATCTCCTAGCCTTCAGAGTTCATCTTCGAACCAATCTTCTCTATCGTCTTGGTAGTGGGATTTACCATCTGCCCAAACTGATTTACTCAGGTAATAGATGGTCTGATTCTTGAGATTTTGATACAGATACTTTCATGACGCAGTCCCTCCATGCGCCATTATACCACATATAGCCGAATATAGCTAGTAATATTTTTCGAAAAATTTGACATACGAGGCTTTTCAAGGACTGAGGAGATTTTGGAACTATGTAACTGTCAAACTCCCGGTTGAAAAGAGAAGAAAGATTGAAAAAGAGTTTTTCAAGATAATAGATAGTTTGAAAAATCTTTCCTTTTGCTATAATATATATGCTAAATTTTTGAAAAGCTTAGGCTGGCAGAGGACGGTGAACTTATGCAAGAGGATTTTTGACAAGAATTCGTTCTTCCTACAATCAATTCATAAAGGCGGAAAAGAGGGTTGTGGATTTTTATTTTACAGAATCCGAACAGGGTTTTGTTTATGTCCATTTCCGATCTGGCGGAAACTTGTATAGTAGGAGACACTTCCGTTTTTCGTTTTTGTAAGACAATGAACCTGAAAGGATATCAGGAGTTTAAGATGACGCTTTTCTCTTTCCATGAGAGGAAATAAAAATGGAAGAGGGAAATACGGAGAGATTACACTTGGAGATAAGATTACGGACCTTGCAGATAAGGTATTACAGGATACAATTTCCTCCATCCGGGAAAGTTATTCACTTTTTGGATTTCTCACAGGTTAGCTTGGCTATGGAAGCGCTTTCAGAGGCGAAACGAATTCTGTTTTTCGGTGTAGGAGCCTCCATGCTCACTGCGATGAAGGCAATGAATAAGTTTCATCGGATTGAACCGAAAGGTATATTGCTCCGGAAATGGTCAGTCAACAGTTAATGAGTGCGGCAACCATGGAAGAGGGGATGTTGCCGTGATTTTTCCTATTCCGGTGCAACCAGAGATATTGTGGAGATTGCGGAAGCTGGCAAAGAAAGTGAGGCTACCGTCATTGCCATAACGCGATTCCAGAAATCTGCTTTAACGGAGTATACGGATATTGTTCTTCTTTGCGAACAAATGTGGGTTCCTTGCAACGCGGTTCCACCTCGGCGGGAAATCAGTCAGCTCTTCCTTGTGGACATTATGTATACGGAGTACTATCTGCAGGCACTTTGAAAGCTGCAGTCGTGTCTGGAAAAAGACCACCAGAGCGATATCGGATCGTAATTAAGCACCGGAAAAGGAATTTTTCAAAAGCAGGGATCTTTCTTCCGGTTTTTGCCATTCGTTTAAAAATGATAAAAGCCTTCCCAATGAAAAATCATTTGGAAGGCTTTTTACAGTGTAGTTTATTTTTCCAATCCCGCTCTTAATTCAGCAATTTTATCTCTGCATTTTGCTGCGTCTTCAAAGTTTAATTCGGCAGCACAAGCTCGCATTTTTTACTCAGTTCACGGATCATCTTTTCTATTTCGGCCACGGACATGGATTCAATATCCTTTGTGATTTCCCTTATCTTCGTCGTCCAGTACTTTTGAAATGGCAATAAGGTCTCTGACGGCCTTTTTAATGGTGGTAGGCGTGATGCCGTGAAACCTCGTTATATTCCATCTGTAAGGCTCGTCTTCGATTGGTTTCGGAAATGGTACGTTCCCATGGAATCGGTTATCGTGTCCGCATACATGATGACATGCCCTTCCGCGTTTCTTGCAGCACGGCCAACGGTCTGAATCAGGAGGTTTCGAACGCAGGAATCCTTCTTTATCGGCATCCAGGATGGCAACCAGGGTAATCTCCGGAATATCCAGTCCCTCTCTTAGAGGTTGATTCCCACGAGAACATCAAACTTGTCCAGTCGCATATCGCGGATAATGGCGGCACGTTCCAGGGTATCGATATCGGAGTGGAGATATTTTACCCGGACCTGATTTTCCTGCAAATATTTTTGTCAAATCCTCCGCCATTTTCTTGGTCAGTGTGGTGACGAGAATTTTTATGCTTTTTTCCGTTTCCTTGTAGAATTTCGGAAAGCAAATCATCAATTTGTCCCTTTAGTGGGACGAACCTCAATTTCCGGGTCCAGAAGGCCGGTAGGGACGGATGATTTGTTCTGCTCGAAGCAGCTCATGCTCTTTTTCATATTCTCCGGGAGTTGCGGAAACAAAAGAGCATCTGGTTGATTTTCCCTCAAACTCGGCAAAAATTCAGAGGTACGGTTATCAAGGGCGGAGGGAAGACGAAACCGAGTCGACAAGAGTGGTTCTTTCTGGAAAGATTTCCGTTGTACATTCCTCGAATCTGGGGAAGACTGATGTGGCTTTCGTCCACATAATCAGGAAGTCGTCCGGAAAGTAGTCAATCAAGGTGTAGGGCGGGCTCACCGGCGCTCGCAAAAAATTCAGATGACGGGTATAGTTTTCGATGCCCGGAACAGACACCGGTTTCGAATCATTTCCACATCGAAGTTTGTCCGCTCGAAATGCGCTGTGCTTCCAGAAGCTTATCTTCTTCTTTAAAATACTAACCCGCTCCTCCAGTTCCGCAAGAATATTCTTTGCAGGCCAGACGGAGCTTGTCCATGGGAATAACATAGGGACTGGCCGGGAAAATCATGGTGTGTTCCAACTTTTCTGCGCTTTGCCGGTGAGGACATCAATCAAGTGGATTTCTCGATTTCATCACCGAAGAAAATCACACGAACGGCCTGTTCCCTTCGGAGGCCGGGAAAAATGTCTACCGTATCGCCCCTTTACGCGGAAACATCCTCTTCGAAAGTCCATATCGTTTCTCGTATATTGAATTTCAATGAGATTTCAGATGAGTCATCCCGATCCCCGCGTCTGTCCGGGACGAAGGGAGAGTGCCATATTGAGATATTCCGTAGGCGCACCGAGTCCGTAGATACAGGACACGGAAGCTACCACGATGACATCTTTTCGCTCGGACAGAGCAGCCATAGCGGAGTTTCGAAGCTTGTCTATTTCATCGTTGATATCGGAATCCTTTTCAATATAGAGTGTCCGTACTGGGAACGTTAGGCCTCCGGCTGGTAATAATCATAGTAGGAAACAAAGTATTCCACTGCATTTTCCGGGAAAAAAATTCCTTCATTTCAGAGTAAAAGCTGTGCCGCAAGAGTTTTGTTGTGAGAAATAATCAGGGTGGGCTTTTGTATCTGCTCTATTACGTTAGCCATGGTAAAGGTTTTTCCCGAACCGGTAACGCCCAGAGTGTTTCAAATTGATTTCCTTCTGTAAGCCCTTTACCAGCTTGGCAATAGCTTGAGGCTGGTCTCCTGTCGGGGCATAATCGGCATGCAGTTTAAAATCCATCTTTCCTCCTTATATGATTCATATCGGATGATAGGGCAAGACAAGCTTGCAGCATGGCTAGTATAGCAAAAAGAATTCGAAAAATAAAAAGTCCTGTAAAATGGAGGAAACGAAGGAGGTGTGCAGATATGGAATATAAAAGTAACGGTGTTAAGCGGAGACGGTATCGGACCGGAGATTGTGAGAGAGGCTAAAAAGTACTGAAAAAGTGGCGGAACTGGAGGGCTTTTTCCTTGCATTTTCAAGAAGAGCTCTTTGGCGGAGCGGCGATTGATGCATGTGGGGAACCGCTTCCGGAGAAAAACATTGCGCGCCTGCAGAGAAAGTGATGCGGTTCTCATGGGGAGTATCGGCGGACAGGTAGGCGTATCTCCACTGGTATAAGCTGCCTCGTGGAAAAAGCGTCCGGAAGCCGGACTCTACGGCTTAGAAAAGAGCTGGGGCTCTTCTGTAATCTTCGTCCCGCAAAGCTTTATCCGGAATTAAGAGCGGCTTCTCCCTTAAAGGAGGAAATCATAGGGGAAGGCTTCGACATCATGATGATTCGTGAACTGACAGGCGGTCTATATTTCGAGGGATAAAACTCTTCGCGTGGAAAACGGAGAAGAGGTAGCCAGAGACGAACTGATTTATCGCGCGCCATGAAATAGAGAGAATTGCCAAGGTTGCCTTTTCTCTTGCTAAAGAGACGAGGGGCGAGATTTGGTTTTCGGTGGATAAGCGCAAATGTGCTGGAAAGCTCCCCTGTCTTTGGAGGAAAAATCTTCACGGAAGAGGGAGAAAAAGAAAAAGAGGGGTAGTGCTTTCTCATGCTCTTGTGGATTCCATGGCGATGCAACTCGTCCGTAATCCCGGAAAGTTCTCCGTTATTGCTACGGAAAATATGTTCGGCGATATTCTTTCGGATGAAATGGCGGAGATTACCGGTTCTCTCGGAATACTTCCCTCTGCGTCTTTGGGAGAAAAAGATTTTTGGCCTTTATGAGCCTAGTGGCGGTTCGGCTCCCGATATTGCAGGGCAAAATATGGCGAATCTAGCTACCATCTTATCCGCAGCGATGCTCCTGCGTTTTCTTTGCATGAAAAAGGCGCTGCAGGACCGAGTGGAAAAAGCGGTGGAAAAAAGTGCTCCAAAAAGGATTTCGAACGAAAGATATTTTTCCCCAAACAGAAAGATGAGGACATAGTTCTTCTTTCCTGCTCTGAAATGGGGGATGAACTTGTAAAAGTATTATAAAGAGTCCTGCTTCTCCGGAATTTCAGCTTGCCTGTTCCCCGGCCGTTCCGTATAATGATAGGCGTATAAAAACTGAAGGAGAGTGGAATGGATAATAAGGATTTTAAGGATGGGGATCATGGCGGCTTCTCCAACATGGGGCAAACCATCCTCATTATTTTAATAGCGGCTACGGTGACGTTCTTTATTTATACTTTGGCGCAACGATTTACCGGAAAGGGGCTGAACCAGGAACTCAGTTATTCCGGATTTTTGTCCATGGTGGATCGGAATCTGGTCGAAAAGGTCGAGTGGGGAGACGGACAGATTGTGGTTTATCCGAAGAGCTCTCATCAAGTGCAGGCTCTGCAGGGACTTCGAGGGATTCGTCCGCAAAAAGGATGCGGAGGACAGTATCCTCGGCCTGGGGAAAAGACCCAGGGACCGCTTTTTTGTAGTACCGGTCAACGCGGACGCGGAAAAGCTGGTTGAACGACTGTATCTCCATAATGTGACGATTATCCGAAAAAGACCGGATAATTCCGCCTTTATTTTACAAATTGTACTGAGCGTTGTGCTTCCCTTTGTGCTCTTGTTCTGGTTTCATGAACGGGATGGCCAAAAAGGGTGGGAGGTTCCGGCGGAGTAATGGGTGTCGGAAAATCCAATGCCAAGATGTATATGCAAAAGGAAACCGGAATCAGCTTTAAAAGATGTTGCGGGAGAGGATGAGGCAAAGGAAAGTCTAGTGGAAATTGTGGATTTTCTACAATCCCGACGAAATATAGGCAATCGGAGCAAAAGCTTCCGAAAAGGGGCCCTGTTTAGTAGGGTCCTCCGGGAACCGGTAAAACTCTTACTAGCTAAGGCAGTGGCCGGCGAGGCTCATGTTCCCTTCTATTCTCTTTCGGGTTCGGACTTTGTGGAGATGTTTGTGGGGGTCGGTGCCAGCCGTGTAAGAGACTTGTTTAAGCAGGCCAATCAATCTGCCCCGTGTATTATTTTTATCGATGAGATTGATGCCATCGGAAAAAGCAGAGATAACCGTTACGGCGGAAATGATGAGCGTGAGCAGACTTTGAACCAGCTTCTTTCGGAAATGGACGGTTTTGATGCCGCTAAGGGAATCATGGTAATGGAGCCACCAACAGACCGGAAATCTTGGATCCGGCTTTGCTTCGTCCAGGCCGCTTTTGACAGAAGAATTATTGTGGAAAAGCCCGATTTAAAAAAGGCAGAGTCAATATTTTTAAAGGTGCATGCCAAGGATGTGAAGCTGGATCATACCGTGGATTTTGAGTGAAATCGCTTTAGCGACCAGCGGAGCAGTCGGAGCTGATCTTGCCAATATGATGAATGAAGCTGCCATCACGGCGGTAAAGCACGGTAGAGAGAAGGTAAGTCAGAAGGATCTTTTTGAAGCGGTAGAAGTGGTTTCTGGTCGGTAAAAGAGAAAAAGGACAGAATTCTTTCCAAGGAGGAGAGAAGAATTGTTTTCTTATCATGAAGTTGGTCATGCTCTGGTTGCCGCAATTCAAAAAGCATTCGGAGCCGGTGCAGAAAATCACGATTGTACCGCGTACCATGGGGAGCCTTGGGCTATGTTATGCAGGTACCGGAGGAAGAAAAGTATTTAAATACCGAAGCGGAATTGCATTCCATGATTGTGGAGTGTTTGGCGGGCAGAGCCGCGGAAGAGCTGGTTTTGAAACGGTAACAACCGGGGCCAGCAATGACATCGAGAAAGCGACCAAAATTGCAAGAGCCATGGTGACACAATACGGAATGTCCAGAAGTTCGGCCTGATGGGCACTGGCAAGACAGGAAAATATGTATTTGGGAGGGCGTGCCGTTTTAGAGTGCGGGGATGATACCGCGACAGAGGTAGATGCGGAAGTTTCCCGTATTTTAAAGGAATGTTACGAGGAAGCGAAGAAGATTTTAGAGAGAATCGTTTTGCAATGGATGAGATAGCCAAAGTTCCTGATTGAAAAGGAAACGATTACCGGAAAAAGAATTCATGAAGATTCTTTTCCGAGGTTAAGGAAAAACAATCCGATTCGAATGTGAAAAGACAATATGGAAGCCGGTGCGGAAGCGGAAGCAGAGTTCATGCAGAATCCGATTCAGCATCCGACGCAGGAGTTTCATGCAGAATCCGATTCGGAAACAAAAGCAGAAGAAATGACAGTTTAGAGCAGAGAAAAGGTCCGATAGAGTAAAGCTCTATCAGACCTTTTATCTTACAGAAAATACTTGAATACACTGACAGAACCTCCTTGTTCTTTTCTCTTTCTCCTTACAGCAGGAATTCCATAATGTCTGATACATTGCAGGAGAAAGATCAGACAGATTTGTCTGATGCTCTCCGTAGAAACAGACTGGTTGTTTCTGAGACGGTTCAGCACTCCCAGAAAGTTTTTCCTTCCTGAATGAGACGGTATTGACTCATCTTTTCCTTTTTCATCAGTTTTCCAAAATGGGGCGTAGCTAATCATAAAAACTCTAACTGTGTGGAGGCGATGATTCGCTTTCTATTTCTATTTCAGAGTAGCATATTTGGCTTAAAATTGTAGAAAAGGAGCAAAATGTTAATTCTCTTAACATTTTCAGTAATCGGAATCAGCTTCACTTATCTATTCCTACTGGGAAAGAAATCAACTGAAAGTGGAGAGCTATAGTATCGTTTCCGCTAAAATTAAAAAGAAATGTCGTTTTATCTTTTTGACAGACTTGCATGAGAAAAATTCGGGAAAGAGAACTGCATTCTGCTGGAGAAGATTCGAAAAGCCGAGCCGGATTTTTATTCTGATTGGAGGAGATTTTTCCCATCAGCCATTCCTCGGAGGAAACAGATGAAAGGGATGAGGCGGAAGTTGGAGCAAAACTGCTTTCTACTTTAGCAAGGGAATATCCGGTCTATTATTCTATGGGAACCATGAAATAAAGTTATTTTCCAAAAGGAAAGAAAAGGGACAGAAAACTCTGTTTCGGAAGGCTTTTACAGGAGTAGAAGTGGTGGACGGAAAAGGCGGTCTTTTCCGAAAAAGGGATACTGGTGGCGGGCTTTCCTCTGGATATTTCCTATTACAAAACCCTTTGTTTTTAAAAAGAAAGACTTGGAAGACAAAATAAGAGCTTCCTGGGAAAATGCCCTATCTTCTGCTATACGGAAGATCCTCGGGAGACAAAAGGAGAAGAGTGCTTTACCATTGCCATGCTTCATAGTCCTTTCTATAGAGAGGAGGCCTTTCTTTACCTGTCGACCTTTGCTTTCCGGCCATTTTCACGGCAGGGGCGGTGGGCATTCCGTTTTTTGCCTTCATGACTCCTGCAGTTTCGCTTTTTGTTCCGAAACCGCGCGGGCTTTTTCAAAAAGGAGAACAGCACTATTTTATCAGTAGAGGACTGGGGAACCCATACCATTAATATTCGAATAAATAACTTTCCTGAACTTTCTTGCTTTGACTTTGTGCCCTAAGGAAGAGTAAAATTAACAAGTTGTGTATAGAAAAGAATAAAGTAGACGAGATACTGCATGCTGTACACCTGTCATCCGTTTCATAGGAAAGCAGAGAAGCATTTTCATAGGAAAGCAGAGAAGTATTTTCAGGAGAAACGATGTTCGGAGAGAGGGAAAAAATCATTTCTTATAAATTGGATGCCTTTGAGGGACCTTTGGATCTCCTCCTACATTTGATTGAGAAAAAAATAAAATCGATATCTATGATATTCCCATTGCACAGATCACGGAGCAGTATCTGGAATACGTCAATCGATTGGAAGAGGAGGATTTGGAAATCATTTCCGATTTTCCTGATTATGGCCGTGACACTTTTTGAAATTAAGGCCAAAATGTTGCTTTCCCAGCCAAAGAAGAGGAAGAGGAAGAAGGGGACGTTCGGGAAGAAAGCTCGTTCAGAGACTTCTGGAATATAAGAAGTACAAGGAGATGGGAAAGCTTTTGCATAAAAAGGAAGAAGCGGCACCGATGAGCATACAGAAAGAACCCAGTATTCCGGAAGAAGTGGAGCGGTACAGTCCTCCCCTGGATATAGACTATCTCTTAAAGGGAATAGACATTCTCAGGCTTCGGGAAACCATGCGGGAGATTGTACGGCGAAAAAGAAGACAGGAAAAGATACGCTCCGTTCCAATTTTGGAAGAGATCAAGCGGGAGAAAATCAGCTTACAGGGGAAAAATCAAGGATGTACTCGCTTATGCCAAGGTTCATGGGCGTTTCTCCTTCCGTCAAATGCTTCACAATGCTAAGGGAAAGACGGAGACCGTGGTCAGTTTTCTGGCTATCTTAGAGCTAATGAAGATGGGAAAGATCAGCCTGACGCAGGAGAAGGCATTTTCCGACTTGCATATAGAGGTGAAGGAAGGCATTTCGGAAGAAGACCCGGAGAATTTAGATATTACAGGAATTGAAGAGTTTGATTAGGAGGTTTCGGATTTGGGAGAGTTTGAACAGATTTCTCTGGTCCCGGATTTGGGCGGAGAAATTGAAGAAGAGGACAGAGTCAGGAAAAAGGGAAGAGGAAAACCTCGTGGAATCTCTGCTTTTTCCTTGGGACGCTCTGTTTCCGTGGAGGAAATTGCTACTTGCTTAAACATGGGAAGGACGGCGCTTTCCTTGCGGCGGAAAGGTTGCGGGAAAAGATACGAGGAGAGGCAGGAAGGGCTCTCATCAAAAAGCTGGAGGACCGCTATCAGATGGTGAGTCATCCCAAGACCCTATGAAGGCTTAATCAGAGTTGTGAAGAGACCGCAGAAGCCGGTACTTTCCGATGTTGCGTTGGAAACCCTTTTCCATCATTGCCTATTGTCAGCCGATTACCAAGGTGGAAGTGGAAAGAATCCGCGGAGTCAAGTCGGATCATGCGGTAAATCGTCTGGGTGGAATTCGGACTTATCGAGGAAGTGGGTCGTTTGGAGGCACCCGGAAGACCGATGCTTTTGCCACGACAGAGGAATTTTTGTACCGCTGGTGTAAAATTCTTTAAAGGATTTGCCCGCGCTTCCGGAAGAAGTGGAGAAACTCTTAAAGGAAGAGGTTACGGAAGAATTAAAAGACGGCTTCGGATTGGAGCCTGGATGAGGCCGAGGCTACCGATGAAAATACCGTGGGAGAAGAGACTGAAGAAACAGCAGGAGAAAGACTGAAGTAGGAAGAAGAGACTGAAGAAACTGCAAGAAGAGATTGAAACGGGGAGAAGAGATCAAAGAAGCAGAAGGAAGTTTCTTTGAAGAGGACTTGAGGAATAGTACTGAAAGAGGAAGCGGAGGAGGAAGCGAACGCAGAAAGCCCGGAAACTAGGCGGGTTCGATTCTGAGGAAGAGGAAAGTGATGCCTTCATAGAGGCCTATTTACAGGAACTGGAAGCAGAGGCGGAAGAGCCAAACGAGACAGGCAGAAGAATCAAGCAGAGAATTCAGATGAGCCGAACGAAAGTTTAAATGAGCCGAGCGAGAGTGTAGAAGAGCCATATTATGAAGAACAGACATACGAAGAGGAGTCAATGAGAATGTCGGAGAGCGAAAAACAGGGAGCTCGAAGAGCTTTCCTCCCTCCTTTTCATCAGAACAGAACCTGCCGTACGAAAGTCTTATGGGGAAGAAATAGGCAGACAAAGAAATGCCTGATTAGAGGGGAGATGGAAATGGAAGAAAAAGGTAAAAAATCAAGTACCATGTGAAGGAGCTGGAAAAGCTATGCTATATCGACGGGAAAAGTGACTGGATAGACCTTCGCGTTGCGTGGAAGAGGTGAAGATGAAGGCGGGGAGTTTCGTTTAATCAGCATGGGAATTTCCGTGGAACTCCCGAAAGGCTATGAGATGTGGGTTCTTCCTCGAAGTTCGGCGTTTAAAAACTTCGGAATATTGCAGACCAATGCTATAGGGAGTCATTGATGAGTCTTTTTGCTGGAGATAATGACATTATTCATATGCCGATTTTAGCTATGCGAGATACGAAATTCATGTCAAATGATCGAATCGGACAGTTTCGGATTATGCCACATCAGCCCGAAGTACATTTTGTGGAAGTAGAGCACTTGAAACAATATGAATCGCGGCGTTTTCGGTACGACCGGAAAGGCTTAGAACGATAAATCAACTAAAAAGAGAAGGACAAGAAAGAGGGACAAAACCATGATAAAAGAAAAGCTGGCAGGAATTGTTTTACTTACGCTCATCAGCCTTAGTGCTTTGTAAAAATGAGAGCAAAAGCCTATCGAACGGAAGGAATTACCGCTCTGGAAAAAGGGAGATGCACAAAAAGCGCTGGAGAATTTTTGACCTTGCCCTGGAAAAAGTAAGGGCAGGTATGGGAGCTCTGCAGTTTGACATTTTTGGCGTACAAGAGTAGAAAGCAGAGATTCATCTGGGGAAGCTGGATGAGGCGGAAGAAAAACCTGCAGAATCTGGAGACCATTTCCACCAAGAATTATAGCGAAATTACAGGATTTAATTGAGGCAAAAAGAGCATCGTATCCGCAGGAGAGGCTTTTAAATCAGGATGACTTGAATTTGGCCAGAAAAAGAATTGGATGAAGCAAAAGAGAAGGACTCAGCACGGATCGGGAATTGGAATACAGTGAAGCGATTTATCTGGAGAAGACGGGAGAATGGCAAAAATGCCTATGATGCTTTTTCCAAGTACTGCAGTCGCTATCCGGATGATGCGGAGGCTGCCAGAGAACTGCAATTTTTAGAGAGTCGTGTAAAAGTACTGGGAGGAAATACCCTCTTATCCGAGCGCGCTAAGAAAGTCGGAAAAAGGCATCCCTAAATATATAAGAAGAAAGTATAGGCTGAAAGAAGAATCTCCAAAAACGACACTAAAAAGGATGTGTACAAAGATGAAAAAGAATGCGAAAGAAAGTAAATGCAGTCAATGCGGAGGAGGCCGGTATGACGAGGTATCAGGATTTGTCGGTAGAGGAACTGGAAAGTTTACGGAAAGAATTAAAGCAAAGTTATAGAGAGTATCAGAACATGGATCTTAATCTGGATATGAGTAGAGGCAAGCCGAGTCTCGACCAGCTGGACTTGAGCAACGGGATGATGGATGCCTTAAACAGTGAAGCCGACATGTATTCCTCTGACGGATTTGATGTTCGAAACTATGGTGTTTTGGGCGGTATTGCGGAGGCAAAAGGAACTGCTCTCCGATATGATGGAAAAATAACCCCTGATAATATCATTATCTTCGGAAACTCTTCCCTGAATGTGATGTATGATTCCATTTCCCGTTCTTACACGCATGGAGTCATGGGAAATACACCCTGGTGTAAGTTGGACAAAAATCAAGTGGCTCTGCCCGGTTCCCGGGTATGACCGTCACTTTGCCATTACCGAGTATTTCGGAATTGAAATGATTAATGTGCCGATGACGGAGAAGGGTCCGGATATGGATATCGTGGAGAAACTGGTGTCTTCCGATGAGAGCATCAAGGAATCTGGTGTGTACCAAAGTACAGTAATCCTCAGGGGCTACAGTTACTCCGATGAGACGGTGCGCCGTTTTGCAAGACTGAAACCTGCAGCAAAAGGACTTTTCGTATTTACTGGGACAATGCTTACGGCATGCATCACCTCTACGACCATGACCAGGATTATCTGATTGAGATTTTGGCGGAGTGCAAGAGGGCGGGAAATCCCTGACCTTGTTTATAAGTTTGCGTCCACTTCGAAGATTTCCTTCCGGGTTCCGGGATTGCATCCATGGCAGCAGCTTAAAATCAACTTGGAAGACATCAAGAAACAGATGCAGTACCAGACCATTGGTCATGATAAAGGTAAAACCAACTCGTCACGTTCGTTTCTTTGAAGACATTCACGGTATGGTAAAAGCATATGATGAAAGCATGCCAATATAATTCGGCCGAAAGTTTGAGATGATTGAAACTGTTTTTGAAAAGAACTTAGACGGCCTGGATATCGGCTCTGGACGAAACCGAAGGGAGGCTGTTTATCAGCTTTGAGACATTGCCGGGCTGTGCCAAGGCGGTGGTGGATAAGTGCAAAAAGGCGGGGTGAAGCTTACTCCGGCAGGAGCGACCTTCCCCTATCATAAGGATCGGAAGATAGCAATATTCGTATCGCACCGACTTATCCGCCGTTGGAGGACCTGCGCATTGCGACAGAGCTTTTCTGCCTGGTTGTGAAATTGGTCAGTGTGGAGAAAGTTGCTTAAGGAAAAGACAGAGGACTTTCTTCTGTACGGTATAGAAATGAGCGCAGGGGCCGAGCATTCCATGCACGGCTCCTGTTTATATCAAAAGGGACACCTCGAACTGAGGGTGCCCCGGAATAAAGCCGGATGTTCAACTTACTTTTTCTTCTAAAAGGGCAGAGAGAAGGTAAGCATATAGTTTTTCCGCTTTTTGCTTTTCCATGCCTTACATACCGCTTTTGCATTTTCTTCACTGGGGACGGACAGTTTAATTTGACAGAGTAGATTTTACTTTCTCGAAGTTCTACCTGTACAAGGTACTCCTCGTATTTTCCGTTTGGGAATAGTCCGCATGTACGGCTGCTTCGTTTTGCAGACGAAATTTATTTTTCAAAAAGAAATTGATTCATGTCTTCTTTGGCTATGGTGGAAATCTCATCTTCGAAAAATTGAGCGTTTGTTTTCCTTCTTCCGTAATTTCATAGCGGGTTGTACTTTTGACTTTGATGTGAAACAATCAGAGCGGCTTTACAAGGTCGGAGATACATTCCCTGCAAAGTAAAGTAGGGTTGTATATTCATTATCCAAAAAGAATCCGCTTAATTGGCTGTTGGTTAAGGGATAATTTACGGATTGCAATAAATACAAAAATCATGAGTTTATATTGGGTTAAAAGCTTCTGTAGTCATAGTCTTTCCTTTTTCTTGCACTCTTTTATCGAGACTATAGTGTAGCAGAAAGTTACGGCACAAGGCGGAGGGAATGCAGGAATGGAAAAATCTGTCTTTTTAGAAAAAGTCTTCCTGTGCTAAAATAGAGCCCTATGGAGGTTTGCTATGAGAGAAAAGATTAATAAACTGGCTAGAGGAATTGTGGATCAGGAGAGACTCGTCCACGCATTTTTCCGAAGAGAGAATCGAGGGGAAGATTTCTCTGTTGGAAAGTAAAACCTTTGAAATATTTTATTCAATCCCTTGAATGCGGTCCCCATGCGCGGACTGGTTTATTGTGAGGCGCCCTATATCAGCTTACATAAAAATGCATTCGGGGGAGTTCGGACAAAGGTTAGTTTTACGGTAAATACGGAGGGGATGGAAGAGGAAAGCGAGCTTAGAGGGGAGCTGTCTTTTGTGTATCTGGGTGGGGAAAAACAAATTCTCTATCATTTTTATATTGAGAAATCACCATCCGCTAAGCAGTTAAAAGAGATTAGGCATTTTGAAGATTTACAGAAGTTGATGGAAGCTGATAAAAAGGCTGCAACCCGTATTTTTGACTATCGGGACTTCTTATCGGCACCATTATGCAAAAGTGCAAAGGCGGTAAAGCTTTTATGAACTCTAAAGCCGTGTGAAAATCGTGCCTGGCACTGGAAGAGTTTTTGGCTTATTTTTCCTATCGCCCGAAAAACGGAATAAACCGAAAGGGTTTATTGTCTCCTCAAAAGAAAAAGAAGAAAAACTGAGTTTCCGGAGGGACTGAGCTTGGAAGAGAAGATCAGTCCCTTTGCATCCGAAGAGGAGAACGTGGTAAGAAGCGTTTGAACTCTATAAAAACGAGGGTGGAGGAAAAATATTGTTGACCAATCTCTATGAAAAATCTTCTTTATTCCATGAAAAAGGGATATAAGGAAGAACTTCCCAGAGCGGTTTATCTTTACTTTTCTTATGAGTATAGAGGAAGAAGGATTTGGCCTCGGCCTTGTATTACAATATTTTTACAGAATTTTCCGAAAATTCGGAAATTTACCTTCGTTTTGCAAGACAAATGCAGGACTTTGCGGTAGAGTCCATGCTTGCCGGAAAAATGGACGAGGAATTGGCTTTACTGTATCAAAAACTGATCCTCCTGGATATGGTTGATGAGAAGATGGCGGAACTTCTTCCGAAGCTGCTTTCTGTTCCTATAAGGTTGTTGTAGAAGATTCGGAAATAGAGAAGCTTATTCTTTCTCACCCGGCATTAAAAGGAGAAGAGGTCTATTCCTTAAAAGAGGGAGAGGCCTATATTCCTATGCCCTATAAGGATATGATTCTTCTCTTTCAGGATGGGATGGGAAATCGTTATACGCGGGTAAATCATCGAAAGACCAAAGTCTTTGAAGGAGAAGAACTGGGAAAAAGAGGATGGAACGCTTTTCCGAATATACGCCGGTCTTCCTTTTACAAAAAGCCTTACAATTGGAAAAAGAAGGGATTAAGACGGAGGAAGAGTTGGAATGTAGGAGAGAGCCTTTGACAATTCCGCTTTTTCCAATTCTTTCCGTATGGAGATTTTGGCACAGATTCTGGCTTATCACAGGCAGGAAAAGCAGAGCGAATTCCCTGAAGAGAGCCTCCGCTTTCTGCATCACATTCCTACAAAAGGAATGAAGAAAAAGGAGAAAGAGGACTATCTTGCCGCCCTTCTTTATCGAAGGAAATGGATCGCGCCCTCATGTTTTATAAGGAATACCTTGATTTGCATATTGAGAAGGAACTTCTTCCCGCCTTTTCGACAGTGCGATAGATCGAGAGGAAGAACTCAGTTTATATCTTTCTCATCTTGCTTTCAGAGCTGAGAGAATTAGTGATAAGGGTCCCTCTTACCTCTTGGAAGAATGGAATGGCAGCAGTAAAGAAATGTATGCGGTTTTAAAGACTGCTGAACAGAGAAGAGAAGAAAAGGGAGGAATCGATGCTTCCCGCCTTTTGAATATGGCGGAACGCCTTTTGGCACAATGCCTTTTACGGAAAAAGATGAGAGAGGCGGAAGAGGCCTTCCACTTATAGAGAAAATTCTCAGGGACGAGAAAGTTTGACTGATTCGCGCATTCTAAGCAATTATGCTGCTTCCATTTTCCTGTATCAAAAACGGGAGCTTCCCGATTTTACCGCCCTGCTTTATGAAGAGGTGCGAGGAGAAAGCTATAAAGAACGGGTTCCGCTACTCTATCTTCTTGCTTTAAGCTATTCTTTCTCCAAAAGAGAGAGCCTGACCGAGGATGAGAGGGAACTGTTAAACAGCATTGTCCCGATTCTTCTGGAGAAGAACCTTGTTCTTTTCCTATACGAAGAGTCTGGCAAAATTTGTCCAGCTTCCGGGAGAGGTGCTGGAGAAGACCGTGGTGGAATATCACGGAAAGGCAGAGGAAAAACCTTACTTCTCGGTACGTGCAGAGGGAGAGAAGGAATTTCACAGAGAAGAGCTGCAACATAGTTATCATGGCATATATACTGCATCCTTCCTGCTGTTCCCCGGAGAAAAGATGGAATATCGTTTCACTTTGGGAAAAGAAGACAAGCTTCTTTATGAGTCGGTTTTGAAAAAAGAAGAGGGCATGATGATGGAGGGAGAGGATGTCTATACAGCACTTTGTAAGATGTCCCGTCTTCTTATGGAAGAAAAGGTAGAAGAGTTGCTTCCGCTTATGGAGGACTATGAGGAGAAAGAACTTAGTATAGCGAGGGTTCTGAAGGATTAGGAAAGAGGTTTTTGTGAAAGTCATCGGGATTGCATTAAGTGATGAATATACGGATATTTCCCTTTACAGAGAAGAATATACCTATCGTTTCCCTACTCTTTTAAGTCGGGAAAGGAAGGGAGACCGCTTTTATATCGGAGAAGAGGCATATAAGAAAAATCTGGATGGCGGAGTCATCTTGGTGGACAAGCTTCTTTCTCTCTTTAAGAAGAAGGGAAGTGCTACGATTTCGGAGACCTGTTATGATGCGAAAGGAACTCCCTCGGAATCTTTTTAGAGAATCTGCTTTTGGAAGGAGAAAGGCGCGTTCAGGGAAGAGAAATTCCGGAAGAAGAGGGAAAGGATACACTGGTACTTTCCGTTCGGGATGCGGATGTGGAACTGATGAGCTCACTCAACGAGCTGGTAAAGGAGAAGTTTTCCGGGCAGTATGCGGTACAGCTGATTAGTCATACGGAAAGCTTTTCTCACTATATTCTCAGGCAGGATAAAAGCTTTTACAATCGACAGGTGGGAATGCTGGAGTTCTCTCTCGAGGTTTTTGCATTACTATGAGATGCAGGTCTCCAAAGGAACAAAAATACGCTATTTCCGTTTCGAAGCACAACCGGATGCACTGTCCTTTGGGAATTCTGGAAGATCCCAGAGGAAGAAGGATGACGGATCAGGTACTATCCGGACTTTGTGACCGTTTGACAAAAATCATGTATACAGTGCCTTCTTTTTGTCCGGGAAAGGCTTTTGAAAAATACGGAACTTTTTTCCTGAATTTATGAAGAAAAATAGTCAGAGGCAGACGAGTCTGTGTGAATCTTTTTTCTTCTCCATCGGAGCATTGTATTACGGAAGGCTTCTTGGAAAGGGGGAGGAAGAAGAGTATCTTCTCCTCTGCGATACCAGAATCGGTGCAGACATCAGCATCAAGGTGACTAAGAAGGAAAGAGATTTTCCACTTTATCTTGCTCATGCTGGAGATTCGTGACTAAAGGAAACGGAGGACATTCGTCTTTTGCTGGATAACCAGGACTATATTGACTTTTCAGGTACAGGACGTGAGTGCAACGAATCGGGGAAAGCAGTATCGTATGAGCCTTTAGTTCTTTTCCGAAGAGAGAGAGGCGTTGTACGAAGGTATCCTTAAGAACCTCATTTCACGGAAATGCCGTTGCGGGGATAGAAATCACGGATTTAGGATTCGGAGATTTGTGGAAAGGGGAGTTTTCAATCGATTAAAGAGACGATTCCACTGAGGGAAAAGGAGTAAAATGGCGCTGATTTTATGTGATAGAAGCCGAAATCCCCATACTACTATGAGAGACTGGATCTTTCCGTTTACTCTTTTGGAAGAACTCGGCTATGCCCTGGGGCACTACCTTATCCTGGTGCCGGATCACTTCGTGAATCCCGAGCTTTGCAGATGGCTCAGTGATGCTTTGGGAGAGAAAGAACTGGGAGAAAAGCTTCTGCAACTCCTGGAGATGGGGGAGAAGGAGGAAAGATTGATTTTTCCGCCTGATTCGAGAAAAGCAAAGCTACTATACTGAGAAAGAAGTGGAAGAGCTTTCCCAGGAATGGAGGAGAATTCATGCCTTAAGTGAGGCGGAACGAAGAGAAAAGATGGGAGACAGCTTCTTTTCTCTCGGAAAATATAAAAAGGCAGTGGATGCCTATCAGACGCTTTACACTTTTGAGGAAAACGGAAGAAGAACTGAAAAATCGGAGAATGCTATATTCAAACCAAGGAATTTCAGCGTGCGGCGGAGAGCTATAGAAGGCTCTATGAAAAAATCACGATAAGATGGCTGCAAGAAGGCTGTATTTTCTGTCCAAAATGTGCTCTCGAAGGATAAGTACCAAAGTGCGTTTCAGGACTTGGAAGAAGGACTTACGGAAGTTTGGGAAAAGGAATGGCAGGAAGGCTTAAGCCTTGCAAGGACAGCTCCGGAAATGCATAAAATAGAAGAGGCGTATAGAAGGAAAGGAAGCGTTTCTTTCCTTTGCAAAGGAAAAGATTGCTTCCTGGAAAGAGGAAATTCGGGGAAGAGTGTAAGACAGGAGGAAGTATAGATGAAAGAAATGGCAAAACAATATAATCCGGAAGAGGTAGAAGACAGAATCTATGAGAAGTGCTCAGGAAATTATTTTTCATGAAAGTAAATCAGGCGAAGAAACCCTTTACCATTATGATGCCGCCTCCCAACGTTACAGGGCAGCTTCACATGGGACATGCTTTTAGATAATGCTTTGCAGGATACCCTGATTCGTTTTAAGAGAATGCAGGGCTATGAAGCACTCTGGCAGCCCGGAACGGATCATGCGGCGATTTCTACGGAAGTCAAGGTTATCAATATGCTGAAGGAACAAGGCATAGATAAGCATGATCTCGGAAGAGAAGGCTTTTTGAAAGAGGCATGGAAGTGGAAGGAAAAGTATGAGAAGCGAATCGTGGATCAGCTTCACAAGATCGGTTCCTCCCCGGATTGGAATAGAATCCGTTTTACCATGGATGAGGGATGTCTCATGCCGTACTGCAAAGCTTCATCCACCTCTATGAGAAGGGTTATATTTATAAAGGAGCCAAAATCATTAACTGGTGTCCCGGTTTGCCAAACCTCTATTTCCGATGCGGAAGTACTGCATGAAGAGAAGGAAGGTTCTTTCTGGCATATCCTTTATCCTATCTGTCGGAGAAGAGGGAAAATTCGTGGAGATTGCTACGACCCGTCCGGAGACGCTCCTTGGCGATATGGCGGTTGCCGTAAATCCTGATGACGAGCGCTATAAGGATTTGGTAGGTAAAGAACTGCAGCTTCCCTTAACGGATCGAACCATTCCCGTTATTGCGGATGAATATGTAGATAAGGAGTTCGGGACCGGTTGTGTAAAGATCACCCCTGCACATGATCCGAATGACTTTGTTGTGGGGGAACGTCATCATCTCAAAGTGATGAATATCTTGACGGATGATGCAAAGATTGATTTACCGGGTTCCAAATATCACGGCATGGATCGCTACGAGGCAAGAAAGGCCATGGTTTCGGATCTTGAGGCGCTCGGGCTTTTAAAGAAGGTGGTACCGCATATCCATAATGTAGGAATCCACGATCGCTGTGAGACGACCGTTGAGCCTATGGTGAAACCCCAGTGGTTTGTGAAGATGGAAGAGATGGCTAGGCCTGCCATTGAAGCTTTAAAGAGCGGAGAGCTACAGTTTATTCCTGAAAACTATGGAAAGACCTACCCACTGGTTGGAAAAATATCAGGACTGGTGTATTTCCAGACAGATCTGGTGGGACACCGTATTCGCCTACTACTGCGATGCTTGCGGCGAAGTGGTAGTCAGTGAGAAGATGCCTCGAAACTTGTCCGCATTGCGGAGGAAAGCATTTTACGCAGGATGAGGATACCTGGATACCTGGTTCTCCAGTGCGTTTTGGCCTTTGAAACACTGGGCTGGCCGGAAGATACCGAGGATTATCGCTATTTTTACCCCACGGATGTTCTGGTTACCGATATGACATTATCTTCTTCTGGGTTGTTCGTCATGGTTTTCTCCGGAATCGAGCAGACCGGAAAGGTTCCCTTTAAGAAGGTTTTTGATTCATGGCCTCGTGCGGGATGATCAGGGTAGAAAGATGAGTAAGTCTCTCGGAAACGGTATCGATCCTTGGAAATTATTGCGTGAATATGGCGCGGATGCACTGCATGACGCTGCTTACCGGTAACGCCCCGGAAATGATATGCGTTTCTATCATAGCAGGTGGAAGCAAGCTGCAACTTTATGAATAAGGTTTTGGGAACGCTTCCGTTTCCTTTTCATGAACTGTAATGAAGAGAATGCAAGGCTCTTTCGGCCCTGTCTTCTTGAAAAATCCGACGCTTTCCGAACTCTGGAGAAAGTTCCGGAGAATCTTGAGATGGCGGATAGTGGATTCTTTCCAAGCTAAACGGTGTGTAGCGGGAAGTGACGGAAATTCGAATCCTTTGACCTCGGTATCGCCCTCTGGATAAAACACAGAGTTTTATCTGGGAGGAGTTCTGTGACTGGTATATCGAGATGGTGAAGCCAGCCTCTATAATGAGGAAAGCAAACACCTTGCATTATGGACTTTATTGAAAGTTCTTAAGACTTCCTTAAGCCTGCTCCATCCGTTCTGTCCCTTTCATTACGGAAGAAATTTACGATACGGAGATATCTTTATTCAGAGAAGATGAGAAGCCTCTATCATTTCCGATTTTCCGAAAATACACGGAAACACTGGACTTTGGTACTGAAGAGAAAGAGATTGAAGCAATTATGGAGCGGTTCAAAAGTCGATTCGAAATATTCGCACGGAAATGAATGTTGCACCCATCCAAAAAGCTATGGTTTATCTTGTTTCCGAGGACGAAGCGTTAAGAAAAACGTTCCAACATAGTAAGGTTTTCTTTGCTACCCTTGCTTTTGCTTCCGATGTTATAATACAGGAGAATCGGGACGGATTCCTGAGAATGCCGTATCCGTTCTCATTCCGAAGGCAAATCTGTTTATTCCCTTCAGTGATCTTGTGGATAGTGAAAAAGAGCGAGAGAGCTGGAGAAGGAAGAAGCTCGCCTAGTGAATGAAATAAAACGTGCAGAAGGAATGTTGAAAAACGAGCGTTTCTGGCCAAAGCTCCTAAAGAAAAAGTGGAGGAAGAGGAAGAGAAGGCGCAGAAGTACAGAGACATGTTAGAGCAAGTTAAAGAAAGAAAGAGTATGCTTTTCCTGAATTTCAACCTTCCTTTTTAAGACGGGAGGTTTCATGAAGAAGTTTGTAACGTTGATTTTGGTGAGTTTGCACTGTTGTTTTGCTTTTCTTTTGCCATATTTGCCGCAGAAAGGGAAGCGACCGGGGAAGAGATTTCTGCAGTGAAATCCGGGCAAAGCTCGGCGTACAGATGGGAAGACAGTGAAAATCATTGGAAACTTTTGTATCTGGATACGAAGGAAAAGGCTTGGAAGTATGCCAAAGACCGTTGGGTTCAAATCGGGCATCGGTTTTTACTTTTTGATGCGAATGGAAACGCAATGGAAGGCTGGTTTCAGGATGAGGGCAAATGGTACTTTGCGGAGTATGACAATCTGAAAAGAAACAATGATAATGCCGGTCTTGTTCTGATGGGCTGGGCCTCTATTCCGGACGAAAAGGGAAAGAATCAGACGTACTATTTTACTACCGATGAAAGCGGAAGACTGAGCGGAATTTTGCAGGAACCGCCGGAAAAATATGATGCTTTTTACAGTAGAAGGTCAACAAGTTTATTTTCGATGAACTGGGACACGCGGATATGCGTTCCGTTTCCGTTTCGGTACCGAAGTTTGCCGGAAAGAGGGCATAAATATGACCGCAAGAGTTTGTTCGGTTGGAAAAATCAAAAGAAAAATTTTACAGAGAGGCACTTTCCGAGTACGGAAAGCGCCTCTTAGCTTATTGTAAGTTGGAAATGATTGAGGTAGCTGACGAAAAGACGAAAGAAGGGAGCAGTCCTTTCTGAAGACAGATTGATAGAGAAGGAAGGAAGGCGTCTTTTGGAAAAATTCCGGAACGTTCTTTTGTGATAGCCTGGCCATAAAGGAAAGGAACTGGATTCCGTAGAGTTTGCAAAGAAAATGGAGAAGCTTTTTCCTGAAGGAAAAGTGATCTTTGCTTTTTGTGATTGGAGGCTCCCTCGGGATTAAGTGAAGAAGTTTACAAAAGAGCGGATTATCTTCTCAGTTTTTCACCGATGACCTTTTCCTCACCAGCTGATGCGCGTTATCCTTTTAGAGCAAAATCTATAGAGGCTTCAGAATCAATTCAGGAGAGCCTTATCATAAGTAACTGGATAAAAAGCATAAGAAAATATAGCAGGAATAAATAATATTTATTTAACTTAGACAAAGATTATGAATTCCGGGAAATGCACTGGAGTTTTTTGTGGAGAAATGCTAAAATGTTATCCAGATATTTGTTCGTGATAGGGTTGTATTGTTTAACAGGAAGCAGAGTTTGTGAGGGCATTTTTATTCATAACGAGTATCGCCTCGTAAAGCGTGCGGTATCTCGTTTCAGCATGGTCGTTCATCACAATACCTGTCTAGAGATCGAAAGAAAAGGAGGTTAAAATGTTTCAGTCAGGCACTTATGTGGTTTATGGCTGTAAGGGAGTTCATAAGATTTTAGGGACTACACGTCTGGACCTGGAAGGAATTCCCAAGGATAAGGATTATTATGTAATGCAGGCAGTGAAGAAGCCGGATGGGGCAGTTTATGCTCCGGTGGAAGCCAGCAGAACGAATATGCGTTCGGTGATGACCAGAGAGCAGGCGGAAAGTTTTCTGCATACTGCTGAGCACATTCATGCATTGACTTGTAAGACTCCAAAGCAGAGAGAGAGAATTGTAGGAAGGGATTAAGAGTTGCGCCCCGGATGCCTTGCTGCAGGTCATTAAAAAACGGTATTGGAGCGAAGAGAAGAAAGAGCAAGACAGGGGAAGAAACTCACTCTTTCGGATTTACATTTCATGGAGCAGGCTGAAGATATTTTGTATGAAGAGCTTGCGATTTCCTTGAGTATTTCCAGAGTGGAAGTGGAAGAGAAGATTAAGGCGTACGCATCATAATATAGTTAAATTGAGAAATGAACCTCGACGATCATACAGGGATATTCCGGTATGGTCGTTTTCTTTTTCACTCTACCGTTGCCAGAAGAGTCCTTTTTCGTATACTGTTCTGGTACTTAAGGAAAGGAACTGTTCGATTGATGCATAAAAATATGGATGAGGAATACGGTATATCCTGGTCGGTGTTTTGACTACGCTGGTGAATTATATTTTTACGGTGGTTTTGATTTTTCTTTTCGAGAAAATAGGAGTAGCCTCTGTGATTTCCTATAAGCTTGCTTATGGAGTGGCTTTCGTGGCGAGCGGTTTTATTTGCTCTTTGCCAATAAACTATATGGTCTTTCGAAAGAAGGAAAGCTTTTTCAAGAGATCTTGTCTTTCTTCGGTCTGCGTGTGGCTTCCGGAATTGCAGAGTTTTTCTGTTAGTCCTTTTGGTGGATGTATTGGGGCTTACACATACGATGGGTGGGTTTAAGTTCAGCCATAAATCTTATCGTGAATTATATCGGCAGTAAATTTTTATCTTTCGCTCATAGCCGGTGATCGTCCACTACGCGCAAAATCTCGTTCTTATTCCAATCAATATTATAGATTGAATTTTACAGATTAAGGTAAATTATCCAAAGAGGTGAAAAAATGAAAAGTGGGTTAGAAAAGAAGACTGGTTAGCCTGCCGCTGCTTACGATGCTCATGATTTTTATAATCAAAGGAATTTTTCCGTTTTGGGAAGGAAAGCTTTCTTCGGACGGATTTATACCATCAATATGCTCCGTTTCTTAGAGAGTTTCAGGCAAAGTTACAAAGCTTTTCCTCTCTTTCCTATAGCTTTAATCTGGGATTGGGTGTAAATTTCAGTTCCCTGCTATCGTATTATCTTGCCAGCCCTCTGAAATGTGATTTTTCTTCCCGAAGACTACTTTATTGAGTACATTACTCATCTTATTGTACTGAAAATAAAGCGCTTGGGGATGACTGAGCATCCATCTATTTCAGAAAGCATTTTGGAGAAACGATTATTTTTCGACTCTTTTTGAATGCTCTATGCTTTGTCCGGTTATATTGCGGCCTCATTCTTGGAATGTGATGTGGCTGGATTGTATTTTTCTCTTCCCTTTGATCCTTTTGGGCTTGGAAAATATGCTGGAAAAGGAAAGACCTGAACTCTATACCGTAACGCTTGCCCTGTCTATTCTTTCTAATTATTACATCAGCATCATGATTTGTCTTTTTCCCCGGTGTTCTATTTTCTTTCCTTACTTTTCTATTATGGCCGGAAGAGATAAAAGCTGTAGGAAAAGATTGCTTTTATTTTGCTCTTTATTCGATTTTGTCGGCTCTCATTGCGGCGGCTTTTCTTTTGCGGCTATTTTTGCCTTTACGAGTTTACCGCGTCTTCGGAATATCTTTCCCGAAGACGATTACACAATATTTTACGATTATCGATATGGCGGCAAGACTTTTCCCTTTGTGAAACGGGAGCAGGGCCTGAAGCATTGGCCGAATATTTATGCTGGAGCCTTGAGTCTTTTTATTCTACCTCTGTATTTTCAAAAATCCAGCAATCCAAATGAAGAAGAAGTGCATTTTTCCTTCTTTTGTTCTTTGTCTTTTCTTTTTGAGTTTTTCCATCAATGCCTTGAATTTTATCTGGCACGGATTTCATTATCCGAACAGTTTACCGGCAAGGCAAAGCTTTTCTCTCTCCTGCTTACTGCGGGAGCGGAGTGGTATGGAAAAGAAAGTTGAGCAGCAGAAAGGATTTGTCCTTCTCTTTGTTTTTGACATCCGCCTTTTGTGATTCTTTTGTCGAAGATGATTACGGAGGAGGCCTTTCACTGGTCGAGTTTTATCTGACCCTCTTGTTTCTCTTCCTATACTTTTTTACTTTTTGTATTGGAAGAAAAAGAGTTGGACAGTTCGATTTTCACCCTCTTGTTAATTGCGCTATGCTTTGTAGAGGCCAGCTTAAATATGGCGGTGACCTCCGTTCCGACTACGGGATCGAAATGCCTATCTTGAAGGACGGAAGGAGACGGAAAAAACTGGTAAAAAGAAGTGCGTCTGGAGGATGACGGCTTTTTATCGCTTTTTGCGGAGGATGCGAAGACAAGGACGACGGTGCGCTTATGCGCTACAACAGTGCTTCGATATTCTCTTCAACGGCATATGGAGCTGTATCGGATTGGTATACAAAGCTTGGTATGGAAGCGTCTACCAATGCTTATTCCATTAATGGCGCAACTCCCCTTATGAAGAGCCTTCTCGCACTGAAGTATGAGATAGTGAAGAGAGCCAGCCGAAGAACAGTAAGGGCAATAGGCCTTTCGTATGTGAACGGTGAAGGGGGGTATCGCTTGTATGAAAATCAATATGCTCTTCCTTTGGGATATTTCCTGACGAAAGAGGAATTGAGTCAGTTTGATTTGCAGGCGGGAACTCCGGCTCTTGTACAAAATTCTATTACAAAGACACTGGAAGGCGAGGACATTTTAAAGTCCCATTCTCGGTAAAATGGAGTCTTCTGTTTATACTTTACTGTGGAAAAGAGCGGAGACATCTATGTTTATGTGAACAATGAGAAGGTAGCGAAGTGAAAGCCATTTTACCGGATGGAGAAAAGAGCTTTTGACCATGTTGACAGGGGATATCTTCTTTCTTTGGGATATCTGGAAGAGGGGGCTACGGTAGAATTAAAGAGCCAGACTGAAAATGAGAGCATGGATGCTACTGCTTATTCTTTTTCTTTTGACGTCCTTTCCGGAGTGAGTGAAAAACTCTTGAAGCGTTCCATGGAAGTAACAAAATGGAAGGATGGTTCCGTTAAAAGCCCACCCTTACGGCAGCAGAAGACGGATTCTCTTTACCTCGATACCCCTATGATCCGGGTTGGAAAGTGAAGGTGGACGGAAAAACGGTAGAGCCTGAGAAATCTATGGGGCGTTTTTGGGAATTCCCGTGAGGGAAGGAGAACATGAAATGGAAATGCAGTTTACGGCAGAGGGTTCCCGATTCGGCCTTTTGCTCAGTGTGAACGGCTTACTGCTCTTTGCCCTCTTCCTTTTTTTAAGAAAAAGAAACGGATTTTCAGAGGGGAAAGAGATGAGATCAATATCTCTTACGAAAAGAGGGAAGTCATGCCCGGTTTGAAATCCGGAACAAACGGATAGCTTGATGACGGAATCGGAAAAAAGAAGCGGTGCACAGTAAGGAGCAGAAAGAGAAATCGAATTTCCTATAGAGGAAAAGATTACCGAATGCAAAGGGGACGAGTGCATCTTGTGGAAAAAGATGGATGTGAAAGAGTAAGGGATTTAAGGGAAGGAAATAGAATGGATAAGAACCGGGACTTAACAAAGAAGGAATCAATTTCAGGAGAAAGGCTCTCTCCGGGAAAAGAAACAATAGCGGAGTTTTTAGAGGCGCTTTTCGTCTAAAAATCCGGTACCATCAGGTGGAGGGGCATTGCTCTTGCCGCATCTCTGGCCTTTTTCTCTTGCCCTCATGGTGGGGAATCTGACGCTTGGAAAGATATGCGCATTATGAAGATAGACTGAAGATTCGTATGCAGGAATGGGAAGAGGGAGAAAACAGCCCTTCGCCTTGCAAAAAGAAGATGAAGAGGCTTTTTATGCCGCTTGCGAAAAGCGTATGCTCTTCCGAAAGAGACGGAGGAGGAAAAAGAATCTACCGAGAGAGGATGGAAGAATGTTTGGATCTGGGCATCTTATGTCCCCTTACAGCTCCTTAAGCTCTGTGCAGAGACTGCAAAAAGTCTGAAAGAGCTTGCATGGAAGAGGGACTCAAAGCTTGCGATATCCGACGTGGGCATAGCGGCCGACCTTTTTCTGACTGCTATGCGCGGTTCCGCTCTGAATGTGAGAATCACACAAATCTGATGCAGAATGAGGGAAAGAAAAAGGAAAGAGAAGAGGCGGGTAGAGGAAGCCTTGAAACAATGCGAACTGTTGGAACAGACGGTCCGAGAGGTTGAATCTGGTTGACTTGTTGGTAAGTGGGAGAATATAAACAATAAGAATGTGATAAGAAATTGAATGAGACATGAGACTAGGGAAGAAAGATTGCTGGAAGGAATTGAGAGAAAAAGAGTCGTAGAAGCCATACAGTCGGAGTGCTTAGCTTTGTGCAGAGAGAGGCTTTGCCTTCCCGACACTTGAGTGGTTTTGAAAGAGGGGAGAAAAGGGAGGCGGACATGTCCCATGAGCGCTCAATCAGAAGCGTTTTTCAGGACTTCGGGCTGGAGGTAAAAGGATTATCATCTGGAAGAAAAATTGCAGTAATCAGGAGTTTCAGGAGGTTTTTCGCTTTTTGAATGAGGATCCGGAGATTGACGGCATCCTGGTTTTTCCGTCCGCTTCCTCCGCAGATTGACGAGGAAGAAATGCTGTCTGTAATGAAAAAGGAGAAGGATGTGGATGGGTGACAGTCTCGAATCTTGCGGGACTTCTTTGCAGGATCCGGATGCCTTCGCGCTTTGTACGGCGGAAGCGGTGATGGAGCTTTGCAAATACTATAAGATTCCGCTCGGAAAGGAGGTCTGCATTATCGGTCGCCTCTTGTGGTGGGAAACCGCTCTCCATTCTCATGCTGAATGCCGATGCTACAGTAACCGTTTGTCATTCCAAGACGGAAAATAGCAAAAGGAGGTTGCGAAGCGGGCTGATGTTTTGGTTGCGGCAATCGGAAAAGCCAAGGCAATCGGTTCGTCTCTATTGTGCAAGGAAGGGCGACGTGATTGATGGGGATCAACGTGGACGCTGACGGAAATCTATGACGGAGATGGATTATGACACCATGAAAACTGGCATGAAAAAGCTCAGCCCCGTTCCGGGAGGTCTAGGCGCGGTAACGACAGCGGTTCTTAGCCAAGCACGCTAGTGAAGGCGTATCAATTCACTGCACTAAATTTATCGTGCAAAGCCCGGGGAATAGTGTCTTTCCCGGCTTCACTAGTCATAATTTCTGCATAGATAAAGTTGAGAGTTCATTTTGGGAGGTAAAAAGATGGGTGTTTCCACTTTTTAAGGGTGGGGTCCACCCTATGATGGAAAAGAATTGGCAATGGATAAGGCCATTGTTGATTTGCAGTCCTGAGGGGGCTGATGGTCTACCCCTGTCACAGCATATCGGTGCCCTGCGAAAGCCCTTGTGGGGAAGGGAGACAGAGTACTGATGGGACAGAAAATTGCGGAAGCGGCAGGATTTATTTCCGTCCGGTCATTTTCCTCTGTTTCCGCACAGTAAAGAGTATTGAAAAAGAAACCGACGGTGTAGGCAGCAGTATGGTAGAGTCTATCGGTAGAGAATGATCAGGAACAGGAGACAATCCCCGGGTTTTAGGAGAAGAGGATTATACCAAACTCTCCAAAGAAGAAAGTGTGCAAAATTGCAGCGATGCCGGCCTCAGGCTTAGGGCGGAGCGGGATTTCACTAGCGGTGAGAACTTGCCCGAAGGATCCGGATAAGATTGATTTCTTTCTGAGCCAATGCCGTGGAATGTGAGCCATATCTTACGTCGGACTATCGGGATATGCTTTGAAACACCCTGAGAAGCTTATCGGCGGTTTGAAAATCATGCTTTCCTCTTTCGAACGCCAAGGAAAGATTTGTATAGAAGACAATAAGCGAAAGCCATCCGGATTTTGACAGAACTCACGAAAAACGAAGAAAGAATAGAAGTGGTTCTTTGAAGAACACGCTATCCGCAAGGAGAGAGCGGCAGTTAATTATGCCGTTACAGGGAGAAAAATCAACTTTTCCATTCTCCTGCCGATGCCGGTGTGCTTGTCAACAATACGGATACGCTGATTGCTATTTTCGAGGCGGTTTGCGAATCAAAACCTCTCGTAAGAAGAATTTCTTACGGTTAGCGGAGAATGCGGTAGCACATCCCGGAAACTTCCGTGTTCCACTCGGAACCAATTATCAACAGTTAATTGATGCTGCGGGAGGATTTACGGAAGATCCGGAAAAGGTGATTTCCGGCGGCCCCTATGATGGGAATGTCCTTATTTACCTTGGATGTACCGGGTCACGAAAAATTCCAGCTCTATTTTGGCGTTTAGGAGGATCAGGTTTCTAAAGAGCCGTTACGCCCCTGATAACTGCGGACGATGTGCGGAGGCTTGTCCTACGAATCTTATGCCGGTTTGATGATGAAAGCGGTTTTACAGAATGAGATGATCGCTTTAAAGCTTTATACGGAACGGAATGCATCGAGTGCGGATGCTGTGCCTATGTTTGTCCGGCAAAGCGGCCTCACGGCGGGCTTTAAAGAAATGAAGAGAAGAATCAGGCGAGAACTGGCAAGGAAAGGCGGAAGCCGAGAGAAAGCAGAAGCCGAGAAGAAAGCGGAAGGAAAAGAAGAGAGAGAACCATGAAAACTATTACAAATTTCATCCAGTCCCCCATATCAGAGAGGATGTGAACTCTTCTGTCTATCATGCGGGATGTGGTGATTGCCGCTTCCACGGCGATTTAGCGGCGAGTCTGCAATGGGGCTTCCATGCCTTCTTCGTTGTGGTATTATTAACGCTGGCAGCTGTTTTGACGGAACTTGTGCAGAAGGCGGTGAAGCTTCCATAACGATAAACGATTGGTCTGCCGCGGTAACGGGGATGATTCTTGCTTGAATTGTCCGCCCAATATTCCGTTCTGGATTCCGATTGTCGGATCCGTTTTGCCATCATTGTGGTGAAGCAGCTTTACGGAGGCTGGAGCAAACTTTATGAATCCTGCTCTTGCGGCACGTTGTTTTCTTCTCATTTCCTTTGCGGGAAAATGACGACCTTCTACATCAGTGGGAAGTGATGCGGTTTCTACCGCTACACGCTTGCGATTTTAAAGGCGAGTCCCGACGGCCACACGGATTTAATGAATATGTTTCTCAAGGAGAATACCGGGAACAATCGGAGAAGTATCTAAGATTTGTCTCTCTTATCGGTGCACTTTTTACCTGATTATTCGAAGGGTGATTTCTCCGAAGATGCCTCTCTCTATATCGGAACCGTTGCCCTTTTACCCACTTTTCGGAAAAGGAGGGCAAGTCCCGAGTATTTTACTTTCGGAAATTCTCGGCGGAGGTCTGATTTTTCAGTGCCTTTTTATGCTGACGGATTATGTGATATCTCGATCACCCCTATGGGACAGGTGATTTTTGCAGATTCTGCCGGCCTTTTAACCGGGCTTTTTCCGTTTGCTACGGCGGATCGGCAGAGGGAATTATCCTACGCGATTATTCTCTCCAACATTGTAGTCCTGATTATCAATAATAAGACAATCCCGAAGGCTTTTGGAAGGAGGGTAAATAAGATGAAGAAAGATTCCTTTATCAAAGATGCACTGGTTTTAACGGCAATTACTCTCATTTCCGGCTTACTTCGGGGCGGTGTATGCTGCAACAAAGGGATACCATCGCGGAAGCAATCAGAGAGAAAACCAATGCGGCATATAGGTGGTACTCGATGCACATGACTATGATGCGGACAGCTTGAAGGAAAAGCTGGAAAAGGCGCACGGACGGGAAAGCTTTGCTGCGGATAACGGCAATGCGAGCTCTTCTCGAGGCAATCCTTGCAAAGGACGAGTCGGAAATACGGTAGGGCTATGTGCTGAAAGGACAGGCTTGCAGGCTATGGAGCCGTTGTAGTAGTAGTCAGGTGAGCAGCGATTTGAAAGTTACGGGCATTTCTTTCCCGGAAACGCTTCCGGAGACTGCGGTCTCGGACAAAAGGCGACTCTTCCGGGAGTTCATGAGGCAGTTCAAAGGAAAAGGGACGAAGCTTTCCGTAAAGAAGGCGGCGGAGCAGGAGAAAATGAAATCGATGCCATCTCCGGGTGCAACCGTCACGCAGTACCGCTGTAACCAATGTGAGTCAATGCCGCCACGGGATTTGTGGAAGACTATGCGGAAAAGTAGGGAGGGAGTATGAATAAATATTTAGAAAGAATTGTAAACGGAATATTCAAAGAACCCGACCTGTCATTATGCTGGGAATGTGCCCGACTTTTGCGACGACAACCAGCGCGATGAACGAGTCTCAGAATGGGACTTTCCACACTTGCGGTTCTGATGTTTTCAAACCTTGATTGATCCGCCTTAAGAAAGGTAATTCCGGAGAGAATAGAGATTACCCAGCGAAATCGTGGTAGTGGCTTCCCTCGTAACCATCGTGCAGCTCCTTATTCAGGCCTATGTGCCTTCCATATATGAGGCGCTGGGAATCTATATTCCGCTTATCGTGGTAAACTGTATCATTTTAGGAAGAGCGGAGTCCTATGCACTCTTTAACGGACCGTTGCTTTCCTTCTGTGACGGACTCGGGATGGGACTCAGCTTCACCTTTGCTTTTAGTGATTATTGGTTCCGTGCGTGAACTGATCGGTTCCGGCAGTATTTTCAATTTCAAATCATTCCGGAAGCGTATCATATCAGTATCTTTGTTTTGGCATCGGGGCTTTCCTTGTTTTAGCAATGCTGACCGCCATTCAAAAACAAACTGCGTCTGCCTTCCGCAACGAATGGAGACGCAGTGCAGAGTGAATTTTGTATGCAGCGGAAACTGCATGGGCTGTTTCTCGGATTGTAAGACCTTGGAGGCTAGCCAAGCCTCATCGCTAAGACTGCGGCAGCAGCGTCTGCAGCTGCTAAAGCCTGAAGTTGCTGAGGAAGAGACTTAAAGGTAGATCATAAGGAGAGGAGACAGTATGAAAGACTTCTCTTAATTGCCATTAAGTATTCCTTAGTGAGCAACATGAGTACTTTCCCAATCTTAGGAATTTGTCCCTTCCTCAGGGTTTTCCAAGAAGACGGAATCCTCAAAGGGTATGGGAGGAGCGGTCATTTTTCGTTATCGTGATTGCTTCCGTGATTACTCATGGAATTTATGTGACTTTTTCTCGCGGCTTCCGGCCCGCTTTTGTCGAGACTTTTTGGGCTTAAAGGACGGTCTGGAGTATTTAAACACCATCGTCTTTATCCTGGTGATTGCCGCTCTGGTGCAGTTTGTAGAGATGTTTTTAAAGAAAGAATATTCCCTCTCTGTATGAGTCTTTAGGAGTTTACCTTCCTTTGATTACCACGAACTGTGCTGTACTCGGTGTTGCCTTAAACAATGTGTCCTATGGCTATAATTTGGCGGAAAGCTTTGTCTATGGACCTCGGAATTTCGGTGGGATTTTGCTCTGGCACTCCTTCTTATGGCGAGGATTCGGGAAAATATTATTGCGGAAATGATCAGGATTCCTCATTCTTTTCCAGGATCTCCCATTGTTCTCGTTACTGCCTGTCTTATGGCGATTGCTTTTCTTCGGCTTCGGCGGATTGATTTAAGGAGGGATTATGAGTTTAATGACTCACTCTGATTCTGGTTGCCGCAGGACTCATGTGGAGCAAACTGGATTGATTTTGGGCTTATTTTTGGGTGTTGCCTCGGAAAAGTTTAAAGTGAGGTGGATGAGAGAGAGGCGGAGGTTCGTGCTGCTCTCCCGGAAGTAACTGCGGTGCCCGGATTTCCGGGATGTGACGGCTAGTGCAAAAGCACTGCGAAGGACAGGCTCCCGTGAACCAGTGTCCGGTAGGTGGAGCTCCGTTGCGGAGAAGATAGCTGCCATCATGGAACAGGTTCTGTTTCCGTGGATAATGTGAAAAGGTCGCACATGTGCACTGTCAGAGACTGTGACAAGGCAAAAGCAGCAGGCGCATTACAGCAGATGCCGATTGCAATGACCTTGTGGTGGTTCCGGGCGAACGGAAAAAGGCTTGTCCTTACTCCTGCTGTGGCTACGGCTCCTGTGTCAAGGTTTGCGCCTTTGATGCCATTCATGTGATTAACGGCGTTGCGATAGTGGATAAGGAAAAGTGTACTGCCCTGCAGTGCCTGCGTAAAGGCCTGCCTGAAGTCCTGATTGCCTTAGTGCCTATAAGAAAAGCACATTGTCTCCTGTAAGAATCTTTTAGGGAAAGCAGGTGAAGGATGCCTGCTCCATCAGTTTACATTGCTTGCGGAATCTGTGAGAAAAACTGTCCCTTTGATGCGATCCATGTGTGTGACAACCTTGCGGTCATGAATGAGAAGTGTACGGACTGCGGTATCTGCGCTGACAGAATGTCCACTTCCGCCATTACCGGAAAAAGGGTGAAGAAGCCGGAGTGAAACTAGGAGGTACAAGCGGAAGAGAGAAGGCGGAAAGCAAGCGCTCCGTGTATATTCTGATTGAAAAGCTATAATATTTTTCCCTTTTGAAAAATTTATTATTGCCGATAATAAAAGTGTTGCTGAAAAGAAGACAATAGGAGTTTTGTCTCGTTAGCCGCAGATTCTACATTAAAAACTTCCTATAGATTCTTGAATAATCCATAGAGCTAGTAGTAATCATAAAGCGAGATAATGTTTTATCAATCTTTATATTGATTTATAGCGAGTACTGTGAAAATACGAGCCTCGTTTTAAAGAATGATAAATTTTGAGGGAAATCCGTAGTGAGCATACGGATAAAACTCATGAGGAGAAGTGGCATGAAGGAATGGTCTAAGTGTTAAAGAATCTTGTCGATTCTGGACAAGCTTTGCTTGTCCCTTATCATGCCACTTTTACTGCCTATTTTTGGTATATCGCCTAAGGGAAGTTTTCTCTGGCTATTGATATACATCCGCTTTTTCTTTGGTGGTGGTTCATGTGTAGCAGCGTATAAAGTCTACCTTTCCGTTTGCAAAAAGGAAGAGGAAGAAAAGAGAAGTAAGGATAAGGGCATTTAACGAGCACAAGTCTTAAAGAAGGATAGTCTGTCCCGTTGATTGCGAAAGTCTCTTACTGATGGAAAGGAAGAAAAATGAGGGTTCAGGAACCGTGAAGAAGGAAACCGTGCAGGATAGCCGTACAAAAGTAGCATTGCAGACTATTGTGATGTGGATATGCATTTTTCGTTCTTCACCGCTTTTACCGAAAAAGTGGCTTTGATTATCGAGTGATTTTATCCGGTCTGTTGGGGACAGCCGTTGCCGTAACGAATCTTATGAGGGTTACGGTACAGGGGCGTTCTTAGTGTAGAAAATCAGAAGAGGCCTATCAGAGGATGCGGTTTCTACCGAAATCACCATGTTACAGCTTGATGGATTATTCTTGCCGTTGTGGCACCTTGTTTTCAGGCTGGCAGGTATTGTTCGTCTACTTTTTCCGGCGGGATTCTTCGTATAAGGGGAGTTTCCTGGAATGGAAAAAGGGGAAAAATCAAAAACAAGGAGGTGAAAACTAGAGTATGAATGGATATTTCCGGTGCAAAGATATTCTAAAAATTCCTACGGGAATTCCTATGAGGACATTTTGCTTTGGAAACCCTAGTCGTCAGCTGGGTGGTTATGCTCATCATTACCGAGGTCTTTGTATTTTCCTGACAAGAAATCTGAAGGTGGAAAATATCGGAGGAGGCACAAGCCGAGTTGATTGTGGAAAGTGCGAACAATCTTGTTCGAACCAATACGGGAGTGCAATCGTCTTGATAAGATGATTCCTTTTGTGGCGGCACTCTTCGGAACAAGTATTGTTTCCAACTTAATCAGCTTAACAGGCTTACGAAGCCCCACGGCGGATTTGTCGACTGAAGCGGCCCGGGCTGTTGTCGTATTCACCACGATTACGGCGAACAAAATCAAAGCAGGAGGATTCTTAGGCTACTTAAAAGGGCTTTTACTACCCCGATTTTCATTATGACACCTTCAATATCCTTTTCGAGATTGCTACCCCCATTAGTATGGCGTGTCGTCATTTGGGAAATATTTTTATCCGGCATTGTTATCAACGGATTGATTTATGCCGCGCTTTGCGCTTTGCGCCATCCGCGTTACTGGGATTGATTCCGAGCTGTTGGAGCATTTTATCCAATATTCGCATCTGAGTGTAGGTTTACCGGCTATCTTATCCTTTATTTTGACTGGTTCTCCGGAGCCATGCAGGCATTTATTCTACAATGCTCACGATTATGTATATCGCCAATGCGGCGGAAGGCTAGATGCAGCAGAAGGCGAAATATGCCGGCAAAATATAGCGAAAAAGGCTAAAGTTAGCGAAGTAAAGAGCTTATTTTAAAATAAAACAGGACAA
>BNJV01002829.1_pt1 | contig 167995 bp, 234 predicted proteins | sample 8540591 | NCBI WGS metagenome assembly BNJV01 (sample SAMD00202457, study PRJDB9452) | human saliva metagenome | host: Homo sapiens
GATAATGGGTATTATTCAAGAAGCTTATAGAGTATTTGTAAAATCACACTACATTTGAATGTTATAAGTTCCTTATTGAAAATGCAGGTTTATTTAGTAAAATGGGAAATATAGAAAAACAGATTATGGCAGGTGGAGTTAAATCATAGTTAATATTTGGAGGAAAATTTATGTATGATTTATATGGAAGTTTAGGAAATTTAGCTGTTTTGAAGAATAGAAAAAGCAGAGCAATAAATGCAGAAAATCCTACAGGAGAAAAAGGAAAAGGCGGGATGGCGGCAAGTAATCTTGGGCCTTCAAGAAAAGGTAGCCCATGTTTGAAGGATATACCAAGCGGTGCAACTGTAACACTCGCAGATATAGAGGGACCGGGTATCATAAATCACATATGGATTACAGTTACAAATAAGACTACAGAAGCGGATTGCTTTGTTTTAAGTGACTTGGTAATAAGGATATATTGGGATGATGAGGTAGTACCTTCTGTAGAGAGTCCATTGGGAGATTTGTTTTGTTGCGGGTTTGCAAGAGAATGTACAGTTAATTCTATTCCTATAGCAGTTATTCCGAACCGCGGAATGAACAGTTATTTCCAGATGCCGTTTAGAAAGAGAGCTAGAATTACCTTGGAAAATCAGCATGCGAATCCGATACCTGCTTTTTTCTATCAGATAGATTATTGTATTGTAGATGAACTCAATGATGATGTAGCATATTTTCATGCACAGTGGAGAAGAGAGAGATTGACTACGATAGGTAAGGATTATGTGATACTTGATAATGTCAAAGGGAGAGGTCATTATGTAGGTACATATTTGGCATTGACAACATTGGAAAGATACTGGTGGGGTGAAGGTGAAGTAAAGTTTTATATAGACGGAGATATAGAATATCCTACAATATGCGGAACAGGTACTGAAGATTACTTTGGAGGATCTTGGAGCTTTGCTAAGCAAGTTAACGGAAAGACTGTGGAACAAAATTATAATACTGCATATATGGGATATCCGTATTATTCTTCACATGATGAATTGATTCACAATGATTACCATAATGATGACTGTTTGCCGATGAGAGGATTTTATAGATGGCATATACAAGATCCTATATGTTTTGATGAAGACTTAAAGGTAACTATACAACAAATCGGTGTTGGACATGGAGGTTTATTTGAGAGACAAGATGATGTTGCGAGCGTTGCTTATTGGTATCAGAGCGAACCACATAATCCTTTTTCACCACTTTTGAGTAAGGAGTACAGGCGTCCGAGATAGGTGTAAAATTGAAAAAAATATTATATAGTATCATTTTTTGTATGTACTTATTTTTAATTTCATGTTCCATAAATAACAAAGATAAAGAAGAAGTCACATCAGGGTATATTGGTGATGAATTAAATATAATGCATATAGAGGCTAATAATCCTGATTTTTATTAATTATATTGATAATGTTTCAAAAAAATTAAATATAAAAAAATAAATATAATTCCTTGTCCTGAAGATGCAAATAATAGACAAGCTGAAATATCAAATAAACTCTATTCAGGTAGTACAGATATAGATTTGATTTCAGTAAACGATGAGATGGTTAGTGAATTTAAATCGAGAGGATATTTAGAACCGTTAGATGATATTATGACAAAGGATGTTTTACAGTCATATCCTAAGGATTATGTAGAATCGGTATCAATGTATAATAAAAATGTTTTTTCCGTTCCGTACATGATGGATATTATGATGTTTTGGGTGAATGAGAAATATGCCATATTGTCTAATGTACGAGATATAAAAAACTTGGACGATTTCTCATCGTTTTTGAATTATGATTATGGTACAGGTTTGTATGCTTATGGTGGTGCATGGGAAGAAACGTATATATACAATGATTTGTCTCAGTTTATAAATATGTTTGGTGGTGATTATTATAATTGGAGTAACGATAATACCAGGAATGCGGTAGTATTTTTGCATGATATGTTAAAATATAACCATACATCTAAAGCACAGATGATAGACAGGTATGAGCAGATGGAGCAAAAGTTTATAGATGGGAAGTATGGAAGTATATTCATGTATAGTGGAGCTATAAATACATTTTATAATTCCGGCAAATATGGTGAAGATAGCATTCATGTAGTTAAACTTCCTAATATAAAAAACTTGTCAACAAATATTGCTACATGGCAGTATGTATTGAACAAGGCTTCAAAAAATAAATCTGCTGCAAAACGTTTTTTACATTATATCTCAAGCAAAGACGGATGTGTGGAATATAGCAATGTAATGAAGCAAGTTCCCGCAAGAATAGATGTTATATTAGATAAAAACATAAATATAAATGTTCCTGATATTGATACAATAAGAGGATATGTAGAAAACTGCAGTTTGAAAGCAAGACCGTTAACATCAGAGTCAATGACAGATATTTCAGAAATGGGAAAAAAATATTCCAAAAAGTATTTACTTGATGAAATGGCTTTAGATGAGTTTTGTCATAGGGCACAAAAAATAGTAGATAGAAATTATAGTAAATAAAATAAAACGGTACTGCTGAATAAGCAGTGCCGTTTGTTCTTTAACAATATTTATCAGTATAATGACAGCGTAGTAAATAAAAGCATATAGTGGCAGAATGTTCCAAGCATTATAAATACATGAAAAATCTCATGTGAACCGAAGTAAATATGTTTTTCATTAAACGACTTCAGCTTAAATGCATAGATGACTGCTCCAAGTGTATATGCAATACCTCCGAACAAAAGCCACAAGAATCCTGAAAGAGGTAAGGTCTTGTAGAGCGGCTTAAGTGCAAAGACGCAGAGCCATCCCATTATCAAATACAAAGTGGATGACAGCCACTTTGGGCAGCTTACAAAGAAAATTTTTAAAAAGATTCCTCCGATGGCAAGTGCCCATATGGCTGCAAGTAATATGTATCCTGTTAATCCTTTAAGCGCCGTCAGGCATACAGGTGTGTAGGTTCCCGCTATCAATACGGAAATCATAGTATGATCTATTTTTCTGAATATCATTGTTTTTTTCAAATCCAGTACTACAGAGTGATATAGCGTACTGGCTGTATATAATAGCGTGGTGGATATAATAAATACAAGCATAGATAGAGATGTTATAAAGCTTCCATGTTCTATGCTCCTTTGCATCAGCGGTAATGCACCTATCCAAACAAGTATAAGTCCGATAAAGTGGGTGATTGCCGAGCCCGGTTCTCTTATTTGTATTGATATAGTGCCGGGAAGTACGCCAAATCTTGTCTTTTCTCTATTTTTCGTTTTCATAAATCCCTCCTTAACATAGTTTCAAAAACTACATACAGCGTATATTGATACTACATCAATTATTGAGAAATTGCAAGTCAAAAATAAATAAAAGTGTTGAGTAATTATTGTGTAATATTAAAAGTGTTATTTAAATTAAATTGTAATATTTGATTTTCACCTCTAAGTCCAATAAAATGATACTTAGAGGTGAAAATATGATAAGAAGATCTGTCAATTAAATCTCTTTTACATACTGTTGAATTGCATCACACAGATACTGTGCCATGCCTTCTATGAACTTATACATATTATTTTTAAATTCCGGATTTTTAACATATCCATAGCCTATGCTTAAAAACACATCCGCACTACAGTCAAATGAGTATTCACAAATATGTTTATGAAGCTTTTTTGCCAGTTCTGTATTTTCTTTTGATGTAGCCTTCAGTCCCTTTGACATATTATCCGATATGGCAAAAAAGATATTATTAAAACCGTCGGAAATTTCCTGCTCTCTTCCTTTTTGCTTTTTAACAGCTTCTTCAATAACTTCCTTTCCATAAAGGTCTATTGCTTTTTGTTTATATTTTCATTGTCCTGATATGTAAAACCCTTGAATTTTTCTTTTGTTGACGAAGAAGTTTAACTTCCGGAAAATCTTCAAGTATAGGCTGAAGAAAGTCCACAACCCCTGTACTTGAATACTGAGTTCCATCACGAAGCTGAATTTTAATTAAATCTCCGGTAATTCCATCATAGCAAACAAGCAGATGGTAACCGTAAGGATTTGATTTATTGAAAGGAACTGATTCAAAGAATACTCATCCATTCGATTATGAAATCTTGAAAGGGTCGGTTGTGATTAAAGTATCTTTATTCAGCACTGCTTTAAACGCAGGATCATTTGTAAGTTTATCTGAAGTGTCATCTTCAAAATAGCCTGCAATGATCATATATATCATCTGAAGAAAGTTTTATTTATCAGTATGATAACAAAATAATGCAGAATCATTGGTCTTAAATGATTGACCGAAAAGTTTATCAATGCCAAGTTTACTTACGAATTCTTTTATAAGAAGTAAGCCGGCATAAGAGGATAAATCGCCTCCGTCGAAATTAATTTTAATTTTTATATTGCTTTCAAGTGATAAGGTGTTTACAATACTCATAGAGGGCTCCTTTGTGTAATTTTGTTAAGTTTAAAGCACCTTAATTTTACCACAAATGGACGCTCTTTTTTTATTCACTTGATAAGTGAATGGTAATATTTAGTAATAACATAGTAATAATGTGGCTTTCAGCCACTTTCATGAGTTTTTACCGTGAATAATCTAGGTTAAATATGAGGTGAGAAAAGAAATGGAGTTAAATGAAAACAATATTATTGAAAATACTTATGATAAACTCTTTTTTACAGAAAAAAAGCAGACAAAGGATATACAAATATATTGCTTAAACAATGATACAGGAACGGGTGAAATGCGCTGCTATAATCTTTTGGAAGGAATTCAACTTTCTTACAATACTTTGAATATGCAAACTACTTATCAAAAGGTAGAGCCTAAGGAGGGTATGTTACAGATCGATCATTGTTTAGAAGGTTGTTATGAATTTATTTTTAGAAAAATAACGAGCATGCCTTTTTAGGGAGAGGAGATTTAAGTATTGTTGATCTTGGCAAAGCTTCATTTAAAAATTCGTGTATCCCTATGAAGAAATATGTTGGACTTTCACTTTTTATTGATATAAATGTGGCTCAAAAATCAATTGATAAATATTTTCCGTATGGAAATATTGATTTGCAGAGATTACGAGACAGATTGTGTAAAAAAATGGAGTATCTTTGATTATACGTTCTCGTGATGGAATAAATCATATTATCAATGAATTGTATGAGGTAGATGAAAGGGTAAAACTTCCATACTCTATTATAAAAAAACAATAGAATTACTTCTGTTTTTAAGCTTGATAGAACCAAAAGACACTGAACAGTTTACATCATTTTCCGAACCGGTATACAGAGCAACTCAAGAGTGTTATAAAATGATTATAGAAAATCCTTTTGAATGGCTGAAGATAAAAGATTTAGCAAAAAAGTTTGCGGTTTCCGAATCAAGTCTTAAAAATTGCTTTCAATGTATTTCAGGGGCAATCGATAGGTGCTTTTATGAGGACAAACAGAATAAAAAGAAGCAGCAATTCTTTTGAGTAAAAAACCATACTTAAGTATAGGGAAACTTGCCGAGATGGCCGGTTATGAAAATCAAAGCAAGTTTTCAAAGGCGTTTAAAAGTATTATGGGTAAATCTCCAAGTGAATTTAAGTGAGAGCAATTTGTCTTTTTGGAGTTAAAAGATACCCAATTGGTTATAGAGAACTTCTAACATTGCAGGTACACTTAACATAGATGGTGATATAAGGCACGGGTACACCGGTGCCTTAATTTTTTCATCAGGGTTAGTTGAAGCTAACAAATAAAGAACCGGAATTTAGGAGGGAAGTTTATTATGAAATTAAAAGACATTATTCAAATAACTGTATTTACAGTTATTGCTTTTGTTTTAGGTATGGCTGTATCAATGGGAACAGGAATGTTGGGAACAGTTTCTCTTTATGTTGCAAGTGGATTTTCTGCACTTGTAATTGCACCGCCATTTGTTGTAATGGCAAAAAAGATTAAGAAAAAACCTTCAGCATTTATATTTTTCATGTTGCTGGCTATTTTTTGGTCGTTAATGGGATATTGGCCGATGCTTATTATAAATTTAATAGCAGGTATTGTGGCCGAAATTATCATAGGAAATTATGAAGATGATAAACGAGTTGCAGCGGCAGTGGCGACTGGAATGTTTATCATTTCAATGCATGCTATGACCTTTGTTAAAGTTTTAGGTCCTGAAAAATTAGTGGAAGTATTTACTGTTTTTTCTCCGGAGCAAGCTCAACATATGTACACATTTTTTACACCTAAAGCAATGTTGATTTCGATTGCTATAAATATCGTTTTAGTTATTGTGGCCGGCATGTTCGGAATGTATATCAATAATAAATTTTTCGAAAAAAGAAAAGAGAAAGGGATACTTTAATGCAAAAAAACACAGTAAAAGAGACTTGCATAGTTAATAGTATAGTTTTGTTTATCCTTATCGTTTCATTTTCCATTACACTTTTTATTACTGATAAACTTGGCTATTATATTATGATGTCCGTTTCATTTATTTTGTTACTAACGCATTCAAAAAAAGCATTTTTTAGTGTGTCTGTAAAGTACCTGTTTCTTTTATTGCTTTTGCATTTGTTGGGGAAACTTCCTTATGAACTTGGAGTGGCGTCTTTTATAGGTTTACTCTTAATTGGGATAAAACTTTTTCCTATTTTTGTTTTAGGTAGGATACTGATTTCTTTATCGCCACTTACTATAATGAGTTCTTTAAGGAAAATTGGAATTCCAAATGACTTTAACCTTAGTATTGCTACGGGACTTAGATTTATGAGTGAAATGGAAATAAGGATTAAAGAAATACGAAATGGTATGAAAGTAAGGGGCTTAAGAATAAGCCTCGTACATCCTGTCCGTTCATTTGAACTTTATCTTATTCCATTGATGTATAAGTGTCTTCATGTAAGCGAAACTTTAACATCTTCCATTATTTCAAAAAGGTGCAGAGTATAAAATAAAAACAAGTTACAATCCAACTAAATATAATTTTTTTGACTTGATTTGTTTGGTTGTTGCTTTTTATTTAGTATGGAGATTGTTTTTAGATGCAGAGGATTATAAATGAACATTTTTAGAAGTCAAAATCAACAAATTTAAGTATAAAAAAACAGCAAAGAGATTATCTTAAAAAAATTTAAGTTTAAGTGTTGAGCCGGGTGAATTGATTGTTATAACAGGACTTTCAGGATGTGGAAAAACGACTTTAACAAGAATATTAAATGGCTTAATTCCCTATCACTATGAGGGTGATTTAGACGGAGAAGTAAAATTATTTGATAAAAATTTGCTGGACTACGAAAAAGGTGAGCTTGCAAAATATATCGGCAATGTATTTCAAAATCCGTCGGATCAATTTTTTGCTACCATTGCGGAAGAAGAAGTCGCCTTTGTTGGAGAAAACTTAGGAATGCCTCTTGAGGAATTAAAGCAAAAAACAAAAGAAGCCTTTGAGAAAATGGGGATTTCTGACTTGATGGATAAGAAACTTTCGGAACTTTCCGGAGGACAGAAACAAAAAGTGGCGATCGCTTCCACTTTACTATATGATACGAAAATTATTTTCTTTGACGAGCCTTCCTCCAATTTGGATTATCAAGGGATTGCTCAGTTTAGAGATATTGTCCGCACTTTAAAAGAAATGGGAAAGGCGATTATTATTGCGGAACATCGATTGTTTTTTTTGAATGATTTATATGACCGGTTAATCTATATGAAAGACGGGACAATCGAGAGGGTGTTTTCTCAAGGAGAACTCACAGAGGATGACTGTAAAAAATATGGATTGCGAGCAATCAGCTATCAGTCTCTGAAAGCACAAAACTCGGATGAAGAGCAAGAAAAGGTTGCCGAGATCGTAGATTTAAATATTGATATACGAAAACAGGAACTCATAAAGAATCTTTCTTTTAATCTTCATTATGGAGAAATCATGGCAATCATCGGGAAAAATGGAATCGGGAAAACAACATTAGGAAGAACTTTGGCAGGCTTAATTAAAAATAAAGGGAAAATAAGCTATGGAAAAACAACGAAAGAAAGATTGAAGCAATCGTATTATATGATGCAGGATGTGGATTATCAAATTTTCTTTGATACGGTGGAAAATGAACTGATCCCTAAGAATAAAGTGAAAGATAGTGAATATCTGAAAGAAGTCACCTCCTACATTAGGACGATTGATTTGTGGGATAAAAAAATGGATCATCCGCAAGAACTTTCCGGTGGGCAAAAGCAAAGGCTTGCACTTGCTACTGCCTTTTTAAGTGAAAGAAAAATCATTATATTGGACGAGCCGACTTCAGGGCTTGATTTCAAAAGAATGAAAGAAATAGGAGCTATGATAAGGAGATATGCCGCCAAGAGACCGGTGGTTATTATTACCCATGATTTAGAACTTCTCTTTGAGGTGTGTAATACAGTGTTGATGCTGGATGACAAGACTTATAAAAAGATAACTGTAAAAGGAAATGAAGGTAAAATATCGGATTTCTTATTTGCTCCCATAAGATAAAAATTTTTGGTATAAGAGGAGGATTTAAATTATGAATTTAATCAAACAGTATGTAAAAGAATATAAGAACACTTACATTCAATCCGTTCTATTGGCAGTTTTAGGAGTGGTATCCGGTCTTGCCGCATATATCGTATTAGCAAAAATGATTGTAGGACTGATTGGAAAAAACACAGAATTCGGATTTTATTTGCAATACGGTCTTATGGTATTAGCCGCAATGGTCTTGAAAGAAATCTTTGCGGCGGCTTCCACCTCCATATCGCATCAGGCAACGTTTTATTCCTTAAAAAAGATAAGGGAAGAAATTTCTAAAAAACTGTTTCGGATGCCCCTTGGGAATGTCATGAATATTCCTTCCGGTAAGCTCAAGAATATTATTGTAGATCAGGTGGATTCCATGGAAACGATCTTAGCACATATTATTCCTGAAATGACTGCAAATATCATCGGTCCGATTCTCTTGCTGATTTATATGTTTATTTTGGATTGGAGATTGGCAATTGTTTCCTTGATTCCTCTTGTGATTGGAATGTTCTGTATGAAATCGGTGATGGCATCTTATGGGAAAAAGTATCAGCAATCGGTGGAAATCAATCAGAAAATGAATAACGCAGTGGTGGAATATATCGGAGGAATTGAGGTCATCAAGATGTTCAATCAAAGCGAAACTTCCTATCAGAAATACAGTGAAGCAGTCCATGAAAATGCGGCATTTTATTATCATTGGATGAAAGAAACGATGATCGGTGTATCTGCATACAGAAAAATTTCACCCATGTCCTTGCTTACAATCCTGCCGTTAGGAGTTTATTTCTATTTAAATGGTTCCTTAACAATAGCGACTTTTATAACCATAATTGTACTTTCTTTTGGAACGGTGGAAAATATATTGACGGCGACCAATTATATGGATGATTTGTCCAGAATAGGAACGATTACAAAGGAAATCGGATTGATTTTGGATGCCCCTGATCTTGAGCATGGTAAAGAGAATGTTTCGTTATCCGGTAGTGATATTGAACTGAAAAATGTGGATTTTTCCTATTCGGAAGATAAGAAAGTATTAGAAGGGGTCAGTTTGACGATTGGGGAAAATCAGGTAACGGCATTTGTCGGTCCGTCAGGAGGCGGAAAGTCAACCATTACGAAGCTGATCGCAGGTTTTTGGAATGCAGATGCCGGAGAAGTAATAATCGGGGGAAAAAATATCAAAGAGATTCCGCTGGAACAGTTATCCGAAACCATCTCTTATGTATCACAGGACAACTATCTATTTGATATGTCTGTCAGAGAAAATATAAGAATCGGAAAACCGTCGGCAAGTGATAAGGAAGTAGAGGAAATGGCAAAATTATCCGGTTGTGATGAATTTATCCGAGGGTTATCCGCCGGGTATGACACGATTGTGGGAGAAGGCGGAGGACATTTGTCCGGAGGAGAAAAGCAACGAATTTCTATCGCAAGAGCCATGCTGAAAAATGCACCAATCGTCATTTTAGATGAAGCCACCTCCTATATGGATACCGAAAACGAAAGTATTGTGCAGGAAGCCATCAGTAATTTGGTGAAAGGAAAAACATTGATTTTGATTGCACATAGGCTTAGAACCATTGTCAATGCAGATAAAATATTTGTGGTCGAAAACGGGAAGATTGAAAGTTGTGGACAGCATGAGGAACTTTTAGAAACGTCAAAAGTCTATTCCTCTTTATGGAAAGCTGTGGGAAAGGAGTAGCGTTATGATTACAGTATTTAAGAAAATATGGAACTTTGCGGAAAAGGAACAATCGAATATACGAAAGTCCATTATTGTAGGCTTCCTTTGTGCGGCATTTAATGCAATGCAAATGGGCGGTGTGTATTATGTTCTCGTTAAAATATTTGACGAAACTCTTTCCGTGAAGGATATAGCCATTGTCTTAGGGATTCTTCTTGTCAGCTTAGTCGGAAAGATTATCACGCAATATATATCTCAACTGGAGCAAACGCACGCCGGCTATTTTATGGCAGCGGATAAAAGAATCCGTATCGGAAACAAGCTTAAAAAAGTACCTATGGGTTTTTTCAGTGAATTCAGCTTAGGAAAGATTACAACAATGAGTACCACCACTCTCAGCCAGATTGAAATGCAGGTACCTATGTTGCTTGTGCTTGTTTTAGGCGGATTACTCAATACTTTTGTTTTTGCCTTAGCCTTATTTTATTTGCACATAATGGTAGGAATTACCGCATTTTTGGGTATCTTTGCATTTTTTATGGTCACCTATTTTATGGAAAAAAAGTCAAGAGAAAATGCAAGCGAAATCGGTATTGCTCAAACACATTTGACAAAACAGGTACTGGAAACTGTACAGGGAATGCAGGTGATTAAATCATACAATTTAGGCGGCAAGAATAATAAAGAACTTAGCAATGCGTTCGAAGAAAACTGCAATATTACAATGAAACTGGAAAAAACCATGACGCCATATATCGCTTTACAGCGAATTGTTCTTGGAATCAGTATTGCCGCTATTATTATTTTATCTGCCAAGTATTACATTGAAGGAGATATGCTTTTGGCAGATGCCATTATGTCTATGATTGCCGGCTTTATTGTTTTTGAAGGAATTAAGGCGGCAGGAAGCTCTATGGCGATACTGAGAATTGCAGAAAACTCTATCGACAGCTTGAAATATATGGAAAAGATTCCGGAAATAAAAGAAGGAGCTGAAACAAGCCCAATCCGTCACCCGGATATTGAATTTAAAGATGTTTCTTTCGCTTATGATGAAAAGACAATTTTTAGATCATATTTCCTGTGAGATGAAGAAGAACACCATGACCGCCATTGTCGGTCCGTCCGGAAGCGGAAAGACGACCTTTGCAATCTGATTGCAAGATTTTTGGGATGTAAACGCAGGAGAAATCTTAATGAGCGGCAAAAAAACATTAAAGAGTATACCCTGCCCAATCTGATGAGTCATATCGCTATGGTATTCCAGAATGTATATCTCTTTGAGGATACGATTGAAAATAATATCAAGTTCGGTGTGCCAAGTGCCACAAGAGAAGAGGTCATAGAAGCTGCTAAAAAGGCGATGTGTCATGATTTTATAGAAGCCTTGCCAAATGGTTACGATACGTTGATTGGAGAAGGCGGAGCCACTCTTTCCGGAGGACAAAAACAGAGAATTTCCATTGCCAGAGCTATGTTAAAAGATGCCCCGATTGTCATTTTTGACGAAGCCACAGCAAATATTGATCCGGAAAATGAAGATAAGCTAAAGGCTGCCATTGAAGAACTGACAAAGAACAAGACCATTATTATGATTGCTCATAGGCTTTCTACCATACGAAACGCCGATCAGATTTTGGTTTTAAATAACGGGAAGATAGAACAACGAGGAAATCATGAAAGACTGATGAAGCAGGGAGGTTTGTATAAAACCTTGATAAGCATGAAAAATAAAGCAACTATTTGGAAGATTGCCAATTAGTGTGAAGGAGAAGGTTAAGATGAAACTAGCGGGACATCTACTTTGCTTGGCGTTGGGAGTGCTTCTATTTTATCAAGAGCATTGGGAAAAGGAGACAAAGAAACCGTAGATAAGATTATGGGGAACTTGATTTTGTAAGAGATTGAATGAAACTGCTTACAGAATATTTATTTTTCAAATTTAAGAAGCAGTATTCTTGATGGCGGTTTTGAAATGAATATATTTCAAGCCGCCATTTCCTTTTTTATACTGGAACTCGGAGGAAATTTACGATTACTTGCTTTGAGCACGGTGGCAAAAGGAGAGTTCACCGTGTTATTTATAGACTTTGAAATGGAATTTGCATATTTTGTAATCTTAAAAAATATTCGTAGTATCTGTATATGACAGCATAATCTTAGTATGCACTTTTAAAAATTAATATTGTTAAGTATATTACAAGTATTGTTGTGTTAAATTTTATACCTATAATATTATGTATTATTTTTATATTTAGCGGATTCAGATTAGATAAAAAAAGAGAATTTACAATTATCATCAAGTAAAAATGATTACATATGACAGTATGTTAATACGATGAAACAAATACAACTTGATTAAAGAATATTTTAATGCATAACATAGAATTCTTTTATGAAATATGCTATAATAATTTACATTTGATTTAACAAGTTATTGGGGTAAAGCGTTTTCGAGTGTGCCGATTGTTTCGCACCGATTGTTCTCGCAATCCTCAAAAATATCAAAGGTTTATTAGGAGGATATTTTGGAAAGAGAAAGGTTAAAGTCCAGGCTCGGGTTTATACTCATTTCAGCCGGATGTGCGATAGGTATCGGTAATGTATGGAAGTTTCCGTATATGACAGGAAAAGGCGGAGGCGGTGCATTTGTACTGCTGTATCTGATATTTTTGGTAATGCTCGGTCTGCCTATAATGACAATGGAGTTTTCTGTAGGAAGAGCCGCAAGAAAAAGTCCGGTGCTTGCATACCAAAAGTTGGAACCTGCAGGAAGTAAATGGCATATACACGGAATAGTGGCATTTATAGGTAATTATCTTTTGATGATGTTTTATACCACTGTAACAGGATGGATGTTACATTATTTCTACTTAACCGTTACAGGAGGGTTTGAGGGTCTGGACTCAAAAAGAGTTTCTAAGGTGTTTGAGAACATGCTTTCACAGCCTACTATTATGATTTTTTGGATGGTTGTAGTAGTAGTGGCAGGTATGTTTATAGTATCAAGAGGACTTGAAGCGGGACTTGAGAATATTACAAAAATAGTTATGGTTACACTTCTTGTGGTAATGATTATACTTGCAATTAATTCATTCTTTTTAAAGGGAGCTGCAGAAGGATTTAAATATTATCTTGTACCGAACATAAGCAGAATAGAAGAAACAGGTATAGGTAATGTTATAACCGGTGCAATGAATCAGGCATTCTTTACATTAAGCCTTGGAATAGGCGCAATGCTTATATTCGGAAGCTATATAAGCAATGACAGAAGTATGCTTGGAGAGTCTGTGACAATAGTTATACTGGATACTTTCGTAGCTATAGTATCGGGACTTATTATTTCCCTGCTACATTTACATATGGTGTAGATCAGACATCAGGTCCTGCACTTATATTTATCACATTGCCGAACATCTTTAATAAGATGCCGTTTGGAAGACTTTGGGGAAGTTTCTTCTTTATATTTATGTCATTTGCGGCATTCTCTACTGTACTTGCAGTATTTGAAAATATAGTTTCCTGCGGTATGGATCTTACAAAGAAGTCAAGAAAACAGGTGAGCTTAGTCAATATGATTATTATAATAGTACTTTCACTTCCATGTGTATTCGGATTCAATATCTGGAGTTTCGGATGGTTAAAGCCTTTTGGAGGAAGCATACTTGATTTGGAAGATTTCCTTGTAAGTAATATAATATTGCCGCTCGGATCTTTGGTATATCTTTTGTTTTGTGTAAGCAGATACGGATGGGGATGGGACAATTATATGAAGGAGTGTAATAAAGGTGAAGGCCTTAAGATGAAGAATTGGATGAGATTCTATCTTACATATATACTTCCGATAATTGTTTTATTCATATTTGTATTTGGAATATATGATAAGTTTTTTAAATAATAATCGGTACAAATCAGCCATTAACTGTTAAAGTTGTGGCTGTTTTTTAAATTATTTAGAAAATTAGCACTCAAGCCTTGACACTGCTAATAAAAAGTGGTATAAACTTACATAGTTGATTATATAACTATTAGGAGGAATACAAAATGAAGTTGGTACCTTTATTTGATAGAGTAGTTTTAAAGCAATTGGTTGCTGAAGAGACAACCGCATCCGGTATAGTACTTCCGGGACAGGCAAAGGAAAAGCCTTCACAGGCAGAGGTTGTTGCTGTAGGTCCGGGCGGAGTTGTAGACGGAAAAGAAATAAAGATGCAGGTTAAAGTCGGAGATAAGGTAATTTATTCAAAGTATGCCGGTACAGAGGTGGAGCTTGACAAGGAAGAATATATCGTTGTTAAGCAGAATGATATTTTGGCGGTAATAGAATAATACATAATATATAAAATTAAAGGAGAGATACTATGGCTAAGGATATTAAATATGGCGTAGAAGCCAGAAAAGCATTGGAAGCCGGTGTAAATAAGCTGGCTGATACAGTAAGAGTTACATTGGGACCTAAGGGAAGAAATGTAGTACTTGATAAATCATTCGGTACACCGCTTATTACAAATGACGGTGTTACAATTGCAAAGGAAATAGAGCTTGAAGATGCATTTGAGAACATGGGTGCACAGCTTGTAAAGGAAGTTGCTACAAAGACAAATGATGTGGCAGGTGACGGTACAACTACAGCTACAGTTCTTGCACAGGCAATGATAAATGAGGGAATGAAAAACCTTGCAGCAGGTGCAAACCCTATAGTTTTGCGTAAGGGAATGAAGAAGGCTACAGATGCAGCTGTAGAGGCTATTGCAAAGATGAGCGAGCCTATAAAGGGCAAAGAGCAGATTGCGAGAGTTGCAGCTATTTCTGCAAGTGATGATGAGGTTGGAAGCCTTGTAGCGGATGCTATGGAGAAGGTGACCAATGAGGGTGTTATCACTATCGAAGAGTCAAAGACAATGAAGACTGAGCTTGACCTTGTAGAAGGTATGCAGTTTGACAGAGGTTATGTTTCCGCATACATGTGTACAGATATGGAGAAGATGGAAGCAAATCTTGATGATCCGTATATACTTATTACAGATAAGAAGATTTCAAATATTCAGGATATTTTACCTCTTCTTGAGGAGCTTGTTAAATCAGGACAGAAGCTTCTTATTATAGCTGAGGATGTAGAGGGTGAGGCTCTTACAACACTTATAGTAAATAAGCTTAGAGGAACATTCAATGTCGTAGCTGTAAAGGCTCCTGGATATGGTGACAGAAGAAAAGATATGCTTAAGGATATCGCTGTTCTTACAGGCGGTACTGTAATCAGTGAGGAACTTGGACTTGAGCTTAAGGATGCTACACTTGCAAGCCTTGGTAGAGCAAAGAGTGTTAAGGTTCAGAAAGAGAACACTGTAATCGTTGACGGACAGGGTGCAAAGGCCGATATCGAAAAGAGAGTTGCTCAGATTAAAGCACAGCTGTCAGAGACTACATCCGATTTTGATAAGGAGAAACTGCAGGAGAGACTTGCAAAGCTTTCAGGCGGTGTTGCGGTTATCAGAGTCGGTGCGGCTACAGAGACTGAGATGAAGGAAGCAAAGCTTCGTATGGAAGACGCACTCAACGCTACAAGAGCTGCTGTTGAGGAAGGTATCATTGCAGGAGGCGGTTCAGCTTACATCCACGCAAGCAAGGAAGTTGCAAAGCTTGTAGCTACTCTTGAAGGTGATGAGAGAACAGGTGCAAAGATTATTCTTAAGGCACTTGAGGCACCGCTTTTCAGAATAGTTGAGAATGCGGGACTTGAAGGAAGCGTTGTTGTAAACAAGGTAAGAGAGTCAAGTGTAGGTGTAGGCTTCGATGCTTACAGAGAAGAGTATGTGGATATGGTTAAGTCAGGTATCTTGGACCCTGCAAAGGTTACAAGATCCGCACTTCAGAATGCAAACTCGGTAGCATCTACACTCCTTACAACAGAGTCGGCAGTTGCTAATATTAAGGAAGATGCACCTGCAATGCCTGCAGGCGGCGGAATGGGAATGATGTAATAAAACTTTATAATAAAGCTTATAGGCACACTTTGGAAACAGAGTGTGCCTTTTTTGTGTTTAAAAATCAAATTTTTATATAATAAGCTGTGCTTAAAATAATGCTATAGTAATATCTTATAAAAAAACAATGACGTATTTTCGTTACTATGCATAATATTTTTTTGTGTTAATGAAGATTATAATTTTTAGTAAAATATATTTTATCAATATAAAAAAATTTTATCAGACTTTGTACATCAAGGAGGAGCTTATGAAGAAAGTGTTTAAAGTTTCTGTTATGGGATTAATGGTTATATCTATGTTATCTATGAACGCTTGTGGAAAGAAAAAAACAGTGAAGATTTGGAACCGAAAGTAGAAGCCACAAAAAAAGTGGAGTCAAATTATGTGGTAGATTCAGATTCTTATAAAGATTTTTTTCAGTTGGAAAGATAGAAAATGGTGTATACACCAATAAGATGTTTAATATAAAGGTTAACGGAATAGAAAACAATTATAATTTTGAGAGTGATGATTCAATTAAAAAGCAGTTCGGATATAATGATTCGGACAGAACAAATATTGATTCAATAAAAGCAGTTTTAGATAAAGGTGATACATTTGTAGATATGTATGCAACTACAAGAAAAAATAAAAGAGCTGTTGCAATGATGCTTTTTAAATCTGATTCCGACCTTGATACTTTTTTGGAGAAACAATTGACAAAATTGGATTCGGATTTGGGTGCAAGTAAAACAACCATAAATGTGCTTGGAAAAGAAGTTAAAGGTATAAGATACACAATAAATGGAAAAGATTCAAAAGTATATCAGAAACTGGCTTTTATAAGAAGGGGAGAATATATAATGGTTATTCTTTCAGGCGGGACTTATGCAGCTGCTCCACAAACAGGTTTTGATTCAATTGAAATATTGGACGATAAGGAAGAAATAGAAAGTGCAGAGACAAAGGCTAATTCAAGTGAAACAAAAAGCACCGCTGAAAGTGTGGAAACTTCCGGTGAAGATGTTGAACTCCAAATAGGTGAGATAGACAGTGATGTATATACAAATAAGATGTTCGGATTAAAGTTTGACGCAAAGTCAAATAATATGACATTTGTAAGTAAAGAAGAGGCAAATAAAAACTTTTATGATACAGGAAAAGAAGAATCGGATATTACAGCAGTAAAAGAATATCTTGATACGGGTAAAAAATTTTCTGATATGTATGCTAAAGGTGAAAAAGGATCTGTAAGTGTAATGATAAAGAAGGAAGAAAATATAAAAGATACCGATACTTATGCAAATAGAGCTGTTGTAGGAATAAAAGAGGGTATACAGCGTATGGGTATGGAAGTTGAAACACAAAAAGGTAGCGGAGAGTTTTTGGGTGAAACTATGCCTTATGTAACAGTCAGTGCAACTGAAAACGGAGAGACTATGTATCAAAAGATAGTATTTTTAAAAGTCGGAAATTATGTCGCAGAGATAACATCATATGCAGAAAGTGAAGAAAAGGCAAGTGAATGCATAGATATGTTTACAAAGTTTGAGGAATAATGAAATATAAAAGGGGAAATATGGGAAGAAATTTAAATGGAATCATAAGCGGTATATTACTTGTATCTATGCTGTCTGTGGCAGGATGTAATAAAGGTGAGAGTAATGAAGGTAAAAGTAATGAGAGCGTATCTGTTGAAGATACAAAGAAAGAAAAAAAGAAAGATAAATTTGAGCTTTCATTAGGTGAGATAAGTGATGATGTGTATCTTAGTAAGATGCTTGATTTGAAGTTTGACGCGAAGTCACACAATATGGATATATATTATGAGGAAGGCCTTATCGGAGAAAATGACGACGCAGTATATGACAGAACCGACATGGATGAGGTAAAAGAAAAGATAGCTGACGGTGCCGTGATCAGCGATATGGGAGCAAGTGATACGGACGGCCTAAGAAGTGTCAGTATCACGATAAGAAAGGCTCCGGATTCTAAGACTTTAAACAATTATATATTTGACCAAATACGTGATTATGAGGATATGTTTAAAGAGGATGAGGAAGAATTTGACATGATGGAAAAGTCATATGTTAATCTTACAGACGGAAAGGTCACAGGTAAGAAAATACCGGGTATTGAAATAAAGTCTGTATGGGAACATGACGGAGTCAGAGATACGATGTTTTATGAGAAGCAGCTGTTTTTAAAATACGGAGACTATATAGTGACTATAGATGTATCCGCATACGATGCCGATGATGCACAGAGTTTGCTGGATATATTTGAAAAGCCTGACGAGTCGGATTTTGAAAAAGCAAAGAACTCACCTAAAGAAGATGAAACAAGAGAAAGTAAGTCTGAAAGAAGAGACAGAAGAAAAAGACAGGAAGAAAACAAAAAAGAAACTGAAGAAAGCAGTGAAGAAACTACAGAAGAAATCGGTAATGAAGAAAGCAGTACCGCAGAAAGCAGTGTTGAAGAAAGTAAAGAAGATAAAGTATCAACAGGAGATTTTTGTGCAGGCGTAACAGATGGAAATGTGTATACAAACAGTGCGCTTAATATAAAAATTGATATTACAGGTAAACATATGGTCTTTGCATCTGATTATGAAATGGAGCTGCTCGGAAGGCCGTCAGGTATAGTGTCGGAAGAAGATAAAAAATATTATGTAGATAAAGGTAAGCCTGTGCTTGATATGGTTGCACATGATGTAACATTTGACAATACAATTCTTGTTTTGCTGGACGGTGATGTGGATTTATCAAAAGTGGATGCCGGTGAGGATTCATATTTTGATAAGGGCGAAAATGCACATGTAGAACGAAAAAAGGAAAAGATTAACTTTAACGGTAAGGAACTGTTATGTTTAAGTAAGGTGGAGACTAAAGATAACGGCAGCAAGTATTATGAAAAATACCTTATCATACCTTATGGAAAATACACGGCTACCATCGGTGCAATGGGAAGCGATGAAAACTTTGTAAAAAATGCATTTAAGATGTTTACAATTGCAGAATGATCATTACATGATGATTATAGTATCAAGCGGTAAGGACGAAAAAGAGGCACAGAAAGGACTTGATTTATTTCAGCAATATCAGTAAATAAAATGAAATTATGTGGTATACTAAGACAAAAGTATATTCCGGATATAGGAGGAAAAAATGAAGAAAAATTTTAAACTTATAATTATGGGTGTTGCAGTGTTGTCTGTACTTTATATAACGGCTTGCGCCCGTAAAGATAAAGCAAAAGAGAGTGCACAGGCTGATAAGGATATAGTGGTAAAGTCTTTTTCAAATGACAAAAAGAATACGGAGCTTGACGGTAAACTCGACGGGGATGTGTATACCAACAGCGTATTTAATATTAAGTTTGATGCAAAAGCTGCAAATATGGAGATGACAAGTGCCGCCGAGCTTAACGCTATGAGTATCAGCCACAATGATTACTCATTAAAGATGGAGGCAAAAAGCAGAGATTCGGGAAGCAGGGTAGATTTTACAGTCCTGGATGACGGTACCGATGTAAAGTCGTACATAGATGAAGATATTGCTACAATAAAAGAGGAAAATAAAGGACTTGGTGATGAAAATGTAAAAGTGGAAAGCTCTACTGTAAACTTCCTCGGTGGGGATGTAGAGTCTCTTCACGCAGAGCTGACTTCGGGAAGTGTAACATATTATCGTACAAAAGTATTCTTACAGTCGGACAATCATGTGGCTGTAATAGAAGTAAATTCACAAGATGCACAGAGTATTGATAATTGCCTTGGCGCATTTACAAAGGCTGAGTAAATTATTATATAAAGGAGAAAGATGAAGAAAAATTTTAAACTTATAATGGCAGGCGTTGTGGTTTTGTCTGCACTTTCCATAACTGCTTGTAAAGGTAACAAGACCGAGAGTAAAGCTGAAAGTAAGACGGAGAGTCCGGTTGCAAGTACTGTAGAAAGTACCGCTGAGCGCGCAAACAATGAAGATTTGAACGGTACATATGACGGCAGTGTATATACCAATAAAGTATTTAATATAAAGTTTGATGCTAAAGCTGTAAATATGGAGATGGTAAGTACCGAGGACCTTAGCGATATGCAAAAAAAGACACATGATGATACATTAAAGATGTATGCACATGACACTGCAAACAGCAGCTCGGTACTGTTCGGACTTGTAAATATAACCTCGGATTTAAAGGCCTATATTGACGGAAATATAGCAAGAATTAATAAGGATAATGAGGGTGCAGGAGATATTAAGGCGGAAAGTACCACTGTAAAATTTTTGGGTCAGGATGCTCCTTGTATAAATGCAAAGTTGACTGCAAACGGTGTAACACAGTATCATACAGAGGTATTTTTAGAGTCCGGAAAGGATGTATCCGTTATAGTTATAAATGCTAAAGATGAAAAGGTTGTTAAAGACTGCTTGAACGCCTTTACAAAAGCGAAGTAACTTTGGAGTATATATGTTTTGGGATAAGATAAAAGATGCTTTTTCATCTGAAAAAAGTGTTGATGATAATAAAGAAAACAAAGTAGTTAAGGGCAGATTTACCATGTTGGTAAAGGGCAGTAAAGACGAGGGAAGTATACTGCTTGAAGGTGATGTTTACGGTACTGTAAAAAAAGAGGATGTTACCGTACTGTTTAAAGACGGAAAAGTATCTCATCTAAAGATAGCAAGGCTTATAGACAGTGCAGGCAATGATTGCGAATCTGTTACGGATGCATATGCAAATATAGGGTTTGAAAGTATAGATAAGGGTGATGATTTTAAATACGCCTTGATTACAAATATAGACTTTCAAATAGAATCCGATGTGAACAAGGCTGTAGAAAATCCTTATATACTCGGTCTTTTATACGAATATGATAATAACTACAATGATGAAGACTTTATAAATCTGTTTTTCCGAGAGATGGTAATGTCACATTATCTGTTGCCTGTGAGAATGTCTGAAGATTTTAAAGGCAGCGGCAGTACGGTTTTGAAAAAAGATACAAAGATAGATATCTACGGTATCGAACTTCAAGGCGGAATAAATGCACTTCCTGTATTTACAGACTGGGTCGCCTTGAAAAAATGGTCGGATATGGGAGTTGCAAATTGGAAAATGGAAACAATTATTGAAAGCTTTCCCGATATTGTGGGATTTTTAAAAGGTGAAGGCGGATTTATTATCAATCCTTACGGTCCGCAGTCGTTCTATATGAATTCGGAAAATATCAATAATATAGTGAATTCATCCGGATATCAAAGTCAGTTCGGTGATGCCAAAATAGAAACAAAGGTCGCAAAGGGCGGAGAGAAAAATTTTTTGGGGTATCCGCCTGATAATGAAGAAGTGGCGGCTATAAAAAGGAGATTGGTCGCATTCGGAAATGCTCACAGCGAGATAAATTTAATAGATATGATGCTTAGAGTGGATGAGACAGGTACAAAGTCATATCTTATAATAACGGATATAGATGACAGCGATGTAAGAAAGTATTATAAAGATATTTATAACAGTTGCAGAGACCTTTTAAGAGAAGTGGTATATCTGGATTTTGCCACCTTAAAGCAGGCGGATTTTGCTAAAGATAAAATGAATCCGACGCCACTGTATAAAAAGAGTTGATTATATTCAGGAGGAAAAATGAGAAAAAATTTTAAACTTATAATGATCGGAATTTTGACAGTGTCCGCACTGTCCGTTACAGCTTGCGGCGGTAAAGGGAACAAGGTAGAGACTACAGCTGAAAGTACTGTAGAGAGCCAGACGGCAACTACTGAAGAAAGCAGTGAGACTGCTGCCGAGAGCACTACGGAAAGTGCCGGTGAGACTTCAAGTGCAGCCGCCGCGGATATAAAGGGTTCACTTAACGGCGATGTGTATACAAATGATGAATTCAATATAAAGTTTGATGCCAAGGCTGGCGGTATGGTAATGGCAGGCTCTGAAGAGTTCAATGCTATGAGATCAATGTCAAGTGATGATACATTGGAGATGTATGCATATGACGACAGTTATACAAAAATCGCGATGTTCGGTGTTTTGAAGGATAACACGGATATTAAATCTTATATAGATGAGAATATAGCTACAATAAAGAAGGACAATGAGGGAATAGGCGAGAACAATATCAAGGTGGAAAGTTCTACTCTAAAGTTCTTGGGAGAAGATGCTCCATGTCTTAATGCACAGTTGACTTCAGGCGGTGTAACACAGTACCATACACAGGTATTTATAAAGTCCGGAGATCATGTAGCGGTAATAGCCGTAAACGGTTTGGATGAGCAGAGTATAAAGGACTGCTTAGCTATGTTTACGAAGGCAAAATAAAGTTTTAAAGGATAAATTTTAAGTTTTTGCATTAGTATCTTAACAATTAAACAAAGACAGGTTAAAAAAATATTTACATTTTAATCACATTGTTGTAATATTTTATCATAAAGCAATCACACAAAAATTTTACTATATGTAAAAAAGTATATTACATGGAGTATTGATATGAAAAAAAATATTTTTATACCTTTATTGTTTTTAACAGTGGTGATGACTGCCTGCAGTAACGGTGCCAAGAGTGAAACTACGGCAAGTACAACTGCGGCTGCAGAGACTACCACAGTTGCGACTACGACTACCGAAGCTCCTACTACAGCTGAGACTACAACTCAGGCTGCGGTAATTGAGGAAGAGAGTCATGCGGAGGACGATATACAGTTTTACAGAGGAAAAAAAGAAAACAATGTATATACCAACAGCGTCTTCAATATCAAGTTTGATGCACCTGCCAACGGCTACAAGATGCAAAGCAGAGACAATATCGCACAGATGAGAGATATTTTCATCAAACAGTCAGGTATGTCACAGGAAGAGGCGGACAGCAGTATATATATGGATGTATATGCTACCAGTGAGAACGGCAAGGGTGTCAGCAGTGTGAATGTAGTCATAGAGAAGATGGGTACACCTTTTGAAAATGAGACCGAACTTGCAAAGGTTGTGGACAAGCTGCAAAATCAGTATAAGGCTGCAGGTATGGTAAATGTCAGCGTCGAGAGCGATAAGGCAAGGTTCAACGGAAAGGAGACCATTGCACTGAACGCTACCGATACAAGCGGAAATTATACCGTATACAGAAAGCAGATTTATATTAAGTCCGGAAACTTTATGGCTATTATTACAGCGAGCAGTACTTCCGAGGAGAAGGCACAGAAAGCGCTTGACGGATTTACAAGTTTGAACTAAACAAAGAAAGTATAGTCTTTTGCGGCTATACTTTTTTATTGCTTTTATTTATTTGAAATTTGTTCTAAAATAAAGTGATATGTATAAAGAGGTAATGAAACTATGAAGAACCGGCAGATTTCAGAGTCCATAGCGGTCGGCATATTTTTGGCACTTTCAGGCGGATTTATGGATGCATATTCATATATAAACCGTGGAAAAGTTTTTGCAAATGCCGAGACGGGAAATATTATATTGATGGCACTTAAAGTATGTGAGGGCAAGTTTTTTGAAGCTGTCAATTATCTGATACCGATAGTATCATTTGCTGTAGGTGTGGCCATATGTGAGATAATAAAATATAGAAAAGAAAGAATAAATATGATACATTGGAGGCAGATACTGGTACTGTTTGAGATATTTGCATTTATAGTAGTGGGATTTTTGCCGCAGGAAATGAACAGGGTTGCCAATTCCATAATATCTATGATATCCGGAATACAGTTTGCCACATTTCCTAAGATAAGAGGTACAGCCATGGCGACCACCATGTGTACAGGTAATTTAAAGACCGGAACCCAGAATATGTATCGCGGAATAAAGAACGGGGACAAATCCGCCATAGAAAAAGGACTTTATTACTATGTATGTATACTGGTATTTATATTGGGAACCACGGTAGGATATTTTGCAGTGAAGCTTATGGCTGAAAAGGCAATTTTTCTTGCAGCGCTTGCAATGATAAATATTTTTATAATGATGTTCAAAGAATTTGAAGATTGATTTGAAAGGAGATCTTTATGTATTATGCAAATGAAGACAGATATGAGAAGATGAGATACGCATACTGCGGAAACAGCGGACTGAAGTTGCCGCTTGTATCTTTGGGACTTTGGCACAATTTCGGTGATCACTCAAATCTTGAAAATATGAAGGAAATCATATTTACGGCATTTGACAACGGTATCACACATTTTGACCTTGCCAACAACTACGGTCCGGCTCCGGGAAGTGCCGAAAAAAATTTCGGAATTATCCTGAAAGAAGACATGGGAAAGTACAGAGATGAGCTGCTAATCAGTACAAAGGCGGGTTATACCATGTGGGACGGACCTTACGGAGATTTCGGCAGCAGAAAGTATCTTATTGCAAGTATTGACCAAAGCTTAAAGAGAATGGGACTGGAGTATGTGGACATATTCTATCACCACAGAATGGATAAGAACACACCGCTTGAAGAGACCTGTGGAGCGTTGGCACAGATAGTAAACAGCGGTAAGGCACTGTATGTCGGACTTTCAAACTATGACGGTGAGACCTTGGAGCAGGCTACAAAGATTCTTAGCGAGCTTCATGTACCTTTCATTATCAATCAAAACAGATATTCAATCTTTGACAGAACTGTTGAGAACAACGGTCTTAAAGATATGTCGGCAAAGCTTAATAAGGGAATTATTTCATTCAGTCCGCTTGCACAGGGACTTCTGACAGACAGATACTTAAACGGCGTACCGAGTGACAGCAGAATAGCAACCGACGGAAGATTTTTAAAGACTGATAATCTTACAGAAAAGAAATTAAACGCCATAAGAGAGCTTAACGAGATGGCAAAGTCAAGAGAGCAAAGCCTTGCACAGATGGCTCTGGCTTGGGTATTAAAAGACGGTATTGTGACATCCGTACTGATAGGCGCATCAAAGGCCGAGCAGGTACTTGACAATATAGCGGCTATAAAGAATACAAAGTTTAGTGATGAGGAATTAAAAAAGATAGATAAGATAGTTAAGGACAATGAATAAAAAAGTCCTTATCAAGCTTTTTTTGTCAACGCTGTATCTAAGTGCATTCACATTCGGAGGCGGATATGTGATAGTCACTTTGATGAAAAATAAATTTGTAGATGAATGTCATTGGATTGAAGAAGACGAGATGCTTGATTTGGTGGCAATTGCGCAGTCCGCTCCGGGAGCTATTGCGGTCAACGGTGCAATAGTGGTGGGATATAAACTTGCAGGAATAATCGGAGTGTTGGTGGCTACCGTTGCCACTGTTATTCCGCCCTTTCTTATAATATCCTTTATCTCGGTATTCTATACATTGTTTAGAGAAAACAGATTTATAGCGTATCTTCTTGACGGTATGCAGGCAGGTGTGGGAGCCGTGATAGCTTCAGTCAGCCTTCAGATGGGATTTGATATTGTAAAGGAAAACAAAAATAAATTTTTTTGTAATGGCGGCGGTTTTTTTGTGCTGAGTATGTATTTTAAAAATAAATATAATATACATTATATTGCTGTGCATTGTTATAGGCGTTATAAAGACCTTATTACAAGCCGGAAAGAAGGCAGTATGATTTATCTGAAACTTTTTATAAGCTTTCTTAAGATAGGTGCGTTCAGTTTCGGCGGAGGTTATGCCGCAATGCCGCTTATAGAGAGCGAAGTGGTGAACACAAATCACTGGCTCAGTGCGGCCGAATTTGGAGACCTTATTACAATATCACAGATGACACCGGGACCCTATTGCGATAAATTCTGCTACATTTGTCGGGATAAGGATTGCAGGAGTCTTCGGTGCAATGGCGGCGACTTTAGGCTGTATATTGCCGGCTTTGATACTTGTGACTGTGATAGCATGGCTTTATATGAAGTACAAAAAAATGTCAATGTTACAGTCGATACTGGCCGTCTTACGACCGGCAGTAGTTGCGATGATTGCGATATCCGTGTAAAGATACTGATGCAGGCATTCGGGCTTGATATGATGACAATAAAGAGTATCAGATTGCATATGATTGTGATATTTTGTGTATGCATGGTACTTTTGATAAAATATAATAAAAATCCGATATCGGTAATGGTTTTTGCAGGGGTGTTAAACCTCTTGTACAATGTTTTAACAGACTAAAAATATATGAGGAGCGTTTTAGAAACAAGATGATAAACAGACTTATAAATGAGCTTATGCACTATGCCGTAAGTGAGCATTTGGTGGATGAAGATGACAGAGTATTTGTGACAAACAGTTTACTGGCTTTGTTCAATCAGGTGGAGTTTCGTGAAGAAGAAATCAAGGAAGAAAGAGCACTTGCGGATATTTTAAAGGATATGTGCGACTTTGCGCTGAAAGAGGGAATTATAGATGATGACAGTGTTACCGTGACAGACCTCTTTGATACAAAAATCATGGGACTTTTGACACCGATGCCGTCCACAGTAAGGAGAGTATTTAAGGAAATATACAGTGTGGACAGCAAGCTTGCAACAGATTATTTTTATAAGCTTAGTAAGAGGTCAAACTATATAAGAGTGGACCGTATAGCAAAGGATGAAAAGTGGGTGACGGATACACAATACGGACCTATTGATATTACTATCAATCTTTCAAAGCCTGAGAAAGACCCCAGAGATATTGCAAAAGCGGGAGCGGCAAAAAAGTCAGGATATCCAAGTTGTTTACTCTGCATGGAGAACGAGGGCTATGCCGGAACATTCTCACATCCTGCAAGGCAAAATCTCAGAGTGATTCCTATAGCATTGGACGGTGAGGATTACTTTTTACAGTATTCACCATATGTGTACTACAATGAACACTGTATTATCTTCAACAAAGAACATAAGCCGATGAAAATTGACAGAGCGGTATTTAAGAAGCTGCTTGAGTTTGTAAAGCTTTTCCCACATTATACTGCAGGTTCAAATGCGGATCTTCCGATAGTAGGAGGTTCCATCTTAAGTCATGACCATTTCCAGGGAGGCGGATATGTGTTTGCAATGGCAAAGGCGCCTTATGACAGAAAATTCGTACTTAAAGGTTATGAGGATTTGAATGCAGGCATTGTAAAATGGCCTATGTCCGTTATCAGACTTCAGGGTAAGGATATTGACAGGATAGTACAGGCGGCAGACCATATTTTATCAAGTTGGAGAGCATACAGTGATGAGGCGGCTTTTATCTTCAGTGAGACTGACGGAACACCTCATAACACTATAACACCTATTGCAAGGATGCATAAAGATTTGTATGAACTTGACCTTGTGCTTAGAAATAATATAACTACAGAAAAGAGCCCTTGGGGTGTATACCATCCTTCTGCCGACCTTCACCATATAAAGAAAGAAAACATAGGTTTGATTGAGGTTATGGGACTTGCAGTACTTCCTGCCAGACTGAAAAGAGAGATGGAAGAACTTGAGGAGTATATACTTGAAAATAAGGATATCCGCAGCAATGAAGTGTTAAAAAAGCATGCAGACTGGGTGGATGAGTGGATAAGCAACTACAATATTGAAAAAGAAAACATTCACAGCATTGTTCAGGCGGAAATCAGCAAGGTATTTGTAAAAGTACTTGAATGTGCCGGAGTTTATAAAAGGGACGAAGAAGGACAGGAAGCATTTGACAGGTTTATAAAGTCATTGTAAATCGTGAATAATAAAATATTAAGTTTATATTTATAAATCGTGATTGTAAGTCAATACTCTAATCATATATAATTAGAGTGTTGGCTTATTTTTTATAAAAAATATGATAAGCTGTTAAGAAGCGGAGCAATTATGAAGGAAAATAGAAATTATTACAAGAAAAAGATTTATCTTGCCTTACTGATCATTACATTTATTTTAGGTTTTGTAAGTCTGTATGAATATTACAGTGTGACGATTAAAGATCCGTTCAAATTACTTTCCACTGTTTTATACGGGGTGATAAAGCTGTTTTTATTTACACCTCCTATATCTACAGATGATAAAACAAGCTTTTTATATGAGATTGCAAAGTGGCTTGCACCGATACTTACATCCACTTTCATATTTACCAAGATTTCAAATACTTTGCTTCATATAAAGAATATATGGTTTAACAAGATAAGTGCAAATCATATCCTTGTCTTTGAAAACAGCGTTATGGGAGAGACATTGATTAACAATCTTATAGACGATAAAAATTCTTATAAGATATCACTTATCTCAAAACATTTCATAGATGACAATCTTAAGAGTAAGTACGAAAAAAAGGGAGTGGCGACTTATCAGATAGACTTTGAAAAAAGTGATAAGAATGAGATAAGAGAGTTTTTGAATACTGTAAATATCAATAATGTAAAATATATGTTTTTCTGTTCGGATACGGATTTGGAAAACTATGCCCTTTATATAAATGTGATAAAGAGGATAAAACCGCAAAGACATATAGGCTGCTATATAAAGTGTGAGTCAAATACCGTATCATCGTATATTGAAGATATGATTATCTATGAAAGAGGGAAAAAAAGAAAATCTGAAAAGAATAGATACTACACATTTCAATCAGACAGATTTGACTGTAAGAAAGATCATGTGTGAAAGTCTTGTGAATGAGAGTATCTCAAAGAGTATGGACTTATTATCTTCTATGAAAGATATAATATCGGCAGAGAGAATAGATGAAAATATCAAAAGAATGCATATAGTAGTGATTGGTATAAATGAACTTACAGGTACATTATTAAAGTTTATTGCAAATGATATGACTACAAAGCTTACTGAGGATACGCTTATAAGTATAATGGATTATGATGCCGATACCAAGACGGAAAAGCTGTTTGCCGAAAATATAGGGTTAAAAAAGGCTTTGGATTTTCATATAACGGACTTTAATAAAGTGCCTTTATATGAGAGTTTAAGAAGTATGAAGGAAAGCCCTTCACTGATATTTTTGATGAATGAGGATGTGGTAAAAAGTCTTAAATATTTGAATATAATAAATAAGCACTTCATTGATGTGGCAAAGATAATAAGAAATGTATCAAATATTGATTTGACCTATGCACTGCCTAAGGATGAAAATATAAAACTCTTCGGAGATGTTTCTCAGATTATGACAAGCGACATTCTTATAAGAGAAGCTCTTGATAACCACGCCAAGAAGTTTAATAACAGATATAATGAGTATTCACAGTTGCTTTTAATGGGCGGAGGCAGCAGCTGGAACGAGCTTTCTTATGTAAAGAAGACATCTTCAAGACTGTCTGCAATGCATGCAAGAGTGAAGGAAGATATATTAAGAAAAATATTCTTTGATAAGTCACAGGATTTTATAAAGAACTATTTGAATAAAAAGTTTGAAGAGTTTAAAGAATTGGAAGAATTCATGAAAACGGATAATGAGAAATTCAAGACAGAGTTTCGTGAATTTTTGAAAGCTAATCCTGTGCTTGATTTTCTTTCAAGGCTGGAGCATAAAAGATGGTGTAACAGCTATTATACAATGAACTTTGTATATGGAGAAAAAAAGGATGAGAATCTGAAGACACATCCATGTCTGATAGATGATTGGAACAGAGTGCTGGGTGATAAGTTTGATGTATGTCATCCTGAGTATGATTTGTTATCGGTGTTTACTTTGTTTTTGGGAGAGGATAATAATGGAAAAAGAAAAGAAGCATAGAACATCGTCTGATGAAATGCTGAATGCATCGTATGAGTACAATGAAGTCAGCTATAAGTATGACGCTTTTATAAGCTACAGACATGTGGAACCGGATCAGACCGTAGCAAAATATGTTCATCAGATGATAGAGACATTTAAGGCTCCGAAGGAGTTTTATAAAGACGGTAAAAGACCTGTTTTCAGAGTATTTCGTGACAGGGAAGAACTTGCAGCCAGAGATCTCGGTGCATCTATAGAAGAAGCACTTGCACAAAGCAGATATTTGGTTGTCATATGTTCAAAGAGAACCCCACTGTCTGAGTGGTGTCAAAAAGAGATAGAGATATTCAAAGGCTTACATGGTGAAGAAAAGATAATACCTGTACTTATAGAGGGAGAACCCGATGAGGCCTTTCCGAGTCCTTTAAAAGAAATAAAAGATCAGGGCGACGGTCATGAGATACTGGCGGCGGATATAAGACCCGATGAGATATTCAGTGATGAATTTACGGGCTATGAAAATTTGCAAGATAAGCATAAATTAAATGAACTTACGAAGCAGTCTATAAACCTTTTGAAGACCGAAAAGTACAGAATAATGGCGACTATACTGGGTTGCAGTTTCGGAGATTTGAAGCAAAGAGATAAGGAAAGAAAGAATAAAAGAATTTTGAATCTCTCTTTATCTGCAGGTGCGGTATTTTTGATATTCGGAATATTTATGGCTAATGCTTATCACAAAGCGGAAGTTGCAAGACAGGAGGCGGTACAGTCAAATGCAAGTATTTTGATGAAGACCTCAAAGGACTACGCAGGTGACGGCGACTATTTAAAAGCCGCTCTTGTCGCAAAAGAGGCTATGAATTCTATAAGCAAAAATATGAAGCATTACAATACTTTAAAGTCTGAAGAGTTCTCCATATTCAACAGTGTCATATACCACGGCGGGGCTTCTACACTTACAGTGATTCCCACAAAAAACAATATGACATTTATGGCATTAAGCAATGACGAGAAATATGTTGCATACGGTCTTGACAACAATAACACCGCTATAGCAAGTGTGGAAAACGGAGAAATAATAAAGGAATTTGAAGGGCACAGTCAGCAGGTAAAATTGCTGGACTTTTCTGTAGATGATAAGTATCTGGCATCGGCTTCATTTGATAATACCTGTATAATATACGATGTTCAAACAGGTGAACAAAAGGCGGTACTTGATATAGCAGGTGTTCCTATGATGATGCGGTTCTCAACAGACGGTACAAAACTGTTCTATGCCGTATCATATAATAACAATACAGTATTTTATGTATATGATACCGAAAAATGGGAAAAGCAATCTGAATTCACGGTTGAAGGTCAGGTGAAATCTGCGGATATAAAAAAAGACGGTAGTGAGATACTTATAACATTGAATACAAATACTGACGACCAGGTTACAAGAAGAAGCCTAAAAGACGGAAGTATAATAGATGTTATACCGAAGATATCCGAAAAAAATATTATTACACAGGAAGATTCTTATAAGCCGTATAAGTCCGCCGCATATTCCGCCGACGGCCAAAATATACTATTGCTTACAGATGCCGAGATAATAAAGATGTCTTTTGACAAGCAGGAAGTTTTCAGAAAAGATATGTATATAAATCCTGATGACAACAAGGTTGTATATGAAAGTGACGACGGAGGAAAGATTGCCGTAAAGTCAAATACAAAAATATATATATTGGACGGAAACACCGGAGAAATATCGGATGAGATATATTTTGAAAAGCTCAACCTGAAATATTATGTTTACAATCCCGATACAAATACTGTAGTAGGTTTTGGAGAAAACGGAAATTATTCGATATGGAAGGACAATGCGGTTGTAGAGGATAATCTGAAATACGGAAGCGGTACACCTGTAGAATTCAAGTTCTTAAAAGACGGAAGTAAGATATTGGCGAATTCACATGAGAGTCAGGCAATAAAGATAATTGATTTAAAATCCAGAGTCTCATCCGAATCCATATATGCAAGGATAATGGCAAATTCAAATGATTCTTCAAAGATGCTTTTGTTTGACGGAAAAGATGTTTTACTTTCAGGCGATGACGGAAAGACAAGCAGCAAGATAAATGTGGACGAGTCTACAATAGACGGTGTCGCACCTGACAGTAAGTACTATAAGATATCAAATAACGGCAGATACTATGCGACCGTTGTTACTGTATTAGACAGTGATAAACCTGTACTGAAAGTATATGATTTACAGGAAAATGACAGTAAACAGCTTGAGATGGACTCACTTTCATCTGTATTTAACTTTTCAAATGACAGTGAGCAAATATTGTTAGCTGACGGTAAGAACGGACTTAGAGTATTTGATTCAAACAGTATGGAACAGGTGAAAAGCTACAGTGATATAAAAGACGATTCGGGAAAGATGATATTATCCCCTGACTCGAAGATACTTGTTTTCAATAACATATCAGGCACGGCATCAATATACGATATGGAAAACGGAGAGCATATTGATGATGTGGCGGGAGAAGTACTGGATGTTCAAAATACCGGAGATGAGATAAAGCTTAAGGGAATAAAGAACAACACCGCATTCACATGGAGCAATAAGAGCGGTCTTGTCACATGGGATATGGATGATGCCTGCAGGCAGACTCCTCTAAGTTTTAACGATGTAAATATGTATAATGCGAATACAGATTTGCTGATGATGATCAGAAACAATGAAAATGACAGAAAGTGTTATATAGTAGACTTTTCAACCGGCAAGGTCAGAATGACTTTAAATTCCGCAGTAAAAAAGTATGCCGTCAACGGTCATATATCACCTGACGGTAAGCTTATAGCTATAGACCAGAACTACTATTCAAATTATGACAGTAAAAGTGCAAAGACCTCGTATTATACGGAGGCCAAGGTATATAAGATACTGAGTGAAGACGAAGTCTCAAAGGAAGTAGACAATATACTTGCAGGAAGAACACTCACACAGGATGAAAAAATTCAAATCGGTATAAGTACAAAGTAAAGAGGGGCTGTCAAACGACAGCCGCTTTTTTTGTTCTATGTCAAGTTTTGGGGTGGGCTTAATTTTACCATATGTGAAGTATATGCTGCATTATAAGGCTTACAGCGGTGATACCTATCCAGCATATGCCGCCAAGTATAATAGGTTTGCCACCTGATTTGATAAGCTTAATAAGATTGCTGTTAAGTCCGATTGCAGCCATTGCCATAATGATACAAAACTTGCTTAGATCTTTTAAAGGTGCAAAGGAGTGTGAAGGTACACCTGCACTTAAAGCAATAGTAGTGATAACGGATGCAATAATAAAAAATATGATAAACATCGGAAATGATCTTTTAAGGCTGAAACCGTTATTATTATCATTTGACTTCCTTGCATTGATTATTGCAAGCACCAAAGTAATCGGAATGATTGCCAGAGTTCTGGTAAGCTTTACAGTAACCGCCTTATCAAGAGTCTGAGTGCCCAGCTTCCACATACTGTCCCAAGTGGAAGCGGCGGCGGTAACGGATGAGGTGTCATTTATTGCAGTGCCTGAGAATATTCCGAAAGCCTCTCCGCTTAGAGTATCAAATCCCATCATCTTGCCGAAAACAGGAAAGAGCAGTGCGGCAAGTACATTGAAAAAGAAAATAACGGATATAGCCTGTGCCACCTCGTCATCATCCGCATTTATTACAGGTGCGGTAGCCGCTATGGCGGAACCACCGCATATTGACGAACCTACGCCCACAAGAGTTGAAATATTGCCGGGGATATTCATCAGCTTATGTAAAATAAAGGCAATTATAAGTGCGGTGGATATCGTGCATATGATTATAGGGAGCGACTGCCTGCCGGTTTGAAGTACAACACTCAGATTAAGGCCGAACCCCAGAAAAACCACAGCCGCCTGCAAAATATACTTTGAAGTGAACTTTATTCCGGCACCTGCCCTTCCCTTCTCATTCCAAAAAAGCGTAATAATCATACCTGCAATAATCGCAATCACCGGACCTCCGATTATAGGAAATCTCTTCCCCAGAAACCACGCCGGCAGAGCAATGAGAAAGCATATAAGCATACCGAATAAGTTTTTTGATAAGAAAGATTTTATTGAATTCATCTTAATGTCCTTTCTGAATTTTATAGTATGATTATAGTACAATGGGGGAGAAAATCTAATGGAGAGAAGAAATTAAAAAAATCTTTTTAGTTAGCTATTTACATTTTAAAAAAACAGTAGGCTATAATCAAAAATAAATTAACTCCCATTTTTAAGTTTATTGTTAAATGGAGTAATGTAAAAGTTTTTTTAAGTTTATTGTATCTTTACATAATTAACATAGAATCGTTCCAGACTGGAATTATTTTGCAAGAAGGAGGAGTATGAAATACATTGTAAAATTTGAACTGAAAAACCCTGTAATAAAAAGTGATTACAGGAGGATAATCATCAGCTTTTTTAAAAAGTCAATATCATCGTATATGGACGGATACTTCTATGAAGAACTGTATAAAAGTGGTGCTAAGAAGAAGTCTTTTGTGTGGTCAATAGCTTTTAATAAGCCGGTATTCAAAGGTGAAAAAATGGAACTTGAAGGTAATGAAGTAAATATGACCTTAAAGTTTGAAGAACAACAGACAGCACTGATTTATTATTCAAGCTTGCTTATGATGAAAAATAAGGCTTTTCCGATAGGAGATAATAATGAGATGAGCCTTAAAAGTATTAAGATGATAAGTGAAAAGGATATAGCGGAGGACTATGCAGTATTCAAAGTTTTGTCTCCTATATGTTTGAAGTGCCATAGCAGAGAAAATAATAAGGACAGATATCTGACAGTTGAAGACGGTGATTTTGCAGTAGAATTGGAAAGAAAATTAAAAGAAGATATTCAGTATATGGATGAAGAAATTGACAATCTGAAGTTTGACTTAAGCAGTCTGAAAAAGATTATAGTACCTGTATACGGGATTAAAATACCTGTAACAATAGGAAATTTTATAGTCACAGGTGATAGAAGAATTCTTAATCATATACTTAAAACCGGACTGGGATCAAAGAGAAATTCAGGCTTCGGGCTGGTAGAACAGGTTGTCTAAGGGGGAATTATGATTAGCATATTAGAATTTGAAGAAAATTCCGTCAATTACAACCGTAGAATTGAACCTTCGGACTGGAGATACTCTGCTGCTATTGTCGGTATGGTAAGATTTTTTAAAGACAGAAATATACCATATACTATAAAGGGAAGATACCTTTATTACAATTTTGAGGATGTATGTAATGATGGAAAAGATTTCGAGGGGGATAGGGAATATCTTTTATTTGCTGAAAAATGGTTCTCCGATAAGATGCATCATAATGTGGTTTGTAAAAAATTGTGTAGAGAGCAGTTTACAGAAGAGACAATAAAAGAAGTAAATGAGAAACTCTCAGCAAATGTTGTGATGAAGAAAGTTTTTAAAGGTATCAAATTTGACGGTACAAATGCTGAACTTATTAAACAGTTGGTTGAAGAAAACAGACTTGAACTTATAAGTAATACATTTTGTAATGCTAATAGCGGATATAAAAAGTTTATCAATACTTCAAAATACAGGAGTGAAAGTGCAGATGTATGTCGTTTGCTTGGATTTTGTGTAGATACAGGAAGAAAGACAAAATCAATAGGATTTTGTTTTGATAAGGATTCAAGAACATTTAACGATGAGGTTGAATTTGATTTTATTCCTTTTGCTTTTTCGAGAAGCGGAAGTTCCGTATTTATAAATAATAATACATCCATAGACTATCTTTTAAAAGCCAATGATGAGATGGAGTATTTTCTTTCAGAGAAATTTGAAGAACAAAAAACATGGAATTCGGTATTTTACAGCTACTCTGAAGGTGCCGGCTTTATAGATTACGATGTTGAAGTAATAATAAAAAAATGAGGAAACAAATTATTATGAGAGTATGTTTGTAAGACAGAATGCAATCACAATTTTTGAAACAATATCAAAGGACAGTGAGTTTTCAGAATCTTTGAAGAAAGTTTTTAATAGACAGGTTAAGATAAGTGAAAATTATAAAATTAATGTAATGGAGGAAGTAACGAACAGTATACTGAATGAACTCAGTCTGGATGATTTGATAGAAAGACTGATGAAGGTGGAGTATAACAATAATTCAAATACTTATGGTACTTACTGTTTAAGCCGTCTTATTTACATCAATAAAATCATATATGAAACAAGGGAGGGAAATATGGAAAAAACACCGGAGTTTAAAGGCTCAAGTGCTGCCGCATCACAGGTAGTACAATATTTTATTACGAACAGGCAGGAAAATAAAATCAAAGGCTATCAGCAGAGACTTGCAAACACATTGATTTCAAAAGATTATGGTCGCTTTATTGAGATAATGTTACAGTTGTCATCATATACAGAGGTACCTTTTGTATTTATGCATAAGCTGATACAGGACTTTGAGGCAAACAAAAATTTGGCATATAATTTTATAAATTCGCTTATTGTAAGCAGTAAAAGAAAAGATGACACTCAAGAGGGAGGAAAGAGTAATGAAAAATAAGGCTTTAACTTTAACAGTGGTAGCAAGTATGACTTCAAACTATGGAGAGGGACTTGGAAATGTAGGAAGTGTTCAGAAGGTATATAAGAACGGAAAGGCTTATGCTATTCGTTCAAGAGAAAGTATGAAAAATGCCATAATGGTACAGAGCGGTCTTTATGACGATTTAAAAGTTGAGCAGGATGGAAAAGTGGACCAAAAGGCTGTATCAAAGGATATAAATGTAGCAAATAACAGAGCCTTAGAGGGCGGTTATATGAGCACTATAGGTGACAGAAAGATTAGAAGAAGTTCTTTTTATCTTACAGATGCCATTTCATTTTATCCGTTTGTAAATGAGACAAGATTCCATAATAATCTGTATCTGGCACAGACATTTGCTAAAGAGAACGGTATAAACATTCAGGAAAAAGCTGCAAATGCAGGGCTTATGCCTTATCAATATGAATATGACAAGTCTTTAAAAAGATACAGTATAACCATTGATTTGGATAAGGTCGGAATTGATGAAAACTATGATACCAAGGCTGAAAAGTCAGAAAGAGCATATAGAGTAAAGGCTCTTCTTAATACGATAAAAAATCTGTCTATGGTTGTTAGAGGAAATATGGACAATGCGGAGCCGATATTTGTAGTAGGCGGTATAGGAGATAAAAAGACTCACTATTTTGAAAATGTGGTTCATATAGAAGCAAACAAACTGAAGATAGAAGAAGATTTAAAAGCTAAGCTTAAAGAAGGTTACAGAGCTGCTTTGTTAAAGGGCTACAACTTCGAAAATGAGAATGAAATAGAAGCCGAACTTAATGCAGGTTCTGTAGATGAATTCTTTGCAAACTTGAGCAAAGAGGTGGATGAATATTATGAAAGTATTGAGAATTAAACTTAGACAAAATCAAGCTTCATATACGAGAGAGGAAACAGTCAACAATCGCATGACCTATCCGCTTCCACAATTTTCGACAATTATAGGTGCCTTGCATAATGCCTGCTGTTATACATCCTACCATGATATGAAAGTTAGCGTGCAGGGAAAGTATAGAAATATGCAAAGGGAGCTTTATGTAAATCATGCACTGCTTAACAATCTGGAAGATGATAGAAGTATACTGATATATAATCAGAATCCGGATGCATTAAATACAGGATTTATTAAAGTTGCAGAAGCTTTAAAATCTCAGGGCAACAGCTTTAAAGACAAAAAGACTATACAGATATTTGATGAAGATAAGCTGGAAGAGTATATAAGTATAAAAAATATTGCAGTTGAACTAAGAACTGAGACCAAAAAGCAAATTGATGATAAAGAGAAGGCATGGAAGGAAGAAAAAAAGCTTACAAAGGATAGGCTAAGTAAACTTGAAGCAAAATCTGATGAAGCCTTGGAAATTAAAAAAGCAATGGATGAAAAAGACTCAGAAATAAAGACGCTGAAAGCTGATTATAAGAAAGAGTTTTTTCAAAAAGTAGATGAGCCTTTAAGCCATTTTAAAACATTGACCAAAAGCGTGCAGACTCAGGAAGTGCTATATGATGTTGAACTGGTTATTCATATAAGTGCCGAGGAAGAGGTATTGAAGGATATACTGGAAAACCAAAACAATTTAGTTTCGCTTGGTAGAAGTGAGGACTTTATAGAACTTTTAGAGATAAAGGAAGTTGAACTTAGCCAAGGTATAGATGGTGAGTATGAATTATCTGACGGCTATTCCATGTATGTAAATATTGACTCTATAAACATAGAAAATCCTGAAGAAGGGGATTACTTCCTTGCAAGAGAAGGTACAAAAAAGCCTGCAAAGGGTACTATATACTATGTGTCAAAGGACTATAAAATAGAAGGAAAAAAACGGGTATTTAATAAAATACCTTGTCTCTTTTCTTCAATTATAGGAATCGGGGGAGATACAAAAAATTATATATATGATCCTGACGGAAAGTATATAGTAAATTTAAATTAAAATGTTTACTCATAGTTGTAAGTGGATTTAATTCATTTATTCTGATATTTGGACTTAAGCTTAAATGAATATAATAAGCTTAAGTCCATTTTTAAACACAAAAAAAGGGAGGTATGAGATGGAAATAAAGGATGAACTGGCGGAGATTTATAAAAAAATATAAGGCAAAAAGAAAAATGAGACAATTTATGAACATACAAAACAATCTGCTTTTTAAAACTTGAAGAATTAAAAGGTATAGTTGATATGGAGGATATTGATTTAATTACAGAGGCTTGTATATTCCATGATTTTTGCAAAAAGTAAATCCGTTATTTCAGCGAAGACTTGAGTCAGGTAAAAAAATGGATGAGAACAAGGAGATAGGACATAATATTCTTTCTTTTTATATGGCAAAGAACTATCTTGAAGAATATAGCAAAGAAGATAAGAATATAATTCTATATGCTATATTAAATCATCATAATTATGTTGACAATTTTGACGTTATAGATAATAAAAAAGATTTGATAAGCGAAAATCTGAAATCCATATCCGCTGAAGTATTTAAAGACGATGAGATAGATTTTTTTAAAAATATAGGCTTGAGGGAACTGGCTGTAATTAGAAAACTTAGAACTAATCCCTCAAAGAAGTCAATACTTGTAAAAGGTTTTTTACATAAATGTGATTATTCGGCAAGTGCACATAGTAAAATTGATATGCCGAATATACATTTGGAAAGCAGATTGGAAAAGCTGAAAGATGAATTTGTCGGTAAGGGATTTTCAGACGGTTGGAATGAAATGCAAAGATTTGCAAAAGATAATACAGACAGTAATTTAATACTGATAGGTTCTACAGGACTTGGAAAAACAGAGGCTTCTCTTTTGTGGATAGGGAATAATAAAGGTTTTTATGTGCTTCCGTTAAAAACTGCAATAAATGCAATGTATAGAAGAATTAGGAATACTTTATATAAAGATGATTATGCAGAAATCTTGGGTTGCTTCATGGTGAGCTTGAAAATATATATTTAGAAGACGAAAGTCCTGCTACAGTAAACAGTGAAACTGAAGAAAGCATGAAGTTTTGGGAGTATTATGGACTTACCCGTGCTATGTCACTGCCGGTAACAATAACTACTCCGGATCAGGTATTCAGATTTGCTTTTAAATATTGTTCCTATGAATTACAGCTTGCCACTTACAGCTATTCAAAAATGGTTATAGATGAGATACAGGCATACTCACCCGATATATTGGCGACCATTATATATTCTTTACAACTTATAGATATGGTGGGAGGTAAGTTTGCAATCACTACAGCGACATTGCCGCCTTTTATAAAAGATTTGTTACAAGAGGGTATAGATAAAAAAATAGAATATAAAGAAGACACTTTTTTGAATAATAAGATAAGACATAGAGTAAGCCTAAGACATAGTGCTATCAATATGGATGATATTAAAGCCTTTATAGAGGATAAATACAATCAGGAAAGTATGAAGCTTTTGGTTGTGGTAAATACGGTAAGAAAAGCACAAAGTATTTACAGAGAACTTAAGTCATGGCTTGAAGAAAATGATATTGAGATAGAAATGAATTTGCTACATTCAAAGTTCACAGTACAGCATCGAAGTGAAAAAGAGGATGCCATATTGAAGGACGGTGAAAGCAAATGTAAAAAAAGAGTTATTTGGATTTCTACACAGGTAGTTGAAGCGAGTCTTGATATCGACTTTGACTATTTATTTACAGAATTATCCGACTTGAGCTCTCTATTACAAAGACTTGGAAGATGTAACAGAAAAGGCTTAAAGTCTGTAGATGAATTTAACTCCTATGTATATCTTGATATAGATGAAAATTTGCCTATAAAGTACAGTGACAATAATGCCTATGCCTCAGGTGGAATTATATATAAATCTTTGTATGAACTCAGCAAGGCGGCATTGCTTGAATGGGAAACTGAAAATAATACCGGGCTATTTTCCGAAGCGGATAAAAACAAGCTGATTGAGAATTATTTTACTAAGAAAAAGATAGAGGAATATGACAAGATGTATAGCAGTATTTTTACCGAATATCTTAGCGAATACAAAAGAATGTATAAGCATCTTGTGGATATAACGCCTGATTCAAAGAAACCTAATGAAGCAATAAAGGAATTTAGAAATATAATCAGTAGAAGAGTTATTCCACAGTCAATATATGAAGATAAACAGGAGAATATTATTGGAATAATTGATGAAATTGAAGAAAAAAAGAAAACTTATAGGAAGGACAAAAAAAGTACACAGGAAAAAAACAGAAACTAAGGGTAGATATACTTCGCTTGAAGAACGAGTTTAGAAAGTTCACTTTAAATATAAGTTTAAAGGAACTGGACAAGGATAAAGACTACTGTGTGGTGGATAATGAGAAAATTATTATTTCCACACGAGTTTATAATAAAGAGTATGGGATAATAAAAAGAAAAAAAGAGGGCAGTGGCAGTATATTTTTTTATGATGTATGAAAAAAATCACAGGAGTAATGATATATTATTATTTTGTATGCAGAAGAAAGCTTTTGGCTGTTTCATAATGATATATCTATGGAAGATGAGAATGAGCTTGTACAGATAGGAAAAATTTATAGACAGTAATACATACTCATCTGAACGAAAACATATAATGATAAATGAGGAGATAAATATAGATTTTGCAGAGAATTCAGGAGTAATTCATGAAATCAAGAAAAGTAGGAAAATAGAAGATGCATCTGTTTGGCAGCTTAAATATTACTTGTATTATTTAAAGAAATATGGTGTAGAAAATATTGAGGCGAAGCTTGATTATCCGCTGTTAAAAAGACTGTGGATGTTAGTCTTACAGAACAAGATGAAGAAAAGCTTGAGCAGATACTTGAGAATATCAAGGTGATAATTAAATCAGACTATATACCTGAATGCTTAAATAACAATATATGTAAAAAATGTGCATACTTTGATTTGTGTATGATATAGGAAAGAGGGGGAAATGAAAAACAGTCTATATATTTATCAAAACGGTGAGTTAAGTCGAAAAGACAACACCTTGAGGTTTACCGGTGAGGAAGGCGGTAAAAAGGATATACCTGTTAACAGTATTTCAGAGATTTATTTTTTCGGAGAAGATACAGTCAATACCAAGCTTATCACTTTTTTGGCACAGAATAATATAATAGTGCATTTCTTTAATTATTATGATTTTTATGTGTCAAGTCTTGTACCGAAAGAAATGAAAGTCTCCGGAAAGCTGTTGGTAAAACAGGTTGAACATTATACGGATAAAGAAAAAAGAATTGAACTTGCAAAAGAGTTTCTAAAATCAGCAGGTAATAATATCTATAGAAATCTTCGCTACTATAACGGCCGAGGTAAAGATGTAAAGGATGCAATGAATGAGATAACATATTTGCTGAAAGAAGTAGATGGTTGCGACAACATACAGCAACTGATGGGAGTTGAAGGTAATATTCATAAAATATATTACAGTAAATGGAATGTAATCATAGATCAGGAAACGGATTTTACTAACAGGGTTAAGCGACCGCCTGATAATATGGTAAATACTCTGATTTCATATATAAACAGTCTTGTATATACGACAGTACTGGGGGAAATATATAAGACACAATTAAATCCTACAATAAGCTATTTACATGAGCCGGGAGTGAGTAGATTTTCACTAAGCCTTGACATTGCTGAAATATTTAAGCCGCTTATTGCAGACAGATTGATTTTTTCTTTATTAAATAAAAATCAAATAAAAGAAAAACATTTCTCGAAAGGACTTGATTACCTGCATTTATCAGAACAGGGTTCTAAAATAATATTGTCGGAGTACGATAAAAGACTGAAACAGACCATAATGTATAAGGAGCTTGGTAGAGAAGTCAGCTATAGATACTTAATAAGACTTGAATGTTATAAGATGATAAAACATCTGTATGATGAGAAAAAATACGATGCTTTTGTAATGTGGTGGTAATTATGTATGTAATACTTGTATACGATATATGTAAAGATGGAAACGGACAAAAAAGATGGAACAGGGTATTTAAGTTATGTAAGCAGAATCTTGTACATATTCAAAAATCTGTTTTTGAAGGAGAAATATCCGATGCAGACTTATTTAAGCTTGAAGGATCAATTGAAAAGGAAATAGATAAAAGTACCGACTCTGTAATCATATTCAAAAGCAGAAATGAAAGATGGCTTGATAAAAATGTAATTGGATTGCAGCAGGATGATCCGTTTATGATATGACATTATCTTTGCAGTATTGAAGTAACTATATAAAATACGTTGTCGACCTAATATAGCTATAAAATATGGGTAGGTCGACAAAGGTTATAAATAAAGGCTTGGATGTACTAAAAAGGGATAAATTATAAAAATGTCTGCATTACAGGAAGCATTTATTTATCGGTCGACAAAAAAGTGCTTTTCAAGCGGCATAAATAGGTGGTATGATATGGACATTTGAATATAACCAGATTGGAATGTAAAGGTTCCTCAATGAGTACCGCCTTAAGTGTCTTAGGATTATTTGAATATAACCAGATTGGAATGTAAAGTATGGACATAAGCAGATATTACATTCTCTTTACCAATTTGAATATAACCAGATTGGAATGTAAAAGTCGAGATAAAAATTGTAACATCGATGAAACATGAATATTTGAATATAACCAGATTGGAATGTAAAAGTGCATGTAGACGTTTAACTTTGCTAACACGTCTCTATCATTTGAATATAACCAGATTGGAATGTAAAGGTAGATAGCACACAATTACCATTTAATTAAAGGGGGTATTTGAATATAACCAGATTGGAATGTAAAGTACATAATGGACAGTAATTTGTTATTGCCTATCGGTATTTGAATATAACCAGATTGGAATGTAAAGAATTCTTGTAAATATTCATTCATAATTGTTTCACGCTATTTGAATATAACCAGATTGGGCTTGAGATATAATAGGGATACAGAGGAAAAAGCTTGATAAATAGGAGCTTTCAGCACTGTATCCCTATTTTTAAAATCAAACAAAATATCGAAAAGGAGGCTTTTATGATATGTAAAAGAATATTTCAAGCCATTATGTCAGTTATTCCATTAGCAAAGGCGGTGGAGAATAAATGAGATGGATCATTAAAATAATCTTGTTTCCGATCAGCCTATCGTTAAGTATCCTCACTGCATTTCTGACATTCTTGCTTAGCATAGGGACTGCGATACTGTACTTGCTCATGCTGATGTGTGTATTTGCTGCCATAGGCTCGTTCTTTATGCTACACAACACAAGAGCAGCAATAGAAGCACTCATTATCGGATTTTTAGTAAGTCCTTACGGAATACCGATGATCGGAGCTGTAATCATAGCGTTCCTACAAGGAATCAATGAAGCTATAAAATCAATATAAAAAATTTCATAAAAATGGTTACCAAAGGCGATGGATAAAAACTATCGTCTTTTTTAGTGGAAAAATATCATGGAAAGGAGAGCTTTTAGATGAGTATGTATTTATTTGATGAACAACCTATCGTTGCAAATAAGACATTGGCAAGAGAGATAGGTTTAAATGAAGCTCTTATCTTACAGCAAATAAACTATTGGATAGAAATAAATAAGAAATCCGGCAATAACTTCTGTGACGGAAGATATTGGACATATAACTCAATAAGAGCATGGCAGGAAAAAGATTTTGACTATATGAGTTTCGATACTGTAAAAAGAACCTTTGCGAAGTTGGAAAAGGCAGGTTTTCTACTCGTAGGAAACTACAATAAAGATCCAAGAGATAAAACAAAATGGTACAGCATAAATACCGAAAAGCTGGAGGAACTTTATATTGAAATTGAGAACAAAAAGAAAAAAGAAGAATTACAAGCCTTAGAAAAAGCTGTGCCTAATGCATTAGGGCAAAATGCACCAATGGAAAAGTGCAAAATCCACCAATGCACAAGTGCAGATTGCACCAATGCAATAGAGCAAAATCTGCCAATGCAAAATGGCAATATGCCCCAACCATTACCAGAGAATACTACAAATAATTCATCAAAGATTACTACAGATATTTCATCATATAATTCCACCCATCATTCCGTCATAGATGCCGAGTATTCAGAACCAAGAAAAAGGATGGACGGAGAGGCGGAAATAGAAAACAAAAATATATATCAGAACTGCTTAGATGAGTTAAGAACACAGACAGGCTATTATGAACATCTTGAGTTGGGCAATAAATTTATAGCTAAAGACTTTGATGAGATATTAAAGATACTGGCAGATATTATGATACTTGATGATAGAGAGCTTGTTACAATCAATCAAACGAAGCTTCCGGCACATATAGTAAAAGAAAGATTTAGAAAACTTAAATCAGAGCATTTGGAGTATCTGTCAGATGTTATTAAGGAAAATGAATACAAGATTAGGAATATCAGAGCATTTGTCCTAACAGCAGCATATAATGCACCAAGTGGGATAGATGCACATTACTCTGCCCTTGTAAGCTATGACATGAGAGGAGGATATTGAATGTGATTAACGAAGAAATTGCAAGAAAGACACTAAGCCTTGAGATTAAGGCTGCCAAAGTAACCGGAAAACTTCTTTTAAATCTGTTGAAAAAACTGATAAAAGAAGCAGAGAAACTGGGAGGGCTTGAAAAACTCGTTAAAGTAAACGGAAATAAAGTCAAGCTCAAAGATATGGCGAAAAAAGGACAGCTTGAAGAAATACCGGTAGAAGAAGCGGAGCTTAAGGAACTGAAAAAAGAGCTTAACAAATATGGTGTTAAGTTTTCAGTGATGAAAGATAAGGAAACAGGCAAATACTCCGTATTTTTCCAAGCCAAAGATATGAAAATGATGGAGAAAGCCTTTAAAAATGCTCTTGCAACATCAGAAAGAAAGGCTGAGAGGAAAGAGTCCATTCACAAAAATATTGAGAAGTTTAAGGAGATGGCAAAAAATACTGTTTCTAAGGATAAAGTTAAGAATAAACAAAAGGAGCAGAGCTTATGAGCAGTTTGATAACATTTGAAAATATGGAATTCGAGAAACTCACTGTAATGGAAAAAGACGGTGAGTTTTTCTTTATCGGAAAAGAAGTAGCCGAAAAACTGGGCTATTCAAACACGAGAGATGCTTTGGTAAGACACATTGCGGAAGAAGATAAGGGAGTCGTGAAACACGACACCCTTGGTGCTAGACAGTCATTTACGATAATCAACGAGTCCGGTCTTTACTCTCTTATCCTATCTTCCAAGCTGCCACAGGCAAAGGACTTTAAAAGATGGGTAACCACAGAGGTGTTGCCGAGCATTCGTAAGAATGGCGGATATATCAAAAATCAAGAAAATATGAGCAATGAAGAAATATTGGCAAATGCGGTACTCCTTGCCAACAACCTGATTGCTGAAAAAGAAAAAATCATAGAGGATTTAGAGCCGAAAGCTAAGTATTTTGATGAATTGGTAGATAATAACTTGCTGACCAACTTTAGAAATACAGCAAAAGAGCCCCATATTCCACAAAAGGTATTTGTTCAATTCCTCATAGACAAGGAACTTATTTATCGGGATAAGAAAAATAGACTTCTACCCTATGCCAAGAACAATAAGGGATGTTTTGAGGTGAAGGAATGGTGCAAAGAAGGCAGCGAAGCGGTCGGAATACAGACCTTTGTAACACCGAAAGGCAGGAACTACCTATTACTTTTGATTGGAGGTGAAAAGACTCGTGATAGATAAAATATTAAAGGACATCAAAGGCATATTTAAGGTGCAAGATAAGGCAAGGTTTGTAAAACAAAACATTCCCTATCTTGCATTTTGCTATGTAGGAAATATTTTCTCTCATCATGTAAGAAGTTATGTAGGTGGAGATATGATTGACAAGATATTTCAGGGAATATTAGAGCTTAATACAATGAGTTTTCTCCCAAGTATTTATTTTGTGGATATACTGACAGGAATAGGAGTTGCTGCTATAATTAAATTCATTATCTATACCAAAGGTAAAAATGCGAAAAAGTTTAGACAAGGGAAAGAGTACGGCTCGGCAAGATGGGGAAATAAAAAAGACATCGAGCCATATATGGATGAAAAGTTTCAAAACAATATCTTGCTAACACAAACAGAACGATTAACCATGAACGGCAGACCGTCGAATCCAAAGTATGCAAGAAATAAAAATGTACTTGTTATAGGAGGATCAGGCTCCGGCAAGACTCGATTTTTTGTAAAACCAAACCTTATGCAAATGCACTCGTCATATTGCGTAACCGATCCGAAGGGAACGATAGTCCTTGAGTGTGGTAAAATGCTTGAAGATAATGGCTATGAAATAAAAATCTTAAACACCATTAACTTCAAAAAGAGTATGAAATACAATCCCTTTGCTTATCTTAGAAGTGAAAAAGACATACTCAAATTAGTGCAAACCATCACTGCAAACACCAAGGGCGAGGGAGAAAAAGCAGGAGAAGATTTTTGGGTAAAAGCCGAAAAGCTCTACTATACAGCCCTTATCGGATATATCTTTTATGAAGCTCCAAAGGAAGAAAAGAACTTTGCAACGCTCCTTGATATGATAGACGCTTCAGAAGTCAGAGAAGATGATGAAACCTATATGAATCCGATAGACAGACTCTTTGAAGCACTGGAAAAGAAAGAGCCGACGCACTTTGCGGTGAAGCAATATAAAAAGTATAAACTGGCAGCCGGAAAAACAGCGAAAAGTATATTGATTAGCTGTGGTGCAAGGTTGGCTCCCTTTGATATTCATGAACTACGGGATTTGATGAATGAGGACGAACTGGAGCTTGATACACTGGGAGATAGAAAGACCGCCCTCTTTGTTATTATCTCTGATACCGATGATACTTTTAACTTTGTGGTTTCAATTATGTATTCACAACTATTTAATCTGCTCTGTGATAAAGCCGATGATGTATATGGCGGAAGATTACCTGTTCATGTGAGGTGCTTACTTGATGAATTTGCAAATATCGGCTTAATTCCAAAGTTTGAAAAGCTCATAGCTACAATCAGAAGTAGAGAGATTTCAGCAAGTATAATACTTCAAGCACAATCTCAGCTAAAGGCAATCTACAAGGATAATGCCGACACGATTGTAGGTAACTGTGATAGTACCCTATTCTTAGGTGGGAAAGAGAAAACAACTCTAAAAGAGCTTTCCGAAACACTGGGAAAAGAAACCATCGACCTATATAACACATCGGAAACAAGAAGTAATCAAAAGAGCTTTGGACTGAATTACCAAAAGACCGGTAAAGAGCTGATGAGCCAAGATGAAATAACCGTTATGGACGGCAGTAAATGTATCTTTCAACTTCGTGGCGTCCGCCCTTTCCTATCGGATAAATTCGACATTACAAAGCACAAGAATTACAAACTCCTTGAGGACTATGACAAGAAGAATTTGTTTGATATTGAAAGCTACATGAAGCGAAAAGGAAAAGCAAAACTGAATAGGGATACGGTTATTACAAGAATGCAGTAAGTCTAAAAAATAGATTTGCTGCTTTTTTATTACTCAAAATCAGGAGGAAAGATGATAAGGATAAGAAGTCCCACTAAGGAAAAAACTAAATAGCAAAAGCATCAGCGATTGGAAAAGTAAAAAGTCCAGTCGCTTTTTTTAATTGAAAAGAAAAGGAGAAATTAAAAATATGAAGCAGGAAATGATGAACATCAATGCCAACTTGGTTGAAGAGCCTACTTTCTCAAGTTTTGAAAAAGACGGAGAAACGGTAGAAGTCGCAAACTTTACTCTTGTAAAAAAATACGGGAAAGGCAAGGAATATATCAACTGTGCAGCTTATGGAGAGAAGGTAGAAACAGCAAAGGCTTTGAAAAAGGAGATCTCATTCATATCTTTGGATATTTCAAAGAGCGTGAAAAAGACGGTAAGACTTACAAAAACTTTGTAGTAAAGTCATACAACAAAATTGAGAAGAAAGAAAATAAGGAGGAAGAATAAAATGGAATTTTTTACACAGGCAGTAGATGTACTGAAAGTATTGGTAATGGCGGTAGGAGCAGGACTTGGAGCATGGGGCGTGATCAACCTGATGGAAGGTTACGGGAACGACAACCCCGGCGCAAAGAGCCAAGGCGTGAAGCAATTGATGGCTGGAGGCGGTATCGTCCTTATCGGCTTAAAACTCATTCCACTTCTTGCAAATGTACTAAAGTAGGTAGAAAAGGAGCGATGAAATGTTTGGGATATTCGACAAGATAGAAGAATTTTTCAAGGAGCTTCTACTGGGCGGTATCCAAGCAAACTTAGAGTCCATGTTTCTTGACATCAACAATCAGGTTGGGAAAGTGGCAGCAGATGTAGGACAGACACCGATGGGATGGAACAGAGAGGTATTTAACTTTATCAAGAGTATTAACGACTCCGTTATCATTCCAATAGCAGGACTAATCATAACGGCAGTCCTTTGTATCGAGCTTATCAATATGGTCATGCAAAAGAACAATATGCACGATACGGACACCTTTGACTTTTTCAAATACATCATCAAGATGTGGGTTGCCGTATGGTTAGTATCCCATGCCTTTGAATTTTCGATGGCAGTCTTTGATGTGGCACAAAGTATGGTAAACAAAGCGGCGGGGGTGATTAACACCTCTGCTGTTGTTTCCGGAGATCAAATTGTTCAGATGGTAGAAGCTTTAAAAGATAAGGGACTTGGAGAACTCATTATGATTCTCTTTGAAACCTCACTCATTAAGGTTGCCATACAGGGAATCTCCATTGTCATCATGCTCGTTGTGTATGGAAGAATGTTTGAAATCTATGTTTACTCATCGGTTTCAGCCATACCTTTTGCGACAATGGGCAATAAAGAATGGGGACAGATCGGAACAAACTACATTAAAGGACTGTTTGCCCTTGGACTGCAAGGACTCTTTTTAATGGTTTGCCTTGGAATTTACGCAGTATTAGTTAAGACCATACAGATTACAGACATTCATACCAGTACCTTCACGATACTTGGGTATGCGATTTTGTTGGGACTGATGATGTTAAAAAGCGGAACACTGGCAAAAAGTGTTCTCAATGCTCACTAAAAGAAAGGAAGATAGTATGAAGAAAAGAAAAAAAATATGGAAAGCAGCCCTTCTTGTAACAGGCATTGCCTTTGTGATGGATAGCATAAAAAAACATAAGAAAATGAAAGAATTGAGTGAAAGAATCACAAGAATCGGACATTGTCATAATGATTTTTGTCTGATGCAGGGAAGAATCAATCAAAGCACAGAGGAACAGCTTGCAATTATTCAGGAAGAAATCGGCTCCGTATATGAACACATGGAGGAGCTGTCAAAGGAAAAAGAAGATGGGAGGTAAATCATGGCGTATGTACCAATCCCGAAAGACTTAAATAAAGTAAAAACGAAGGTCGCTTTTAACTTAACCAAAAGACAGCTAATCGGATTTACTCTCGCAGGACTGGTAGGAATACCGGTCTATTTATTTATGAGAAAGTTTGTAGCCAACGATATAGCGATTCTATTTCTCATCGTGTCCACACTTCCCATTTTTTTCATTACACTGTTTGAAAAAGACGGACTGACCTTTGAAAAGTATTTTAAGTATATCTATTTACACAAGTTTTACCAACCAATGAAGCGTGTGAGAAAGGAGGTTTACCTTGAACAGCAAAAGAAAAATTCAGCAGATAAAGTTAGAAAGAAACAAAAAGGCACTAAAAAGGGGGAAACAGGAACTAAAGCAAGATAAAGTAAAGATGAAAAAAGACAAGACAAATAATGGAAATAAGAAAACATCAGTCTTTGATTTAATCTTAAAGAAAGAGTCAAAACGATATACGGTGGAAGATACTATTCCCTATCTTAGAATGTTAAAAAGCGGTATATGCCAAACAGATGAAAGGCACTTTAATAAAAGTATTGTCTTTGAGGACATTAACTATCAGCTTGCCTTAGAGGAAGATCGAGATTTGATTTTTAATCAGTTTGCCAACTTCTTAAATTCCTTTGATCCGAGTGTCGGGATTGAACTGTCATATATCAATCAGCTTGGCAGAAACGAAGAAATGCAGTCGGCAATTCAGATACCGGATAAAAAAGACGGCTTTGATGAGATACGCCTTGAGTTTCGAGAGATGCTAAAAAATCAGATTGTAAAGGGAAATAACGGGCTTAGAAAATCAAAGTACATTACTTTTACCGTCGAAGCGGACAATATGGAGCAGGCAATTTCAAAACTGGAAAGACTGGAGATTGACATCTTATCTTCCCTAAAAAGTATGGGCGTGCGTGCAGAAAGCCTAAACGGAGAAGAAAGGCTGAAAATCCTTCACGATGTATTAAATCCGGGCAAGACCTTTGAGTTTTCCTACAAAGACCTAAAGAAAAAAGAAAGCACCAAAAGCTACATTACTCCTAATGAATTTAACTTTACACCAAGTAGATACTTTAAGTTCGGGAAGTTTATCGGAGCGACAAGCCATTTTCAAATCCTTGCCAGTGAACTTTCAGATCGAATGCTTGCCGAGTTTTTGGATATTGATGATAACATCAATATTTCCTTTCATATCAGGGCAATTGAGCAGTCGGAAGCCATAAAGATGGTAAAAAGAAAGAATACGGATATTGATAAGATGCGAATTGAGGAAAATAAGAAGGCGGTAAGATCGGGTTATGATATGGACATCTTACCGTCAGACCTAATCACCTATGGGGAAGATGTGAAAAGCCTGTTAAAAGACTTGCAGACAAGAGATGAGCGTATGTTTGTCGTAACCATTGCCTTTATGAACTTTGCAAGGACAGTACAAAAACTGGAAAACTCTATTGCACAAATAAGTTCCATTGCCAATAAGCATAACTGTAAGATAAAAAGACTTGACCATGCACAGGAACAGGGACTTATCAGCGTACTTCCTCTTGGCGTGAATAAGCTTGAGATTAACAGAGGACTTACTTCCTCATCAACAGCTGTCTTTATACCGTTTACCACAGAGGAGCTTTTCATCAATTCAAGCAACAGTTTGTACTATGGACTAAATGCCCTAAGTCATAACCTGATTATGGCGGATCGAAAGAAACTCAAAAATCCAAATGGGTTAATCTTAGGAACACCCGGAAGTGGTAAGTCATTCTCGGCAAAGCGTGAAATGGCAAATGCGATTTTGGTAACGGATGATGATGTCATCATCTGCGATCCGGAGGGCGAATATGGAAATCTTGTGCGTCAGTTTAACGGAGAGGTCATTAAGGTTAGCAGTAAATCAAAGGATTACCTCAATCCCCTTGACATCAATATGAACTACGGCGATGGAGATGCACCGTTAAAAGACAAGGCAAACTTCATTATGTCTATGCTTGAACTTGTCGTTGGAGGAAGCGGACTGACGGCAGAAGAAAAGTCGGTTATAGACAGATGCTTACCTAAAATTTATGAGAAGTATTTTGAAAATCCGATAAAAGAAAATATGCCGATACTTCAGGATTTATACGATATGTTAAAAAATCAGGAAGAAAAGGTCGGGAAAAAACTGGCAACGGAGATGGAGATTTATGTAACAGGCTCTCTTAATGTCTTTAACCATCAGTCCAATGTGGACTTAAATAAACAGCTCCTTTGTTTCGATATTAAGGAACTGGGCAGTCAGCTTAAAAAAATCGGAATGCTTGTGATTCAGGATCAGGTTTGGAATAAGGTATCTCAAAATAGAGGAAATAAGGCAACAAGGTATTACATCGACGAATTTCACCTACTTTTAAAAGAAGAACAGACCGCCTCCTACTCCGTAGAAATATGGAAGCGTTTCAGAAAATGGGGAGGAATTCCGACCGGCATCACGCAGAATGTCAAAGACCTACTGATGAGTAAGGAGATAGAAAATATCTTTGATAATACCGATTTCGTACTTATGCTCAATCAAGCAAGCGGAGATCGGGAAATTTTGGCAATAAAACTGAAAATCTCCAAACCGCAGCTTAAATATGTTACCAATTCCAATGCAGGAGAAGGACTTCTGTTTTTTGGAAACACCATTGTTCCCTTTATTGATAAGTTCCCGAAAGATACCATTCTCTATCAGAAGATGACAACGAAACCTGAAGAAGTGAGGTGATAGCTTGTGGAAAAGAAATTAAGGCGAGATTTTAAGGAAAGGCAGAAAATAAAGGAAGAAGCAAAACTGTTAGGGAAAGAATATATGGATGCGGATGAAGTCGGTAAATTAAAGAATGGCGATGATTACCGAGGGAAAATTATTCACGAGAAAAACCGATTTCAGGATAAGATCCACGAAAAGGAAAGCAAAAAGAAATTTCGAAAATGAAATTCAGCAAGGAAGTCCTAAAAGAAAGGGAAAAACAGCTTAAAAAAATGTTGTAAAAGACAAGGAAACAGATACATCAAAAGAAGATAATAAATCTCCTCTTGTATCCGGCTATGAAAACAGTGCTTTTACTTCCTTTACGAACGATGAAACAACAGCTACAAATGATGAAACAACAGTTGGTGAGAGAATTTCTGTACCGAAAAGCGTAAAAAAAGAGAATATCTTTCCTCAAAGGTCAAATGAAAATTTATTTGAAGAACAAAAAGCCGAGCTTTTAAAGAAAAGAAAAATGGCTGAAAAGGTCAGAAAAGATCTAAACTCAAAAGAAACATCTCAGCAAAATGAAGAAATCTACGATCCTTTAGGAAAAGACCTTGATAATGACGGGATCATTGACCGATATGACAATGACTTTAGGGACAGCGACTATTTTGAATCGACTTATGATGTGGAAGATAATCTTCATACCAAAGAAGATATAACGGAACACTCTTCTAAAAAGCACAATGCTCAAAAGAAGCTGTATAAACGAAAAAACTACTCGGATAAGCTCTATACAAGAAAAAAGGAAAATAGTCCCTCAGACGATAAGACGGAAGGAAAAAAGTCTTCCAAAGAGATGATTCATGACAGAGAAAAGAAAAATAGAATCTCTAAGGAGCAGGAAAAATCAAAGAAGAAAAATGTTGTAAAGGTATCTGTTCTGTCAGGTTTAGCAAAAGGAAGTGAAGCGGTAAGGGATTACCTATCCCATGGCAGCGATGAAAATCAGGGTGTGGAAACCGGAGAAAAGATTGCAGACGGCAATTCAAAATTACTTCATGGGATAAAAAACTATGCCGATAAGAAAAAGGCAAAAAAAAGCTATAATCTAAGCAAAAAAGATTACAAGATACGAAAGCGTAAATCCAAGTTGGAGTTTCGGGAAGCCAAAGAGGAATTAAAGAAAACAAAGGAATACAAGCAAGCAAATGCCTTAAGAAGTTTCAAAAGAAAAAGCAGATGAAATCCGCTATTGGAAAACGAAATAAATCAAGGCTTAGAGATCGTATCAAAGAAAGTCTGATCGGGACATTGAAAAGCTCCAAAGAAATGCTGATAAGAAAAGCAAAGGGACTTATGATGATTGTCATAGGTCTTATTATTTTGGGGACTTTTATCATTCAATTTGCAGGCACATCTATGATCGGAATGATAAACTCCACAAGCGGCGTATTAACTACAACCTATCTTTCCGACCAAAATGTACTAAGTGAAATCAATCAGCAGTTTTCGGGATTGGAAGAAGGTCTGCAAGATGAAATCAGTTCCGTAGAGTCCAATTATCCCGGCTATGATGAATACATCATAGAAAAAGAGAGAGAAATCGGACACAACACCCATGAGCTTTTATCCTACATCACTTCAAGATGTGGAGAAATTAAGGATTCAAAGGAAGCTCAAAGTATCATCCATGACCTTTTTACAAAGATGTATGATTTATCTTATCGGGAAGAAATTGAAATCCGATACAGGACAGTTACGGAAACATATACCGATGAAGATGGCAATGAGCATACCGAAAGTCATGAAGAAGCTTATGAGTATAAGAAGCTCATAGTAACACTGAAGAAAAGGGAAATGGACAGTGTCGTAAGAGAAATCTTTGCAGAGTATCCCGATAATGTCCTTCACTATGAAGCCTTGCTTGCGTCTAAAGGAAATATGGAAACTGTCTTTGGAAGCGGAAACGGAAATTTATCGGAGATTGTAGACAATCCCGACTTTTCAAATCCGGGAATTGCCTTTGATGATGTAACGGTGAAGGCACTGTTTAACGAAGCGGAAAAGCATATCGGAAAGAGATATGTATTTGGGGCGAACGGACCGAATAACTTCGACTGTTCGTCCTTTGTGTGCTGGAGCTTTACCCATTCGGGCGTAAAAAATATGCCACGAACGACGGCTTGGGGAATCTACAAAACTTACTGCAATCCTGTATCTCCATCGGAAGCAAAGGCGGGAGATATAATCTTTTTCAAAAACACCTATAACAGTGGGAGTCCAATATCTCATGTCGGCATTTATGCAGGAAACGGAATGATGATACACGCAGGAGATCCGATTCGATTTGTCAGTATCAACACGCCTTACTGGAGGGAGCATTTCTACGGCTTCGGCAGAGTTAAGTAAAGAAAGGACGGTAAAATGTGAAAAAAGAACTTACAGCAGTGAAAAACAAAATTCAAAAGTTAAAGGATAAAAAGGCTCTGATTGATGAAGAATTGGAGCCTTTATTGATTCGTGAAGAAGAACTTGAAAATGAGGAGATTATTGCCATTTGCAGAAAAAACAATATCACAATTACAGATTTAATGGCAAAGGTTAAAAAGGAACAAACGGAAATGAAAAAGGAGAAAACAAATGAGAACAGTTATGAAAAATAAGGTATTTACAAGGTTAATGACAGCATTACTTCTTGCTGTTACGGTCATTTTGGCAGCTTACCCATCGGTAGCCTATGCACAAGTTGATGAAAAAGAAGCAGCAAAGGAAACAGTAAAGGAAGAACCGAAAAAACCGGAAATTACAGTTATTAAAAAGGAAGAAGAAAAAGAAGTGCGTTATCCCAATAAATTGACTGCAAAAGAGCCGGAGAATTTAAAGCAAAAAATGGCTTCAAACGGAGAAACAACCAATACCAATAAAGGGATTCCGACCGAGCCTACCAAATCAAGGGCAAGTGTTACGGAGAATGTAAATAATGCCAATCAGGAGTATCCCATTCACCATGGAGATAGTAGTGATAACAAAGAAACGGATAAATATTCTGCGGATGCCAGACAGTTTATTACCTTTCAAACCAAGAACGGAAAGACCTTTCACCTCATCATCAATCATGATGAACAAGGAGAAAATGTAATGCTCCTTACGGAAGTATCAGAAGATGATTTGCTCAATATGGTAGAAATCAAGGAAAAACCGAAAGAAGTAGTCAAGGACGAACCCATAAAGGACGAACCGAAAGAAGAAGCAAAGCCTGAAAAAAAGGAGGAAAAAAGCAGCACCGGAACATATATCCTGCTTGCTCTTGTAACTTTGGGGGCATTGGGAGCGGGATATTATTTTAAGGTGGCAAAGAAGAAAGAAGATAAGGAACTGGAAGCCTTAGAGGAAGATGATGATTTTTTCTCGGAAGCGGAAGGCAGTGAAGAAACGGAAAATGAAGAAGTTGAAAATCAGGAAATGGAAGATGAAACAGAGGACAGCGAAGAAGATTAGGAGTAAAAAAGATACTATTTGCTGTAAAACACAGGGCGAAGGAGAGAAAATCTTTCGCCCTCTTATATTGAAAACGGGAGGAAAAATATATATGAAACTTGTAATTGCTGAAAAGCCAAGTGTTGCATTATCAATCTCAAAGATAATAGGAGCAAAGAATAAAAAAGACGGATACTATGAGGGAAACGGGTACAGAGTAAGCTGGTGTGTCGGGCATTTAATTCAAATGGCAAATCCCGATTCTTACGATGAAAAGTATGCCAAATGGAAGATTGATGACTTGCCGATTATTCCAAGTGAATATCAGTATGAAGTGGCAAAGGCAACAAAGAAGCAGTTTGCAGTCCTAAAAAAACTGATGAATGATAAGGCGATTGATACTGTTATCAATGCCTGTGATGCCGGACGAGAGGGAGAAGCAATCTTTAGACTTGTATATCTTCAGGCAAGCTGCAAAAAGAAAATGAAACGCCTGTGGATTTCCTCAATGGAAGATTCTGCAATTAAAGAAGGCTTTGATAAGCTAAAAGACGGAAAAGACTATGACAATCTCTTTGAATCGGCTCAAGCAAGAGCGGTTGCCGACTGGCTTGTTGGAATGAACATCAGCAGGCTATACTCTTGCTTATATAAGCAAAATTACAGTGTTGGGAGAGTACAGACACCGACTCTTGCCATGATTGTAAAAAGAGATGACGAGATAACTAATTTTAAGAAAGATAAATACTACACAGTGGAGCTATCTATGAACGGCTTTATACTTTCGACTGAGCGAATTGATGATGAGGTTGCTGCTGAACAGCTAATCAATTTAGTTGGCGATAAGATTGAAATCACTGATGTTATCCAAAAAGAGAAAATTACAAAGCCTGATTTACCATTTGACCTTACGACACTTCAAAGAGAGTGCAATAAGTATTTTGGATATTCTGCAAAGCAAACTCTCGACTATGCTCAAAGTCTGTATGAAAAGAAGCTGATTACCTATCCAAGAACAGACAGCAGATGCCTTACTGAAGATATGATTACAAGTACCGTCAATAATATTTTGGGCAAAAACGACTTTGATACAGGTCGTATCAAGACGGTGTTTAACTCAAAAAAGGTTACGGATCATCATGCGATTATTCCTACAGTAAGCTCACTGAGTGAAGATTTATCGGGCATTCCTGAGAGTGAAGCAAAGGTATATAGGCTTATTTCTAATAAGCTCCATGCAAGTGTGGGCTATCCTTTAGTGGAAAATACAACGAAGATTGTAGCTGAATTTGACGGCTTTCAATTTACGAGTACTGGTAAGGTTATTAAGGACGAGGGCTTTACAAAATATCTTAAAGAATACAAGTTCAATAAGAATGAGGATTTGGAGCTTCCTGATGTAAGCATTGGAGATGTTATTATCATTGAAAATAAAGAGATTAAAGAAAAGTACACTAAACCTCCGAAACACTTTACGGAGGACACACTCTTAAAAGCTATGGAGCTTGCAGGTAATGATGCATTGGGAAAAGGTGTTGAAGTGGAAAGAGAAGGACTTGGAACACCGGCAACAAGAGCAGGCATTATTGAAAATCTGATTTACAAAGAATTTATTGAACGAGATAAGAAGAATCTGATTGCAACACCGAAAGGAAAAAGCCTGATTGAGATTGTCGTAGATAACTTCAAATCAGCAGAAATGACGGCACAGTGGGAAATGGAATTGTCTGAAATAGCACAGGGCAAATCTTCCAAAAAAGAATTTTTAGAAAAGATTGAGGAACAGATAAAACATACGGTAGAGGAACACCAGAAGAATGAATAGGAAAAATGAATATTAGAAAAAGGAGGTAAAAATGCGAATCAATGATTTTCATAATATTTTGGAGCTTGTAAAACAGGACATTCTGCATAGTGAAGCGGAATATTTAAAGCTCCTGAAGGTTGTCGGGAACAATCAAAGATATGACTTTAGAAGTCAATTAAGTATCTATGATAAAAATCCTGAAGCAACAGCTTGTGCCAAGTTCGACTATTGGCGTGAACGCTTTTATCGAACCGTTATGCGAGGACAAAAAGGGATTCCGATCTTAGAAGATTCCGGCATAAAAAAGAGAGTGGACTATATCTTTGATATAAGCCAGACGGTTTCAAGAAACAGAGATGTCAATGAGGTCAATCTCTGGAAATTTGATAAAGAAGCCCATCAAGATGTCTTAAAGGAAATGATAGCAAGTGAAGGCTATGAAGAAAGCGAAAGTAACCTTGAAAATATCTTTTCTTTAAGCAGAATTTATGGCGATGAAAAGATAGACAGCTTGATGAATGAGCTTAGAATCGCCGATGAGGACAGAATATCCTTTGTCAAATTCGTCAGGGACTCCATCAGCTATGCGGTAGCTTCAAGGTTTAAGGTGGATTATCCGATGGATAAGGAACTGTTAAAAGAAAACTTCAAAAGACTGGACAGCATATCCCTTATGGCACTTGGGGATACCGTATCGGATATTAGCGGAAGTATCATAGATACAACCATTCAAAAGAGCAAAGAGCTTGAGAAGCAAAAAGAAGTTTTAAGAAACAAAGAAGCAGGATATAATCAAATACAAGAAGAAATTGAGGAGGTAGAAGAAAATGTACTTCGACGAGATGATCAGAAAAGAATTAGTGAAAGCGAGCGAGTTTTCAGAAATGGAGAGTACGGACGAGATCGCAGGCAAAATCAGGGAGAATACACTAAGCAGTTTGGAGGAACAGACGGAATTCATCAAGGAATATCCCAATCCGACCTACGCAGTGATGAGGCTGGATTATCTTTCACAGAGCGAGGAGCAGAGCCGATTCGAGATGTTAGTGGATTTATACAAGGAGAAGAAGCTGACAGAACATCTGATGGACATTCAGAAACAGGCGATAGCGTTTATGAGAACAGAGAAGCCGAAACTGATGGAAGCTTGGAAGATAGAGAGCAAGAGCGATCCGCAGTATGGAGCGATGATTTCAGCTCTCAAAGAAATGACCATCAAGGAAGTCGTGGAAATCTAAAAGAAAATACCGAATCAGAGATAAGAGAAGCGGACAAGGCTTCTTTTTCTTTGCCTGAAAACTCCTACGGACAGATAAGGCTTAGCATCCCTCTTGCTCAGAAAGATATAGACACTGTCCTTATTAACGGGGGAAATCACGATGGGGGCAGACTTCCTATCATTGCCGAGTTTTCCAAAGGAAAAAGCAATGAAGAATTGGGAGAATACCTTAAAAACACTTTTCAAGGTGGGAACGGCTATATCATTGACGGAAATGAAATATCGGCTTGGTATTCGGATAAGGGACTTCACTTTTCTTCCGGAACATCGGCAAGAGAAGATGATACGCAGGTTTTAAGTTGGAGTGATGCTGCCAACAGAATTGCTGAACTTCTAGAAAACGGAGATTTTGCTACAAATGTGGAGATTTCAGAAGCCTTGGATTATGAAAGAGATAGAATTTCAGAATCCCTATGGTATCTTATTCACGATTTGAGTGAGGAAGGAAAAGAACAAGGCTTTTTTGAATTTCTCGAAAAGGGAGGTGGCTTTCCGGATGAAACAAAACGATTATCCGAGGCACTGAAAAATCCTGAATACCTTGTAGATGTTATCAAAGAGTATGGACGATTTTTAGAAGCATATAGAGAAGATAGAGAGGTACTAAGGTTTCACTATCATAAGGTGGACAGCCTTTATCAGAAGTTACAGGAGCTTGCACTGCCAAGAAAAGAATATACTTCTAATCTTACTGAACTTCCAAAAGTAAAAGCCTTTATTACAGAAGATGAAGTCTTTGCTACCCTGTCAAGAGGAAGCGGAATTGATAGAGGAAAAGAGCGAATTACAAAGTTTTTCAAAGAAAATCACACTTTACAGGAAAAAGCCGACTTTTTAAAAGATGAATACGGAACAGGAGGAAGAAGCCATGCGGTATCAGGCTTGACAGGTAGTGGAGAATGGCACGATGCCAAAGGAATAAAACTGGAAAAGAAAGATTGCAGCGATGTGTTCCTTACTTGGTCAAGTGTGGCAAAGCATATTGATGAGCTACTTTCTAAAAATATTTATCTTGAAGAAAAGAAAATAGAAAGTAAGGCAGAGAGAGAAGAAGCAAAAGAAGCACAAAAATCACAATATTATTCTAAAGATGAACCTGAAAATCTGATGACAAAGGAAATGCTTGAAAGAGTACCGGAGCTTTACGCACAGGAAGAAATTGCTTTAGCGGATAAGGAAGTTCATGCAGCATATATCATTCCTTTTAGAAGCAACTGGACTTGGTATATGACGGAGTACGACAGAGAAAGCGGTGATGCTTTTGGTCTTGTTTTAGGGATTGAACCTGAATGGGGATATTTCAATCTTGAGGAGCTGAAGGAACTAAACGCTCAGAGGCTCATTTAGAAGATTTTCCAAAGACTTTTCGAGAGATTAAAGACACAGAGCTTGTAAAACAGATGAGCGAGGAAGAAATAAACCGAGTATTTAACGGACAGCTTTCCTCAAAAGATAAGCAAAAGGAACAGGACATCTTTTATCTTAGCGATGAAATGGGAATTTCATTAGAAGAAGCCGAGGGTATTATCGACGACAGGAGCAGGTTATCAGGGGTTAGTACAGAGGATACAGATAACAAAGATAATTTACTTGATGAAAAAAGTCCCGTTCAATCTACCCTATTTGACTATATTCAGCAAAGAGAGGAAATCGAGCTGAATGAAAAAGAGGAAAGCCTTGCAGATCAATTTGCAGTGAAACAAGGAGATACCGTCTATTTTGACCATGAAGCATATATCGCAAGGGATATTGAAAAAAATAAGGTAAATGGAAAGCCGGAGGTATGGCTGTATCCAGCAAGAGATGGAAATAGGCAAATTGCAATCGTACCGTTTATGGATAATGAGGAGCTGCTAAAAAAGATAAGCCTTGAAAGACCAAACTTTTTGGTTGGCGATGAAGTGAGATACAAGGATAAGGATTGTACCATTACCCGCTTTGACAATATGGGAAATAACCTAAAGACTGTAACGGTTATGGACAATACCGAATATCTTGGCGGTATGATAACCGGCTCAGATGTGATTCCCTATCGTTTAGAAAGCGATCTTGAGAGGATATTTAAAAATCTGACATACAAGAAAGCTAAAGATACGATTCAAGATATTGATGAAAAGGCAGAAAAACCTAAAATAGAAGCTCATAACTTTAAGATTACCGAAGAAATCCTCCCTGAAAAATTAACTCCAAGTGAAAGGTTAAACCAAAACCTTGAAGCAATTTCTATGCTAAACCGAGTGGAAAGCGGGCAAAGAGAACTTGACAGTACAGCACAGGAAGTTTTGGCAAGTATGTCGGCTGGGGTGGACTTTCCGAAGTCTTTGACGAGAGTAAGGAAGGGCAGTGGAAAGAAGCAAGAGCATTCTTAAAAGATAATTTATCGCCATCAGAATACGAAGCTGCTATGGAATCAACCTTAACAGCTTTTTATACGCCTAAAACAGTCATTGACAGTATCTACTCTACCCTGTCAGGAATGGGCTTTAAGAGTGGTAATATCTTAGAGCCGTCAATGGGCATCGGAAACTTTATCGGCAATCTTCCTGATGAAATGAGTGAGTCAAAGTTTTATGGCGTGGAGATTGACAGTATAAGCAGTCGCATTGGAAAACTCCTTTATCCAGAAAGTGATATACAGATTAAAGGATTTGAGGAAACTTCCTTTTCCAATAACTTCTTTGATGCGGTGATTGGAAACGTGCCGTTCGGAGAATACAGGCTCAATGACAGAGAGTACAACAAAAATAACTTTCTTATCCACGATTATTTCTTTGCAAAATCCATTGATAAGGTAAGAAATGGCGGTGTTATCGCCTTTATCACATCTTCAGGTACGATGGATAAAAAGGACGAAAGTGTTAGACGATACCTTGCAGCAAGAGCGGAGTTTTTAGGAGCAATCAGACTTCCGAACGATACTTTTAAGGGTGTTGCCAGAACAGAAGTAACCTCGGATATTATCTTCCTAAAGAAAAGGGACAGTATCAGAGAAAGAGATGAGGACTGGATTCACCTTGCTGAAGATGAAAATGGTCTTACCTATAACAAATATTTTGTAGATCATCCTGAACAGGTACTCGGCACAATGCGTGAAGTTTCAGGAAGATTTGGAAACACACTTGCGTGCCTGCCAAAAGAAATACAGACATAAAGGAACTTCTTACAAAAGCAGGCACAGAAATATCAAAGAACGCAAAGTATGAGGAAATAGAACTGCTTGATGATGAAATCAGCACAATGCCTGCAACGGATGATGTCAAAAATTTTTCCTATACCGTTATTGATGACGAAGTGTATTACAGAGAAAATTCCCTTTTTGTAAAGAAAGAGATAACGGATAAGAATAAGGAGAAGATTAGGGACTATCTTGAACTGAATACTGCCCTTAAAGATGTTATCTACAAGCAGAAAGAGGACTATTCCGATGATGAGGTAAAGAAAGCTCAAGAAAAGCTCAATGAAGTCTATGACAGTTTTTCTAAAAAGCATGGCTATGTCAATAACCTAAGTAATACCAGAGCCTTAAAAGAGGACAGTAACTTCCCTCTTGTTTCCTCCATTGAAATCCTTGACGAAGAAGAAAACTTCAAGGCAAAGGGGGATATATTCTCCAAGAGGACAATCACAAAGGCAAAGACCATTGACCATGTGGACACTTCCCTTGAAGCACTGGTATTATCCGTATCCGAAAAAGGATATGTGGATTTTGAGTATATGGAAAACCTGACAGGAAAAGACAGACCTACTTTGATTGAGGAGCTTAGAGGAGAGATTTATCTAAGTATCAGGGAAGAACAGAACTTTTACAGACCGCTATCCTTTAACCTCGAAGATGGGGATTTACCTTTTGCCTGTGCAAATGGTAGCAATTCATATAAATATGGCTATGTTACAAAGGACGAATACCTATCAGGAAATATCAGGGATAAAATCGTCATTGTTGACAGCTATCTTTCAAAGCTAAGACAGACCGAAAGAGAACTTCCTCATCTGGGGTATGCGGAAGATGGAAAAGAAAAAGAGCTGATAAGCTATGAGATGAACCGTTTGGAATATCAAAAATCAGAACTTACCAAAGTATTACCGAAAGAACTGGAAGCAAGTGAGATAAGCGTTCGTCTTGGTGCAACTTGGATACCGATAAAAGATATAGAAAAGTTTATCTTTGAAACACTGAAAACACCGGGCTGGGCAAGATGGGATATTAAGGTTAAATTTTCAAATCTCACAAGTGAATGGAATATTGAAGGAAAGAGCAGAGATAAGGGCAACGATCTTGCAGAAATGACCTACGGAACATCAAGGGTAAACGGATATAAGCTGATTGAAGATGCCTTAAACCTTAAAGAAACAAAAGTCTTTGACCAGATTGAAAATCCGGATGGCTCGAAAAGTTCTGTGCTAAATAAAAAGGAAACTCTCCTTGCAGGACAGAAACAGGAGCTTCTAAAAGAAGAATTTAAGAACTGGATATTTAATGATCAGGAAAGAAGAAGCAGACTTGTAAAGCTCTACAATGAGCGTTTTAACTCTATCAGAAATCGTGAATATGACGGAAGTAACCTCTCTTTTGAGGGAATGAATACGGAAATAGAGCTTAGACCTCATCAAAGAAATGCCATTGCAAGAAGCCTTTACGGAGGAAATACCCTGCTTGCCCATGTGGTGGGAAGCGGAAAGACCTTTGAGATGGTCGCTTCCGCAATGGAAAGTAAAAGGCTTGGAATGTGCAGTAAATCACTCTTTGTCGTACCGAATCACCTGACAGGACAGATAGGCAGAGAATTTATGCAGCTTTATCCGTCAGCTAACATTATGGTGGCTGATAAAAAAGACTTTGAGCCAAGAAACAGAAAGAGATTTATCGGTAAGATTGCTACCGGAGAATATGATGCGGTTGTAATCGGTCATACGCAGTTTGAAAAAATCCCAATGAGCAAAGAGTATCAGGAGAAACATATTCAGGATCAGATTGATGAAATCATAAATTATATTGAGGAATACAAGCACGACAGAAATCAGAATTTTACCGTAAAACAGCTTGAAAAGACCAAGAAAAAACTGGAAGCAAGGCTTGAAAAATTAAACGATGATTTTAAGAAAGACGATGTCATTACTTTCGAGGAACTTGGTGTAGATAAGCTATTTGTCGATGAAGCACATGGATTTAAGAATTTGTATCTTCATACAAAAATGCGTAATGTTGCAGGAATCGGGCAATCGGAAGCCTTTAAGTCCTCCGATATGTTTATGAAATGCAGATATATGGATGAGATGACAAACGGGAAAGGTATTATCTTTGCCACAGGGACTCCTGTATCAAACTCTATGACGGAGCTTTACACCATGCAGCGTTATCTTCAGTATGAAAACCTAAAGAAAAATCACTTGGAGCATTTTGACGCTTGGGCAAGTACCTTTGGAGAAACACAGTCCGCCTTTGAACTTGCTCCTGAAGGAACAGGATACAGGGTGAAAACAAGATTTTCAAAGTTCTATAACCTACCTGAATTGATGTCCATGTTTAAGGAAGTCGCTGACATTCAGACCGCAGATATGCTAAATCTTCCAACACCTGAAGCACACTATGAAGTGATTAAAACCTTGCCGAGCGAGGAACAAAAAGAAATCCTAAAGGGATTATCTGAAAGAGCGGATAAGGTTAGAAATAGAGTGGTAGAACCTGATGAGGATAATATGTTAAATATTACTAATGATGGTAAGAAACTTGCCCTTGACCAAAGACTGATCAATCCCCTACTTCCTGATAATCCTGACAGCAAGGTGAATGTTTGCGTGAAAAATGTCTTTAGTATTTGGGATAAGACCAAAGAAAATAAGTCTACACAGCTTCTATTTTCCGATATGTCCACACCGAAAGGCGATGGAGAATTTAACATTTATGATGATATTAGGGATAAACTTGTAGCTATGGGCATACCGAAAGAAGAAATAGCATTTATCCACGAAGCGAACTCCGATAAACAAAAGGATGAACTCTTTGCAAAGGTGCGTAAGGGAGATGTGAGGATATTACTTGGTTCAACTCAGAAAATGGGAGCAGGCACGAATGTGCAGAATAAACTGATTGCACTGCATGATTTGGATGTGCCTTGGCGTCCTGCGGATCTTGAACAGCGTGCGGGTAGAATTGTAAGACAGGGTAACGAAAATGAGAAAGTAAATATCTATCGTTATGTTACAGAGAACACATTTGATGCCTATTTGTGGCAGACGATAGAAACAAACAGAAATTCATTTCTCAGATTATGACTAGTAAAACACCTGTCAGAGTGGCGGAAGATGTGGACGAAAGTTCCCTTAATTATGCAGAAATTAAAGCGTTGGCTACTGGCGATCCGAAGATTAAAGAGAAGATGGACTTGGACAATGAGGTTACAAAACTTAAAATGCTGGAAGCAAACTACAAGTCCAACCGTTATAGATTAGAGGATAAGGTTGCTAAAAATTATCCGGAAGAAATCACAAGAACGGAAAAGCTGATTGAAGCTGTAAAGAAAGATATAGCTGATGTAGAGCCGCAAGGAGAAGGCGAAAATAAATTTACTTCCATTACCATTTTGGGAGAAAAGATTACTGATAAGAAATTAGCAGGAGAAAAACTTCTTGAAGCTATCAAGACTATAAAAATCAACGAAAGTAAGATGATAGGAAAGTATAGAAATATGGATTTAGAGGTCAGCTATAACTTCTTTACCAATGAGCATAACTTCAGCTTAAACGGTGCTGCAAAGCATTCAGGAGAGCTTGGCACAAGTGCAGACGGTAATATAACAAGACTGGATAATGCTCTTGAGAAAATGCCTGAGAAATTAAATAGACTTGAAGAAAAGCTCGTCAGCACCAAAGAACATCTGGAAAATGCCAAAGAAGAACTTAAAAAGCCGTTTGAAAAGGCAGATGAACTAAAAACTAAAGTATTAAGGCTTGCCGAACTGAATAAGCTGCTCGATATGGGAGAGGTAGAAGAAAAGAGAAATAACAATCCCCTTGTGGAAGATGTAAAACGAGCGATTATTGACTTCTGTAACAGAGAGTATGAAGAAAACCACAGTTATGATGAGTTTGACAAGTTATACCCTGACTTAAAGCATATCGGGATTGCCTATACCAATACTCCTGATGAAAGGCATGGGATTCAGTACGAACTGAACTTAGAGGATAAGACATGGACGCAGTACATTGATGATATACCAATCAAGACTGAGAGCTTTGATTATGAGAACAAAGGAGAGATTGAAGCTCTAAAGAACATGAAAAATGAGATTGAGCTATCCTCTTTTGAAGATTTGATCTATGTGGATTCCGAAGATTTAAGAGCAGCAACAGGACTTGATATTGATGATGAAGGAAACTTCTATGATCCGCTTGCAAAGGACTTAGATAATGACGGTATCATCGACAGATATGACAATGATTTCAGGGACAGTGATTACTTTGAATCAACCTATGATGTGGAAGATAATCTTCATACAAAAGAAGAAACTGCTCAAAGAACAGATGACAAGCCTTCTATTTTAGGACAGATAAGAGCTTATCAAAGTGAAAGCAAAACGGAAGAGAAACAAACTACAAAAGAACAGGAATATGCAAGATAAGGGAGCGAAAAGCTCCCTTTTACCATGAAAGGAGATATAAAAACATGGGTTACAAAACAATAAGGGATAGGATTGAAGATATGGCAAAGGATAACCACAAAGATTTTGTGAAGGCAGTTATCAGTATGGAAAAAGGCATCAATGATGAGAGTGCCTTGGATAAGCTTTATGATGCTTATATGGCAAATGATACCATCAATCTGCTTCATGAAGATTTCGACTATATGATTGAAGATTTAAGAGAACAGGGACAGATAAAAGACCTGCCCTATGTTCAGCAGGAGAAAGATGACCTTGTAAATATCGTCGGAAATGTTGTAGGAGAGGTCGATGTCATTGAAAGGGAAAATAATAACGGAGAAACCTTTAAGGTGGTGAATTTCTCCATTGTTTCAAAGAATGATGAGGGTAATAAAGTGTATCATAGTTGCTCTGCCAAAACAGACGATGCTAATCTTCCGATAATGTCGGGGGTAATAAAGTGTATCATAGTTGCTCTGCCTACGGAGAAAAGAGTGATATTCCAAAGGACTTTAAACAGGGAGATTTCGTAAAGTTATTCGGACAAATCAGAACTTCCATTGATGATAACGGCAAGGAACACAGCAATGTAAGAATATTATCCTCAAAGCTCTTAAAGGCAAAAGAACAGAAGAAAGGACAGGATAAGAGTCAAGAGATTGCTAAATTGAAAAGCGAGATAGAAGAAAGAGAAAAAGACTTATTTTATGCTGATTCTTGGGAGCAATCAGGACAGATTAGAGCAGATATTGAAAAAAATGAATGCTAAGTTAAATACCTTGCTCAATTCTGAAAAAGGTCAAGGAAACGATAAAAAATCCATACTTGGTGCTATCAAAGAATATCAGGCAGAAGATAAAGAAAAGCCAAAAGTAAAGCAGGAATCGTCAAAAGAAACGGAGAGATAAATGTATAGTCGGTGTGGTCTTTAGGGCTGCACCGGCTCTTTTTTTGTCTAAACATTGACTTTTATTCTTATAAAGATTATAATTTAAGAACAAAAAGGCGGTGATGCAAATGAGTAAACGGGAACTCCTGCTAAAAAAAAAAAGAAAATAATGGGATTATAACTACCAAAAGAAGTCTTAAAAGCTTGGTATTCATAAGGATATCCTAAAAGAATTAACCATAAAAGAAGAACTTGAAAAAATAGCCAACGGACTCTATGTACTTCCGGATGAGAATATCGATGAGTATCTTTATTTCTCATACAGAATACCCAAAGGTATTTTTTCTCACGAAACAGCAGCGTATTTACAAGGATTATCAACACGAATGCCCCTTGTTTATGTGATGACTGTAAAGGTAGGAGATAATGTCAGCAGAGTTAAGTCGGCAAGAAATAATATTATTTTTAAGTATGTAAAAAAAGATTATTACGATATTGGGAAAATAACTATAACTAGTCCTTTTGGCAGAGAAATATCAGTGTATGACAAAGAAAGAACCATACTTGATATTATCAAAGATAAGGACAGAATAGATGCACAAGTATTTAGCGAAGCAATAAAATCTTACTTTGCAGGTAAGGAGAAAAATTTATTAAAACTGTCGAAATATGCTATTAAGATGAATATGGAGCAAGCTTTAAAACGATATACGGAGGTGCTATTATGAAAACATCGGAACAGATAAAAGGAGCGATTAGGAACATATCTAAGAAAACAGGAGTTAATCCGAACTCTCTGCTTCAGATGTGCTTATTTGAAGGAATACTTGAAAAACTCTCCAAATCAAAATATAGTGAGAATTTTATATTAAAAGGTGGACTTCTTATATCCTCTCTTATCGGTGTTGATATGCGTAGTACAATGGATATGGATACCACGATTAGAGGTATTCCACTAAATGAAGAGTCTATAACAAAAATCTTAAATGAAATATTAGCGATTGAAATTGATGCAGATATTGAATATAAGCTGATTAAATTATCGCCAATAAGACAGGAAGATGTGTATGAAGATTTTTTTGTGCAAGCATATCCTGTATTTTTGGGAAAATAAATGCAACCTTAAATATAGATATAACGACAGGAGATGTTATTACTCCAAGAGAAATGAATTATTCCTATTCAAAAATCTTAGAAGAAGGTACAATACCGATTATGACCTATACCATAGAAACTATACTTGCTGAAAAATTTGAAACCATTTCAAGCAGAAATATTACCACAACAAGAGCAAGGGATTTCTATGATTTGTATATGATATACAGCATTTATAAAGATAAAATTGATAAAGATATATTAAGAAAAGCAATAGAAAGAACGAGTAAATACAGAGGTTCTTTTTGAAACAGCTTTACAGTATAAGGAAATAGTAGAGTTGTTCCGAGAAAGTGAAACCACAAAAGAACTATGGAAAAAATACACACAGAATAACCCGTATGCTAAAGATGTTGATTTCTTAGATACTATATCAGTCTATGAAGAAATAGGTACTGTATTAAATGTGAATGATGATACTAAATAGTCTTATGGTTGGTGTGGTCTTTAGGGTTGCATCGGATCTTTTTTATTTGCATAATCAAGGAGAAAATCTCTAATCAATTACCCATTGTCATCAAAAAAGAGGAGATAAAGATTATCTCTCCATCTCCTTACCCATATAAATTCCATAGTTCTTTCGTATCTGATAAAGCTCGTCCATAGTCAATTTTGAGGAAGAATACTCCTGCATAAGGGTATTCTTTTTTTCTTGCAATTTATCAAGCTCAGATAAAATATCCCTTGAATTTGGCAGCTTGGAATAAGACTTTTTAAGCTCGGAAAGAGCGTTTTCATAGAGGGTAATCTGAGCTTTGTATTCCTCGAAAAATGCCCTATCAGACGTATTCGCCTTATATTCCTTGTAATAGGCACGATATTTTTGACAATATGAACTTGCTCCATCGTAGTGGATAACTGTTCCATTTTCTTATCAATCGCCTTGATTTTATCCTGTAAATTTTGTCTTTCATCAGCACTTTTCTTGATAAATTCGTCAAGCTGCTGAACAGATTTTATGCCGTGTTCTCTAAGGAAGATAACAGACTCAGCCATTGTATTAAGGTTATGTTTGGTTGCCCAAAATTCATAGCCTTTGCTTTCTTTTACTTTCATATTGGTGTTCATATCAATAACAATGCCGATGCGTTTTTTGACAGCAGGGGTTTTAATAGATGATCTTTCTGCAAGTCGTTCTTTTAATCTTTCTTCAGTGTAATCTTCTCCGATTGTTTTGGCTCTGGTAAATCTCGGCTTATCTTTTGGCTTAAAAGCAATATGTTTGCCATACTTAATTTCATATCCAAGCTCAGCCATTTTCCTTAGAAATTCATCCCAATCCTTAGACTGTTTTATCATTCTGTCAATATCAAATTGAAGTCTACTTTTCCAAGAAGTACCTTTCTTTGCCTGCTCATTTTCATACCAAGACTTTCCGCTCGTCTTGTATTTTTTCTTGTAGCTTTCGTAGTGTTCATCAATGACGGAAAGGTTGTTTTGTTTGCATAGCTTATCACTCTGATAACGAATTTTATGGTAGCATTTTTTGTTTGACTGATAGCACTTGCCACTAACCATATTCACATTATTGAAGATGATATGATTATGGATATGCCCTTTATCTATGTGCGTCGATAACACAAACTCATATTCATCTTTGAGGATCTTTTTACATAACTCAAGACCGATTTGATGTGCCATTTCAGGGCTTGTTTCTCCCGGTAAAAATGATTGAATCAGATGTCTTGCAAGGACAGTTCCCTTAGTTCCTGCCTCCCCTCTTGTCCTTAAAAACTGAGTATGAGCAGTTGACTGATGGCATTTATGCGTACTGACTAAAAGCTGTTCATCTGTTTTATCTCCATTAACAATATAGTCAATAGCAAGATGAAGGGTTGATTTTATAGGATGTATTTTTGTAATCGCCATAAATTTTAATCACCTCCGGAAGTCCTGTTTAGAAGCAAGGAATGAATTTGCCACAGTTCTTTTGAAAAATGTTCAATCTCTTGTTTCATATCGCCTATGTCCTCTTTGTAGATAACACCGGTCGAATTTACACGATTTGCAATCTGATTGATGTTGTTTGTTGCGTTGGAAAGTAAGCCTTGTAAATCCCTAAAAGGCTCTAAATCGACTTGATAAATTTCCTTTTCTAAAACGCATTTGCGGATAAAATGGCTCATATTTCTACACTTCGCAAGTTTTCTTTTCTCCTCAAAAAGAGTTTTTTCTTCCTTAGTCAACTTAATTTCAAGTCGTTCATTTCGTATCCTATTTGCCATAGATAGTTCCTCCTTTAGATGTATTTCGGGGTTTTAGGGTCTCCCTAACAAGCTAAAAATTGATAAAAAAAGAAGCAGATCCCGAAGGGCTGCTTCATCAATTTTTCCGTAAGTGTCCGTACACTTACTGTGCTTGCTACAAAAGAATACAAGCATTAAGCATATATTAAAATTATTAATAATTGTATCATACTTAAGTATAATTTTCTACTATACTCTTGACAAAATGGTTAGAAGGGACTAATATATAAGCATACAGAACGAGTGTCGGTCAATAGGTGGTGATGTTTTGACAAAGAGAAATGTAAAAGATCCAGAAGAAAGAAAACAGGAGCTTATAAATATAGCATCCAGACTTTTTGAAAAGTATGGGTATGAGAAAGTTTCTGTGCGAGATATTCTTGCAGAAGTTAATGGAGCGCCGGGAATGTTTTTATTATTATTTCAAATCAAAAGAAGATATTTTTCTTGGCGTGTATGGAAACATACTTTGATGAAAAATTAAAAAATAAGTTAGGTATCCTTCAAAACAAGGAAATAGATTACGAAGAAAGAATAAAGATTTTAAGAGAACTTATAGTAAAAGATATCGGTCAGTTTACGACAAGATATAATTTTTTTCAAAAGAGAATTCAATTACAGATAACTCTTACAGGTTATGGGAATTGATTCATTACATTGGAAAAATTTATAGATGTCTATTCAGAATTTATAATTGAAGGAATTGAAAATAAAAATAGAAAAATAATATGGGAATAAACAGAGAAAATGTGAGAAGTTTTCGCAGCTTTTTATTTTATACGGAGCTGTTGGCACAATATATAACGACTATATTATTAAGGGAGAAAACAAAAACAAATTCAAGTGAAGCCTTTGGAATAATAAGTGAGCTATTTCAAAGACCTCATTAGAGAAAAAAATAAAATATAAGTATTTTACAAGGGAAACATCAATGGTGTTTTTCCTTGTATTAGTTTTAAGACAAATGAACGAACTCGTTCGGAAGGAGGTATGTTTTTAGATGAAAAAGAAGAAATCAATCAAAGATATTATTTCCTACAGTGAAATAAAAAAAGGACAACTTGTAGGAGGGATATTATTTGTTAGTCTTGGTATGCTATTAAGTATTTGTCCAATTTTTGGTGATATACAAAGTCATAAAAATCTCTATTTTTTTATATGGAAAATTAGAACAAAGTACAATACAGTTCTGCATCTATGGACTTGCAGCAGTGGTATTGTCATATTGCTTAACTTACATTGGCGGTATTTTTATGCCATAAGTTTTCATATGTTTTAATAGCTAACTTAAAAAAAGAAGATATTATTTCATATTGGGAATCTTCCTTTAGGTTTTTTTACCGGAGACAACAAGTCAAAAAAATAAGGCAAGTATTAGGATCGGACATGAATCAAATTGAGGGATATTTTTCTCATCAATTACCAAATTTAATTTCAACTTTAGCACTAATTTTAGCAATGATAATTGTTATGTTGAAGATAAATTTAATATTAGGTCTTACGACTTTGTTAATTATATTTGTTGGTTTAGGAATTCAGATTGCAATCATGGCAAAGATTATAAAGTCGGGTGGACTTGAGAAGAACTTTGCGATTTGGATCAAATTAATTCAGCAACTACTGAATACGTTAAAGGTATGCCGGAAGTGAAAATATTTGGAACAGGAGCAAAATCATTTAAAACTTTTTCAAAGTCAGTAGGAGAATATAGAGATTTTACAAGTTCGATGACATCAATGATAAGACCGGGATTTGTCTCATTTAGAATGTTTATTTTATCTGTTGCTACATTCATAGTTCCTGTAGGAATACTTTTAATGTCACGAAATAATAACTTGGATTTTGCTACAGTTTTTATTTTCTATTTGATTCTTGCACCTGCAATTAGCGTACCTGCATTAAAGCTTAGAGATTTTGCAGAAGGAATGAATTTACTAAATGAAGTTGTTTTGAGAGTCTATGAAATTATAGATCAAAAAGAATTGGCAATTGAAAATACTGAGGAAGGGATAAAAGGTCATGATCTTGAATTTAATAATGTGAGCTTTTCTTATGGAAATGAAGAGGTTTTAAAGAATATAAGCTTCTGTGCTAAACAAGGAGAAGTTACAGCATTAGTTGGTTATTCGGGAGCAGGTAAATCTACCATTGGAACGCTAATACCAAGATTTTACGATCCTTCAGAAGGTTCTATTAAAATTGGTGGAGTTAATATAAAAAGTATTCCGATAAACACCTTAATGGACAAGATAGCATTTGTTTTTCAAGACAGTGATCTTATCACAGATACAGTCTTCAATAATGTTGCTATGGCAAAGACAGGTTCTACAAAAGAAGATGTCATAAAAGCATGTAAAAAAGCAAGGTGTCATGATTTTATTGAAAAACTTCCTAATGGATACAATACTGTTTTGGGTAAAGGAACTTACTTATCTGGGGGAGAGAAACAACGTATTGCAGTAGCAAGAGCAATTTTGAAGGATGCACCAATATTAGTGTTAGACGAGGCAACAAGTTTTGCAGACTCTGAAAATGAATATCTTATGCAGGAAGCTTTATCTGAATTGGTCAAGGATAAGACTGTTATTATGATTGCTCATAGGTTAAATACCATAGAATATGCAAATCAAATCTTAGTAATATCTGATGGAAAAATTGCAGAAAGAGGTAAGCATGAAGATTTAATCCTTGCAAATGGAATATATAAGAGACTCTTTGATATTTATAAGAAGACAAATATTTGGCAAATGGATATAGAAGGGAGTGAGAATGAATGATAAGAAATATTACTTTAGGAAAGATGAATAATATAAGAAAATCAATTATTTTAAACGTTTTGGCATCTATTTCCAACCTTATACCATTTATTGCTTTTGGCGAAAATTGTAGAAACACTATTTTTAAATAGAGGTGCAGATAGTATAGATACGAGCCTTTTATGGAAGTATTTTGGGATAATGGCAATATTTTTCTTAATAACATTCTTATTGGAAAATTTAGCCACAAAATATACCTATGAACTTGGATACAAGACAAGTGCAGATGGAAGAATAGAGCTTGCAGACCACATAAGAAAACTGCCGATAGGTTATATTTCAGGGAAAAGTTCAGCAGAGATCTTAGATACATTAATGAATGATTTTTTCAAAGTTGAAACGGCAGTAACGCATCAATTACCTCAATTTTTTAGTGGTATATGTGTAGCGGTTCTTTGCTCGATATTATTTTTGATAATCAATGTAAAAATGGGAATAGCAACACTTATTGGACTACCTATTTCTGTTCTACTTCTTACACTCATGCAAAACTTTCAGAAAAAAATTTATTTAAAAACAAAGAAAATGAGGATAAAAAGAGGAAGAAGATATAAATGAATATTTGGATGCCATTAAGACTCTAAAAGCTTATAACAGCTTAGATGACACATTAACAAAACTTGAAGAAGATATAGACAACTCAAGAAATGCAAATATTAAGAGTGAGAAAGGAGTTGGTTCATTAACTACTATAGCAAGTATGATTTTAAGAATAGGACTTCCTTTGATGAGTTTAGCTGGTTCCTATTTATTTATAAATGGATCTTTGGAAATTGATACATTTTTAATGTTCTTATTTGTAGGCACAAGGATTTTTGATCCCTTGGAGCTTGCACTTGTAAATTATACAGGTTTACAAATGGCATCCGTTTCAGGAGAGAGAATCATTAACTTACTTAAGGCTAAACCTATGTCAGGAAATTGTGCTGTAAACGAAAGCAACAAAATTGAAATATCTGATGTTTCATTTTCTTACAAGGAGTCTAAGGTTATCAATAATGTTTCATTAGACATTAATGAGAACGAATTAACTGCTTTTTGTTGGTTACTCTGGCTCTGGAAAATCTACACTAATTAAATTAATTTCCAGATTTTATGATCCTAATGAAGGGACAATTAAAATTGGTGGAGTAGATTTGCTAACAGCCGACCCTGATAAATTAATGGATAAATTTTCTGTCGTTTTTCAAGATGTGTATCTTTTTAAAGACACAATTTATAACAACATAAAATTTGGAAATGAAGATGCAAGTAAAGATGAAATCATGAATGCTGCAAAAATGGCAGGAGCTTATGACTTTATAGTCAAAAAAGATGATGGATTTGACACTATGATTGGACAAGGAGGAGCGACTCTGTCTGGAGGTGAGAAACAAAGAATATCAATAGCGAGAGCAATATTAAAAAAATGCACCAATAATACTACTTGATGAAGCAACATCTTCACTTGATCCTGAAAATGAACTTATTATACAAGAAGCAATATCAAATTTAATAAAAAATAAAACAGTTGTGGTTGTAGCCCATAAATTAAGAAACGTAATGGGAGCTGATAAAATTGTTGTTTTAAACAAAGGGAAGGTAGAAGAAGTTGGGAAGCATGAAGAACTTATTAAAAATGAAGGACTATATAAAGACTTATGGAATTATCAAGAAAAGTCTAAAGAATGGAAGATTGTACAGTAACAATCAATTTTAAAGGAGGAAATTTATGAAAACACAAAAGAAATCATCAAAAAATGCAGTTACAGCTGGTGTTTTAATTGCACTTTACTTTGTAACATATTTAGTAATTGGGGCAATATCTATGCCTGTCCCTGTTTTATTTTTACTAATGCCTATGCTTGTAGCACTACTTGCTGCACCAACCTATCATATGCTTCTTGCAAAAACAAAGTCAGCCACCGCTATTGTAATCGCAGCTATCTTACCAAGTATTTTATTAGTTGTAACTGGTCATATTCCAATTGCACCATTAGTGGCAGTGCCTGCCGGAATAATTGCTATGTTAATAGCAAGAGGTGGAAATTATACAGACTTTAAGAAAAATACAATTAGTCATATGTTTTTTTCTCTAAACTTATTTGGAGGATTCTTACCAATTTGGCTTATGAGAGAAGCATTTTTTGAAAGTGTTATAAAAGGTGGCTTAGATCAAAACTTTTGTAATACAGTAAGAGCATGGACACCAATATGGATGCTACCAGTTATGATTATTGGAACATTTATATTCTCTTTGATTGGTTCTTATTTTTACAAAAGAAAATACTAAATAAAAAGCTGGAATCAGCAGGAGTTTTATAATGGAAAATTCAAAGTTTGTTCTGGGGTCAAAATATGACCTCAGAACAAAAACTTATCTTGCTTATAGGTGCGAATATTTTAATTTTTTTAGGGTTTGATTGGATCTATCAAAGTCTTATTACATTATTTTTTTCTTGTCATCATTATTAGCGATGGTTATAAAAAAATCCGCTATAAAGTATATTTTATTTTTTTGTAATAAGTGTAGTATTGGAAAAAAATCTTTAGCCTATTTTTAATATGAATTTTTCTTTCGAATTTAATTTTATTTATCTTAGCAATTGGAAGAAAATTTCTGCCATGTATTATCGTGGGCAAATGGATTTTAAATTCCACATCTGTTTCCAGTGCAGTGGCAACTTTACAAAAATTAAAACTTTCAAAAGACTCGCTCATAATGATTTCTGTAATATTTAGATGTTTGCCTACTATTAAAGACGAATGGAGTCATATAAATATGGCGATGAAAACTCGAGGAATTAATTTTTAACTTAATAAATTTAATAAAGGAAACCAACATTAATAATGGAATATTTTTTTGTGCCCTTATTCGTAAGTGTGATAGAAATTGGGGATGAGCTCTCTCAATCAGCCATTATAAGGGGACTTGATGCTCCTGTTAACAAAACAAGTAGATATCTTATTAAATTTAGGAGAAAGGATATTTGTGTTTTTACTTTCTATGATTTTAATTATATTAATCGTTGTATTTATGAAAATCTCGGGGTGGGACTTATGATTGAAATTAGAGAATTAAGCTTTAAATACAAGGGAGGAGCTAATTACTCATTAAAAGACATTAATTTGATTGTAAAAAAAGGAGAATGCATTCTTCTATGTGGTAGGAGTGGTTGTGGAAAGTCTACTCTATTAAAGCTTATGAATGGTATAATACCTGAGTTTTATGATGGAGACATTTCTGGCAGTGTTATGGTCAATGGTATGAATACATTTACCACCCCAATTTATAAATTATCTAAGAATGTAGGCTCGGTTTTTCAAAATCCCAAAACACAATTTTATACAACAAATACAACAGATGAAATTGCTTTTGGTTTAGAAAATTACGGCATAGAAAGAGAAGTAATTAACAAAAGGATTGAAGAAGTTGAAAAAGAGCTTCATCTTGAAAACTTGATGAATAAAAATATATTCAATCTTTCTGGAGGAGAAAAGCAGAAGATTGCTATAGCAAGCATTTACGCATTAAACCCTGAGATATTTATTCTTGATGAACCATCTTCAAGCTTAGACATAAAGTCAATGAAAGAACTATCGCTTACAATAAAAAAGCTTAAATCTTTAGGAAAAACTATTATTATTGCAGAACACAGGTTGTGGTATTTAAAAGACATTGCTGATAGAGCAATATACTTAGAGGATGGAAAAATCATCAGAGAATATAGTATGGACGAAATTGAAAATCTAAGTGAAGATGAACGAACGAGAACAGGACTTAGACATTCTGATTATAAAGCTATTGAAAGATTTGATGATTTTTGAAACTTCAAATAAAGGGACTTTATTAGAGTTAAAAAAATCTGATATTCAAAAAGAAATACCAAAAATAATTTTTGTCCATTGAGGATCTTAAATTTTGCTATGGGAATATTATTGGGATTGTTGGAGAAAATGGAATTGGGAAGTCTACATTAGCAAAAAAATCATATGTGGCTTATACAAAGAAAAATAAAGGTAAAATTTTTAAAAGATGATGAGAATTTACAACTAAAAACAGTATAAAAAAATCTAATTATGCAGGAAGTGAACTGCCAGTTATTCACAGACAGCTTAAAGATGAGATAGTATTAACATCAAATATTAAAGAGAACAATGTTTTAGATACTTACCTAATAGATATGGAGTTAAAAATTATCAGTGATAGGAATCTCACACCTTGTCAGGGGACAAAACAGAGAGTAATTATCTTATCCGCTTTACTATCCGGACAAGAAAATTTGCTGATGAGCCAACCAGTGGATTGGACTATAGAAATATGAAAATAGTAGCTAAAAACATTAAGAAAGTAAAGGAAGAAGATAAGTTGGTTTTTAATAATATCCTCGATGATGTTGAGTTTTTAGAGTTAGTTTGTGATAAAGTAATTTATTTCCCAAAAACAAAAAAATAAATTAAAAATTGGGAAATAGAAATGCTATAATAACGACGAGGTGAAGAAAAATGAAGCTTATACAACGGAATGAATATCTAGAAAAACTCGTCGATATAAAAGGTACACCGGATATAAAAAGTCATAACAGGCGTAAGGCGATGCGGAAAATCCAAGCTGCTGGAAGCTTTTATTTCATATGTGCAGAAGAACGAACCGGAAGCGAACATCATCTATGTGAATTTCAATCTCGCGGAGTATGATCATTTGCTCACTTATCGCAATCTTTATGATTACGTTTCAGATAAGTATAAGGAGGGCGCCAAACTATGTGATGATTGACGAAGTGCAGATGTGCAAGGATTTTGAAAAAGCGGTTAATGGAATGCATTCATCGGAACGCTACGATATTTACATTACCGGGGCGAACGCGTTTCTTCTGAGTTCGGATTTTGCCACTTTGTTTACCGGGCGGACCTTTGAGGTAAAAACTCTATCCGTTTTTCATTCGCTGAATTTGTAAAAATACTATGAGATTGATAATGCTTACGATGCCTTTGATAGATACATAAATGAAGGCGGAATGTCAGGTTCCTATCTCTATCGCAAGCAGGAAGCTAAGCATGATTATATAGCAGATATCTACAACACGCTGATTGTCAGGGATATCAGACAAAAAAATATAAAAATCCGGAACGTTTCCCTAATAGAGCGGATATCAGAATATATGATGGATAACATTTCAAATCTCTCATCTGCAAGAAGTATTGCGGATACGTTGTCCGGAAATAAGGATAAAATCAATCATAAGACTGTTAGCGCTTATATACAGTATCTCTGCAATGCTTTTGCATTCTATAAAGTACGCCGATACGATATCCGCGGAAAGAAATACCTTGCATCCAATGATAAATACTATCTCAGTGATCATACGTTCCGCTACGCCAAGCTTGGAACAAGAAATATGGATTATGGCAGGGTGATAGAGAATATTGTGGCAATCGAACTCTTGCGCCGGGGATATGAAGTTTATGCCGGCATGCTTTATCAGAAGGAGATTGATTTTGTTGCAATCAGACGCAGTGAAAAACTTTACATCCAGGTTTCAGATAATATAGAGGATGAAAAGACCTTTGAAAGAGAAGTGAGTCCATTGTTGCAGATAAAGGATGCCTATCCAAAACTGCTCCTTGCCAGAACCCGTCATGGAATAACAGACCATGAAGGAATACAGATTGTAGATGTGGCAGACTGGCTGTTATCATAAAGATAGACAAATCGAGGTTAAAAATGCTAAGATTACGGAATTGGTGTCTGCTACTGTAAATAAAGGGCTTTTACAGATATGATGACATGTTTATGAATAGACTCCGTAATCCATGCTGAGACGGTATCACTGCCATCACTAGTGGCAGGGAGCGAGACAAATTATGCAAATTCAGTATATGAGAAAGGCAGGGTAAGCATCCACGGAATATTCAAAAACTATGTGGAGCAGGCAGGTCAGTAAAAATCAAAAACAAACAAGAGCTGTAGCTTGCAGTAGTTCTCTCCGTAGGTCATGACCCCTGTTAGAAAGCTTTAGCAGGCACTCGGTGTATGGACAGGTGGGACGAAGGAGTTGGGATACGATCCCTTTAGACACGGAAAGTTCACCATCATAGTTAGTAGAGGATTTATAGCCTTTATAAAGCAAAACAATGGGATGCTTTATAAACCACACCCTCTTTTAGCTGTTCAGTATAAAATACAATGACTGTCATACATTTTTTGCTCTGTTTTATGAGGTAAAGATGTAAAGAAAAGCCTGAAATTAAATGATTAAGGCCGTAAGAAGAACTACTATTAGTTGCAGATAGAACAATTGTGATATTGGTTAATGCAACTTGTATATATGTGTTGTTGCAGGAAGCTTTATATAGTTGCAAAAATTGGGTAAATGATATGTCGAGTTGCGCTTTTGATTATTTGTTATGAAAACACACCTTTTTCATTGCAAAAATGCAAATATGATATATAATGAGAGTATGAGATATAGCAAATAATCTAATTACAAATATACCCATGAAAGGGGCGTTACTATGGCAAATGATAATCAGATAGCTTTCCTTTGTTCGAGATTGAAGGAGCTTCATGAAAAAGAATGGCTGTACTATGGATGACATGGCAAAAGAAGATTGACGTATTAGAAGGCTTTGGAACCAGGAACTGGTATGAACAAGTCGTCTATTTCACGTGTTGAAAGTGGAAAAACTGCAGAAAAACTCTACTAGAAATGGCAAGAAAATACTGTAAGGTTTTTTGAATGTCAGATTCGCAGACCGAGCAGTTTTTAAGAGGAGAGAAGGTTGCTGTTCCAGATACTTCAGCACTACTTAAGAATTCACAGTTAATTGATGAACTGAACAAGGAATATAGTAAGGTAGTTATTCCAAAGGTGGTTGTTGATGAATTAGATAATATAAAAATAAGAATTCAGGTCCTCTTGGAAGAAAGGCTTGGAAAGTTCTTCGTGGTATTAGCTATGGTTCGCGTACAATTCTTATGGAATATAATGGCGATGCTGATGAGGATAATGAAGATTGTAAAATAATATATATTGCGCAGGAGGCTTCTGATACATATCACTGCAAAGTAGATATCATAACAGAGGACACAGACTATTCAGCTTACCTTAGGACATGAACTCAGTTTCTGCATTACACCTAGAGAGTATATGGCTACCAAGCAGGAAACTTATTAATATGACTAAAATGGCTAGAATTGACGCCTATTATGCTGATTCATATGAGGAATGTGAAGAACCAACAGTAGAAGAAGTAAATGCATATCTTCAGGATGGAAATACACTTATTATCTCTGCAGTAAGAAATAATAGGGCTAGCAATTGAGCAAAAGAAAAAGAGAAAATTAAATGGCTCACACAGCTTGGTGCAGATGTGAATAAGTGTGATTGCAGTCGTAGATATTTCCCAGCTCTATCGCATGCAGTACAGATGAAGGATTATGAGATGTTTATGTTTTTACTTTCAGAGTGTAAGGCTAATCCTAATGTTGGAAGTAGAAACCTTTTGATGCCGGAAAAGTACGTCAGAAGAATGAGGGTAATATGCCATTAATGATTGCTGCCTGGGAGGGAAAGAAGGATTTTGTAATTGCTTTATGTGAGGACGAAAGAACCAGTATTAACCAGCAGGACGCTAATGGGTTTACTGCTCTATGAAAGCTTGTATGAATGGCCATTTTGAAAAATAATAAGGAAAAAGCATACTTGGGATATTCGAAAGATTCTCATTGATGCAGGAGCAGACCAGAAGATAGTTGATATTGATGGTAAAACTGCTGCTGATTGCGTAGTGAGTATTATGAGTCTGGTCCCACAAGAAAGCAGTTTAATAGAGGTAACAATAAGAATAACCAGAAGAGGGGAATAGAAGATGGTAACACGAGCTTGTATATCGATAAACAATCGATGCAATCTCAATTGTATTTATTGTCATTTCCATGAGAAGGAGGATTACATTCAGAAAGATAATATGGATGTAATTACTATCCTTGATAATATTATTTCGCATATTGAAGACAACGAAATTGATCTGTTTAAGCTAGGATTCGTTGGTAATGGAGAACCTTTGTTAGATTACGAAAAAGCTTAAACAGTATATTGTTCATATAGGCGATTATTTAAAATCTAGAAGAATTGCTGCATACACCATTACAAACGGTTTGTTAGTTGATCGAGAAAAGTTAGAGTTCTCTAAAAGAATACAAAGTTAACGTCGGTTTTTCAATAGATGGGTTACCTGCTATTCATAATAAAATGTAGATGTGAAGTTATGAACGAGTAATGGCCAATATAGCGCTATATAAAGAAGTGAACGGAAAGTACCCTTCTATGAATTGTACTGTCGGAAAAGAGATAATCGACTATCCAGAGGAGACTATTAGTTTCTTTTGAACAATTTGAAAAATAGGATTACTTTTTTTCTAGGATGATTGGGAAGCAGGGGATATCGCTACCTGAGTTTAAGCTAGTTTTTAAATAAGGCTATGGAGCGATTAAATGTTAGAACTGGTGGCTACGACTGTACCATAGTATGGTGGTATGTGTGGTGAGGGATGGATAATATCTTTTTATGCGAATGGAAAGATATTTATATGTGGAAATTGCATTGACTTACCTTTTTCGATGCCTTACGACACGCCTCTGAACAAGGTTGGTTTTGATGTTATCGATTTTGATAGAAACTGTTGTTTCAAGGAGGTGTTTACTGGTTGAAAATAGCGTTATATGGAATGCCCCAGCAGGCAAGAGTACATTGATGAATAGAATAACTGATGCAAAAGTTATTAATGGCATCCAGGAGTTGAGACGTATTAGTGGTGGTTCTTTTTCAGAGTTATCAGAAGAAGAGAAATATCAAGTTAGAATAAAGTACACTGAATATATTAATGGATTGAAGGATGAAGTGATTGTTTCTGATGGACATTATTCGTCTCATGGAGAATGTTGCTTTTTACTAAGGCTGATGGAGATTTGTACGATATCTTTATTTATCTGTATTGTTCTCCGGAAACACTTAAGGAAAGATATGCTCTGTCAGAGAAAAAAACGCCAAGTTTGCTAATGAGTCCGTTGAGTCGATAAGTCAATGGCAAGAGTTTGAGATAATTAATCTTAGAAAAAGAATGTCATAAGCGAAATAAAAGACTTCTACGTTGTCAGTGATAATGAAGAAGAACAGAATGAGTTTTTAGGTTTTTTTATCACTGTTTGAGGTGGTTTTAGTTCTTATGATTTAGCAACAGATATATGTAACCAAATAATGGAGCAGTTCAACAAACAGAATACTTTGTATATTGTTGATGGAGATAAAAACCATTATTACTCAAGATTCATATAAGTTCTGTTGTAATGGCAAGACAAAAGATCTTTGATGGAGATTTTTTATACCGGCTATCAATCATTTCTTTTTGAAAAGGAATTACAAGCTGCTTCTATCGACAAATCAAAAATATCAGAGATAACAGTTAATAATGAAGTATATGACGTAGTTGTATCAAATAATTATGTTGTGCTTTCTTCTGGTATAAAAGATTTGTGGACGGATATTACAGAGGCTAAGAATCTTGGAACTGTATATGCCAATCCATACATAAGCGCAGATGTTAAGTATTATGTTGTAAAGCAATTGAGAGAATATGGTTACACTCGTTTTTGCTTATGGAGATAGTAAGATTGATTTGTACATGTTACGTGAGGCTGATAAAGGATTTTTGTATATTGGTAAGCTGAATAAGCAGATCATTGAAGAATGAAAGCTTTATCGGGATTGGTACCGATTTATGATCATTCATTAGTGATATTGTCTGATGAGGATGAAGAAGTACAATGTGATATCGCTATCTGCAAATCAAATTCAGGAATAAGTGGAAGCAGGCTGGCAGCTGCCTTATGTACGCTTAGGAGAAAAATAGAAGACGTATTGCTGCTGTATTTCCGGAGAAAAACACGTCAATCTTGGTTTTAGAACGAGGAGGCAGGTTTTTGGTGACGGAGATATATGGGGGCAGGCGGCATATTCTATTCTATGAACCCGAAGAAAGATGATGCTCCGTGATTAATACAGAAAGAGTAGTAATAGTTGATAGTGTGATTAATACGGGAAAATCAATAATGAAGATTGTTGATGAGATTAAGAAGCACAATACGGGCATAGACGTTATTATCGCTGCAAATGTTATTCAGAATGAGGCAGTTGAGTTATTCGAAGATTATCTCGTGTTTGCAACAAGACTTTCGAAGAATTCATTTGTTGGAGTTAATCAATCAAAGCAAACTGGGAAAATAGGACCAGATACTGCAGATAGACTTTTTAACTTAATAGAAAAACGATATTGAGATGTTTTTGTTGCAACAAGATTATGAAAAAGTTGCAATCAATTATGAAGATATTGATGGAAATAGGCTGTTTTAGGGCTGAAATAAGCTCTGGACAGTCTATTTTTATGCCTTTTTGTTGCAAAAAGCTTTGAAAAGTTGCAAAATCTGGGTGCTTTTACCAGTGGTTGTTGCAGATAGGGTATCCTGTTGCATATATTACTGTAAATATAGCACTGGTTGCAACATAGTTACATATTGTTGCTATAACAGGTGAAAAACCTTGCAAAAATGCAACAGGTGATATAATGAACTTACAAAAGCAACGGGAACAGTAATTCAGTAGCAAACAAAACAAAGCAAAACCCAAGGAGGAATTCATTATGAGAACAGAAAGAGTAAACGAGCTAAAGGCCAACTGATGAAGTCATTTGGAGAGGAAAAATATCAGAAGGCAGAACTTCTTGATGAGATGTTTGCACTTCAGCAGGAAATCGTAAGCCTTACATTTAATCAAGATCATGCAGCACTTGCAGAGTTAAGAATCTGGGATGTAGAAAAACATCTGGAACAGATGAACGAGGAACTAGGGTAATGTAGCTGATGAGGAACTTAAGAGATTTATCGAAGGAGGCAAGGTTCTTTGTAATCTGATCAAGGCTGAGATATCTGGTAACAGAGGTGAAGCTAAGGCGTTCAGAACATTAGAGTACATCAAGTCAAGAAATTATGTGCTTAAGAATGTGGAACTCAGTGATGGAGATTTCAGAACAGAGTTGGATGCAGTGGTTATTACGCCTTCAGCTATCACAATCGTTGAAGTTAAGAATACTGCAAAAGATATTTTTATCGATGAGGCAGGTAATTACTTTTAGAACAGGAGAGTTCTTAAGACTTGATTGCAATATCGGTGAGAAGATGCAGATTAAGGAAGAACTTCTAGAAAAGCATTGATATCAGAAGGATATGGAGAGGCAGAAATCAACAGCGTGGTTGTTTTCACTAATAATCGTATTGAAGTTCAGAACAAGTTTGAGGGCTTAAGAACCCTGCTTCTCAGCCAGCTTTCATACAAGGTTGAAGGAAATAGATCAAGAGTCATTTTCAGTGATGAAGACATGGATGCTATTAAAGCTTGTATCGAAGAAACTGAGAACAAGGAATCTTATCCTTTGAGTTTGATGTTGAGCAGTACAAAATAGATTTTTGCCTTATTGATGGCAAAACCTGAAGAGGCATCAGTAAAGGCAATTGAAGTTGAAGCGGTTATTGAAGAGCCTGTAAAAACAGCTCCTGTTAAGAAGGTTGGCTTTGGTGAGGTGATTAGAAACATCTTTACTGCAAAATGCGCTAGATATGCCGGTGGTGCGGCAGCTGCTTTTGCAGTTTCACTTATCGCAGCAGCAGTTACTACAACTACTATTCACAAAGGAGGATTTTGATTATGGGAGATGCAATGAAAGGTATGATTTTTGGTTCTTATGATTCTGTACATCTTATCTCCAATAGATGCCTGTCCGGGACCTGTTGATGATGTAATCGTGTTACTTATTGGCATAGCTGCAAGAAAAGGTGTAGCTGAAATTGAAGATTAAAGGAGGTAGTCATTATGGATTGCGTATGTTGTGGAAGATCATTAGCTGCGGGAATTCTTACACTCCCTTGGGAAGATGGAGATAACGAGTATGCTTATGTAACTTGTCCTCATTGTGGTGAAGAGAACATCCAGGAAGGATATGGCGAAGACGATGATTAAGGAGGTAGCAAACATGACAATTGGTATTTTGAAAAAGGGTGACAGTGTATTAAATGTTACGCTAGAGTTTATTGCAGTTCAGAGAAAGAATGGAGAGGTCGATATAGTACCTCTCCCGAAGGATGAAACTGGACTTAGGGTTGATGTTGAGAATATTGTAACCATCGGTTATGGCAACAATACGGTACAGGCAACAAAAGACGATGTTATCGTAACTACATTTTAAGGAGGGATTCTTATGGCAGGTAAAAAAGATAAATCAGTTGTAGCGGTTATTTCAGGACTTACATCAAATCAGGCAGCACAGATTTCCAAGGATATTATGAAGTCCAAACAGAAGTATGCGCCAAGTGGCAGAGGAACAATTGCTGCAGGTTTTACATCAAGCGTTGGTTCTCTCTTCAGAAGGGGAACAAAAAGGATTGGAGGTTGATCATTATGGGAAAGAGATCGTCAGCTCATACAAAGGCCCAGCGTGAGGGTAGAGAACGCGATGATAATAGATGTCAGATTTGCGGTTCAAACGATCATGTGGAAGGACATCACATTCTTGATCATCAGTTTGGTGGTGCCGCAGATAAGGATAATATTGTAGCCCTCTGTCATAAGCATCACAACGATGTTCACAAGGGACTTATCGGTTTATTAAAAATATAGTTTTGGAGGTTATGGCGTATGACAAACGAAGAAAGAAACTTACTTAAGAGAATGGCTTCAGGAGCTCTTGATGGATTCGTTGGAGATGATCTCACAACACTCATGTGGTTCTTCTGTATGGAATGTGATTAAGGACGGAGTTCCAGCAATGTTTAAGCAGGGCCCTGGCAGTAGATTTTTTAATGGTAAAGAGAATGAGCATATCGAAGGTGTGCTTCATACTTTTACAGGAATGGGTTACTGATGAACAGAAGCTTTGAGTTCTTAAGAAAGTTCGGCTGGTTAATGAAGGATGAGGCTGTAAGAGTGTATAGTGCTAAATTTAAGCCTAAGAGATAGTTGAGAGGAGGACATGCGATGAGTCGTCAAAGAAGTACAATAGTTCATGAGTTTTACTGTACACAATGTGGTGAACGCGAGATACCTGTACATAGAAAATATGGTCAGTTTAGAGAAGTGGGACATTTGAAAAAGCTGTATTGTTTATCTTGTGGCAAGGAAACAAACTATGCAGAACGCATTAGTGCTTCTGGGTACGACTCTACTATGTTCCTTGAAGAATATGAGGCTGGCAACTTTGATAGTGAAGGAAATAGAATTCTTTCACTATCAGAATGGAAGCAAGGGCAGCAGGAGCCAGAGGAACTACACTAGGACGAAGATTTATCTGAATGGTATGAACTTTTTAACATCTAAGTTGAGAGCGTTTAATATATAGCCGGTAGGAGATCAAACACGATTATTCTACCGGTATTTTTGTGCTGAACTGAGGTATTTTTCAGTATAAAAATTGCAGGTGTTTGTGATAGTATATATTTTGGGAGAGGTTACGATAATGAACCTCCTTATTACAATGAGAAGGATGATGTTTGTTGATTAAAGGAGAATTACGTAGAAGAGAAGAAGCAGTTATTGCAGGCTTTGTTGAAAGAAATGGAGATAAGGCTTTTGCATGTGTCTAAGAGTTGATAAAAATAAATGTAAAGAGGGTGTTTTGTTTAGATTCAGATCACATAAAGAGTATGAAATAGATATACTAGAAGCAGAGCAAATAATCTTATGCAAGCTTCTGATTGATGAAGATTCAGGTGATTGCAAAATTTTTGTATGACATTCAGGATTTGTGCAGATATTTTATACTGGAAATGAAACCTGAGAATTATAGCAGATTCAGTGCTATGTTTGATGACGATTTCTATGATTAAATCATGGAAAAGGTTAAGGGAAAACCAGCTTATGAAGCATTGAAAGGAAAATACGTGTTCAAGCATTTATGAGCTATGTTATCCCGGCAAAAATCAGCGAAAATATGCCACCATACATTGCTTTTTTTCCTAAGCCCATAATGAGCTGTCTGCAGATGGCTGGTTATGTGACTTGCCATCATTATAAGGTTACTTTATTACAGTACGTAAGCGTCTGCGCTTAATATCCCTCTTCTGTCTTGGAGCACGTCTGCCTATAGTACCCTGCTAAGTCTACGGAATATGTTGTAAGCTATAACCATAAGCTCCAGCACAAGTGCATTGGTTTCAAACTTCCCTGACGGAAGCCTTTCCACGTCTATGTCACTCTTTACCTCGCTGTGGTACTGCTCACACTCACCATAGTGCGTGATAGAGTTTAATGATTTATGGTCGCTTTTCACCGAGATTTGTCCACCAGGTCTCAACCTTTATATCGGCAGGAAGGAGGAATTGGCCTTTTTATCAATTGTCCTCTCGGTTATTTCATAACCTGCACGAAGGGTAAAGTCTTTTCTCAAACCGTTTACTTGTCACATCTTTCCAATCACTTCCAACGTAAACAGTTTTTCACTTCTCTAGGTGTTGTTATATCCTTGCAGTACGTTTTTGCCATTTGAAACCATTCATCCTTGCTTTCCTTCCGCAGGTTCCTTTTGATAATAAAGCTGCATCCGGTATCTATCAGAACAGCTACATTATCAATAGAATCATTACCTGAATCAAGCCTTACCAAAAAGAGGTTTATCAGTAAGCTTCTTACACAGGCTTATTGTCTCGAGAAGGAACTCCACTGTACCGTTCTGGCAGTGTTCCTACGACTGCGGCATTTTCGTAAAAAGTTAAATTTTAACTTCACGGATTCAGGTATTTTTATAAAGGCAGATGTTACAAAAGTAAGACTGTAAAATGGGGATTTGAGGAAAATTCATAAATATTTAAATGGGGATTTAAGGCATATTTCGCTTTACATAAATGGGGATTTGGAGTAAAATCATTATAGTGAGGTGATGTATATGGAGACAACAGTTTTAAAAGGAAAATATATAATGAAATTCTTGAATGGAAAAACAATCGTAGCGATAAGTATGCACTTTTGATAAGAGGAGCTAGACGTGTCGGAAAATCAACGATTGTAAAGGAGTTCGTAAGTAAAGAATTCAAATCATATATTGCTTGATTTTGCTAGTACCAGTAAAGATATCAATAGCTTATTCGAGGATATGTATAGTCTGGATTTTTCTTTCTCCAACTGCAACAGCTGACTGGTGTTAGACTGTAGGAGCAGGAATCAGTAATCATATTTGATGAGGTACAGCTTCTGCCTAAGGCAAGGCAGGCTATTAAGTATCTTGTTGCGGACGGAAGATATAAATATATAGAGACGGGCTCACTTTTTGTCTATAAGGAAAAATACGAAGGATATTCTCATACCAAGCGAGGAACATAAAATAGATATAAATTTATGGATTTTTGAAGAATTTCTGTGGGCAATCGGAGATGAAGTAACTGCAGATACAATTCCAATTTTGTTGGAAAATAAAAAGGCCGGCTGGTAATGCGATGCATAGGGAGTCTGATGCGTATTTTTAGGCTGTATATGCTTGTTGGCGGTATGCCACAGGCAGTTGAAACGTATGTGGCAGATAATAATCTGCAGGCAGTTGATGAAGCTAAAAGAGAAATTGTAGATTTATACGAGGAAGATTTCACAAAAATAGATGGGACAGGCCTTGCTGGAGATGTCTCATGATGCGATTCCAGCTAGCCTTAGCGGTAATGCATCAAGATATGTTTTTGGCAAATGCTAGAGCTGGCATCAAATCAGAACAAATGAAGGAGCTTATCCCCGATATGTTGAGTTCATATACAGTGCTTATTGCATATCGATGCTAATAATCCAAGTGTAGGAATGTCGCTTGAGAAGGATGCGGGGCGCTATGCTTTTTACATCTGATGTAGGATTGTTTGTAACTCTTGCTTTCAGAGATAAGAAGTACACTGAAAAATATAATCTATAATAAACTGCTTTCTGATAAACTAGAGGCAAACCTAGGGTATAGAGCATACGAGAATGCAGTCGCTCAGATGCTGACTGCTAAAGGAAATAAACTTTTTATTATACAATGGGGAGTGAAACTTCAAATCATTTGCATGAAATCGACTTTCTAATATCAACAGGCGATAAAATATGTCCGGTGGAAGTTAAATCAGGAAACTATAGAAATCATAAATCGCTGGACGATTTTTGTAGAAAATTCAGTAGCCGCATAAGAGATAAATACGTCGTTCATACGAAGGATTATAAGTGGGAAAATGGCATTAATTATATCCCTGTGTATATGGTGCCGTTTTTATAGAAGCGGAAAGCGAGACAAATTATAAAAATTGAGTATATGAGAAAGGACATGCAATGAGCAGTCAGTGTCGAATTTGGTCGGAAGGAGATCCTATACTTGAAGAATACCATGACCACGAGTGGTGCAAGATCAGTCATGATGATGATTTTGAATTTGAGATGCTGTGCCTTGAAGGGGCAAGTGTTGGGCTTTCCTGGGCAACGGTAATGCATAAGCGGGAGAATTACCGCAGCGCATTTCACGATTTTAAAATTGATGAATGTGCAGTTATGACAGATGAAGAACTTACAGCTTTAATGACCGATACAGGTCTTATACGAAACCGCAACAAGATCTTCAGCGTTCGCAAGAATGCATTGGCAGTACAGAAGATACAGAATGAGTTCGGCTCTTTTGATGCATACCTTGGAGCTTTACAGGCGGACAGCAAATCGACCGGCATTGGAAAGAACTCTCAGAAATACCTGTAGAGTCTGATGTTTCTATTCGTTTAAGCAAAGATGAAAAACGTGGCATCAGTTTTTGTAGGCCCGGTCATCACGTATTCTTTTCTGCAGTCTATCGGGATTGTGAATGACCACTTAGCTGATTGTAAATATCGATAGGAGACCAGCTATGAAAAGTCAAGTTTAAATTAGGTAAAACTTTCTTTTTATATCGATGGTAAAAAGGGTAACTTTAACAAAGCTCCCTTAGGGTGCCTTTTTCAAGTACTATCGATGTTGGTATAGACCTCTTATTTGAGGTTAAATTCAACTTTGTCAGTGAGCATCTTCCAGATAATCCTGACTAACTTTCCGGAACAGTGTCCGAGGGCATTATAGTGTGTCCTCCCTTCAGCCATTTTTGGTTTCATAGTAAGACTTGAAGGTAAAATTGTTCCTACTAACATTCCAAGCTGCATTGACCAGTGCATATCTTAGTACACGGGAGCCGCGTTTAGACATCCGTGTTCGTCTGGCCTGAAAGTTACCGGACTGGTAAAACAGATGGATCCAGACCCGGCAAAAAGCCAGCAGCTTGTTAGGGTTGGAGAAACGGTGAATATCACCTATTTCGCCAAGAATCATTCCGCCGTTTATATAACCGATACCCGGAATGGTCATTATGACAGAATCATTGAACTTCATGATATCAGTCATTTCTTCTTCAATCTTTTTAATTGGCTGTCCAGTAACTCGATTTGTTCTATGGACTGAGTTATCTGAATAGATAAAGTGCTGTCGTTTGCGCCGACAGACTTCTGTGCCAGAACTCTTAATTCCTTGGCCTGCTCCTTTGTAAAGTGTCCGTGAGATGTAGTTTTGAGCAGAGTTGCCAGATGAGTCATATGCATGGAAGCAATCCTGTTAGGAGAAGGTGCTTCTTTTAGTACAGCATATACAGCCTTTTTGATGCAGACCGGATTTGAAGAAGTATTGTAATTCCGGAAATACCTGATCAACATAAGTTTTCAGTTGTATTTTAAGGCGTGTCCGTTGTTTTATTGCTTTCTGACGGAAACGTCCAAGTGCCTTCAATTCCATCAGATCAAGATCATAGAAACTGATGAATTTTAAGGTATCCTGCATCATAAGAGTTTTAGCAATGACATAAGTGTCGACCTTATCCGTCTTTGTTTTGCGAATGTTGTTTTTACGCATTTGAGACGTCTTAATAGGGTTTAGTACACACACTTTGTAAAGCCCGGCAACAAGGTATCGAACTAGGTTGTCACCGTAGTGTGCCGTTGACTCAAGACCGATGATGGTGCTGGCCTTATCGAATGATTCGAGTTTGGAAGCCAGCAGATGGAAGCCATCAGCGTCATTTGTGAATTTAAACGGCTCGATGAGTATTTCACCTTCTGAAGAAATGGCAGAGGCAAAATGGTTAAGTTTGGCAATATCAATGCCTACATAAATCATGAGGTAATCCTCCCTTTCATAAGATCTGATACTGTGATATCCTGCAAACGATTATCATCGTAGACTTGATTGAAATAAGTACTCATTGGAACAAAATGCTCCGGTACATCCAGCACATAAACAATTCAGATAAAGGTAGCGGCAATACACTCCTGTTAAGTAGTCAAAGCTACAAGACAAAAATCAAAAAGTCCACAGTATCTGAATGTATTATAACCACAATATTAAAAAGAAAGGAATAAGTGATAATTACCTTCCTAATTATCATACAAGACAGCTATGAACGACTATATAAAAATTAAATGAAGACAGATGGAATAATGTAAAAATGACTATACTGAGCCATTGGCATATGAAGAATTAGAAGAAGTTAGAAATAATCCAATTTCTGTTGCATTAACTGTTGGAAAAAGTTCCGAAAGAATGGTTTGAAAAAGCAAACGGAAAAAGATATTAGGTTTAGCTTGTGGTGGTGGACAGCAGGGACCGGTTTTTGCTATAAAAAGGTTATGATGTAACCATAATGGATTTTTCTAAATCACAATTACAAAGAGATGATATGGTTGCTAAAAGAGAAGGCTTAAAAATCAATACAGTTCAAAGCGATATGACAGAACCATTTCCATTTGAAAATGAAACTTTTGATATTGTTTTTAATCCCGGTTTCAAATGTGTATGTAGAAGATTTAGAAAAACGTATATAAAGAAGCCTCAAGAGTATTGAAAAAGGGTGGATTGTTAATGGTCGGATTTATGAATCCTTGATATAAGATGTATGATGCTGACATTGTATGGGACAAACCCGATGAGGAATTACTATTAAAGTATTCGCTGCCCTTTAATTCAAAAGAGCTTGAAGAGGAAGGCAAGATAACCATAAATCCAGAATATGGATACGAATTTAGCCATACCTTAGAAACTCAGATTAGAGGACAACTTAAAAATGGTCTCGCTATGATAGATTTTTATGAATCGTGTGATAAGAGAAACAGATTATCACGTTATGGAAAATGACTATATAGCCACACTTTGCATTAAACTATGATGTTTTAGGACATATTGTGGAACGTTTGTGCCAAGTACTCGTTGGCAAATTATTTATAGAGGATAAGATGGAAACGCCTGATATGATTAAAGACTGTTACTGTCCTTTTCCCCAATGTAGTTATCTGTTTTGAAATATGAATAGGTCAGGAAATCGTTATTTCAGAAAATCTTGATTTTCTGAAATAAGAATGGTATAATTTTTGATAGTATTTCAAAAAGGAGAGATGATGGATGAAAAAGAAAGAGCTGGAACTTTGAAAAAAACAATTGTCAGGTGAGATGGCATATTTTTCTTTTTTTATCCTTCAAAATTACCTCCGAATCCGCCTATAGATGTTGATAGTGAGATTATAGATAAATTGATAAATGCTCATAGAGTATTGGCAATACTTGATGATAGAGCAACCAATATTCCCAATATCGATTTGTTTATTTCTATGTATGTCCAAAAAGAGGCACTTCTTTCGTCACAAATTGAAGGTACTCAGGCAACATTAGAAGATATTTTTAATCCTAATATTGATGAAAATATCAATGCAGAAGTAGATGATGTTGTTAATTATATCAAAGCAGCTAAATATGCAATAAAAAGATTGGAAACATTACCTTTATGTAATAAATTGCTTTTGGAAACTCATAAGATATTATTATCTGGAGTAAGGGGAAAAGAGAAAAATCCCGGAGAGTTTAGACAGAGCCAAAACTGGATAGGTGGAGCAGGTTCTACTATAAAAACAGCAAGATATATACCACCGGATGTTTTATCGATGAAAGAGTCTTTATCTGATTTAGAAAAATATATGAATGCAGAGGCTGAGTTAGATGATTTAATTAGAATTGCACTTATTCATTATCAGTTTGAATCTATACATCCATTTTTAGATGGAAACGGACGTATTGGAAGATTACTAATCGTGTTATACTTATTGGAGAAAAAAAGTTATAAAAACTCCATCTCTTTATTTATCATTTTATTTAAAAGGAGCATCGTATTGAATATTATGATAGGATGTCGGCAATTAGAGAAACGGGGATTATGAACAATGGATAAAATTTTTAGAAGGAATCTATGCTAGTGGAAAAATCAGCTATAGAAACTGCAAAATGAATTAATTGCATTATGGGATAAAAATATAAGAAAGCTAAGGAACGAAAAATATACGAAAAGAACCTTGGAGACAATGATGAAAGTATTTCATTACTTAGAAGCACATCCTATTATAGACATAGGAAAAACTGCAGAAGATTTATCTATAGCATACAATACCGTTTCTTCAGCAGTAAATAGATTTGAAAACTGGGAATTCTTCACTTAGTAAAGAAACAGGGAAGGAAACAAAGTATATAGCTATAAAGAATATATTGATATATTAAAAGATGGAACAGAAACTCTAATATAGCTATGCTTTTCAATAATAAGAAAAAATGCAGGAAAAATAGAAAAAGATCAACAAGTTACGAGGGGAGCATATGAGTAATGTTGTTTTAGCAAAATACTTTGATAGGATTAAGGCGGCTTACGAAGTAAGTGCGTTCACAGAAGAAATATGTCCTGGAAACAGAAGATAGGATAATACAGTTTTGAAGCAAAATATGAACCTATTCCGACAGAATACCGTTGGCTGCTACTTAACTTAGGTGGCTGCTATTTGGCAGAGCCTTGATATTCGGCTTGAAAGAGCTGAGAGGAGAACTATGCATTCTTTATAGAGGCATACGAGGAGTATATGAGCGAATGTGAACACGGTCCTGCGTTTTCCTTTCGGCGGGTTAGGTGATGGAAGTATCGTATTTATAGACTTGGAAAGCGGTAAGGTGCGTGGATATAACAATGACTATGCTGGACCTTTGAGGAAATCGCAGAGAGTTTTTCAGAGCTTATTTTAGATCTCGTAGAACAGGTAGAAAGCTTTTCCTGATACAATATAACAGGCAGTTTTTACACTATACAGCTAAATTTTGAGGGAAAATATGAAAGTCAATATGAATGTTGTGTTGGCGGGACGGATGATGAGCTGAATAGTATATTATCTGCTGCAAGAACAATAAGAAAAGAAAATGAAATCTTTATTTGAAAGCTTTGAGATAGAGGCATTGCAGAAGATGGATATTTGCGTTTGCCTTAGTGGAAATATATCAAAATATTATTCAGAGTCTGGAATTTATCAGTGCAAGTTATTATCTTAAAACTAAGAAATTTATTGTATATAGTTAATTTTTTGTTCTAATGAATGGAATTCTGGTAATAAAGAAAAATGTAAGTAAAGTTTCTTAAAATGTATAATAACTATCTTTTGGAGCTTGTCTGATATCATTAAGAAGAAAATGGCAAAGCATAAGTTGGATTTTGATAGTAAGTGCTATGAAGATATAACTAGAAGAGTGTTTGAAAATGTGGAAATATGTGGTTGATAGATAAATCATAAATTTGTAAAGGAGAAGTGCTTTAATGAGTGAAAACATCGTTACTGACTTAAAACAAAGCTTGATTCAACTAATTGAATATTTATGCAATGAAAATATCATTAAAATGTTAGTGTAGAAGATTTGAAATGTCAGACTTTTAACAGCCTTGTGATTTTATTAAGAGATACACTAGGGGAAGAATATCCTAATACAAAGCTAAACTAACTGATGAAAAAGTGTTCATTATGCGAACAATTTTAGTGATTTGTCTTTGAAGGAAAAGTGCTTTTTGTACTGATGAGATTGAGCAATATCTCTGTGTCAATAAATTTCTCAATCACGATAAGTCAGTTAAATACTTTAATAAGAGGATTACAACTCGAGGGGTTTGAAATAAATCAGGAAAATTTGCTTATGGTTATGATAGAAAGCCTGTTATGTAGCAAAAGAAAATTTAATTGAGGATAGTGCTAAATTGCAGAAATACTAAAAACAAATTCTAATTTGTAGGGCTAACGTGTTGTTTGACTTACTTAGTCGCCTCCACTAATAATGTCCAGACTCGCCCGGTTTTTCGTAAGATGCTGGGTTGGGTTATTGAATCTATGACGAAAAACCTGATGCGCTCGCTTAGGCATTATTAGTTCCGGCTGTTTGATTGAAGAATGACTACAAACAAGCACATCAGCCATAGGGGCAGGCGGTGGTGGATGTCTTTCTTTAGCATTCGAGTTTTAATTTGCACTAAAATTTAAGGCATCAGCTCGAATAATAAATTCTAAGCGAGCGCATCAGGCGTAGCGAAGCGGATGCCAGAGCGAGTCTGAAATGTTATCATTCAGAGCGTCAACTTAGTCCGATGTATTTGAGACTTGCAACTGATTTGTAGCATATTATTCACATAACTAATAATTTAAGATGCCACACGAATGATAAATTCCAGCGAGCGCATCAGGCGTAGCGAAGCGGATGCCGGAGCGAGTCTGAAATGTTATCATCTCGAGCGTCACTCTAGTTACTTATATGACCCGGACAAATTAGGAATTTATTGGGATGATGTTAGCTTATCAAATTTATGTTTGCAAGGGCTGCAAGTTGGAGAACGAGTATAACGAAGTTATCTCGTGTGGTGAGCCGACACAAGTTACCAGTGGATTTAAGGGCTGAATCTACGTCGTTATCCTTAGCGCCATTTCTTTGCGATATTCTGTAAAAAGTTAATAAAAACCTATAATGGTTGTTGAAAATGAATGTATATTGAAAAGAGGGGCACAATGTCCCTAAATTTTCAATATATAGTTTGAGAATTATTATAGGATGCAAAGTATAATAGTGAAAAAGAGGGTTCCAGGTTTATATCGGTGTGCTGTAAAGAGAGGCCGAACTGATGAAGGATGTTGTAAAGCCATTGGATGATAATGATGGAATCCTCACAGTGAGCATATATGACTTCTTGCTAAATGAGAATAGCCTGGAACTATAAAAAGGAAAAGAGGTAGTGTTTATGCAAATATATCTATTGCCTATTATAATAGCTTTCGATATTTGAAACAGTGGCAGTAGCGCTGTGGCTGACGAAAAGATAACCTTTTATCTGTTTAACTGCTAGCATAGGACTGTCCATATCGTTAGGTATTTTTCTATTTATCAGAAAATACAAGATGCCAGGCGTGTAGTCCAGTTGTTGGTAGGTCTATATATGCTTGTTTATCTGGAGCTTATTTAGCGAAAATATGCAGATAGAAGGATTCTGGTACTCACCTGTTTACAGGAGTATTTGAGGCTGCAACCATTCACCACGCGGCAGCAAAGATATTTGGACTCGTTGCTTTTTGGAAGAGGATGGTGTGGATATGCTCTGTTGGACAGCTATGGTTGGATTTTTCTTCCTTACAAGATACCCAAAAACCCAAGAAAGAACATTGGGTAGATTAGGTACATAACCTTTATGGCATCTTTTATTTTTGTGGCAGCGTTGTTTCTTGCTAAGGTCGGAAACATAGAACGATCATGTTCTGGGCCTTTATCATTGGGGAACATTGTATACTATGCAGTAGGGATAGCACTGGCACTTGCTAAGGACAACAGGGCATTTTGTAAGTATATTTGCCCCAATCAGCAATGTTCCTTAAACCGATGTCACTTACTTTTGATGCGTATAACCTGTACAAAGAAAAGTATCAATTGCGGAAAAATGTGAAGGGTATGTCCAATGAATGTGGACGTTACGGACAATTCGAGAAATAGGTTAAAACGGAACGAGGTATTAGTGCATGGAATGTAATATGAATTGCCCAGAAGGGGCACTTTTAAACTCATTAAAATAATCCTCGACAATAAAATGCCGTAATGATAACATTAGTTATTTTTACGGGATAAGATGTTTAATTTTATTATGAAAGGAATTAGTAATTATGAAAAACTTATCGATTTTGATAACTACTCAAAGAACTTTCCTGATGAAAAGGGATATTTTCGGGGAATACGGAGGAATGATATTACTGCCTGAATTGGTCCCCGCCTTTAAGGATATTACTGAGGCTTATGCGGAAATATGCAACAATGCTCGTTTTATTAATGAATTAAGACGTATCAGAAAAGAGTTTCAGGGCAGGCCTACCCTGTATATCATTGTGAACGCTTATCTTCATTGCTAGGAAAATGCCAGATTTATCTTAAAAGAGAAGATCTTAACCACACGGGTGCACATAAATTAAATCATTGTATGGGTGAAGGCTTGCTTGCTAAATTCTTAGGCAAGAAAAAGCTCATAGCTGAAACCGGTGCAGGTCAGCATGGTGTTGCACTTGCAACTGCTAGGCATACTTTGGCCTTTGAATGTGATATTTAGATGGAGAAGTTGACATAGCTAAACAGCATCCCTAATGTAATAAGAATGAAAATGCTGGGTGCCAATGTAATACCTGCAACTCACGGACTTAAGACACTTAAAGAGGCAGTAGATGCTGCATTTGAAGCATATCTTAAAGAATACAAGGATGCAATATACTGCATAGGTTCTGCTGTAGGACCTCATCCATTTCCTATGATAGTCCGTGATTTTTCAGTCAATTGTAGGTATCGAAGCAAAAGATCAGTTCAAGGAAATGACAGGTAATTTACCGGATGTTGTATGTGCATCAGTTGGAGGAGGCTCCAATGCAATAGGTATGTTTGAAGCGTTTCTTCCTGAACCCTGTTGACATTGTCGGTGTAGAACCACTCGGAAGAGGAAGTGGAGTAGGGAGACCATGCGCAAAGATGACATTTGGTAAAAAGGGAATTCTTCACGGCTTTGAAAGCCTGCTCTACAGGATGAAAATGGAGAGCCGCTGCCTGTTTACCCTATAGCGAGCGGACTTGACTATCCGTCTGTAGGACCCGAAACATGGCATACTTGAAGGACTGCGGAAGAGTAAAATATGAAGCTGTAACTGATGATGAGGCTATGCAGGCATTTTTCTTACTCTCACGTTATGAAGGAATCATTCCTGCAATAGAGAGCTCATGATGCTTGGCGTACGCACAAAGACATAAAAATCAGAACTCAGGCACAATACTGTCAACCTCTCAGGTAGAGGAGATAAAGATATTGACTATGTATATGAGAAATATGGTACAGGTGAGCAGTTCTTAAAAAGAGTTTAAATAGAAAAATTTATTTTTCGCGTTATAATTTAATGCTTTTTATGTATAGCAGGGGATTAAAACACCCCCTGCTATATCACAATAATAATGAACCACCGGCATGCTGATGAGTTCTCATATAGCTTTTAGTTTCAGGAAAAATCTCCTGTGAATGAAACTTAATACTTTGATACACATATCATATAATGGTGTATTTTAAAACATAATGTAATTTGTTTTTAATTCGCAATCTTGCGGTTTAATATGTCAGCTATATATTTTATAAATAATCTTGAGGAATGAGAAATATTGTGCTACACTGTTAGTGATATCTAACTTATTTTAAACCAGTCGTTCGCTAATTTAGTCTGTTCTAAGAACTTAGGAAACATATCTTAATGTACAAAGGAGCTTACTAAGATGAAAAACTGATGAGGGACAAGAAAAGAACTCGGCATCATTCTTTAAGGAACTAGGGGGATCTATAGGGCCATACAGGGCCTTGTATTCATTGTCTGTAATCATAAGCATACTCTCGGTATTTCTTAACATTGGGGGATACATTCTTGCAGGAAAAATAGTTGTAGAGCTATTTGAATCTACGGTTGATTGGAGTCAGATTGTAAGAACCGGTATCATACTCGCATTATGTAAGCTTGGCAGTGGAATTGCTATGAATTTGTCTACTTGGCTGTCACACCTTGCTGCATTCAATACGCTTAGAGATATAAGAGTCGAGCTTATAAAGAAAATGCTTAGGCTTCCTATGGGATACTTTGAGGAAAATGGCAGTGGAAGGCTTAAGACTATGTTAGTCGACAATGTCGAAGGAATAGAAAAAACTCTTGCCCATATGCTCCCCGAGATGACAGGAAATCTTGCAGGTCCGGTATTTCTGATTATATGGATGTTCTTTATTGACTGGAGAGTGGCTCTTACGATGGTTGTATGGATTTTATTTGGATTTTCAGTAAACTATAAGATGATGCGTGGCTACGCTCAGAAATTTAGGGGACAGCTACAGGCTTCAAAGAGTATGAATCAGGCTATTGTAGAGTTTGTAAATGGTATTGAAGTCATTAAAAATTTTGGCAGGACGAAGGAGAGCTACCGCAAGTACACAGAGGCCATCAAAGGACACGCAGATTATAATGTTAATTGGATGAGGGAAACACAGGTATATTCATCATTAGGTATGGCTATAGCACCATTTTCAATATTTCCAGTACTGATATCAGGCCTGATATTTTTGGAGTGATGGAAGTCTTAAGACGCCAATGTTCTTCCTGATGATGATATTATCTTTTGGAATATTTGCACCTCTTATGACAGCTTTAACCTATATAGACCAGGCGGCTCAGATGGGAACATATGCGAAGGAAATCCGCGATGTATTAAATTATCCTGAGCTTAAAAGAGGGGAAAATATAGAATTTAATAATAATGACATAGAGTTTAAGAATGTAAGCTTTTCATATGGCAAATCAAAATGCGATGAACTTGATGACGGTATAGGTAAATCAGAAAAGAAGGCCGCAGATAATGTTTCTTTTAAGATTAAAGAGGGCAGCATGATGGCATTTGTAGGGCCTTCCGGAGGAGGCAAATCCACGCTTGGTAAAGCTGCTTGCAGGATTTTGGGATCCTGATGAAGGAAGTATAACTATTGGAGGGCTTGACATGGAATATACTCAAGAAGCCCTAAATGAAAGAATTGCTTTGCAGATCAGGATACATTTTTATTTGATAAGACAATTAGGGATAATATCCGACTTGGAAGACCTGATGCAACAGATAATGAAGTAGAAGAGGCGGCTATGAGAGCAGGCTGTCACGAATTTATATCCAAACTTCCTAAGGGATATGAGACCATGGCAGGCTCTGCAGGAGGAAGCCTGTCCGGTCGGGAGAGACAGAGGATTACAATTGCAAGGGCTATGATGAAAAATGTCTGATTATGATACTCGATGAGGCCACCTCAAGCTCTGACCCTGAAAAATGAAGCTTCGATTCAAGAAGCCTTATCAGTGGCGGCAAAGGGAAAGACTCTAATTGTCATTGCACATAGGCTTATGACTGTTAAGAATGCAGACAAAATTGCTTATATCGAAAAACGGATGCATAAAGCAGATAGGCGTCATCATGAAGAGCTCTATGCCTTTTGTGTGAGGATTACAGGAAGATGTGGGAGCTTTCAGAGGACGATCGGGTGAGTCTCTTCCGGGAGGTTTGAAATGATAAAGACAATTAAAAACTATGGAATTCAGTGAACATCAACATAAAACTCGTTTATTATTACGCTGATAATGTCGCTTATACTACGCATTTGTTGGTGTTAGTACAGCTGTTGCCATAATGATATCGATGGATGTTTTGATAAATAAAGCACCTGTGGAACCCTGTAACAAGAAAATATCGTTATACTAACTGTAATATGCGCCTCGTAAGCTTTTGCAACATCGTGAACATTCTGGGCAGTGTGGCTGTTGGCTTTATATGACAGCAGATAAGCGTATTGGACTGAGGGAACTTCTAAAAGATGCTTCCACTTGGCTTCTTTTAGCGACAATGCTTCGGGGAAAATAGTAGCTGCGCACTAACCACTCTAAGCAGCATTGAAACAGGGTGCAGCGATGGCGTATGATTACTACAGTATCAGGCATTTTCAGCGCACTTTCATGTTTGTTGCAGCTTTGCTTTTATGAGAGTGGAAGATAGAAAAGTTATCACCGGAATTGGTATGCTATATATCTTTTTGTAGTAGATCTTTCAGATGAAGGTTTCAGAAAAGAATGCGCCATTATTACAAAAAGGGCACAGGAATGTCTTGGCTGAGGTAGCTCTACTTTTCTTCAGGGATTAAGGTTACAAAGGCATTTAGTGTAAAGGAAGGAAATAAGGAGCTAAATGAAGCTGTGAGTGGCAGCAGAGAAGCCAATATTAGTCTGACAAGTAAAGCGATGCCGTCACAGTTTTTGGGGAGATTTGTTATAGCTGTCTTGAGATACTTATAATTGCCTGCACTTTGGATGAGGCAAGAAGGAAGTATTTCTCTTGTAAAAACAATAATGCTCCTTGTATTTAGCTTTATGGCGTATGTATCAGCTCAACCAGGCAGGCTCTGTATTATCTATGATAGGCCTTTAGACAGTGGTCTAAAAAGGTAATAGGAGAGGTTGAAGAAGCTAAGCAGATGAGCTGGAGTGATGCACCAAAGGCTATGGCAGGCAATGACATAGAGCTTAAAGAATGTCAACTCTTATGGGGGATAATGAAGTATTGCACGATGTATCTGTTACTATCAAAAGAAAAACTCATTGACAGCAATAATTGGTCCTTCAGGTTCCGGAAAGACCACCTATGCGAGCTCATACCGAGATTTCGACGATATAAACAGCGGAAGTATCAAAATTGGAGGAGTAGATATAAAGAGATGTGAACTATGATGAACTGATGAAACGAATCAGTATGGTATTTCAGAGGGTATATCTATTTGAGGATAGCATATATAACAATATTGCTTTCGGAAAGCCGGGTGCAGGTATTGAGGAGGTTCGTAAAGCAGCAAAGGCTGCCAGAGTGATGAGTTTATCGAGGCACTTCCCGATGGATATAATACTGTGCTGATGAAGGCGGCAGCAGTCTCTCGGGTGGAGAAAAACAGAGAATTTCTATTGCTCGTGCATTCTAAAAAGATTCTCCAATCATCATAATGGATGAGGCAACTGCAGCCCTTGATGCTGAGAATGAACACGAAATCTTGGCAGCGATAGAAGCCCTCACTAAAAATAAAACAGTGATTATGATAGCACACCGTATTAATTCTATTAAAAATGCAGATCATATCATTGCGATTAAAGATGGCAGGGTAGTACAGGATGGAAGTCCCAAAGAACTTGCAGGAAAAGAAGGCTTATATAGGGATTTCCTGCGATCAAGAGAGGAAATATCAGGGTGGACAATTAATAACTAAGTTTGACGCTAGAGCATATTATAAAAAGTGTGATTTTTCATCTAGTTAGGGGAGCAGGCTTTTTAAGCGTTGCTCTTCTTTTAGTAGTAAATTTGCATTGGAGGGATGCAATGAAACTTAATAAAATAATCAGAAGTGTTTGTGATATTGCAGCAGATGATATTGGTAAAGTTAAAGCAGATAAAATCAAAAAGAGTGCACAAAAACGGTTTGAGGAGCTGTGTGCCAAAAACAGCAATGATTCGAAAGCTCTCAAAAGCCCATACTTATAAGCGTATTTATCCTTGTATTGCAGTATATGAAGCTTTTACTAACTGAAGGTATTGAACAGGAAAAGGCTATTTGGTACATTCGTGAGCATTTTCAACGTCTCGCTAAAAGATTGAGCCACATCTTCAGAGGATAATAAAACTATTTAGGTTAGAAAAGAAGATGCCAAAGATCTTCCTTAAAATAATACAGAAAAGTTTTGGTACAGATGCGGGATTTATCTATGAGTTTCCTGAAAGCTGTGGTAAGGAAGCACGTTTCAATATGGTTCGCTGTCCATACTTTGATACCTGCAAACGCTACGGCTGTCCTGAAATTACAATGGCATTTTTGCGATGGAGATGACGCAGGATACGGTAACCTAAATCCAAAATTGTTCTGGGGGCGAACAAAGACTTTAGGACGAGGCGATGATTGCTGTGATTTTTGGCTAAAGTTTCGGGAGTGATAAGGCAGTTCGTTAACGATTATGGAGTTTATAGCAAAAGTATTATCGCACTTATCCGTTGTGCTATTATATTCAAGAATTCTTTTGAGTTTTCACAAGATACACATATTAGTGAGAGTGTGTATCTTTTTGCTGTATGTAAATCTTTTGTCTTGTTTTCAGGTGAAAAGTCTGGGTGTGGAGATCACGGGATTTAAGCGAGTATTTATAAATAGCAAACTGCTTGTTGAAAAATTATAATAACTATTATCGACTAAAAGTCGAAAAAAATATTGACAAAAATAATTTGGCGCTGTATTATAAAAACCGACTTAAAGTCGAGAGTGAGGTGTGAATATGAAGAAAGGTGAGCGAAGAAAGCAAGATCTGCTAAATATTGCATATCGTATGTTCATCGAAAAAGGCTATGAGAATACAAGCTGTAGACGATATCATTACTAGAGGCGGGTATTGCAAAGGAACATACTATTACTATTTTGAAAGTAAAGAGGCAACATTGGAAGCGGTTATTGAAATGATGATTGAGAAAGCTGAAAATATAGCGAAAGCAGCTCTTATGAATCCTGTGCCTATACCACAGAAACTGGCTTCAGTCGTGTATGCTTTTCAGCCTAATAAAGATGAGGTTGTTATAACAGATGTGTTGGAAAAGAAAAAGAAAAATATTGTAATGCACGATAAAATCGGTAAAGAAAAATTGTTGAAGTGGCAGTTCCTATTCTTTCAGATATTGTAAGAGAAGGGATAGCGCAGGGAATATTTGCGTGTACCAATGTTGAAGAGAGAGTTAAAATGTTGCTGATTATGAGTCAGAATATGTTCGATTATGGGGCTTATAGCAACAAGGATATTGAGGTGTATGTAGATATGCTAGAGAAGTCGCTTGGGGCAAAAGGAAGGAACAATGAGTTTTTATAAGTGAGTTTTTATTGAGGGACAAGTTCATTCTCCTGCTTAAATCCAAGTATTGAAGAAAAACTATTTACTATGATTATAAGGAGGCTAAGTCAATGAATCAGAAAAATGAGTACTTATTTGCGAGTACTATTTATAATTTCTCATTATTGCAATATCCGGGGCAGCATTGCTTCAGATTTTTCGCTCCCGAATATATGGGAAGAAATGCTGCTTATGGCATTTCTACAGGGTGGCAAAGAGAAATTGGCTTTTGGAATATTGCGGTATTAGTTATATTGATTACTGCTTATAGGCATTATAACTGGATTTTATCTTAAATCAATTTTACTTGCTCTTATTCTAGGTGGAATAGGTATTGGGACTAATCATTTTAATACATTATCTACAGGTGCATCAAATTGTTAATTTAATCGGTGCTTTAGAGAATTATCTTCTAGTCATTGACTGGATTATAGGTTGGAAAATAGAGGCAAAAAAAGGCAGGATGAATAGGCATACTATAAAGGGTATACATGTTTTTGTAATGATATCAGATAGAGTAATAAAAACAAAATTGAAACCTGAGGAATGAGGGATAAATGAAGATATGGGTACAAGATTGGCAAAATATATCAAACTGATAGTCTTGCGTATATTAAATATGTGTGATATAAAAAAGAAACGAGCAAGTCCTTTCAGGAATAAACCCCTACACTATGAAAAACCCATTTCTTTGCCCTTGATGTTAATATGAAAACTGTGGACTGGTCAAGGAGATTAAACTTAAAGGCTTGTTGATAAAATTGAAATGTAGTTTCCCAACTTAAATGCAACTGAAAAGAATTTAGAGGTGATATAATGGATGATTTTTGAACATTTATTTTACTGAGTTAAAACAACTTTCTAATGATATCACAGAGGCAAACTACTATGACTATGGTAAGCAGGGGTATGATATTTTAGTTAGAATTCATGATATGGGTATTAGTAAGGAAGGAGAATGATCTATGCCTAAAAGTTTTAATTATCAATGGAAGCCCACGTATCAAGGGAAATACAAGCATTGCCCTTGATGAGATGGTAAGGGTGTTTGAGAAGGAAGGTGTAGAAACTGAAGTAGTTCAGATTGGAAACAAAGATATACGAGGCTGCATAGCCTGCGGATATTGTTATGAAAAAGGAAAAATGTGTCTTTAATGATATTGTAAATGAACTAGCTCCGAAGTTTGAAGCGGCAGATGGCTTGGTAGTGGCATCTCCAGTGTATTACGCGTCTGCAAATGCGACACTTATAGCCTGTCTTGATAGGCTGTTTTATAGCTCACACTTTGATAAGTCAATGAAAGTTGGTGCCAGTGTAGTCTGTGCAAGAAGAGGAGGACTGTCTTCAACCTTCGATGAGCTTAATAAGTATTTTTACTATTTGTGGTATGCCTGTTGCATCCAGCCAGTACTGGAATAGCATTCATGGAACAGAAAAAGGCGAGGCTATGCAGGATGCGGAAGGGCTGCAGACAATGAGAGTTCTTGCTAGAAATATGGCATTTCTCATGAAAAGTATAGCACTTGGAAAGGAAAAGCACGGTTTACCTGAAAAGGAAGAACACCAGGAAACAAATTTCGTAAGGTAAAAAGAAGACAAAGATATGATTGGTGGAAACTGGCAAATTATCATATGCTCATTTTATAAAAGTGACGTTAACGGCAAAAAATATTAAATGGAGCATATGATATACAATGATTCGTTTAAGAAAATAATTATTGTTGAAAAAGATGAAACCGCGATATGATGAGAACGGATACTTTTTGATAAACAATAAGACTCATTAAAGATAATTAAGTTATAAAGGGGTAATAAGTTTTTCCTAATTTTACTATACAGCTATAAACACATATAATGGTCTATATAGTGTAAACTAAAACACATTTGATTGGAGGAGGAAGTATGGTTAAAGAGATTATGAATTACATCCGTGAGATAGATCCGGAGGTTGGAGCGGGGATAATAGCTGAGTATGAGAGGCAGCAGAACAATATCGAGCTGATTGCTTCAGAAAAACATTTTTGTCTACTGCATCAATGGTTACTATGGGTACTATTCTTACCAATAAAGTATGCCGAGGATATCCGGGAAAGCGCTACTATGGCGGATGTCAGGAAGTAGATGTATTGGAAATCACTTGCTATTGAAAGAGTTAAAGAAACTCTTTGGCGCAGAATACGCCAATGTACAGCCACATTCAGGAGCTCAGGCCAATATGGCAGTTACAATGGCTGTATGTTCCCCGGGAGATACCATTATGGGTATGAGCCTTGATGCAGTGGACACCTTACACACGGCTCACCGGTTAACTTCTCAGGACTATTCTACAATATTGTGCCTTATGGAATTACAGACGAAGGTTTCTTAGATTATGATGAAATCCGCTCTCTTGCAAAAGAGCACAAGCCTAAGATGATAATTGCAGGTGCATCCGCCTATCCTAGAGTAATTGATTTTAAGAAGTTTAGAGAAATCGCTGATGAAGTGGGAGCTGTACTTTTTGTGGATATGGCTCATATAGCTGGTCTTGTTGCAGCAGGGGTTCATCCAAGCCCTGTACCTTATGCTGACATAGTTACATCTACAACTCACTAAGACATTGCGTGGCCTCAGGGAGGAATCATACTTTCTACAGCAGCTGCTGCTGAAAAGTACAACTTTCAATAAAGGCAGTCTTTCCCGGGTATCCAGGGCGGACCGCTTGAACATGTAATTGCAGCTAAGGCTGTTTGCTTTTGGTGAGGCACTTAAGCCTGAGTATAAGGCTTATCAGGAGCAGGTTGTGAAAAATGCCAGAGCTCTTGCAGACGAGTTGATTAAGAGGGGCTTTAAGCTGGTTTCTTCAGGTACTGACAACCACCTTATGCTTGTAGACTTGACTAATTTTGAAGGGGTATCAGGTAAAGATATGCAGAACCTCTGCGATGAAGTAAACATTACTCTGAATAAGAACAGTGTTCCTAATGATCCTCGCTCAAAATTTGTAACTTCAGGAGTTCGTATTGGTACACCTGCTGTAACTACTAGAGGATTTAAGGAAGAGGATATGGCTGTGATAGCAGACTGCCTCTATAAGGTTGCAACTGATTTTGAAAACAGCAAGGAAGAGATACTTTCTAAGGTTTCAGACCTGACTAAGAAGTATCCAATATACGAGGATAATATGCAAGCAATTTCTACGATTTTTTTCCTGTATTTTTTTCATCCTTTTCTAGGCATACATCGCGAGAAAAGAAAGGATGGATAAATCACGAACAAAATAACGGACTAAAGACAATAGCCTTAGATATATTATTTCCTTTTTCTCATTTACCATATAGTTGCAGACTTCTGTACTAGATAGGAATATTGTCCTCGAAATAGTATATTTAATTGCTGTCTGGATACTTGTTTATTTCTTTGGAAAGATGGTATGTAGGATAGTTGCCGGAGAGTATTGAGAGATTTCTCCGTTTTTACTCTTAACTTGCGAGGGAGGGGCAGTTGCTCTTCCCTTGTATTTGAGTATAGTGGGTTCATCCTATATTTTAAATCTGATTCCCTTTGACCTTGCGGGTATCATGATTAACTTTATTTTCGTTCCGACAGTACTGCAGATAAGGCGCAAAGAGGAGCTAAAGTTATTGCCACTGGTGAAAAAGGTAATTTCAGCACCCTTTGTAATAGCGGCCCCTGCTTGCAGTTATTACCAATTTGACGGGCTTACAGAGACTGCTGTCACAAAGCAGTGCCTTTGGCTCCAATCTACGAAAAATACAATGAATGCGATAATAGCACCTGTTTCAGGACTAATTCTTTTTAGCCTCGGTTATAGTATAAGGCTAAAGAAGAGGTTATTTATCAAGTCTTTTTAAGCTGGCAGTTATCAGACTCATATTTTTGTAGTGGGATAATAGCCTCATTTTTTCTGATATTTCCCGAGAAAATGGAAAGTCCTGTATTTTTCTCTGGGAGTAATCTTATATTTTTATTGTCCCTACAGGCTTTCCGGTGCCGTTGCAAATAAGGGAAATTTTAGATACCGATGAAAAAGAGGAATTTGTTTCAGCATTTATTTCTCTATTTTTTTATTAATAGCATTGGTGGTCTATGTGGCTCTTAGTTTTTTTATTATAAGCAACTGCCTTCGTAACTTAGACATCAAAAGGCTAATTACAATGTGATGCCATTTTGCAGATGAGGCATTTGTTAAGGGTTATTTTTGATATAATTGATTAAGAATATCTGTTAAGAAGTTAACAATATTTGAAACTTGAGTTAAGTTTTAACTTCGACAAATACATAGTAATTAAAAAGGAGATTTATATGGAAGAGACAAAAAAATATCTGGCCGGGTAAGCCGGGTGTAATACCTGTAACCAGTGGAAAGGCAGATGATGCCAATGTGTACAATCGTGCTTTTCTTGATAATATCCACGTTGAAATGCGTGTGATAGACAGCACGGAAGTTGATACTACGACAGAGATATTTGGGAAAAAATATGCTTCCCCTATAATGACGCCTGCATTTTCACATCTTAATAAAGTATTGGAAAATGGCCGTACTCCTATGGAGGAATACAGTCTGGCTGCAAAAGAGATGAACTGCCTGAACTGGGTAGGAATGGAGGATGATGAGGCTTACCTCTCGATTACAAGTCACAATCCTGATACTGTACGCATTATCAAGCCATTTGCAGATAAGGAAAAAATCATATCAGAGATTAGATTTGCCATAGAGTGTGGAAGCACTGCAGTTGGCGTGGATATTGACCATGTACCCGGAACAGATGGAAAATATGATGTAGTTGACGGCTTCCCTATGGGAGCGGTTAGCTTCGAGGACTTAAAGAAATATGTGAGCCTTTCTAAGCTCCCGTTTGTGGTAAAGGGTGTACTGTCCGTACAGGATGCACTTAAAGCTAGGGATGCAGGCTGTGCAGGCATAGTTGTATCACATCATCATGGCCGTCTTCCTTTTGCCATAGCGCCTCTCAGATTCTCCCTAAGATAAAAGAGGAACTTAGAAAACTCAGATATGAAAATCTTTGTAGACTGCGGAATGGATACAGGGGTATGATGCTTATAAGGCCCTTGCTCTTGGAGCAGACGCGGTTTCAGTCGGACGAGGCATCCTCCCTCCTTTACTAAAAGACGGTAAAGAAGGCGTAGTTAAAAAGATGACAAGAATGAATGAAGAACTGAGAGAAATGATGATGTACACAGGCGTTAAGGATATGAATAGCTTTGATAGGACTGTATTACACTAAAAGTATTATAATAAAAAGGTGGTATCATGAAGGAAAAATAAAACCTACTACAAGAAGAAAATATATTTTATCTTGCTCATTATGACTCTTGTTTTTTTAGCTTTACGAGTCTTTATGAATACTATAGTGAGAGTATAGAGAATCCTTTTCTTAGGATTTCAAATGTATTATTTGGCATTTTTAAAAATGTTTTTTATTTACCCCACCGATATCACCTGAAAAAGCACGAGTATTCTGTATGAAATTGCAAAATGGATGGCTCCGATACTTACATCAGCCTTCGTTTTTTTACCAAGATATCCAATACCCTGCTGCACCTGAAAAACATAGTAATCAACAAGTTTAGCAGAAATCATATTTTAATTTTTGAAAAAAAGCCTTATGTCGGAAACGTTAATCACCAATCTGATGAATGAAAAGACTCCGTATAAGATTTCCCTTATATCAAGGCAGTTTATTGATGACAATCTTAAGGCTAAATACGAGAAAAAGGGTATAGCTACATATCAGATTGATTTTTGAAAAAGCGGTAAAAATGAGATAAGAGAGCTCTTAAATACTGTAAATATAAATAAAGTTAAAATATATGTTTTTTGCTCTGATGCAGACCTTGAAAACTATGCTCTATATGCCAATGTAATAAAGAGAATTAAGCCAAAAAGAAATATTACCTGTTATGTAAAATGTGAATCAAAAGACAGTATCCTCATACATCGAAGATGTCATCACCCGCGCGAGAGAGGAGGCAGAGGTTCTTAAGAAGATAGATACCGTACATTTTGACCAGATGGATTTGACTGTTAGGATGCTTATGTCGGATAAATGCGTTTTTAAGAGCCTAAAAAGCAGTCTTAATGACCTGTCACAGATGGATAATGTGATTTCTTTGGGAAAAATAAATGAAAGCATTAGAAATATGCACATCCTCATTCTAGGTGTGAATGAACTGACTGAGGTTTTATTGAAGCACATTGCAAATGATATGACCTTGTGCCTTAAAGCAAACACCAAAGTAAGTATAATGGACAAGGCAGTGGACTCTAAGATGGAAGCAATACTTGACAAAAATGAGGGACTTAAAAATGCCTTGAACTTAAAGGCTATTGATATTGGAAGCAGTAGGAACTCGCTGCAGGAGGGGCTTACTAAGATAAAAAATGAGGGAGATTTATCGCTTATTTTTATGATGGATGAGGATGTGGTAAAAAGCCTTAAATATCTAAAGACATTGACAGGATATTTTGAAAGTCTTCCTAAGGTAATAAGAAATGTATCCAATATCGACCTAAGCTATGTTTTACCAAAGAACAGCGATAATATCCTTGTATTTGGGGATGTTTCGCAGATAATGACAAGCGATATTATGATAAGGGAGTCTCTGGATGCAAGGGCGAAGTCTTTCAATGATAGCTATAATAAAGCTGTGGAAATGTCAGGTATGGGAAATGGAAATAATTGGAATGAACTTTCCTATGTAAAGAGGACGTCTTCAAGACTATCTGCTACCCATGGTAAGGTAAAAGAAGAAATACTTAGAAAGATTTTTTTAATAATTCTGATGATGAAATAAGGAATTATTTATCTAAAAAGTTTGAGGAATTTGGAGACTTGCAGAAAATTATGAAGGAAGACTGGGAAGAGTTTAAGATAAGATTTCGCGGGTATTTAAGTGACAACCCTATACTGGACTTTCTATCGAGGCTTGAGCATAAAAGGTGGTGCAACAGCTACTATGCTATGAATTTTGTATATGGAGAAAAAAAGGATGAGGACTTAAAAACTCATCCCTGCCTCATAGATGACTGGGACATTATTATTGGTGAGAAGTTTGACATCTGTCATCCTGAGTATGATTTGTTATCGGTATTTACCTTGTTTAAAACGGAGAAATAAAATGGAAAAAGAGCATATAGACAGCACTTCATCTGAAAGGATGGAGGAAGCAGGAGCTTTCTATAACGGGAAGGAATATAAGTATACAGCCTTTATAAGTTATGAGCATGTAGAACCTGACCAGAGCATAGCTAGGCAGGTTCATCAGATGATAGAGACTTTTAAGGCTCCTAAGGAGTTTTATCAAAATGGCAAAAGACCGACATTTAGAGTGTTTAGAGACAGAGAAGAATTAGCCGCAAGAGACCTTAGCACCTCTATTAGAGAGGCACTTGAAACCAGTAGATATCTCATTGTGATTTGCTCCAAGCGTACCCCTTTATCTGAGTGGTGTAAGAAAGAGGTCGAGATATTTAAGAGCATACACGGGGAGAGAGAATTATCCCTGTATTGGTAGAGGGTGAGCCTTTTGAGGCTTTTCCTGTGGCTCTAAGAGGAAAAAGAAAGTAGTAATGAGGAAGCTGAGTATGAGATACTGGCAGCGGATTTAAGACCTGAGAGGGTATTAAAGGCTGATTTTTAAGGGATATGCCTATCTGCAGGATAATGACAGGCAGAGCCTTTAAGGAGCTTACAAAAGAATCCCTCAGTATATTAAAAAATCGAAAAGTACAGAATAATGGCAGCCCTCCTTGGCTGTACCTTTGGCGACCTTAAACAGAGGGATAAAGAGAGAAAAAGTAGAGAATATTAAATATATCTATAGTATCAGGAGCAGCATTTCTGCTATTTGGCATATTTATGGCAAATGCTTATCAAAAAGGCAGAGCAGGCAAGAATAGAGGCTGTACAGTCAAATGCAAATATTCTGATGAAGACCTCTAAGGAATTTCCTCAAAGAGGAGACTACCTAAAGGGAGTTCTGGTTGCAAAAGAGGCTATGGGAATGATTAGCGAGGACATGAAGTATTATTCTTCCCTAAAAGCCGATGAAGAGTATATATTAAACAGCAGCTTTATACCATAGTGGTGCATCCACGCTTACGACCATTTCAACTAAAAACAACCTTACCTTTATGGCGGTAAGCGATGATGAGAAATATGTGGCTTATGGACTTGAGAACAATGACACGGCAGTAGCAAAGGTGGAAAATGGCGAGGTTATTAAGGTATTTACAGGGCATAGCCAGCAGGTAAAAATGGTTGATTTTTCAAAGGATAATAAGTACCTTGCATCAGCATCATTTGACAATACCTGTATTGTATATGACTTTTATGAGTGGTAAAAGAGGCTGCAAAGCTTGAGATAGAGGGAGTTCCGATGCTTGCAAGGTTCGCTGAGGATGGCTCGAAGCTCTTTTATGCCGTAAATGCTAATAATGCCATAGTTTTCTATACTTATGATACCACAAACTGGCAAAAAGCTCGGCGAATTTGTGGTAAATGAACCGAGTAATATCAATTGATATAAGCAAAGACGGAAATGAAATGCTTGTAGCCTTAAACTCTAACTCTGAAGAGCAGCTTACAAGAAGAAATGTGGTTGATGGCAAGATTCTTGAGGTGATACTGAGACAAAAGGGAAGGGCCTTGGAGGAGCAGAAGTTGAAAAAGCCGTATATGGTTGCAAAATACTCCTAGACGGCGATAATCTCCTTTTACTTACAAACTCAGAAGTCCTGAAGCTTTCAAGACATACTGGTAAAAAGGTATTTAAGAAGCCCCTTCTAATGAATAATATTATCGAATCAAACTTACTTATGGAAAGTACAAATGGTGATAAGCTTGTAGTTAAGTCTAGCCCTAAAATATATATAGTTAGACGGGAAAAAGTGGTGAAGTTACGGATGAAATATATTTTTCCAAACTTAAATATGAGGTATTTTACCTATAATGATGCAACCGGTACTGTGGTGGGATTTGGAGAAAATGGTAATTATTCAATCTGGAGAGATAAGACTGTAGTAGAATCCGGACTTAGTTATGGCGGAGGTGTGCCAACTGAATTCATTTTCTTAAAAGACGGAAGTAAGATACTGGCGAACTCTCACGAAAGCCAGACGATTAAGATAATAGAGTTAAAATCAAAGGTAGAGGCGGGAACTGTTAATGCAAGGATAATGGCTAACTCAAATGACAACTCTCATCTTCTGCTTTTTGACGGTAAAGACCTGGCAGTTTCAGATGATGACGCAAGGACGATGAAGAAAATTGTTGTAGATGAACCATCTGCGTATTCTCTCTCAGAAGATGCAAAGTTCTGCCAGATATCTAATGATGGCAGGTATTACGCTCTGATATTTAAGCAGGATATATCCGATGCTGCACCTAAGGCACTTAAGCTTTATGACCTTGTTAAGAATGAGAAAAGGATGATACAGATAAATAATACTGCTTCAGTAATCACCTTTTCTGATGACTCAAAGAATATCTTTGTAGTGGATAGTGTAGAGGGGTTAAATGTATATGATGTAGGAGATTTGAAACTGAGTAAAGAGCTATAGTGAAATAAAAGATAATGTATTAAATATTAAGCTGTCAGAGGACTCTAAGATAGTGGCGGTGAATATGCTATCCGGAACTGCGTATTTGTATAATCTTGAGACAGGCAAAGAGGATAGAGGAGATTAATGGCGAGATTATAGATGTCAAAGAATGCACAAGATGAAATAACAGTTAGAGGAATCAAGAAAAACAGCATATTTAAGTGGAGCAGCGCCTCGGGTCTTTCTATCATGGGATATGGATGATGAGTGTCTAAAGACACCCTCAGAGCTTTTATGATGTAAACCTATATAATGAAAACACTGATAAACTAATGATAATCAGAAATAATGAAGTAGATAGAAAATGTTATTTAATCGATTTTTCATCAGGAAAGCTTAAGCTGTCTCTTGATATTGCACTAAGGAGGTATAATGCGAGCGGTCATATCTCTCCTGACGTAAGTTAATAACAATAGACAGTGATTATTTTTGAGAAAAGCGGTGAAAAAGTGGTGACTGGTCTTTTGAGATGTTATCTGCGATATACAAAGTTTTTCACTGAAGAAGAGACCTCAAAGGAGGTTGATGAGATTCTTGTAGGCAGAACATTGTCAAAAGAAGAAAAAGGTGGAGATTGGTATAACTACGAAGTGATGGAATTGATGAAGGAGAGTTATTATGGCACTCAGGTGAATAACCTGGGTGTTTTTGTGTGAGAGAAATTTCTCAGAGAACACTGTGTGAATATGTAGATATCGCTTACGAGGGCCTCCACAGGTGTAGTATACAAAAATAGAATTTCATTCTATTAATGACAATTATTATCAATAACCATATTGTTAGATGAAGCTAACAGTTTGTATAATGTATTTACCGACGATAGCGTCGGTATAAATGGAGGTAGACGATATGACTGATACAAAAAGGCTTACTGCGGCTGAAAGAAAGAAAGAAATAATGAATTCAGCAGCTAAGGTAATCTCCGAAAGGGGATTGGAAAAGGCAACAATGGAGGATATTATCGCCGGAACTACTTTATCTAAAGGGGGTGTATATCATTATTATGGGAGCGTGAATGAGATATTTAAGGATATTATGAGGTTTGGAATTGAGTACAGAAACAATGTCATAAAAGAGCATTTAAGCGAATGTAAAGAAGGGGAGGAGATGCAGTTTATGGCAAGACAGCTTGTAGACAAGATTGTTGATGACAACCCTTATATGCCTCTTTATGTCGAGTTTCTTATTGCTAAAAAAAGAAATCCGGAATTAAATGCCATGATGCTTGATTTACAGGCTGAGACTATGGATAGCTTTAAGGGAGTCTTTAAGAATGATTCTAAATGGCTGTTTAATCCAAGTGTATTTCAGTTTATAACTGATTACATAAACGCATTAATACTTGCATCTAATGTATTAGACGCTAGAGAGAACTTTTAAGAAGAACAGGAGGTATTTGGAGGACATGATGGTTTATTTGTTTGAACAAGGAAAGGAGAATGGCAATGGGAGTCTATAAAAGTTATTCCGGTATGTTCCGGAGGTTAAACTACTTGGATATTTGGCGATATTAATCTCGGCGGTATCTGCCTTTTTAATGGTATATGGATATTACTACATATACTTGTTTTTGAATGAAGTTATCGTAAATGATAACTATGAGAATGCCGGAGTGTATTCGGTTAAAATAGTAGTTTTTCTATGTGTAAGTGCTGCCCTGTATCTTACATCAGGGATTGTATCACATAAGTTAGCATTCCGCCTTGAGACAAACCTTAGAAAGAGGGGAATCGATGGGCTTACAGACTCAAGCTTTAGATTTTTTGACCTAAATTCATCAGGTTATATCAGAAAAACCATAGATGATAATGCGGCTAAGACACATATGGCTGTAGCGCATATGCTGCCTGACAACTCACAGGCCTTCCTGGTTCCGATTTTCACGCTGGTCTTGTCATTTTTAATAAGCATTAGAGTGGGGATTCTCATTGTAATATTATCGGTTGTTTGTGGACTAATTATGTGCATGATGATGGGAAACAAAGATTTTCTTAAAAAGTATCAGGAAGCCCTTGACAGACTCAGTTCAGAAACTGTTGAGTATATCAGAGGTATGCAGGTTGTTAAAATATTTGGTACCAGGTTAAAGTCATTTAAGGCTTTATACGATGCTATTACGGATTATTCAAGGTATGCCCTTGATTATTCTATTTCTTGTAAAAGGCCATATGTTATCTACCAGCTGATATTTTCTGAGGTCTAATTGCAATTATAAGCATACCGCTTTAGTGTCTTCCTTGCAGAGGTAAAAATCCGAAGTTTATGGCGGTTGAGCTTATTATGATATTCTTTCTAAGTGGCGTAATCATGGTTTCGTTTATGAAGATAATGTGGGCGAGCATGAATATTTATAACGCTAACTTTGCCATAGACCACTTAGAAGAATTATACTCTAAGATGCAGGAAGACAAGCTCTCATACGGAGACAGGACTGACTTTGACAACTATGATATTGAATTTGAAAATGTGAGTTTTTTTCGTATGGCGATAATAAAGTTCTTGAGGATTTGTCATTTTCACTTAAGGAGAAGAAAACCTATGCTCTGGTAGGGCATTCAGGCTCAGGTAAGTCAACTGTTGCAAAGCTTTTTGTCGGGGTTTTTACAAAGTAGATAACGGAGCGATAAAGATAGGTGGACATAGGCTTGAAGAATATACAAAAGAGACGATAATACGAAATATTTCATTTGTTTTTTTCAGGATAGTAAATTGTTTAAGAAATCCATATATGACAATGTTGCACTGGCTGATGAAAAGGCAGGAAGAGAAGAGGTCATGGAGGCACTAAGTCTTGCGGGCTGTGATGAAATCATTGCTAAGTTTAAGGATGGTGAAGATACAATTATTGGCTCAAAAGGAGTATACCTTTTCAGGTGGAGAAAAGCAAAGGATAGCTATAGCTAGAGCAATTCTTAAAAATCTCCTATTGTCATAATGGATGAAGCCAGTGCTGCAATAGATGCGGACAATGAATACGAATTACAGAAGGCATTTAAGAATCTGATGAAGGATAAGACTGTAATAATGATAGCACACAGGATGACAAGTATTAGGAATGTAGATGAGATTATTGTTTTGGAGAGCGGTAAGATTGTAGAGAGGGGAGATAATAATTCCTTAGTCAATGCACAGGGATTGTACTGCAGGTTGTTGAATTTATATGAAACTGCAAATGATTGAGGGTGTCAAATGAAAACCTATTATAAGAAAAAGATATGCTCTATCAGACCAGGGAGCGGCAAATCTTTCAAAGGCGACTGTGTACTGTTTTTTACATACTGTGTAAATATGGCTCCAATGCTTATATTGATGGCTTTGTTTAATCAGTTGGTCTTTGATGTGAAGTATGATTTGGTTCAATACATTGTTATGGGCATTCTCACATTAGTTTTTTTATGTACATCTTACTCTCTAAGGAGTATGTAAGCCTTTTCAATGCGACTTATAAGGAATCTGCGAATCTAAGGAGTGGGATAGCGGAAAATTTGGCTGAACTACCACTGGCTTATTTTTTTCAAAAACATGATTTGTCCGACCTTTCACAGACGATAATGTCTGATGTGGAGAGGATTGAACATGCGATGAGCCACTCCATACCTAAGGTAGTTGGTATGTGGTTATTCTTCCCTATTATGGGAATTATGATGCTTATTGGGAACTGGAAACTCGGACTTGCCGCCATTATACCAACATTTATCTGCTTCTTAATCAATCCATTGGCTAAGCAAAAGGAAGTATCTGAGTACAGCAAATATTTTTGGAGTTCTTAGGAGAATTCTGAGCTTTTTTTCAGGAAACAATAGAACTCCAGCAGGAAATAAGCAGCTTCAACCAGTCGGACAAGGCAAAAAGTCCTTGTATAAGAAAAATGGAGGAGAGCGAGAGGGCACATTTTTAAGGTAGAGCTTTTGTCTATGATTGCAGTAGGGCTATCATCGTCCCTATCCTATATCAGCGTGGCTGTAGTAATAGCAGTGGGTATACAGCTTCTTTCTCATGGTGAGATTAGTCTTCTATACCTTATAGGTTATATCATAGGAACAATCAAAGTAAAAGAGCTATTTGATATATCTATAGAGGGTATGACAGAAATGTCATATATAGAGCCGGCAGTAAGACGAATTAAAGAGATTAAGAGCGCAGTTCTTCAGGAGGGTGAGGACACGGAGCTTACGAGCTATGACATAGAGTTTAACCATGTATCATTTGCCTATGACAAAGTGAGTAAGGTACTTAAAGATGTGAGCTTTACTGCGAAACAGGGTGAAGTTACTGCCCTTGTAGGCTTGTCCGGCTCAGGTAAAACCTCTGTCTTAAGAGTAGTATCAAGGCTGTATGACTATGATGGAGGAAGCATACTGATAGATGGAAAAGACATTAAAAAAATATCAACGGATTCTTTATTTAAGAAGATATCCATAGTATTCCAAGATGTGACTCTCTTTAATACCAGTGTACTTGAAAATATAAGGCTTGGTAGGGAAAGTGCAACTGATGAAGAGGTAAAAAAGGCTGCAGCCCTCGCTAACTGTATGGACTTTATTGAAAAGCTTCCGGAGGGCTTTAACACCAGAGTAGGTGAGAATGGAGCTGAGCTTTCAGGTGGAGAAAGACAGAGGTTGTCGATAGCAAGGGCATTTCTTAAGGATTCACCTATTCTTATCCTGGATGAAATCTCTGCAAGTCTTGATGTGGACAACGAGAAAAGATACAGGACAGCTTAAATAAGCTGATAAAGGATAAGACAGTCATCATCATTTCTCATAGGTTAAAGTCCATAGAAAATGTGGACAAGATAGTTGTAATAGATGATGGAAGGGTTGAGAAAGAAGGAAGCCATAAGGAACTTCTTGAACAATCAAAGGTATATAAAAATCTTATAGAAAAACTAACTTAGCAGAAGAATTTAGTTATTAAGGGGATAGAGATGAAAGATAATAAGTTAAAAATAAAGGATTTGGTGACAATAGGAGTATTCACAGTAATATATTCTGTGTTTATGTTTGGTGTTGGGATGATGGGAGTGATACCGATTCTCTTCCTGATATATCCTACTGTACTGGGGATTGTAACCGGAACAATTATTATGCTTTTTATGGCAAAGGTACAAAAGCCTTGGGCACTGTTTATACTTGGGATGATTTCGCCTATTATTATGCTTTTTAGGCGGACACACTTATGTGATTGTACTTCACTCACTGGTGGTGATGTTTATAGCTGAGATGATCAGAAGAGCTGGTGGATATAAGTCTCTTAAGTTCAATATGCTTGCATTTATGGTATTTAATACCTGGATTTGCGGTTCTCTTATGCAGATGCTTTTGGCAAGAGAAAAGTATATTGAATTATCTATGATGATGGGCAAGGAATATGTGGATGCTCTGATAGAGCTTATCACCTATCCGCATATGGCGCTTGTTTATGCAGGCGCTCTCATTGGAGGCCTTATAGGAGCGTACATTGGTAAAAATACTGCTTAAAAAAACATTTTTACGAAAGCAGGTATTGCCTGATGTTTTACAATCAGAATAACAGGCTCAATCCCAACCCCATAACCAAATTTATAGCGGTAATTCTACTTGGTATGGGAGTGGCGCATTCTATGAATCACTACTTGGAATGGGCGGCAGTACTCACCATTTCTACAATGTACTTTATAAATGGACTTATAAAGGACGGGATAAAGGAACATCCTTGTATTTGGAGTTTTGTTTTTTGCGCCAAGTTTCAGTGTGCTTGCTACATTTCCACTTGTATTGAAGATACTTCTTTCCCTGGTTTTTGTATGCAGGATGTTTTTATCTTCCGTATTCCGCAGGAAATATATGATAAAAACCTCAGATGTGGGAAGTATCATTTCGTCCATGGATGCTCTTAAAAATACCAAGCACCGTATCCATACCAATAGCAGTTATGTTTCGCTTCTTTCCGTCATTTGCAGGAGGAGAAATAATATCAAGATGGCGATGAAGATAAGGGGAATAGATACCAAGAATCCTGTTAAATACCTGGAATACGTACTTGTTCCCTCCTCATCATATCATCAAACATAGCTGATGATATAGCAAAAGGCAGCAGAGACCAAATGTATAGCTAATCCTATTAAGAAAAACAAGATATATAACTGTGGGAGTGCATTTGATTGATTTTTATTTATATATCTTTGATAGCTGCAATTGCAGTCGGAGGTTTTTGTATGCTGAGAATAGAGAATTTATTCCTTTCTTATGGGGAGAATAAGGTATTAAACGATATAAGCCTTTAACATAGCTGATGGAGAATGTGTTTACTTACAGGAGAGAGTGGAAGTGGGAAGTCTTCTATTATCAATTCCATCAACGGCTTAGCCTTTGAATATGAAAACGCTCAATTATCAGGAAGTATCAAGGTTGGTGAAAAGGAGATTAAAAACCTTTGAACTCTATGAAATATCTCTTATGATAGCCAGTGTTTTTCAAAACCCTAAGACACATTTTTTCAATGTGGATACCACCCTTGAACTTCTGTTTTATCTTGAGAACATAGGGCTTGATAAAAAAGAAATGGAAAGCCGAATGAAAGATATGCTTAATGTATTTGGGATAGAGTATCTACTGGGACGAAGCATATTTGAGCTCTCAGGAGGAGAAAAACAGATACTTTCTGTGGCAGCCTGTTATATATCCGGCTGTAAAATCATTGTTCTCGATGAACCCTCATCTAAACTTGGATGAGAAGTACATTGATATCCTAAAAGAAATGCTCATAATCCTTAAAAATAAAAGGGATAACACTCATCCTTGCGGAGCATAGGATTTATTATCTAATGGGTTTGGCAGATAGAATAATTATCATTCAAAAACGGAAGAATAGAGAGAGAGTACACTGCACAGGACTTTTTATCGGTTACGGATACAGAGATAGCTGGCTTTGGACTTCGCTCAAGGTATAAAAACAGTCTTAAATAAGCCTAAAAACGATGGTGGCAAAGAACTGATAATAAAGAAACTTTCCTTTAATTTTTGCCAACAAGGAGAACTTAAAATGGATGATGTATCGTTTGATCTTGGGAAAAATATATGGAATCGTAGGAAAAGAATGGTTGTGGTAAGTCCACCTTTTTGCGAATTTTGACATGGTTTTGCAGAAAAATGATAAAAGTGATATTGATTACGGAGAGAGTGTTTGTAGTAGGAAAGGAAAGACTTAAGGCTTCATCGTTGGTGATGCAGGATGTCAATCATCAGCTGTTTCGCTGATTCAGTCGAAGAGGAAATGAAGCTGGGAGTTAAAGGGAGATTGCAGAAGACAGGATACTGTTGAGAGTATTCTATCAGGGCTGGACTTACTGAACTCAGAGACAGACATCCGATGAGTCTCTCGGGTGGTCAAAAGCAAAGGGTCGCTATTGCTTCTGTTCTGTGTAAAAACTCGAGATTCATATTCTTTGATGAGCCAACAAGTGGGAATGGACTATAAAGAAATATGCTCAAAAATATCAAAACTGATAAAGAGCATGAAGACAAAAAGATAACATTATCTTTCATCGTATCTCACGATACAGAGTTCTTAAATGAGGTCGCCGACAGTATCCTCTGTCTGGAGGATTATAGGACATACAATTAGATGAATAAGTGACAGATACCCTAAGCCTGATAGCGGTTTGGGGTATTTTTGTGGTGCGCCTAGTGGCGCACGTTTCTAACGGGTTAAAGTTCCGAAGCCGCCCTGATAAGCCTTGAAAGAGGTAACCTTGCCTAAAGCAATACTGAACACACAGAAGTGGACAGAGGTCATAGTAGTCGAGAGACAAAGGACCGAATCAATAGGAGTCTCAAGTATTACTGAGAAAGAATTTGTTTATAAGTTTCGCAGAAAAACTGCAAAAACAAGCCATAAATATTGACCAAGGCGTTTTTAACTGTTATAATGGTGACTAAAAATACGAATACTGAGAATGGAGGTATTCAATTATGCTGATTCAGTTTACAGTTGAAAATCACAGGTCAATAAAAAACAGTGCCGTGATCAGTTTTGCGGCCTCTAAGGATAAGTCATTTGATGAGTATCTGCTTCATCCGGATGAAAAGAAGGCATTGCTGCCCGTACTTGCAAATTTACGGTCAAATGCAGCCGGAAAAAGTAACGTAATACATGTACAATGATGACAATGAAAAGAAATGGTTGTAGGGAAATGCTGCAAAAAGTTTCTAAGGGACAAAAGTTGCCGTGGGAGCCGTTTGGAGGAACAAAGGTTCCGACTTCTTTTTGAAAATGGTATTTATTTTTCAGGGAGTTCGTTACACATACGGTTTTTCTTTTGAGGCAAAGAAGATTTACAAAGAGTATCTTTACCATTGGCCGAATGGCCGTGAAGCCTTAATTTTTTCAAGAGAAAATGGAGTGTATGAGTTCCGGGAAAATGTAAATGAGCAGGTTACTCTGAGTAACCGAACACCGGACAATAAGCTCTATCTGGTGTCCTCTAATGACTGGAATCTGCCTCAGACGGAAAAATGCTTATCGGTGGTTTCTGGAAAAGTTGACATTCCTGATGGATGAAGAGCCAGCTACCTCAGAAACTGTTGCCTCGGATTGTCAGCGGTGATGATAAGAAAGCTCGAATTTTAAAAGAATTGCTGCTTGCCGATCTTGGAATCACCGATGTTACAATCAAGAACACCTCTGGTAAAATACCGGTTATTACGACAACACATCGAATTATTAACGAGGACGGACAACAGAATGCTTTCAGCTTTTAATGGAGCAGGAATCTGCCGGTACACAACACTTTTTGCCCGCATCGGAGGATGGTTGCAGGCACTTGAAAACGGCGCACTTTTTAGTTGTTGATGAAATTGAAGATAGTCTGCATCCTCTTTTAACCAGAAGGCTGATTGAAATGGTGCAGGATAAGGCTGTCAATAAAAAGGAGCGCAGCTGATTTTACAACACACGATGCAATGCTGCTTGACTTGAATTTCCTCCGTAGAGATCAGATTTGGTTTGCTGAAAAACGATGAGACTTGTGCAACAGAGCTTTACTCGTTGGCATCTTTCTCCAAGAAAAAGGAGAAAAATGTGCGTAAAGGGTTATCTTCAGGGACGATTTGGTGCAATCCCTTTTTATCGGAGGTGACGCCTGATGAGCAAGATGCGAAAAAGAGTATGATCCGAACAAAGTTAAGCGGCGGAAGCGTAAACCGATTGTTTATATCATCTGCGAAGGAAAAGAAACAGAGACACTTTATTTCAAACATTTTTCGTTCACGAAACTGCCTGGTGGATATTATCCCAATTCCATCAAAACATAAAAGCGGCGGAACATATGGTGAAACACGCAAAATCTCTGATTTCCCAAGCGGATTATTATCCGAAAGACGGAGATCAGCTTTTGGTGTGTATTTGACTGTGATGATAATAAAGACTCTGAGCTTCAAGCTGCAATTTCCTATTCGGAAGAGCATGGGTACAAAATCGCATATTCCAATCCGGCATTTGAATATTGGTATTCGCTCCATTTTGAAAAACGGAATGGATATTTGAAAGATTCTACTACGGTACTGACATCTTGAAAAACAAAAGATATTTGGAAAATTACGGAAAAAGTGTGGATGTTTTTTGAAGAATTGCTGGAACACCAGCCAGAAGCTATTCAGTACGCAAAAGAACGAGTGGAGAGATTAACCAGAGATCAGGTTGCTGTGATCTGCCGAGACAGTAATCCGGTAACGACAGTCTATGAGCTGGTTGAATTTTTGAATAGTAAAAGAACATAAAAGCACTATTACAAAGGTGGTATATATGACAGAAAGCTGTCACTTCAACGATAAAAATTGCTGGGTGGCAGCTTTTTGTGGTGCAACTTATCAAGAGGTACTTAAAAAAGTGGGGTAGATGGAAAAATAGAGTGGTTATCGAAACAGAGAAAAGCCGTACCGTCAGTCAACGCCTCCTACTCGATTTAAACTTGAAAAACACAACTGTTATAGTATAATAATAACAGTTATAACAGAAAATGACAGTAAAGAGGTATAAAATGAATATTCAAATTAATAACTCAAGTGATGATCCGATTTATTTACAAATAAAGAATCAGATTAAAGGTGCAGATAATTTCGGGAGATTTGAAAGTAGGAGAACAATTGCCGTCAATCCGCTTTTTGGCAAAAGAACTCAGAGTAAGCATGATTACAGCCAAGCGAGCCTTTGATGAACTGGAACTTGAGGGCTTTATCAATTCAGTTCAGGGAAAGGGTAATTTTGTTGCCGCACAAAAATAAAGAGCTGATTCGTGAGGAATACTTAAAAGCGTATTGAAGAACAGTTGCAAGAGATAGTAAAAACTCTCGAAATTGCAGGAATATCAGGCGATGAACTGACTCAGATGTTAAAGGACTATGTGGAGGGACGATATGAGTGATTATGCTATTGAAATTAAAAATTTGATAAAAAAGTTTGATGGGTTTACACTTGGACCTATAAATTTTTGTATACCTAAGGGAACTATAGTGGGATATATAGGTCAAAATGGTGCAGGTAAAAGTACAACTATCAAGCTTTTGTTAGGACTGCTTTATAGGATTCAGGCGAAATGAGAGTATTGGGAGAAGACAACCCGGATAATACCACACTTAAAGAAAGACTGGGAGTTGTCTTTGATGACTTACTATTTCCGCAAGAGATGAATATTGCAGATGTCGAGAAGTTTTTTGCGAAAAAGTATATAAAAAGTGGGATAAAGAGTGCTTTCATAAAGCTAAAGATAAATTTGCTCTGCCTGATAAAACAAGTGATAAATAATTATTCTCGTGGTATGAAAAATGAAAATTATCGATGGCGATTGCTTTATCACATAATGCAGAACTATTGATATTGGATGAGGCTACAAGTGGCTTTAGATCCTATTGTTAGAGAAGAGATTTTGGATTTACTTCTTGATTTTTATGCAGGATGAAAATCACACAATCCTTATCTCTTCACACATACCTCTGATTTGGAGAAGGTTGCAGACTATATTAGCTTTATTAATTTTGGAAAGATACTTTTTGAAACGAAGGATGATTTGAAGGAGAATTACGGTATATGTACACTGTCAAATGAAGAAGTAAATAATATAGATGAAGCAGCAATAGTGGGAAGAAGAGTGCATTCCTTTGGACAGGAGCTGCTTGTAAAGAGGAATCTTGTTCCAGATGGAATCAAGTTACAAAAGCCATCTATTGAAGATATTATGATATATTTTGTGAAAGGAGAGCAAGATAATGACTGCACTAATATTAAAAGATATAGTGGCTCTAAAAAGACATTGATATCCACACTTGCTATCTGTCTTGTCATTGCATTTTATGGGATCTATGAAACCAAAATCATCATTATACCTCCTCATTTTGTGCAATGATGCCGCTTATTTTAACTGCAATAGCTTTTTGGGTATGATACAAACTCAAAGTTTGAACAATTCGCATTTTCGATGCCGGTAAAGAGGAGCAGCTTTGTGCTAAGTAAATTATTTTTGCATTTGCCTTTTGGAGTGCTTGGTGCAATTACAGTATTAATCCTTCTAATTACTAAGGGGGAGATTAAACTTGAAAATATAATATTGATTTCAATTTTTTACATTTATATCAAGCATACTGATGTCTGCAATTCAGTTACCGTTTATGCTGAAAATTCGGTGCTGAAAAGAGCAGGCTTATTATGGTAATTACTTACTTTGCAATATTTGCCATATCTTCACTGCTTAAAAATGCGTCTGGCTTGTCTTATGAAGGCGATGGAGATTTTTAGAAATATATCACTGTTTGCAGTATATTCCGTGTTAATACTGGCAGAATTGGCTATCATTGTAATTTGCTATAAGGATATCTATAAGAACTATGGAAAAGAAGGAATATAAGATTCATATACAAAACATTACAAAAACTTAAATGATTTTCTTAAATTTTGTGACTTTCTATTCAATTGGAAAGACTGCTGTGATATAATGTGAACACTTAACGAAGTCAAGCCGTAAGGCGCAGGCTGAGTTTAGTGTGAGCGGTGTCTAAGCACTTAGTGAAGCTGAGCTGCCTTTTGGCGAAGGCTGAACTGAGTACTTATGATGTAATGAAACACAGCCTGACCGGTTTAAAAGGAGAAAATTATGAGAAAATATAAGAAAATTACTGCACTCTGCCTCTGTGCCTTGCTTGCATTTGGAGTAACAGCCTGTGGCAGCAAACAGGAGAATAAAGAGGAATCTAAAGGGGCATCGAAAGAAATAGCAAAGGAAGTATCGCAAAATGCATCTAAAAGAAGCTTCAAAGGAGGTTTCTAAAGAAGTTTCACAAGAAGTCAGCAAAGATGCTTCCAATGAGGTATCCAAAGTAACATCCGCTGAGGAAACAAACGCTGAGACGGTCTACTCAAATATGGCAAACAAAGCTAGTGCCGAGGAAGTCAGAAGCACTTTCAGCCTACCTAAACAAGGATAGTGTCGATTACTACATTAAGCAGGTAAACGAGTACAACGATATAGTTAGCGTTGGACTTCAGGGAGATTTTTACGAAGTTTGGTACAAACAGAGTATGATGTAGAGAAAATAAGCAATCTTTGGAAAGAAAAGAAGGGGGATTTTGTTGGAACAAACTGCAGGCTTAACACCTTCTTTTTGCTAAAGAACAACATAAAGGTTCCAAGTATAAAAAGTGATGGAGAGCTATTGTTTTTAGACAATGACTCGATAGATAAGGGAAAGCTCTTTGATAAGAAGGACAAGGAGGCTTTCAATGTACTGTTCTCAAGAGTAAAGACTGAGGCTACTGAAGATGTTAAGGTTCACGCTAAAAATATGGAGAAATACTTTGAGAATGTAAAGTTTGATGAAAATGCGAGGATGCTCTCTGTAGTGCTGCACGACAACCTTGACGGAGAGTATCTCTTCGTAGGACATGTCGGAGTTATGGTACCTTACAAAGGTGGATATTTATTTGTGGAAAAGTTAACCTTTGAAGAGTCTTATCAGGCAACAAAGTTTGCGACAAAAAGAAGAATGCTACAAGTATCTTCAGGGGAAATACGCTGATTATACAGGTGAAGGGCTTGCAAAGCCTTTTGTAATGGATAATGGAAAGATGGTTGAGGTAGAATAACCATTAAAGTTTAAGTAATCAATACCCTAAACTTTGAAAAAAAATAAAAAGTTTATAATCAATACCCCTAAACTTGAAAAATAAAAAGTTTAGGGTATAATTTCTATCAAAAGGTGGTGAGGGTACTATGAAAGATAATAAAAGATTAAAAGAGCGTAATATATATCTTAATAAGCTGATTGCATTTAAGGATACAGAGCCTGTAAAGGTCATAACGGGAATTAGAAGATGTGGTAAGTCTAGTCTTCTGAAGCTAATGCAGGAACATCTTTTTGAATACCGGTATAGATAAAAGAACAGATTATAGCTATTAATTTTGAATCTCTGGAATTTCAAGAAATGAGTTATAAGGATTTTTATAAATATGTTAGTGAGAGAATTGCTAAGAATAAGAAAAGCTATTTATTCTTTGATGAGCTTCAAAAGAATAGATCAATGGGAAAAATGCAGTAAATTCTTTTTAGGGTTGATTTTTGACTGTGATATTTACATAACAGGCTCTAACTCCTATCTGTTGTCGTCGGAGTACTCTACATATTTATCAGGAAGATATATAGAGATTAAAATTTACCCATTATCATTTGGAGAATTTATCGATTTTCATGGCTATAGACTAAAAACATATAAAACACTGATTGGAACGGTAAAAATACAGGGCGGTAGATGATAATGAAGAAATAACAGAGCTTAGGGATTTGTTTGAAGCATATATGAGATATGGCGGAATGCCGGGGATTGCAGATGTTGGACTGGATCAAGATAGGGCTCTTACGATTCTTGACGGTATATATTCGACTGTAGTTGTAAGGGATATTCTAGAGAGGGAAAAAAGAAGGGGACAGAGACAGATAACTGATGCAGAACTCCTAAGAAAGATAATACTGTTTTTGGCGGATAATATTGGCAACAATACATCACTAAATTCAGTAAGTAATACATTGGTATCCGAGAACCTGCTTCAAAACGGTGGAAAACAGGGTAAGCCTGCGACTCAGACAATATCTTCGTATGTTGGGGCACTCAAGGAATCTTATATGTTTTATGATGTTAAGCGGTTTGACATAAAAGGAAAAGAATACTTGAGGACGCTAGGTAAATACTATATTGTAGATATTGGTTTGAGAAATTATCTGCTGGGATTTTAGAGACAGGGATAGAGGGCATACCTTAGAAAATGTAGTTTACTTTGAACTCTTGAGGCAGGGTTATGATGTAGCAATAGGGAAAATTGATAGCCTTGAGGTAGATTTTTGTAGCTGCAAGTGCAGATGAAAAAAATCTACATTCAAGTAACGGAGAGCATAGCTAAATGAGGAGGTTAGGGAAAGGAATTAAAACCATTACAAAAATTCCTAATAATTATAGGAAACTGGTCCTCACTTTAGAACAATCACTTGATACAGAATACGAGGGTATACAGGTAAAAAGGTATTGTAGAGTGGCTGGTGAAAGGATATAATGATGAAAGAAAATACTCTTAGAGTTGTAAAAATCGATATGGGAAGCTATCCTTGAGTTTATTTATGAGAATTTTATAGCAAATCAGGAAGAACTCCTGAGGGGTTAGGTCATCTGAAGTGACAAATGATTTTGCAATTGATTGGGAAAAAGGCGAGTTCATATTTACTGCACATAAACAGGAGGAGGTTGATGGTAGTTTTCATAAAGTTACCAAAAGAGATAGAGATTGGGAAGCTCATTAATAATCTCCCCAATACCACTGAATCAGCACTAAGTACAAGTCCAGATATACAAGGATTATACCTTTGAGGAATTGAAGAGATTGTTAAGTACAGCTAATTAGCTAGGACTATTCCGCCTGCCACACCAAGACAGTAGAGTAGAGGAAGAAAATGAAAGCAAGGTTCTTCCAATCTATCCTAGTAAAGTGACTACAAGTGGAACTACAATAATAAAGAGTATAGTGCTAAGAGTTACTACATTAGTAGAAAACTCAACGTCACCGTCACCATGGCTTGCAAGAATTGGAAGAACTGCAAGTGCAGGGGTAGCTGATTGTACTATAAAGCTATCAAACTCTGCGGTTGGCAAAATTCTTTGCGGTTAATATAAGAATAGCAAACATAACAGCTGGTCCCAATATGAACCTACCGATTAGAGCAATGATTGTATCTCTATCGAATTTGATTGTATTTAGTCCGGCCTTAGCCAGCACTATACCTCATGTAAATAAGTGATAGTGGAGTCACAAGATTGCCAATATAAGTCAAGGTATTTGTAGCAAACTCAGGTACAGATATTTTTGATACCAAGAAAGCAAGGGCAACCAGGAAACCGACCAGAGGAGCAGGGAGCAGCTTTTTCCAGTTAAACTTTTCGGTGTTCTCACTTTTTCCGTTTTACTGTCACTTGTCATCAGGTAAATGCCTAGAGTCCAAGTGAAATTGTATTAGTAATATAGTAAATAAGGAAATAAGGAGGCTTCATTTCCAAATAAGGGCTATATTTAATGGAAGACCAATATGGTATTAGCATTTTACAAAGGTATTTATAAGTGTCTACTGCAGTCCAGGGGCTTTCACTCTTAAATATCTTGACAGTTATATAAGCAATTATATATTCGATTGCAAAGGCTGCAAATGTATAAATCAAACCCTCTGACAGACTGACAAGCTTATCCAAAGTCAAATATTTAAGAACTGATACGAAGATGGAAGCAGGAAGGGCTATATTCATAATTAATCGTGAAAGATTAGCCAAAGCTGTGCGAACCAACCTTTATTTTGCAAGATATATCCAAGAACAATAATCATGATAATAGGAATTATGCTCTTAACAGAGGTAATAAGTATTTCCATAACTCTCCTTTCCTAACGCTATGTGTTGTTTCTGCAAAAACTAATACTATTATGAAATACTCTTAAATTAGATAATCGGAACAAAAAGGTGCATAAAACAGAAATATGATCGGTTTTCATACACCTTATACAGTTAATAAAGATATGGCTAATGATTATTTATATTTTGGATACTATTTTAAATCATGGACAGCTTTTATCCATATTGGTTTCTGGCACGTGCAAGCCCCTGTTCTTTGGCTTTGTTTGCTACTGCTTCAGCCACCTTAATAGAAACATCTGCAACATATTTAAAAGGTGGAAGTACAGGTGCGCCAGGCTTAGTAATATCAATGATTCCGCTTAACGAATGTGCAGGGGCACCAATCATTTCATCGGTTAAGAGACTTGCTTCGGAAGCCAACATACCAAGACCCAGTCCCGATAAATAAGGGCATTATTTGCCTGACCGATGACATAGTCAACTCCCTTTATAAGAAATTGTGCGGAAGGAATGCCTGTGGCTACAAATGCCTACCATCCGACCAGGTAATAAGATCTTTGGCACTTGCTTTCAGCAAGCTTGGTTGGGTTTGACAATGGGAATATAATAGGGCGTTCTGTGTTTGCACACATTGCTTCAACTACCTCTTTTGTAAAGGTATTTGGAGCGGTTGAGGTTCCAACTAAAATCGTAGGCTTTAACAGTCTTAATAACTTCAAGAAGACTTGTAAGCTTGTCTGCATTTGGATAATCGGAGCGTTTTTAGCAAATGGCTTCTGCTCATTGGTCAAATCGTCCATATCATCAAATAGAAGTCCCTGCTTATCTACCATAAAGAAACGCTTATAAGCTTCTTCCCTCAGAAAGCCCCTTATTAACCATTTCACGGTGTACACGGGAAGCAATTCCGGCACCGGCTGTTCCACCACCAAAGCAGAGGTAAACCTGGTCGGTTAGTTTGTCACCGGTAATGGCCATTGCACCTAGGATTCCACCAAGAGTTACTATACCTGTTCCCTGAATATCATCGTTAAATGTAGGGAATTTTTCTTGCGGTATTTTTCAAGAATATTGGCTGCATTAGAGCGGCCAAAATCTTCCCAATGAAGATAGAGTCTAGGAAAAGGCGCTCTGCTGTTTCTACAAACTTCTCTATGAAGTCATAGTAGCGGTCTCCACGAACTCTTTCGTGACGATTGCCAAGGTAATTTGGGTTGTCACGAAGCTCCTTGCGGTTAGTACCTGCATCTATAACCAATGGTAAAACCAAAGATGGATCTATGCCTGCTGCACCGCTGTATACCATAAGTTTACCCACTGAGATATCTACACCGTTAGTTCCCCAGTCGCCTATACCTAGGATTTCTTCAGCATCTGTTACTACAATTAGGCGTATTTCACGATCACCGGCAGCATTTTTAAGTGCCTCTTCGATATCTTCAGGATGATTTATATCCAGATAGCCTGCATACTGAGTATCTACGAAAAGATCGCTGTAGCCGGTAATAGTTTCTGCAACTGTTGGATCATAAACAATAGGGTTAAATTCTTCAAGATGTTTTGAAAACAGATAGTAAAAAAGAGTGCGGTTGGTATTAAAAATCTCCATAAGAAAGAGGCGCTTCTCCAAGTCATTTACCTTGGTTTGAAACTGTGCATAAGTTTGTGCAGCCTGTTCCTCAATGGTTTGAACATAAGGTGGTAAAAAGACCCTATCAGCCCCAGTTCTTTGCGTTCTTCCATGGTAAACGCTGACCCTTTGTTGAGAAATGGATTGTTTTAAAATGTCGATTCTGTTCATACGTACCTCCTTTTTCTTTATAGTAATTGATTAATATTTATTTGTAAATGGATATTTGAAAGTTCACAATAATAACACTGAATTCCGCTATATTAATAAAATCAAGTAGTAGCACTCTGATGAGTGAAACTAGCTAAATAGTTGATGAATATTATCCTTGTATAATGAGATATAAGATATTATTATAATAATATAAGAAAAAATGACTGATGGAGAGAATAATGGAGATTAAAGATTTTACTGAGATTGAACAAAAACAGATTAGAGAAGGGCTAAGCACTGCTGAAATAAGTGACAAGGAGGCAGCTAATAAGATTCTTGCAGCTTGTACCCTCAAAGAATGGATTAAGAGAATACCTTTTCTTTGTAGAAAGACATGTGACAACAAAGACAATTGAGAGGATAGCTAATCAATTCCCTGAGCTTTACGCAGCAAAACAAAGTGGAGAACTTCCGAAAAAGGAAAGGGAGGAACTTCGTAAGATTATAACAGGTATATTTGAAGAGAAGATGAATAAGCATAAGATTAAATGATGTTTTTACCAATACCACCTATGTTTTTGTAAAAATATTATGAAAAAAATGTACTTTTAGTAATTTATGCCAAATTAATGGTTCCTTGACAAGCAATTAAATTGTGTGATACCATAATATTAAAATTGCAAACACAAAGGAGGAAATTACTATGACATTGAAACAGAAGATTAATACTTTGGTTGGATCAATTGGTGCATTTATGGGAGTTTTTGTTTTTATAGCTTATATACCACAGATTATAGCGAACTTAAACGGCAACAAAGCACAGCCTTTACAGCCACTGATGGCGGCGGCTTCTCGTCTGCTTTTGGGTAATATATGGATGGACTAAGGAGCCTAAAAAGGATATTATTCTTATTATACCTAATGCAACAGGTGTTATACTTGGATTTTTGACATTTTTGACTGCTTTATAATTACATTTAAGAATTATCGAGGTACTTATGTTATACATTATAACTGGGAGTTATCCTTTTAGTATTTGTCTTTCAATGCTCAGGGATAATAGAAGCCTTTTGAACCGGCCCCTTCTTATTGTAGGGCTGGTATTTTCATATATATCGTTACTTCAGATACTATTTGATAATGATATGATGAATGTTTACTCATTTACGATGCTTGCTGATTTTTAGGTATTCCATTTCTTTATATTACTTAGTGGAATTTCCTTGTATACAATGGGTTTATACTCACTAAAGCGTGAAGGAAAGTCATAAGGTGAACTTCCTGTCGTTTGCAATGGGTATTCTCATCATTTTTGTTTCTTTGTGGTGATGTTCATTAGAGCTTATGCAATTGATAACTATAGCATCTATAATGTCCATTGGCTAAACATACTTTTTGTATATATACCTTATTTGATTTTTGGCTTTGCCTTTGCAGGATTTTGCTATACTCATTACTTTATACCACTTTATTCCTAAGAAGAAGACACTATGACTTTTATTATTATTCATGGTGCAGGATTGATAAATGGTGAAAGGGTAACGCCACTCTTAAAGAGAAGAATCGACAAGGCTGTAGAAGCATTTAAGAAGTCAAAAAATCCTAATGTGAAGATAATAGCAAGGGTGGACAGGGAAGAGACGAGAAGATATCTGAGGCACAGGCTATACTGAAACTATCTGATGGAAGAGACTGATGTGCCACGAGATGCCATTTTGTTAGAAAATGAGCTCCAAGACGACTTATGAAAATCTTCTTTTTCGAAGAAAATCGGAGAGAGTTTAGTCTCTAATCCTACTTTTCTCTTTGTTACAAATGATTACCATGTATTTAGAACAAGTACCTATGCTAAAAGGATAGGTCTAAGAGGTGATGGATTGGGCTGTTCTACTGCCTCTACTATCTGGCCTCTCAGCTTTTTATAAGAGAGTATGTGGCTCTTTGTGTAAAGATGAAATGACGTTTGCAGGTTTCTATCTGCTCTTGCTTATTGCCATTTATTTTTCTTATCGTGGTACACTTGTGGTGATGATTCTTTTGTTCGAAGTTTTAGGCTGGGAGCGGATTTTCATAAAACGTGAGAGAATATCAAAAATCCCTATTAAAAACGTGAGAAAAAGTTACAAATAACCTCATAAAACGTGAGAGAACATCAAATAAACCCTATTAAAACGCGAGAAGACACAATAATATTTGTTTGTGCTTTATAGGTTGGTGTATTAAACAGTTTGGATTTTTACAGCAAATTATTATCATTAAAGAGAACTACCACAACATAAGCTGTGGTAGTTCTTAAATCTAACAAGGAAATTATCGTCCGCTATGATCAAAGCTTTTTCCTGGTTTTACTTCCTTTTCTTGTCTAATACGACAACGCGTGAGCCATTTAATATTTCAATCTGCTTCTTCATTTCATTGATGCAGAGGATTGCAAGAGGCATACCAAAATCCTGACGAATAACGAGCCGCTGTACATCTACATCAGCTATATTTTCAGGCATAGGATATGTAGGTATCATCCAGCTATGCATACGCAGCCTGTCTTCAAGGTCATATAGTGTCCAGTTAACATTTGCATCTTTTTTAAGCCTCCAGCACACGATAGGAATCTGTTTAGCATCTTCCAGTATTTCAAAGATTCCCATTTTCTTGATTTCAGAAGCCATATACCTTGCTACATCTATAGTACGCTGGTGAATCTCCTTATATCCATTAAAGCCGTTTCTAAGGAGCATGTAGTACTGACCTACAATCTGAGAAGCACTACGAGAGAAGTTTATCGCCATAGTAGCTTCTTCACCACCAAGGTAACTAACCCAGAAGATAAGTTCTTCAGGAAGAGCCTCCTTAGAACGCCATATTACCCAGCCTCACACCCGGATACACCAAACCATATTTATGACCCTGAAGTACTGATTGACCATACATTTTTAAGCCTCAAAATCCCATTCCAGTTCAGGCTCGATAATGTAGTGCAAACCATTCCGCCTGATGCGGCGTCAACGTGTATACGGATAGGAAGTTTTGTATTCTTCTTGTTATATCCTTCAACTAGCTTATCAAGAGTTTTGACATCATCATATCTTCCCGTGTAAGTTATACCCAATATAGCGATTATACCTATGGTGTAGTCATCAACATAGTCCATAACGGTATCCATATTCAGTGATAAATGCTCCATATCAAGAGGTACGGTTCTCATCTCGATATCCCAATACCTACAGAACTTCTCCCAGCATACCTGATATCCTGAAGAGATTACGAGGTTTGGACGCTTCTTATACCCTGTCAAGACCTGCTTTTATCGGGTCAGATGCTTCCATCTAAATAGCATTGCAAGTCCACCTGTCATACAGGCTTCAGGAGAACCAACAGTTGATGTACCTAAAGGTTCTTCCTTTGGATCCATATGCCACAAATCTCCAATTATATCCACACAGCGGTTCTCAAGGTCAGCAGTCATAGGATATTCATCCTTATCTATTGCATTTTTTTCAAAGTTTTCTGCCATCAACTGAGTAGCTGTAGGCTCCATATAAGTCTGGCAGAATGTGGCAAGGTTCTGTGTGGCATTTCCTTCAGCCTTTAAGTATTCCCTGATAATCTCAGCTGCTACCTGTGGCTCGACAGGCTCCTTGTTTAGCTTTTTATTTGGCATTTCTACATCACTTGTCAGCGTTCCAAAGATTGGTGTAAGGTATCTGTATCTGTGTTCATAGATGCAAGCAAATCCCCTATGTGTTCACTACTTTTCCTATTTAATTTTGATACTTTCTTACTCATAACAGCCTCTTTTCTAATACTGATTTATATGATTATAATCACTTAAGCGTTACAGAAATATTTTTTGGTTATGATGCCCATTTGCTCTTATGTGAATAAATAAAAGTAGGTATCATCACGGATATGATAAAGCATATGATGAGCACAATTTGATATACTCTGTTATCCGCAGAAGTGAGTTTTGACGATGGGAAAAATGAAATAATGAGAGTTGCAATTGTCATAAACAGTCCGACACCTGCAACAATCAGCTTAAATGTCCGTCCTCCGGGTACATGGAACTCACGTTTTAAGTTGTCCTTTTTCAGGATTAAAACGAAATATCCTAGGAAAAAGAGGACATACCCTACTAGATAAATGACAACAGTAAGTCCCTATAGCATATGTAAACCTACAGAGGAATCTGAGCCACCTGCAAGTGCTATGGAACCGCACAAAATAGCATCCCAAATTGTGACAATAACAGACTGAACAATGATGGTCTTTACAGACACGCCACGGCTATTTGTTTTTGCAAATGATGGTGGGATAATTTTGTCATTGGCTGCCTCCAAAAGAGCTCTCGATGGTCCGACTATCCAAGAGGATATTTCAGCCAATACACCAAGTGTAACAGTATAGCAAACAATCAAAACCAGCCAGCGAAACTGTGGACCTAAGTGGTTTATGAAAGATTGATTCAAATGCCTCTATTACGCCATACGACAAAGATTACCGTTTAATGTTTTGGAAGGAAGAGTTGTAGCTATAGCCAGTCCGCCAAGTGCATCGAGTATAATTGTAAGTACGGTCAACACGACCATAACGGAAGGATATGTCTTGGTCGGATTCTTTAGCTCATTGACGTGAGAAGCGGAAGCCTCTACCCCCATATAGCCAAGAATAAACGAAGCAAAGATTACCAAAGTATCTACATCCGTAAAATCAGGAATAAGTGTTCCTGCAGTCATCTTAATTTGTGAAACGCCTCCTGTGGCAAAATATACAACTAATCCTATCAGAAGTATGATAACAGGAAGAACAATACCTCCCAAAAAACCGATTTTTGAAATACGCTCAGTATATTTTGTACCGCCCATCTGTGTGAATGTAAGCACCCACACAATGATTGCTACACCAAAGAACATAACCAGAGGATTCTCATAAAGTGCATCAATCTTAAATACATACGCAAGAGCAGCCAGTATAAAAAATGCCATGGTTACAAATCCTACTGTTATCTGAAACCATTGGAAAAACAATGCTGAAAAGCCCCAACGAGGACCGAGTGTATTTCCAACCCAAGAATAAATACCGCCTGACTCTCAGCCTTCAACTGTAGCCATTTCAGCAGAGCAGAGTGCAACAGGTAAGAACCAAAGGATACCGCCTATAATTAAGAAAAATACCAGCTGAAATCCAGAGGTAGCAAAAGATGGATATTCGTATACCGTCATAACTATGGAAGCTGTTATGAGAAGAATCCAAAAATCCTAATTTGTGCGTGGATTTGTTAGTGGATTTTAATCTGAGGTCGATTTGCTATCCATAATAAAAACTCCTTTCAATTATTATTTTTGATACAATTTATTTAAAACTTATGTCACCTTCCTTCTAAAAACTGTTATTATCTTTTACTGCTAACCATTGTAATCAATATTCGGGATTTGTAAAGTAAATTTTTAAAAAGTTCACAAAAAGACACGCTTTTGAACTATATAGTAAAATGCATAAAATATCCAACTTGAGTATTGATTTTTCCGTGTAATATGAGAAATGTAATTAACAGCTCATTGATATGAGAGGAAAACGGGTAAACAAAATGGAGAATAAAACCACAGCACTGTAAGCAATGTGGCAGAGAAATATACTTTGATGGAATCTGTGCTAATTGCAGAGCAGAATGAGAAAGAAATAAGATATTGGCATTTACGGAAGATGAAATAAACGCTAGATTAACGAAATCTATGAGGAAATGAAAAACTAAAGGGAAATTAGATGACAACTACGGTGATCTTTATCAAACTTCTTGATTATAGGGATATAAATACTGAAAAAGATAGCCAAAACAGCGTATAAAACAAGGTGTTTTTCCCTTGTGAGCTATATAGGATGCCTAGTGATATAGTAAAGGCTATGCTAGAGCTTGTAAAACAGGATGAGATTGATGCAGGACTGGCAGGAGACTTACTTTTATGCCTTGCTATAGCAGGTGGAGAAGAGGTTTTTCAGACATTTTTAGAGCTTGAAAAGACAGCCAAGGAAGTGGAGACAGAAGTTATATGTAAATCCATCCTTTATGCAACCTATGGTGGTTGGATCTATGATAAAGAAGGAAATTATATTGAAACTAATTTTAATAAATGTTATCCGCTAATAAAGGGAAGTCTTGAGGAGAAAAAGAAAAGCCCTGTAAAAATCGGTGTTAAGACTGATGAAAAATGCCCTAAATGTGGCTGTGCTATAGTAAATCTGATGGAGATTGACGTGCAGGATGAAAGGCTTGATTTTTATTGGGATTGATGGCGTTATCAAGGCAAAAATGCTGTCCTAACTGCTTTATACATTTTCAGAGGGAGACTATTGCAGATATACCGTAAATGGTGAGAGTGAGGCTATAGTCGAGAAGATACCATGGTGAGGAAGAAGATTATCTCAGGTGAAAGCGGTATAGAGGAACTGACCTCCAATACCTTTTGTTTTTAGGTGATAAAACCTGTTCCAGCTGTAGATTTGCGGCTGATTGGGAAGGAGGTTCTCTGTAGGTGGTTTTGCGGCTTGATACAGGACTGTGAGATAAAGATGTGCTCTGGACTGTGGCAAGTCGGCTATGAAGCACCTTTGCGCAGATACAATGGGATACAGTACTTGATGGTGATGGAGGGCAACGCTTACATCGAAATCATGTAAGGACTGCAAAACTATGAGGATAAGCTACATCAACAGACCCTAAGAAATTTTCGTAGTTGATGCCTATAAAGTGTATATGAAGAATGTCTCACAAAATATAATAACAAAGCAATTGACGCATTATACAATGTATTTAAGTTTCTGCGGCAGATTACCTGAAAATATTGATGTATCTATGAGTCACAACTGGCTAGGAGGAAAAATATGGGGGATAAAATAATTATCTGTAACAAAGAGTTTGTTTTTAGATGAGATTGGATATTTATATTGGCAAGATGAATGTAAGGAAAAAGAAACAGATATTTTTCTGGAGATAAAAGCTAATGAGAAAGATGTAGACGATATCGTTTTTGGAAAAATTAACTGGCTAAATAAAAACAAAAAGTAAGATAATAGGATACATTTATGGAAGAAAATGACTATTTTATAGAAAATATTAATGATATGATTAAAAGTGGTGATTTTGCTGCAGACAGAGAGATTACAGAGAAAGATCTTTATCGAATCACTTTTTGTAAATAATGTTACAATTTATGTAAAAAGGGAAGTGAAACAGATTTTATGTTGGATTTAGATGCTGCCCCGATTATTTAATGGGACATCTGGCCCTGTATGGAGATAGATAGTGAATATGGAGTTGAATGGGGGAATGAACGGATAACAATGGTATGATTTTAACTATTATTTTGGAGGAAAAGTAATGAATGACAAAGAAATTGATAAAAATTATTAAAAAGCTAAAAAGAAGATTCAAGGAACAAAAAGTTATACAGAGAGGGGCATACTGCCCTATTTTTCAGGTAAGCCCCAAAGCACAAATCCTTACTATAGGACAGGCACCCGGTAAGAAGGTAGAGAGAGCCTTATTCCCTTTTAATGACAAGTCGGGTGAAAAACTAGTGCAGTGGATGGCATGACAGAGATACCTTTTTATTCTGAGAAAATTGCAATCCTGCCTATGGACTTTACTATCCGGGAAAAGGAAAGACGGGAGATTTGCCACCAAGAAGCTTTATAGCTAAGGAATATCATAAGGACATACTTGACCTAATGCCGGATATAAAGCTACCATTCTAATCGGTCTCATACTCAATGAAGTATTATCTTGGCAAAGGTATGAAGGAGAACCTCACAGAGACAGTGAGAAGCTATAAGGAATACCTTCCTAAGTATTTTCCTATAGTCCATCCAAGTCCGCTAAACTTCCGTTGGCAGAAAGCAAACCCCTTGGTTTGAGGAGAGGTCGCCGGTTCTTAGGGATAAGGTTCATAAAAATACTTTGCTGATAGATAAAAACTATAAATAATTAGATTTATACCAAAAACACAATATCAAGTCACTATAAAAATACTGGAAATAGAAAAATTACTTTTGATATAATTTTAAGGTTTCACTCAATTAATAAGAAAATGATTAATTGGTGGATATTAAAAATCATATCAAGGAGAAGGAAAAATGAAAAGAAATTTCTAAGAACAACAGGAATCTGCAGTTTTGTCAGCTTTGGTACTCTGTGCCTGTGGTAGTGGTAAGACCACTTCAAGTGTAAAAAAAGCACTTCTACAGCTAAGGAGGCTGGCACTCAGGCGTCAAGTGCGAAGGCTTCAAGTGCCAAGAGCCAGAGTACCTCTAATACCTCAAACAGCAATAGTGAGCCTCTTAATGTTATGGTTCCCGAATGGGCTGTTCCATCAGATAGCTTGTTAAAGGAGTTCACTGATAGCACCGGTATAACAGTAAACATCAACAAGGTTGACTGGGATGCAATAAGGGACAAGATATCTATTGCAGCAAGCGGTGGAGAAGCAAGTGCTGATGTTGTTGAAGTAGACTGGTCTTGGGTAGGAGAATTTCGGCGCTGCTGACTGGCTTGAGCCACTTGAGGTTGATGATGCATTGAAGGCAGATATGCCGACAATATCAACATTTTCTTTAGGTGACAAGGTACTTGCTATGCCTTACTCAAATGACTATAGAATCGCTTATTACAATACAAAGCAATTTGAAAAAGGCAGGAATAAAATCCGCTCCAAAGACCTATGATGAGGTATATAAGGATGTTAAAGCTACAAAGAAAGCAGGAGTAGTAGAACACCCTTATCCCTTGTTCTTACAGCGGAAGAAAAGGCAAGTACAGGGCTTATCTGGACTGCTTACACTATGAATGACATAGTATTTAATGAGGATGGTACCTTGAATGAGGCCTCCGTAAAGGATGCGCTTAATTTTTATAACAAGCTTTATAAAAGAAGACCTTATTGATCCTGCAGACAAGACCACTGACGGCAAGAAGACCTATGCAAGGCTTACAGATGGAACTGCAAGCTTCTTAACAGGTCCTACATCTTATATCTCTAACGTTCAGAATCCTGAAAAGAGTAAAGTTGTAGGAGAGGTTACATCAATTTTAATGCCTGGTAAAACAGGAAATGCAAAGCATACTATGGCACTACCTGAGGCACTTGGAATAACTAAGTTCTCAAAGAATAAGGAAGCTGCAAGAAAGTTTATAGACTGGTACACATCAGCAGAAATTCAGGAAAAAGTTAAATGAAGAACTTGGCAATCTTCCTACCAGAAACTCAGTTCTTGAAAAGCTTGTAAATGAAGGTAAAATAACCAATGCAGGTGCAATGATTGAACAGGCTAAGCTTATTGCATCGCCGTTCCCTAATGGTGTGCCAGTGTACTATAATGAGATGAGTAATGCTATATACAATGCAGTAAATGGTATGGCGCTTGGTAATCTTAGCGTAGATGAGGCATTTACACAGATGGATAAAAAGATTAAGGAACTTATTGAAGAAAATAAATAGTTTAGTTAAAGGGCGGGTGTCATATCACCCGCCTTTTTGAAAGAGGATTAAATGAAAAGAGAAAAATTTGCTTACACTCTCTTAGCACCAATGATTATAATTATGCTTGTGCTTGTAATCTATCCTATTGCAGCGACATTTTTCTACAGTCTGAAAAAAATGGAAGCTAAGTAAGCCAAATGACATCAGGTTCATTGGGCTTAAGAACTATATCAATATACTTAGTTCAGAATCATTTTTGCAGAGTGTAAAAAAATACCTTATTCATACTTGTCGCAGTTGTGATAATTACTACGATAATATCCATTCTTGTAGCATTATTCCTAAACATTAAGGTGAGAATTTTCAGGAGTTTTTACTTGTGATAGCTATAGTACCTTGGGCTATTCCGCCTTTTGTCAATGCTCTTTTGTGGAAGTTTGTATTTTATTCAGGTTACGGCTTTTAAATAAACTTTTGCTTAATTTACATTTGATAAATACACCCTATCAGTTGGCTTGACAATCGTAACAGCTTGTTATTCATTGTTTCAATAGTTGTTTCATACAGGCTTATTCCGTTTATGACTCTTATCTGCCTTGCGGGCAGACAGTCTATATCAGGAACATTAATAGAAGCTGCCAAAATAGATGGTGCAGGTCATTTTATGGTGTTTAAGAAGATAATAACACCTCTAATGCTGCCTTTCCTCGCTGTCGGTATAACTCAGACCTCGATAAGTGCAATTAACGTATTTGATGAAATAGTGGCTCTCAACGGGTATTCAGACATGGGTAAGAGTATGCTGATAGAAAGCTATTTGATTACATTTAACTTCTTGGAATTTGGAAAGGGAAGTGCATATACTTACATAATTATGGTATTTGCAGGAATTCTGGGCTTTGTATACATAAAAAGCCTTAATAGGGAGGTGGAATTCTAGTGAAAAATAATTAACAAAATCTTATATAGTCTCGCACTTATTTTGTTTTTTGGTATTTTATGCAGGGCCGTTTATATGGACATTTATTATCTCGGTTACGCCCAGATTCTTTGGTACTGGGAAAGAGCCTTTCTTTTTTGCCTGAAGAAACTACCCTTAAGAACTACAAGACTTTATTTGATGCAGCCTCAAGTCAGGGAGCCCTTTTGCTGTCAGGAATAAAAAATTCTGCCTATGCAAGTTTGGTAACTATAATCATTTGTATTCCAATGGCCTTGCTGTCTGCCTTTGCACTAGGCCGTTTCAAGTTTATTGGTAAGGATATTGTCAAAAACAGTTTGCTTGTAACAATGGCAATCCCGGTAATGGCGACGATAATACCAATCTATAAAATGTTTATGCAGCTTAAACTCTTAAAACAATGTATATACGCTTAGTTTGGTTTATGTGACCTCTTATCTTCCTGTGATAGTATGGCTGATTTCAAATTATTTTGCCAGCATACCAAAGGATTTGGATGAAGCAGCAAAGGTTGACGGATGCAGCAAAATGGGTACATTTATAAGGGTAATAATCCCGACATCTTATCCAATCATAGCATCTGCAGTGCTTATTATATTTTTAAGCACCTGGAGTCAGTTTCAAATACCTCTTATTCTTGCGTCAAACAGTAATACAAAGCCTATAGCCATAGTAACCTCCGAGTTTATAACTAAAGACACTGTAGACTATGGTATGACAGCAGCTGCAGGTATACTGGCCCTCATACCGCCTGCGTTATTTGCACTGATATTTAAGAAATTTCTTGTATCAGGTATGATGAAGGGGGCAGTAAAGGGATAAAAAAATGATGAACCTGTTTCATATAAAATACTAAATAGGACTATCTTCTACGTAAGCTGGCATATATCGTCACAAAAGGAAAGTGATTATTCCTCTTTTAGCATAAGCTGTAGTTTCACAAAAATTTTATTGAATAATATGGAGAAATGGAATAGAATATAGATGTAAGGTAGAGTTGAGTTAGTGATAGTTATATTAGAAGGAGGTGTTGTATTATGGCAACTTCGAGTATCACAAGAAATTTTGTTATTACAGGAAAAGATAAAGTTGAGGCTTTTGCAAATGCTTTGGAGGAGTCTGCCAATGCTTTTGTTTCTGAAAGTAAGGTTTCAGCTAGGGCAGTTAACAGACCCAGATGAGATTAAGGCTCTTATGATGAAGGCTAAGGAGAAGAAAGGGAAAAACCTATGTTATTCATATACTATCCAAAGTGTTCTACCTGTATAAAAGCCAAGAAATGGCTTGATGAGAAGGGAGTAAAATACACTGAGCGCCACATTGTGGAGGAGAATCCATCATTTAGCGAGTTAAAGGAGTGGTGGGAGAAAAGCGGCCTTCCTCTTAAGAAGTTCTTTAACACCAGTGGAATGCTTTTATAAGGAAATGCAGTTAAAGGACAAACTTCCGGGAATGAGTGAAGAGGAACAGCTAAAGCTCCTTTCTACAAAATGGAATGCTTGTAAAGCGTCCTATAGTTGTTGATGGAAAGACTGTGCTCGTGGGCTTTAAGGAAGCTGAATGGAGCGAGAAATTAGTTAAGTAAGTGTCTAAGATAGTTAGCAAAGTTTACCTTTAGCAAAAGTTTGATTTCACATAGGTAAATTCAGCTAACTATTTACATTTTAATAAAGGGATGAATATATGTCAAAACACGAAGAAAAAACCAATGTAATGAGAGTATTGGATAGCAAGAAGGTAAAGTATACAAGCCACTGCTATATAGATACACCTACTACCAATGGTGAAGAGGTGGCTAAGATACTGAGACAAAATCCTGCCGATGTATTTAAAACTCTTGTAACGATCTCCAAATCAGGGACAAATTATGTCTTTGTCATCCCTGTAGCTAAGGAGCTTGACCTTAAAAAGGCTGCAAAGGCGGCAGGAGAGAAAAGCATTGAAATGCTTAAATCAAAGGAGCTTCTGCCTTTAACGGGATATGTGCACGGAGGCTGCTCTCCTATAGGCATGAAGAAGCCTTTCAAAACCTTTATAGATAAAAGCGCAGCTGAGAGAGAGGTAATTATCTTTAGTGCAGGGAAGATAGGCTATCAGGTAGAGCTTATGCTTCCTGAACTCTCCAAAGTCATTGACTATTCGCTTGAAGATTTAACTGCTTGACATAAACTTATAGATAATATATTATTTGGAGATAAACAAGAGAGGGTAATAAAAATGGAAAATGAAGAACATAAGCCATCATGGAAGTTTTTGTGTAGGAATTGGAATCGTTAATTTGATTTTTAGTATTTCTTGCAACAAATTTTCAGAATAGTATTTCTTAGTGAGGGGTTGGTAATTTTTATTATAATTGGCATCATCGGCTCCGGTACATTTATCGTGCAAGACTGGAAGGCAGGGTTTAAGAGGTCAGCAATAGGATGCTTGGTAGGGCTGGTACTAAATGGCATTGCCTGTGAGATATATGTTTCAACTATTCTTATGACTTTGATTGGATCGATAACACGTTTATTTGTAAAATAAAACTATTGTTTTTAATTAAAAAGTACAGAAACTGATTGTCTGCTAACTATTGACATAAAATGCGGGATTGTATACAATGATACGTGTATTAATTTTTAATACGCTGGTAAAAGTATGCTTTCCTGTGCAAGCCTGCTTGCAATTGAAGGTGTATTATATTTTGTATGCATGGAGGCTGCGGATTAAAATGGACAATATTGACAATTCTTATGAACTGGCTGATAGTCATTCTTTAAGGGCAGGGTTTTTGGAAGGCTCAGAGAGACATTCTTCTTGGAAAAATACAAAGACAAGGAAGAACTTAAGGAAGTGGTTATAGGCAAGGAGTTAGGGTGTGAGCAGAACTCCTGTCAGAGAGGCACTAAGACAGCTTGAACTTGAGGGGCTTGGTTACCATCATACCCAACAAAGGGGCTTATGTGACAGGGATTTCGGATAAGGATATCAATGATATATTTATGATAAGGTCTTATCTTGAAGGACTTTGTGCTGCCTGGGCTTGTGAGAATATAACCGAGGAACAGCTTGAGGAAATGGAAGAATCTGTGTTTTTAGCTGAATTCTATGCAGATAAAGAACATTTTGAGCAGGTAGTTGAATTAGACAATAAATTCCATAAAATACTCTACCATGCCTGTGGCAGCAGAGTTTTGTCAAAGCTTTTGGTTGACTATCATCACTATGCACAGAAGGTTAGAAAGGTGAACCTTTCTGAGGAAAAAGAGGGCAAAGCATTCTATCTTAGAGCACAAGAGAATAGTTGAAGCCATTAGGAATAAAAAATGTAAAGGCTGCTGAAGAATATGCACACGACCATATAATGGAGTCGATTAAAAGGATGCATGATGCAGAGGCAGATGCATAATAAAGTAGAGGCTGTAAAGAAAGTGGATTTCTTTTATAGCCTCTATTTGATGTCTAATCAAACAACGACAGTGTTTTTTGTGTACTTGCTGTTAATACCCAAACTATTACGATAATGATATACGAATTCAAGGTAGACCTGTTAATACCTATAGCCACATATCTACCTTGAAAAAGTATATCATTTCTTTTTTTTGTATATCGCTGTACCAATTACCACAGTAACCGGGATTGTAATAATTAACCCTATGCTTCCCGCCATCGCCCTTATTATCTCGGTGGCAATAGAATCCAGATTGATTATTTCTATAAACCTAATTTTTGTATACAATGAATAATATAATTAAATGCAGGGTAGTGCCCACATAAGCAAGAATCAGAGTATTTTGACATGGAGCCCATCATGTCTTTTCCTATGTTCATACCGGATATTATCATATTTTTTCCGGTAATATTTTTATCTAGCATACTTATCTCGTAAAGGGCTGAGGCTATGGAAATGGCGACATCCATGATAGCTCCTATAGCACCTATCAAAATAGTTCCAAAGAGTATTCCCTTATAATCAAGACTCCTAAACTGCGGTATGTAGGCGAGGCTTATAGAGCTGTCGTCTGCAAGTCCTGTAAGATGGGCAAAGTTACCAAAGACGAAGGCTAAAATACCTGAAATTATTACGCCCAAAGAAGTACCGATTATGGCAACCAAAGTTTTGATATTCCGACCACTTATGATAAGAAGGGTTATTATAACTACGGGTATGGAAATTCCAAGCGAAGCAAGGATGGGGTTTACACCCTTTATTATAAGCGGTATATATCCAAAGAATATCATAGCTACAGCTATAACCAGAGAAATCAAAGTCTTAAGTCCATTAAAAGCCGCCTATGATTAAAAAGCAGAGCTACAAAAAGGCCCACTATAAGGTAAACCTGTGTATCCCTCACCTTTTTCCTGTATTTTTACTGTCTCTATCTGTCCATTTTCTTCTGTAGCCCTTACAAGCAGCTTGTCCCCTACCTTGAATATGTAGTAGCCTGGCATTATTCTCTCTATGGTATGGCGTATGGTAAGGGTTTCACCCTTATGGCTTCCATCAAGTATTTCTACCTTAAGATGCTGATATCTGATGTCCGCCTCCAGTGATACATTTCGTTTTTCGTTCGTGTCATCATACTCAATCTCAAGTACTTTGCCTTGAATATGATGTAGTCAGTATCCTCCATTGCCTCTGAATAATGCCTTCTCATGTCCTTGTCAGATGAAAGCTCGTCAGAGTAAGCCTTGGTAAATGCCGCTGATATAAAAAGCTAAATTCATTAAAAAATATAGTTATTGCTATGCTGTAAAAACTTTTTCATACAAAAACTCCGTAAATTTATTTAATGATGCAAGTGTCAAAAATATAAAATTAGATTCTGGACTGTTTGCAAGAGGATATATTATCTTATGCAAGAGCTACTATAAACATATCTGTAGGAGTCCTGTATCATAAGATATCAAAAATAAAAGCAGAAAACTCAAGTGTTATGTAAAAACTTTTGTTTACTTTATATATAAGAATTGATTTTTAGAATAAAAATATCATAAAAAAAGGACATAGAGTGTATTGAATATATCAGGAAATATATGTAGAATTTAACTAAAGTGTAATTATCTGCGGTTAAATAGTAGATGATTTGTAATGGATACTATCGATATCAGATTGACGATGGCTGTCTATAAAGGGCTGACGCTATGACAGTATGACAATCGGGTGTGGATAGTATTAGAACAATTTTATTTAAGGAGGTGTACAATGAGAATGAAGAAACTAATGTCACTGGCACTTGTAGGAGCCTTAGTCTGTACAGGCACTGCTTCTGTAATTGCTGCAAATGCATCTAAGCAAGAGATGAAGCTTAGAGAGGCTAACCTTTTTACTGATGCAGTAAAGGGAAGAAGAGGGATTTATCTCAAAAGGTGAAGCTGTTGTGCTTGTGTTAAATGCACTGGGCTACAAAAGAGGATGTTAATACAAAGGAAGAGTATGTTAAGCTCAATCCTTTTAGCGATGCATCTGTTGCTTTTAAGGGGTATTTAGGCCTTGCGTGCGACTTGGGACTGGTGCAAAAGGCTGGCAGCTTTAATGAAAATGAGGCTGCTAAGGAAGATTATCTTCTAGGCCTTGTACTTAGGGCATTAAACTATCAGGATGCCTTTACTGATACAGAAAAATCTGGCTGTTAAGCAGGGCCTCATTGATGAAAGTGATTACATTGAGGATGACGTAACAAGGGAAGAGGCTGCAGAGATTATCTTAAACAGTCTAAATGCTGAACTGGGTGACGGAACCAAGACCAAATTCGGTGAATACCTTGTAAGAGCCGGCATCCTTTCAGAAGATAAGCTTGCTGCACTTGGAGTAAAGGCTGCATTAAAGGATAAGGAAGACGTTCACATCATTTATTTCAACGACTTCCATGGCAATATTACAGAGGAAATTACAGGTAAGAAGCGTAATATGGGTATGGCTAAGATGGTAGGCTATGTAAATGAGTTTAAGGCTACACATCCTAATACAATAGTGCTTTCCGGTGGTGATAACTATCAGGGTACTGCTGATTCTAACCTAACCTTTGGCAAGCCTGTAACTGCTATGATGAAGGGTATGAATACCTTAGCCTCCGCAGTAGGAAACCACGAGTTTGACTGAGGGATACGAGAAAATTAAGGGCTGGGCAAAGGACGGAAGCTTTAAGTATCTTGCATCCAATATATATGACAGAAAGACAAACAAGCCGGTATCTTGGGCAAGCCCATATATGATAATTAAAAAAGCAGGAATAAAGATTGGTATAATAGGACTTGCACATCCTGATACACCTTCTCTTGCCAAGGCTGAGTATGTTGAGAACTTTGAATTTAGAGACCCTGTTAAGTCAGCCAATGAGTGGGTGAAATACCTCAAGTCGGGAAAGGCAAAAGAGGGCAAGCCTGATGTTATCATTGCTCTTACGCACATTGACTCAGACCAGAACTTTGAGACAAAGGAAATTACAGGTAATGCTACCAAGCTTGCAAATGAGGTAAAGGGGCTTAATCTTGTGCTTTCTGCACATTCTCACAGAAGTGTAAACGGCAAGGTGAATAATGTACCTATACTTCAGGCATACTGCTATGGACGTGCAGTCAGGCATGTAACCTTAGATGTAGACAAGAAGGTTATATCAAAGAAGGTAAAAGTGAGCGTTAAGGCTAAGAATGATAAGAAAAAGGCAGCTAAGAAGTCTAAATACAAGGTCGTGAAAAAGACAACTTACAAGGTTAAAGACATTGCTACAGAGCTTTATGATGCAAGCATTATAAAGGATAAGATAATCAAGTCTGCTAAGGCTGATGAGTTCTATACCAAGCTTCAGGCTGAGATAGCGGATAAGAAGAATAAGGTATTAGGAGAGGCAACAGAGGCATTTACGCATAACAGAAGCGACAAAGGAAGCGTAACTCTGCTTCGGAAGATGCGCTTGCGAGGTTATGGCTGAGAGGCTAAGGCTGAGATTGCTATACAGAATGGCGGTGGCTTAAGACGTACCCTTGAAAAGGGCAAGATTACCATGGGTGATTTATACGAGATTATGCCATTTGACAACTATCTTACATCCATGGACTTAAAGGGAAAGGACATAAAGAAGGCTATTGACCACGGTATAGATATGCCTAGCACAACAGATGGTGCTTTAGCGGTCTTATAGTTGAATATGATGGAACTAAGCCTTATGGAAGCAAGATAACCAAGATTACCCTGTCAGACGGCACTCCGCTTGAGGATGAGAAGAGCCTACAGAGTTGTAAACCAATGACTTTGTATTTGGCGGTGGAGACGGTTATGACTTCAGCGGTGCAACCAATGTAAGCATGACTATCCCAATAAGGGATGTACTTGTGTCTGCAATAGAGAAGGCTAAGACCATTACGCCTAAGAAGGTAGACTATATCAGGGATATATCCAAATAAAACCGTACAAAAGTTTTACTAAGATATAGGTGTTAAAGGTAATGAAACCGCTTGCAAACCGGTGTCAACGGGTGATTTATACTTTGAAACTTATATCCCAAAATTATATTTCAGAGGAGTGGCTAAAGCTGCTCCTTTTATACGAGCCACTACAGCATAAGTCTGTAGTGGCTTCCACTACAACTATACTGATTTAAACATAATTCGCCCTACATTAAAAATAATTTGTAAAAATTTATATAAAACACTTGACAAGTTATTTAAAAGTGTGCTATTATCTTTATCAGATATAAGAAACAAGTTGAAAAAGATGAGCTTATATCGAGAGTTGCTTAGACAGGAGATGATGATTTGAAAAAGAGTGTATATAGTCTGGTGCTTATGGATGATGTGGTTGAGGCTATAGACAGGCTGGCTTACGAGAGGAATACCAACTGCTCCAATCTTATTAACCAGATACTTGCAGAGAATGTTAATTACATTACTCCCGAGATGAGGATGAAGGATATATTTACTCAGCTTGAAGGCATACTGGAGAGTTGTTATCAGATACTTGACAGGTCATCTGATTCTATGTTTGCCTTTAAGAAGCCCTATAAGATATAAGTACCGTCCTATGATAAATTATACTATAGAGCTTTTCTAGGGAACCAAAGGAGATAGTTGGAAGGCTTAAAGTTTCGTTTAGAACAAGCAGCAGGAATTTTACAGATGCTGTGGAGAACTTCTTCACCAGATGGATAGATATGGAGAATAGATACCTGAGCGAGCTTCACCCCGAGGGAGTTCCGTCTGATTTTGATAATGCAAAGTATGTAAGAGGCTTTCTTAAAGTATCAGATGAAAAATGAGCTTAGTGAAAAATGAAATAGCGGCTGCAATAGGAGAGTACATCAAAGTGCTTGACAAATGCATCAAGTTTTATTTTGAACACATAAGCGATGAAGAATTAATAGAAAAAATGATTCATGCTTCTTATGAGGATTATCTTAAAAGCGGCGTGAATATAGTATAAAGGAGGCAATATGAACACATCAAAACTTACGGCTAAGTCCGTGGAGGCTCTTGAAGCTGCCAGAACCTTGGCGAGGATAACTACAATCCTACATAGAAGAGTCGCACGTTTTACTTGCTCTGCTCACAGGAGAGTCAGGGCTTATAGGTGAAGCTTATAACCAAGATGGGCAAGTCTCTACCTAATCTTGAAGCAGAAACAAGACATATAATTGACGCATTACCTAAGGTTACAGGTGATGTGAGTGGTGAGATATATATTTCCAATGAGACAAATGCTGCCCTTAATGAAGCTGAGGCACAGGCAATCAAGATGAAGGATGAATACACATCCGTTGAGCACATTATGATTGGTCTCCTTAGAAAGCCTGACAGCAAGCTGAGGGAGTTATTTAAGACGTTATAATACAGAGAAGGAGTTTTATAAAGTACTTATGGATGTACGCGGCAATCAGAGAGTTACAAACCAGAACCCTGAAGATACATACAATGTTCTTGGAAAAATACGGGCAGGATCTGGTGAACTTGCAGAAATAATAAACTTGACCCTGTTATAGGCAGGGATGATGAGATAAGAAATGTGATTCAGATTCTCTCAAGAAAGAGAAAGAATAACCCGGTGCTTATAGGTGAGCCTGGTGTTGGTAAGACTGCTATAGCAGAAGGACTTGCGCTTAGAATAGTAAAGGGTGATGTTCCACAGGGACTTAAGGACAGGAAGATATTCTCCCTTGACTTGGGTGCTCTTGTGGCTGGTGCAAAGTACAGGGGTGAGTTCGAAGAGAGGCTCAAGGCTGTACTTAACGAGATAAAGAAGTCAGAAGGCAGAGATTATCTTATTCATAGATGAGCTTCACACCATAGTTGGTGCCGGCAAGACAGACGGAGCTATGGATGCGGGCAATCTCTTAAAGCCAATGCTTGCAAGAGGTAGAGCTGTGCATTGTATAGGCTTCAACCCTTGATGAGTACAGAGAAATGACATCGAAAAGGATGCAGCCCTTGAGAGAAGATTCCAGCCTGTACTAGTAGATGAGCTCTACAGTTGCAGATACAATCTCTATACTTAGGGGACTTAAGTGAGAGATATGAGGTTTTTCCACGGTGTTAAGATACAGGATGCTGCCCTCATAGCTGCAGCTACCTTTCACATAGATATATCTCAGACAGGTTCCTCCTGACAAGGCTATAGACCTTGTTGACGAGGCCTGTGCACTTATCAGACTGAGATGGATTCCATACTCGCTGAGATGGATGACATATCAAGAAAAATAATGCAGCTTGAGATAGAAGAGCTGCCCTTAAGAAAGAAGATGACAAGCTTAGTCAGGCTCATCTTGAGGATATCAGAAAGAACCTGCTAGACCCTTCGTGAGGAAGTTTAACGAAATGAAGGCAAAAGTGGAGAATGAAAAGAATGCCATAGAGAAGGTTCAGAAGCTTCGTGAGGAAATCGGCGAGGTAAATGCCCTCATTGAAAAGGCAGAGAGAGAGTACGACCTTAACAAGGCAGCAGAGCTTAAGTACGGACGTCTTCCTAACCTTAAGGCAGAGCTTGAAAAGCAGGAGAAACTTGCTGAGGAGAGCAGTAATTCTTCAAACAGCCTTCTGCGTGACCATATATGGTGAGGAAGAGATATCAAGGATAGTAGGACGTTGGACAGGTATCCCTATCACGAGGCTTATGCAGGGTGAGAGAGAGAAGCTTCTCAATATGGAGGGCATCCTTCACGAGAGAGTTATCGGACAGGACGAGGCTGTAACCAAGGTATCAGAGGCAATCCTTCGTTCCAGGGCTGGTATCAAAGGATCCTGAAACGTCGGGTTGGCTCCTTCCTCTTCTTAGGACCTACAGGTGTTGGTAAGACAGAGCTTGCAAAAGGCACTTGCACAGTCACTTTTTGATGATGAGAAGAACCTTGTAAGAATAGATATGAGCGAATATATGGAGAAATACTCCGTGAGCAGGCTGATTGGAGCGCCTCCGGGATATGTTGGCTACGAAGAGGGTGGACAGCTTACTGAGCAGTCAGAAGAAAGCTCATTCTGTAGTGCTTTTTGATGAGATAGAAAAGGCTCATCCTGACGTATTTCAATGTGCTTTACAGGTACTTGATGACGGCCGTGACCGACTCTACAGGAAGTGACAGTTGACTTTAAGAACACAATCATTATCCTTACGTCAAACCTCGGCTCTATGCAGATACTTGACGGAATACAGGAGAATGGTGCAAATCTCAAAAGAAGCCATCGACAGTGTAAATGACCTTCTAAAGCAAGTTTTAGCCTGAGTTCCTAACAGACTTGACGAGATTGTATTCTACAAGCCTTTACAGAAGGAAAATATAGGCAAGATAGATGACCTTATGCTTGAGAGACTCTGAAGATACAGACTTAGCGGAAAGAATCTTAGTCTTGAAGTAAGCGGAGCAGCCAAGGATTATATCATTGAAAAGGGTTATGATCCTAACTACGGTGCAAGACCTCTTAAGAGACTTATCCAGTCAGAGGTTGAGACCTTGATTGCTAAAGAGATAATTAAGCAGCGACATTCCTGCAGGGAAGTGTACTTAAGGTGGATGCGTAGACGGTAAACTTACAGTTAGTGAATAACAAAAATTATATATATTCAAAACCGGCTCTATAAGCAAATCAGTCTGCATGGAGCCGGATCATTTCGGAAAATTAAAGGACTGGTATGGCTAAAAACTGTTTAATCTCTATGTCTTACACCATCAAAATGTATCCTCGCCCTTATATAATCATCTATCATTTTAATATCTCTATCTCGGGATTCGCCGGTTACAACGAGATCTAGAGAAGCTGCCATATTGTTAATCATAGAATTAGTAGCTATCCCTGATATGGCCTTTAATATATTTCTTTTTCTATTGAAGTCATCCTCATCAAGAAACTCCATAAAAAGAGTCTCAGCCCTCTTTTTGAACTCGTCATCTGTATAGGTATTTGAAGTATTAGCTGATTCTGCCTTAGATGATACCAATGCCCCGCCTAAAACGGTAGAAGCTTGAGGACTTGCTTCGGCAGTGGCTGCACGAAGGACAGTGCCGTGAAGCCTGAGTATTTACTGATAAAGCTACCTTGGTAAACCCATACCTTTCCTTTACCTGGGGGATATCTTTATGGTCTACCCTGCTTAGAAACATAGAAAGAGGTCTTGCGTATATACCAAAGTCACCTACAGTGCCTGATATATAACCAGCTCCTCCCCGTTTCCTGCTATGTGTTGCTATATTTAATATCTGATAAAAATTTCCCTTAAAATGCCTATATACTTCAAAAGGCTTAGGTATAAATCTTGTAGTAGTATCCATTACAATGCTCCTTATAATCATAGATTGATGCAGGTATTATAAGCATCCTACTATCTATAATACCCGTATACCGTAGGTTTTATGCTAATACCTTAAAATTGTAATTATGCCTGTCAAGGTAAAGTCCAGCACTTTAAGTGAAAATGCACACAAATTGGTGCTTAACCGTTATTTATAATTAATATAACAAATAATTATGAAATTATATACATACTAAATGTTTACACAGGCTTGACAGTTGTCTTTTGTAAGTTAGCATATAATAATGCAGCATTGTTTTACAAGGGTAGATCATTAACGCTTTGTTTTGCAAATATAAAGGAGGAATTAAGACAATGAAAAAGAAAAAGCTTTTTAAGCGCTCTTCTTGCCGGTGTTATGGCGGTAACACTTACAGCTTGTGGCAGTAACCTGCTTCAACTGAAGGAAGCTACAAGCGCTGCATCAGGAAGCTACAGCAAGTGTTGCATCAGGAAGTACAAGGCACGCATCAGAAGCACATCATCTGCTACAGAGACACCTGTAGATGGAGGGCAGCTTATAATCGGTGACCAGACACAGTCCAATGGTGATATTTATCCGTACTGGACAAACTAACATGTATCAGATTATACATGTTTACGCTTACTTCCGGTTATGACACTATCGTTGTAGATAAGAATGGTAAGTTCGTAGTAGATCCACAGGTAGTTGCAAGAAAAGACCGATAAGAAGAACGATGATGGTACTATTACAACTACATATAAGCTCTCAGGAAGACCTTAAGTGGAGCAACTGGTGAAGGCATCACTGCAAAGGATTATGTATTTAGATATCTTTTCTTCTCTTCACCACAGCTAGGTGAAATGGGAGCTTCAGACAATACCGAAGGCTCTAAGTTATTGGTTTTGCTGATTTTTAATGCAGGTAAGACCAAGGTGACTTTAAGGGGTTAGACTCTTAGGAGATTATGAATTCTCAGTAACCATCAATAAGGACTACCTTCAAACTACTATCGGGATGTTTCTACAGCTGCAAGCGCCGGTTATATAGGAAGGGATGGCTTCGGATATGATATAAAGGATGACGGTGAGGGTGCTACCTTTTACAAAGGCACTTAGATGCTAAGAAGCTTAATAAGCAGGTTAATGCTACCGTATGGATTTGAAAGTTTATTCAGGTCCTTACATGAAGGAAAAATACGATGAGACTTCTAATACCTACTACTCTTGTAAAGAACCCTAACTACAAGGGTAACTATGAAGGACAGAAGCCATGCATCGATACAATTATCTATAAGTTTGTTCAGCCTGAGACTCAGATGGATGAGCTTAATACAGGAAGAGTTGACATCCTGTAAAATGGGTGAGGCAAAACGAGATTAACTCAGGTATGGACCTTGTAGACAAGGGAACTCACGGATATGTAGATTATCCACGTAACGGATATGGAAGAATTTTTATTCGTATGCGATAGAGGTCCTACCAGTATGCAGAGGTTCGTCGCCGTAGCTTATCTCCTCGACAGAAATGAATTTGCTAAGACATTTACAGGCGGACACGGCAGCGTAGTTAACGGTTACTATGGTACAGCTCAGTGGATGGTTGAGGAAAGAGAAGATGAGATAGGTAAGCTTTAACCAGTATAGCTTCTCAGTAGATAAGGCTATCGCAGAGCTTGAAAAGGCAGGATTTACCCTTGCAAGGATGGAAAGCCATACAAGAGCGGACTCGTTATAAGAAGCTTGATGATGGTAGTTTATGCCTCTTATAATCAAAGTGGTGCTCATCTAGAGAACAACCCGTATCAGACCTCTTGCAACCAAACTTGCTAACAGCGAGGATGTAAAGAGCAGGTATGGAGATTGCACGACAGTCGTTACATTTAATGAGCTTATCGCAGAACTACGAGCAGTCTAAGCCAAATGACTACAATATGTACAACCTTGGTATAGGATTCAACGTTCTTATGAGCCAGAGCAGGCATATAAGGTGGTGCACCACAGAATGAGAATAAGATTTGATAAAGAGCCTGCAGCTGCAGACCTCAAACCTGTAGATCCTGCTAAGGAAGATGAGTATCTTGACAAGTTTGTAGCCTTCCAGAAGAGATGGAACGATCAGCTTCCATGATATTCCTCTTTACTCTAACCAGTATTATGATTTCTTCAACAGAAGTTAAAGGGTTATGAGGGAATCAAAGATGTCTATCTGGGATATCACTTCTCAGCTTGTTTACTGCTGGGTTCAGGAATTTGTATATAATATACCAATCTATTGGAGTCGGCCTAATTAAAAGGATTCCATTGCTTTAGTCTGGTATTCTAGGGATACATTATCATAAATTACGTGAGCTTTATACTGTATTGTTATACTTTAATGGGTAACTAATATAAGTATAGCTGATCAGATATGACAAATGAGATAACTGTCGCATATACTTGACAACTGTCTTTCCTAGGTAATATAATAAACGAAATCATTATACAAGAGTGATAACCAAACAATAGTGTTTGAGTACGGTTATTGCATAATGAATAAAGGGAGGTTCTAAGTATGAGAAAACTATTAAGTGCTCTTCTTTGCAGGTGTATATGGCAGTTTCACTTTACAGCCTGTGCGGCAATGCTACTTCTACTGAGAGTACAATCTACATCAGGAAGCACAAGTACAGCCAGCCTACTGCAACTTCATCTGCATCAAGTACAGCATCAGGCAGCTCTTCAGCAGCGGCTACACCTGTTAGTGGCGGACAGCTTATAATCGGTGATGGTACACAGTCAAATGGTGATATTTATCCATACTGGTCAAATAACTCATCAGATTATGCTGTATACAATATGACATTTGGCGCCGATACAATCGAGATTGATAAAGATGGTAAATATGTAGTCAATCCCAATGTAGTCAAAGAGAAGAATGATACTAAGAATGATGATGGAACCATTACTACTACTTATAAGCTCCAGGAAGGTATGAAGTGGAGTAACGGAGACCCTATCACAGCTAAAGACTATGCGTTTGAAACTCTTTTCTTCTCATCACCTGTTATAGTAGAAATGGGAGCTACCGATAATACTGCAGGCTCATACTTCGATGGCTTTGCTGACTACAATGCCGGCAAGACCAAGGTATTTAAGGGCTTCAGGCTTTTGGGAGATTATGAGTTTTCGGTAACTATATCTAAAGACTACCTGCCTAACTACTATCAGGATGCGCTTGCAAATGCACAGCCTTCGTACATGAAAGGTTGGCTTCCTGAAGGTTATGACATAAAGGATGACGGCAAAGGTGCTTATTTTACAAAAGATCTTAAGGCAAAAGACCTTGATAAATATGTAAACAAGTATCGTCTGAATCTTACAGCTTATGCAGGACCTTAAGATGAAGGAAAAGTATGATGAGACATCTAATACTTATACACTTGTAAAGAATCCTAATTATGTTGGTAACTATGAAGGACAGAAGCCTTATATAGACACAATCATCTATAAGTTCGTACAGCCTGAGACTCAGATGGATGAGCTTAATACAGGCGGTGTTGATATCCTTCTTCACCTTGGTGAGGGAACTGAGATTAACTCAGGTATGGACCTTGTAGATAAGGGAACCCATAACTTTGTAGAATATCCTCGTAACGGATATGGTAAGCTCGTATTTGTATGTGACAGAGGACCTACCTAGTTTGTAGAGGTTCGTCACGCTATAGGTTATCTCCTTGACAGAAATGAATTTGCCAAGACATTTACAGGCGGACACGGCTCTGTAGTTAACGGTAACTACGGACTTGCTCAGTGGATGGTTGAGGAAAGAGAAGATGAAATCGGCGCTCTAACCAGTACAGCTTCGCTTGACAATGCTATAGCAGAGCTTGAAAAAGGCAGGGATTTACACTTGACAAGGACGGCAAAGCCATCAAGAGCGGACTCGTTATAAGAAGCTAGCTGACGGTAAGCTTATGCCTCTTATTATTAACTGGTGTTCATCAGAGAATAACCCTGCATCTGACCTTCTTGCAACCAAGCTTGCTAACAGTGAAGATGTAAAGAAAGCAGGTATGGAGATAAAGCAGAACGTAGTTACATTTAACGAGCTTATAGAGAACTATGGTCAGACAAAGAAAAATGACTATAACATGTACAACTATGGGTGTTGGCTTCAATGCTATTTACAATCCTGAATTTCTTATGCTATAGGCAATCCACAGAATACAAACAGGATATCTGATAAAGAGCTTGCAAAGCTTGCCAAGAACTTGAATGTTGTTGACCCATCTAATGAAAAAGAGTACCTGGACAGATACGTAAAATTCCAGCAGAAATGGAATGACTCCTTCCTGACCTTCCACTATACTCAAATCAGTATCATGACTTCTTTAACAAAAAGTTAAAGGTTATGATGGAATTAAGGATGCTATCTGGGATATCACCTCACAGATTAATTATTGCTGGGTACAGGAACATCAAAATTCTAATCTGTATATTTATGCAAAATGCTGATAAATAGCATGAAATCAAGGTCCGGGAAGAAAATTTCCCGGACTTATTTCCTATTATAATACTTGCAAAATAGCGTGTATTATTGTATACTAGAGTACGCTTTCTGTTTACCGCACTGAGGATGGGAACCGTCCTATATGCGGTGCACAGAAAAACATTAAATGAAAGCAGGTAAGAAGTATGCTAAAGTATATTACAAAGCGTCTGCTGTACATGAGTGTTTGTATTTTTACCATGTCTGTATTAATTTTTGCTCTGTATAATGCAATCCCAGGAGATCCGGCAATGATGCAGGTATCAAGTCAGAGAGACAAGCTCAAACCGGAACAGTTTGAGAAGGTATACCAAAACATGCGAAAGCAGATGGGACTTGATGATCCGGCACCGGTAAGGTATGGAAAGTGGATTAAGTCGGTTGTTACTCTTCAGTTTGGTGATTCGATATATATAAAAAGCCGTTACTGATGTAATAACTGAGCCGATGAAGAATACCATCTTTCTGAATCTCCTGGTAACGTTTTTGCACTTGGCATAACGATACCGTCTGGGTATATACTGTGCGGTGAAGAAATTTCTCGAAAATTCGATACGGTGGTGCAAGTCCTGACTATCATAGGTATAGCTTGCCGGTGTTTATATTCGCACTATCATTATCTATGTGTTTGCGGTGCAGCTTCGGTGGTTCCCTGTCTCGGGTATGAACACGCCGAATATCAAGGGCGGTGCTATGGTACTCTTCCTTGATAGAGTTAAAATATATGGTACTTCCTACTATGGTACTTACGCTTGCTTCCCTTGGTGGTATGACAAGATATGTAAGAGCCGCCATGATAGATGCGCTTCGTATGGATTATATAAGAACTGCAAGGGCTAAGGGACTTCGTGAAAGAGTTGTTATCTACTCACACGCTTGGAGAAATGCACTCCTTCCTATCATAACACTTATTATAAGCTGGTTTATAGGTATATTCTCAGGCTCCATTATTACTGAGTCTATATTCGCACTTAACGGTATGGGACGTATCTACCTTAAGGCACTTAATGGACTTGATTATAATCTTGCGATGGGTGTTCAGATGTTCTATATTGTGGTGTCACTGGTTGGTAACCTATTATTGACCTTAGTTACGGTATAGTTGATCCACGTGTAAGAATAACAAAAATAGTAAGGAGGAGAAACATGTCAGATAACAATAAGAAAAAAACGCGCCTCCTTGCTTGCTGAGGCTGTTCATGCCAAGAAATGGCATTGAAAGAAAGAAAGATGTAGATATTTTTAAGGAAGAACAGATGCAGTCGCCCGGAAGGACGATTATCAAGAATTTCGTTTCAATAAGCTCTCTATGGGCGGACTCATTGTGTTCTTATGTATATTTGCTTTTCGTACTCATAGGTCCGCTTTTCTTCATACAGGACCTTTCATATGAGGAAAGTACACAGATTAACCTTGCACCGGGTCTTGATATGATGAGTGTGCCTAAGGGACTCCAGGGCAAAGGTTGCTGACATAGCAATCGGCTCAAGCTTTCTCAGCAGGTGTAAGCAAGACAGGCGGTCTTTATGTGTGGGAAAGACACAGGTTCTTCCTACTATTAACCTAAGTACCTTCCTAAGGAAGTAAAGGGCAAGAAGTTTGTTAAGGTAGCAGCAGGGTGTAGACCACATAGTTGCACTTACAGATGATGACCAGCTTGATTGCCTGGGGTAACCCAAGACTTAACCAGACTAAGGTTAATCCCTGATATCAAAGAAACGACAGTGGTAAAATCGTTCAGATAGCAGCAGGTTACCAGATTACAGGTGTTCTAAAGGACAACGGTAACGCCTTCCTTTTGGTAATACCTCTGTAAATGATGCCAAAATCAGACGTAAATATCAGGAAGCCTTGCTAAAGCTTGCCTTCACATCAGATGCTCTTATTGGTCTAACTAAGGCCGTGAGGTAGTTTATCCTGGGATCAATGACTCTTCAGTTTCTAAAATACCTGATGAGGTAAAGAATGGTGGAGTCAAGGATATAGCTGCTTCAGGCTTTACTGCAGCTGCGCTTAAAGAAGATGGTAAAGTTGTGGTTTGGGGCAACTTAAAGAATGGTGAAGACAAAGTTCCTGAGACTAAATCAAAGATTGTTTCATTACAGGGCGGACGTTACCATTATACAGCTGTATTGGAAGATGGCTCAGTATTGCCTCGGGGTAAGAATAACTTCGGTCAGGCAGAGCGCCCTTCTATCAAAAACGTTACACAGGTATTTTCAGGATATTATCAGAACTACGTTCTTACAAAGGACGGCAAGGTAACTACCTTCGGTCTTAAGGGATACCTCTTAGGTACTGATGAACTTGGAAGAGACTTGCTTAACCGTATAGTAAACGGTGGTAGGATGACGATGACCATGGGTGCGGTTGCAGTTATCATTTCCGTAATCATTGGTGTAACTGTAGGGTGGTATATCAGGCTTCTTTGGTGGAACTGTTGACCTTCTGCTTCAGAGGCTTACTGAAATGGTTTCATCCATTCCTTTCCTTCCTTTTGCGATGATTCTATCATCTATAGTAGGAGGTAAGCTTCCTGAGAGTGCCAGAATATTTATGATAATGGTTATCCTTGGTGTACTTTCTTGGACAAGTCTTGCAAGACTTGTAAGAGCACAGGTGCTTGCAGAGCGTGAGCAGGAATTTGTTACAGCAGCGAGAGCCATGGGTATCAAAGAGCTTACAATTGTATTTAAGCATATAATTCCTAATGTAATTTCAGTTATTATAGTTACTGCAACACTTGACTTTTGCAACCTGTATGCTTACGGAGTCTTCACTTTCATTCCTTGGCTTTGGTGTTGCACTTCCAAGACCTACTTGGGGTAATATGCTTAACGGTGCTATCAATTCAGTGGTTATTAAGAGTTATTGGTGGAGATGGGTATTTCCTTCTATCTTACTCGGTGTATGTTGTATCTGTATTAACCTTTGTAGGTGATGTGTTTAAGAGATGCTATTGATCCCTAAAGTCTAATGAAAGGTAGGTAAAAAGGTGGAAGAAAACAAGTATTTACTTGAACTACAGGACTTAAAAACCTTCTTTACTACCAAGAAGGGTATAGTTAAGGCTGTGAAAACGGTGTTACCTACCATAGTTCAGGCAGGTAAGACCTTGGGAGTAGTAGGAGAGAGGAAGTGGCAAGAGTGTTCTGCGATGAGTATCCTTAAGCTCCTTGACGGCAACGGTAAGATTGCCGGAGGTAAGATTATATTTGATGGTAAGGATTTGTCAGAGGTATCCATTAAGGATATGTCTAAGATAAGAGGAAATGATATATCCGTTATCTTCCAGGAGCCAATGACAAGCCTTAACCCTATATTTACTATAGAAAGACAGGTTGCGGAGCCTTTTATCATTCATCAGGGAATGAGAAAAAAGGCAGCCAATGCAAAGGTTGTCGAGATGCTTAGTGCGGTAAAGATTCCTAATCCTGAGGCCGTGGCAAAGCAATATCCTCATCAGCTCTCCGGTGGAATGCGCCAGAGAGTTATGATAGCTATGGCTCTTGCCTCGTCAGCCAAAGCTCCTTATCGCAGATGAGCCTACAACTGCGCTTGATGTTACCATTCAGGCACAGATACTCAAGCTTATGAATGAACTTAAGAATGAGCGTGGTACTTCAATCCTCTTTATTACCCACGACCTTGGAGTAATCAATGAGATGGCTGATGATGTTGCAGTTATGTACTGTGGACAGGTAGTTGAGATGGCTCTTCAAGAACTATATTTGGTATGGATGATTATAATCATCCATATACAGAAGGACTTATGAATTCTATACCAAGGCTTGATACCCCTTCGGGTGTGAGACTTGAGGCTATACCGGGTGCAGTTCCGCATCCGCTTGATCTTCCTAAGGGATGTAAGTTTGCCCCACGTTGTAAGTATTGTACGGAGAAATGCTTGAATGAAGAGCCTGTGCTTACTGAAGTTGAGCCTGGACATCAGGTAAGGTGTTTCTATCCTGAAAAGGGGCAAGAAAAATGGAAAAATAATAACGAAAAAGAACGTATTACTTCACATAGAAGACCTTAAACAGTATTTCCCAATCAAAGAAGAACTTTGGAGAGAAGCAGCGCTATGTAAAGGCTAATGATGGTATCTCCATAGATATAAGGGAAGGTGAAACCCTATGGCCTCGTTGGAGAGTCAGGCTGTGGTAAGTCTACTCCGGGCGTGTTCTTTACAGCTTTATAAGCAGACTGCAGGCCGTACTATGTACTATGGAAGGAATATTGACGACCCTTGCACCTAGCTATGTAGCTGAGACCCTGAAGAAAATCCCTGCACTTAAAAAGGAATGGGAAAAGCTATGTAGCTGATGAGAACGCAGCAAAGAAGGCTTATGATGAGGCAACTGCAGTTAGAAAAAGTCAAATAACAGCGAAGAATCTAATGTTGATAAAGAGAACTTTGCTGCAAATAGAAAAATATAATGAAGCTGTAAGAAAGACTAAGGAAGCTTTATCTTACTATAGTTGAGCTTATAGGTGGTTTCTTTGTTCTTGATGACCTTACAGAGAGTAGCCGGCCTCCTTCTTAAAGAACACAGCCTATGCAGCTGCTATCTTTGATTCAAAAGGAGAAAGGAGGAACTCTTCCAGAAGCTGTATGACAAAAAGCCTAAGGAAGCTCTTAGAAATAAGATTGATAAGTTACGTGAAGTAAGGACTGCAGAGGAGCAGGAGCTTGCAAAAACTTCGTAAAACCCTTGATGAGAAGCGTCAGGCAATCAGCAAGGATCCTGACTTTTGCAAAGCATGAAGCCTACAGAGACGGTGGCATCAACCTTGCATGAAGCTTAAAGACCATGAGATAAGAGGGTCTTAGAAGAGACCTTCAGCTCATATTCCAGGACCCTCACTCATCGCTTAATCCGAGAATGACAGTTGGTCAGATTATTGGAGAGGGACTTCTTGCTCACAACATTTTCACTGAAAATGATGAGAGCATGCAGGAATACATACTTAAGGTTATGGAAGAGTGTGGACTTGCTCCATATTTCATCCACAGATATCCTCACCAGTTCTCAGGTGGACAGCGTCAGCGTATCAGGTATTGCCCGTTCGCTTGCACTCCGTCCTAAGTTCGTGGTATGTGATGAGGCTGTTTCGGCTCTTGATGTATCTATCCAGTCACAGGTTATCAATCTTCTCATTGACCTTAAGGAGAAGAGTAACCTTACCTATCTCTTCATTTCACACGACCTCAGTGTAATTAAGTACATCAGCGACAGAGTTGGTGTTATGTACCTTGGAAGTATGGTTGAGGAGGCTGATACAGAGGAGCTTTACGCTCATCCAAGCCACCCATATACTGAGGCATTGCTTTCTGCAATACCTACAACTGATATAGATAAGGACAAGAAGGAGACTATTCTCATAGAGGGAGATATTCCTAGTCCTATAAACCCTCCAAAGGGATGTAAGTTCCATACAAGATGCCGCTACTGTACAGAGAGATATGTAAGCATCTAACCCCTGTATTTGAGGAGGTTGCCCCAGGTCACAGAGTTGCCTGCCATCATAAGCTCGGTATTTACGAGAGAAGAAGTAATGTTTTTCATAAAAAGCTTGATAGAAGTTATGACACGCTTAGGTTTCTTGGCGACAGGAAGGGTGAAGAAACTGAGGAAGATATTAAGGAGTTTAAGGAAAGGGAAAAGCTGGAGTTTAAGGATATACTGGCTATGATAATTTCCGCTCTTATAGTATTTGGTCCTCTGTTTCTCATCATAGGACTTCTTATGTTCTTAATAACTTTATAAAGTATAGAAGGCCCGCCTCATATTTTGAGGTGGGTTTTTTAATAGTTGATTATTAGAGACCAAATATAGTACTATTGTTCATAAACAATAACAACAATAAAAACAGGAAAAGTCCATTAAAAGAAGGCATATATTGTAGATATTTTAAATAGAATAGGAGAATAGTGTAATGAATGTAAAGGATTATATGAAGTTGCCATATACCAGATTGGTACAGGAAGTCAACGATGAAAGTGGGCATTATTTCTATGGCAGGATACTGGAACTTGATGGCTGCCAAAGTACAGGAGATTCACTAGAGGAATTATACGAAGGGCTCAATGAAGCTTTATGGAAGGCTATATAGAAGTTAAGCTTGAGAACGGTCTGAAAGATACCGGTACCAGAGAAAAACAGAAAAAAATATAGTGGTAAAAATATAAAAAGAAAGTAAGAGAAATATTAAAAAGATTATAGCTGTTATTATCCTACTGTTTTGATTGTATATCTCTGTCAATTAGAGACATTTATATATTCATTTATACTCATGCATTCTCAAGAGCTCTTGCTTTTTATTACTTTTCTTTCCTTTGGGCATTGTCAGCTCCTACTCTGTCATATTTTTCTTTTGATGTATTTAGTTTTGATATTCTATCTGATTAAATTCTTTTTGTATTCTCTGCCATCTTCTAATCCTCCTCTATTGATATTTTTCTTTTAGGGCTTCTATTATGGGCTACAACTATATAATACCATATATTATGTAATATGTAAAAAGGTTAAAAATAAAATTCTAAGTTGTATAATACCTCTGTGGTAATAATCTACAGTTATAGTTGGTATGCTGTATAATTGTATACAAATATACAAATAACTGCTGACAGTGAAACCTAAGACAATTATACTGATAGCAGATTTTTATTCCCAATTAATTAAAGAACAAATTTTATATCAGAAGGAGAATTATTATGTCATACGTTGATGAGGTACTTGCAAAGGTTAAGGAAAACTCTCATGAGCCTGAATTCATACAGGCAGTTACAGAGGTACTTGAATCTCTTAGGCCTGTGATTGAAAAAGAGGAAGAAAAGTATAGAAGAGATGCTATACTTGAGAGAGATGACAGAGCCTGACAGAATAATCAGCTTTAGAGTTCCTTGGGTAGATGATAAGGGACAGGCTCAGGTAAACAGAGGCTTTAGAGTACAGTTTAATAACGCTATAGGACCATACAAGGGAGGCCTAAGACTTCACCCTTCAGTTAATCAGAGTATAATCAAATTCTTAGGCTTTGAGCAGTGCTTTAAGAATTCACTTACAGGACTTCCAATCGGAGGCGGTAAGGGTGGTTCTGACTTTGATCCTAAGGGAAAGAGTGACAGAGAGATAATGGCTTTCTGTAAGAGCTTCATTACCGAGCTTTATAAGTACATTGGTGCTGATGAGGACGTACCTGCAGGAGATATCGGTGTAGGTGCAAGGGAAATAGGCTATATGTACGGCCAGTACAAGAGGATTACAGGACTTTATGAAGGTGTCCTTACAGGTAAGGGACTTAGCTACGGTGCTCTCTTGCAAGAAAAGAGGCTACAGGCTACGGTCTTGTATACATAACTGATGAGATGCTTAAGGCAAATGGAAAGAGCCTTGAGGGTAAGACAGTTGTGGTATCAGGCTCAGGAAATGTAGCTATCTATGCTATAGAGAAGGCTATAGCCCTTGGTGCTAAGTCTGTAACCGCTTGTGACTCCACAGGCTGGGTATATGATCCTGATGGAATAGATGTAGCAGTGCTTCAGGATGTAAAGGAAGTTAAGAGGGCAAGACTTACAGAGTATGTAAAGGCTAGACCTAATGCAGAGTACCACGAGGGTAAGGGAGTATGGACAGTGAAGTGCGATATCGCTCTTCCTTGTGCAACCCAGAATGAGCTTGACCTCGAAGATGCTAAGGCTCTTGTGGCAAATGGCTGCTTTGCAGTTTGCGAGGGCGCAAACATGCCTACTACCCTTAGAGGCTACAGAATATCTCCAGAAAAACGGAGTTTACTTCCTCCCTGGCAAGGCTGCCAATGCGGGTGGTGTAGCAACCTCAGCCCTTGAAATGAGCCAGAACTCAGAGCGTCTTAGCTGGACCTTTGAGGAAGTAGATGCTAAGTTAAAGAACATCATGGTAAATATCTTCCGTAACCTTGATGCCGCAGCAAAGGCATACGGCAAGGAAGGCGACTATGTAGCAGGAGCCAATATTGCAGGCTTTATAGAAGGTTTGCGATGCTATGCTTGCAAGATGGGATTGTGTAAAGTAATGACTTAAATCTTTGAAATTAAGACTGTCTAAATCCCTCAAGAAGGGTGGAGACGATTCTTTTCTTTTTAGCTTGTCTGAAAATCCGAAAATAGCTTATAATTGAAGTGATTAAATTATGAAAGTGTGATAAATATGGAGAAAATAATATTATATCACGGCTCATCTGAAAAAGAAGCTTTACACCAATATTGGCAAAGGTGAAGATAGACATGACTATGGACGTGGTTTTTATCTCACCGAAAATATTGAACTTGCAAAAGAATGGGCGGTTTGTGAGACCTGATAGCGCTAATGGTTGGGTGCACAAATACGAACTCGATCTGTACAGGATTGAGAATTTTTGATTTTCAGGAATATGATATTTTAACATAGCTTGCTGAACTTATGAAGCATAGAGCTGCATCTGACTCGAAAAGATATAGAATGTTGTCAGCAAGGTTTATTGAAAAATATGGAATTGATATATTGAACTATGATGTGATTAAGGGATGGAGAGCTAATGCTTCTATTTTTACATTGCTAAAGAGTTTGTGCGTGATAATGTTGATATCAGCATTCTGGAAGAGTTGCTTTCCTTAGGTGGTTTAGGGATTCAATATTGCATAAAAATCAGAGTTAGCATTTACTAAGCTGGTTGAAATAGAACAAGACATTATACCTGTTGAATATGAGGAATTCAATAATAAATATAATGAACGAGATATTAATGCCAGAAGAAAAATGAAAGAACTTATAGAGTCTGATGAGAATAAACTAACAAGAGTTTTTAGTATATATAATTTAGGAGTGTTATAGAGCGCATATTCAGAGTTGTATTTATCTGATGTAGTAGAGAATCAGGTAAGCTATTTGATTTTTGTTGCACAGTCATTTGAAGATAAAGATACTGAAGATTTTTATAACAGCTTATATGCTTAGTCAAACTAGGAGGAGCATTGATGAGTCACAGGCTTTTGTAAACACGATGAGTGCATTAGAACTTTTGGAGTACTTTTTGTAGGAATGAAAAGTATGTATTAAAAGCAGGTAAGGCTATGAAAGGTTTTATGCCTGATTGGATAGGGAATTTTATGCATATTATCAATGGTACTTTGACTTGTCTAGTGCCGAAATTATTATTCCATTAGATTTTTGAAGAAATCATATTATGGTTTAGATGATTTAGATTTGGAACTTGCTGT